>SAMEA104315429__coassemble_266_pt1 | contig 86737 bp, 61 predicted proteins | sample SAMEA104315429__metabat2_high_PE_037 | metagenome-assembled genome bin SAMEA104315429 (sample SAMEA104315429) | gut metagenome | biome: Monkey gut; feature: monkey-associated habitat; material: faeces | place: China | collected 2013 | reverse complement strand
GACTAGGCCTTTCTAAGCTCGGCAACGTTTACCTTTCAAGAAGAGACCTGGATTTACTATTCGAGACTGAGTTTTAACACCACAAAAAGGGGGGTGTTTCCTAAATTCAGGTTACATAATAGCAAAATCGGGTCTTCCGTTCAACCTTTGCAGGGAAATCGCCAAATTTTGTCTGCTCAATCAGATAGTTTTTCCGAAACGGTATAGCCGTTTTTTCTTTTGATTAGGAAATTCTATTTGAGTCTATCCTTACAAAAAAACCACATGTTTACTATGGTTCATTTTTTACTAGGTTTATAGACGAAATTTCCTTTTATTTGGTCGTAAACATCTTTCGGAACGAGCAAATCGTGGTCACATTTCGGGCATGTCAATGCTGGATTCTCCTCAACCTCTGGATCAAACAATTCTGAAAATATGTCTAGCGGAATTTCTTCCTCATATTCGCATTCTAGACATTTCATATCGATGACGAATTCGCCTGTGCTTTCGTCTTTTCTTACCCTAAAGTTGTATCTCATTAGCCAAAATCCTGTTTCTTACCATAGTATGATAGTTCTGGGTTGAGGAACATATAATTACCACATTTGCTAAGAAGTGGGTCATAACCGAAAGCCTTCCTTAATCCATTAACCCATATTGTATCATTCGACATTCTTTTTAGCTCTTGTTTACTAAAGAGCAATCCGTTCTTTACCTTCTCTTTGAATTTATTTGGGTAGAATCCATAATATCTTATCTGCTGGAAGCCTTTGTCGGCCACGTGCATGGCCAATCTTGACATGAATTTGAATACGTCTTCGGTGATATATTGCCTTCCCTGTTTCATTTCCTCGTCTTCAATATCATCGTCCTCATGAGGGTCGAAGAACCAGGTGATGGTGCGGTTTTCTATGTTGCACTTTGTGATTCTTCTTTCGGATATTGGTGGGTGGGAGGCATACCTAGCAATGTAGTTTACTAAATCAGTTATATCCTTAGTGGTGGATTTATTTTCGGAAAACTTTCTTCCGTATACGTAGTAGCCAAGTTCGTATTTATTTCTGAGTTTTTTGAGAAGCTGATACATCTCGCGTTGCTCTTCAACCGGGCGGTGGGCTTTGAAATAGGCGTAAATGTTGCTGAAGAGCGAATTCCTGAAAGCGATCCTGAGGAAATCGAAATGGAAATAGTCATGCTTCTTGAGCTCGCCCCTATTGTTGAGATACCTCTCTGCGATCAATACATGAATGTAGGGATGCCATTTCATATCTCTCCCGAATGTGTGCAGGAAGTCAATGTGCCGAAGTCTTCTTTTTTCCTTTTTGTATGCAATTGGAGCATGGTTCTTTAAGAGAAGGATGACTACAATGTTTCACCTTATGCCATTAATTATATAAAAAGTGGGAATAGCATAATTGTAGTTGGATATACAGCCGTAGAAGATTCAGTACCGTTTATCTATTTAGGAAAAGGATCCAAAGCATAAATTCCCGTTCGTTGATATTAAATATTCCGACTTTTTAACGTTATATAGTTTCTAAATTTGAAGCATAGAAATCTTCTAAAGTATAAGTGATTCTTCCTATATATTTTTCTTTAGCGGAACATCCGTTTTTGAAAATAAATCCTAAATTATAAAACGGAAGAGGAGAGGTTGATGTTTGCCTTATTTCTTCATTTAGAACTTGAATATCTATAGGATTTTTTGTGTATTTGCATTCATAGGAAATGAAGCCCTTCTTATCTTGCGTAACAACGTCGAATTGGTAGTTTTTCTTTGCTTTTGTATCATTAAAACTGTATGTTCCTATTTTAAAGAAAGGTGGTTTGATAAAGCCCGCTCGATTTTTTCGAATTAAAAATTCTTTGCTGACTTTTTCAAACATTTTTGGCAAATAATATTTGTTTAGATCTTCTTCTATGATCTCTTTATAAAAGAGTTCTTTTCCCAAAAAAGTACGTGCAGACCCATTTGTAAAAACGTATCTATAGTAAAAATAAATTAAATTGTCATCAAAATAATAATAAGTTAGTTTTTTGTTATCTTCTTCATTTATAGGCGAAACCTTCTTGATGAAGTGTAAGCCAATTCCCTTTGTTAAAGCATATTCTGGCCTCGAAGACTTGCCCAGGGAAACAACAATATCGGAGAATTTGTGTTTGCCTGTGGCAATTAGGTTAAGAACGCTATTTAGGAAAGAAACTTTTGAACTTTCATTTTCCGTTATTTCCTGGCAAAGCAATATCATTTCTGAAGTATCTGTGCCAAATAAATTTTTGATGTTCTCCTCAACACTTTTTGAAGGATTTAATAAAGATAAAGCGTATGGAAGTCCACCAAAAACAGCATAGGCTTTAAACTTTTCTTCAGAAGAATAATTGGGAAAAAACTTTGCTGCATCATAATAATCAAATTCATGAATTTCTTCTATCAGATCGAAACGGCCATGAAGAGGTGATTTATTGTCGATAAGACCTTGCATGAGATCGCAATAAGAACCTAATATGATAAGCTTTAGATGTAGTTGTTCCGATTTTTCTAAATCGATTATACGCGCTAGGCTTGCATCAACGCCATTTTCTCCTCCTAATGGCAAATAAGAAAATTCATCTATAACAAAAATAATCTTTTGTTTTTTTGATTCATTGAATATGGATTCAAATAATTCGTCGAAATTAGAGAAACGGACATATTCCGGTAAGTGAAGAGCTGCTTTGGTCTCTCTTTCTAAAAGAGATAGATTAATAGAATCAAGGACTTTCTTACATTCACAGTGCAAAACAAGAGAATCTTTTTCTTCTTTCAAAACTTGCTTTATAATTTCTGTTTTTCCTACGCGCCTTCTACCATATATCATTCCTATTTTAAAGGTGTCATAATTTAGGAATTCTTTTAATTTAGATATTTCTTCTCTTCTACCAATGAACATAGTTTGCCTCCCATGCTATTTTAGCACAAAAAAATTTGACTCAAATAAATTTGTGTAAAAAATTATCCGAATATTTAAAGTGTTATAATTTCGTAAAACAAGCGAATACAAATAGATTGATTGACTTTCTGATTTACAAAAAGTTAGGAAATCATCTTTTTTGTGTTAAAGACCTCAAATAGAGGCAGAGCGGTAAAAATATGACTTTACTCGTATGATGAAGAAGTAAAGATAATTTTTACCAATTTAGGGAAAATATGTTTCACATACAAAGCTATTTATTAATCCGAATAAATGCCTAGCAAATGGGAAGACTGCCGAATAATGTCTCTATGCAGTGAAAAAATTCCTTGTATGTTTCTACACATTCATGATGACGAAATAAGACAATGGGAGCGTTCCTATCGCACGACCGATGAAGAATACTCTTCGAATAATATTTTTTGCTAAGAAAATTTGCAAAATAAAAGGTTTTATTACCCACTAATTACTAAATATACTAAAATTAAGGTGGGTGATAAATTATATGATAGATTTGAAAGAGATATTCTTTGATTGCGTGGATTACTCGGATGAGTACGAATGGTTCGAGTTCAAGTCCAACCACGTCTCCCCCGATGATATCGGGACTTACATCTCCGCACTTTCCAACAGCGCGGCCATGCTCGGGAGAGAGGAATCCTATGTCTTTTTCGGCGTGGATGACAAGACACACGAAATCAAAGGGACGACGTTCAACCAAAATGAGTCCGTCAATGGAAATGAACCACTCCAGCATTATCTCGCCAGACAGCTATCGCCAAGCGTCGCCTTTTATTTCGAGGAGATGATGGTAGATTCCAAGAGGATCGTCGCTTTGGTGATTCCTGCTGCGAAAACGGTTCCGACTGGTTTCAAGGACGTCAGATACATAAGAATCGGCTCAAGCAGAGAAAAGCTGTCCAAATACCCGCAAAGGGAAGCGAAACTCTTCTCCGTCCTCACATTTGGCATGCCTACCGTCTTGACGGTGGAGTCAAAAAGGCAGCATCTGACATTCAATCAGCTTTTCGGGTATTATGGAATGAAAGGACTTAAGCTAAAGGAAAATACTTTCGAGGAGAATTTGGATCTGCGGAACAAGGATGGGAAATACAATCTCCTTGCGCAGCTTCTCTCCGACAATTCCCAGATGCCGGTCAGGGTGGCGATATTCACCGGGAAGACTAAGGCGTCCAAACTCTATGCCGTCAGGGAATTCGGATACCAGTGCCTTCTTTATTCCTTGGATGAGGTTCTCCGCTATGGCGACGTCCTCAACATCTTCCAGGCCGACGAGACGAACAGAATCGTGGAAAGGAAGGAAGTCAGACTTTTCAACGTGGATGCCTTCCGAGAGGCCGTCATCAATGCCTTCCTACATAACAAATGGGTGGATGGCAATGAGCCTATGATCACCGTTTATTCCGATAGGATCGAGATACTTTCAAGGGGAGGCTTGGCGCCATTGCAGACGAAGGCCGGCTTCTTCCGCGGCCACTCAGTCCCTGTGAACGAGAAGCTATCCGAAATATTTCTACAACTGCACATCAGCGAGAAAACCGGCAGGGGAATCCCCGTGATCTCTTCCGAGTACGGAGAAGGGGCTTTTGATTTCTCTGACAACGACATCACAGTCACCATCCCATTCAACTTCATCAACGAGGTGGGTGATAAAGTGGGTGATAAAGTGGGTGATAAAGTGGGTGATAAAACTCTCAATGATTCCCAAACTAGGGTGCTCGCCGAGATACGGAACAATCCGAATATCACGAAACCACAGCTTATGATAGTTTGCAATCTTGGAAAGACGTCCATAGACAACATAATTTCCACCCTCAAGAAAAAAGGCTATATCGAAAGAGTCGGGTCGAACAAGACCGGCTATTGGAAAACAAACTGAACGTTTTGAATGGTTGAATGCAAAAATTGCCCTTTTTACTTTTGGCATCGATTTGACGAATACGCCACGATTCACGTGGCCTTTTTGAGCGAATACTTGGTTTAGCGACGCATAAAAGTACCGATTTCCAACGGGCGATTGGCCATTGCCACTTGCTAAGGAAAAGAAATTGTTCAAAGATGCCGTGTTATTGTTTTCTTTATTGACGTCGATTGCGTTGACCAAATAAATGACGAAATAAATGACCAAATAAATGATTTGGGATGTCCATCATGTGGGCCACAGAGAACCATCCCGGCATAAAGGCCGATAGGATTCGAGAAGTCCTCTCTTCTGAGGACAAGGCAATCACGGTCTCCGATACTATCGACATGGGAATCAAGGGAAAATACAGGGGGGTATTGCTACTTCCTGAGGCGTTCAAAACGCCGAAGATCGTGAAATGCCATTACACGAAGCACAAATATATCATCGTCTTCTAGGTCATGCCGATAACAAGGGAGCTGCTATCCAAAAAGCTTAGAAAAGGGACAAACGGGATCTATTGGCTCATGGAGCATTTCTATACGCACGACGATGACTACAAGCTCGTATCTTTTAAGCCGTATGCTACTCTGAGGCGGTGGCATGAATGGATATCGGCTAAATTCAGCCAAGTCCCAAAAAGAATGATTATGAAATAAACATTTATACCAATACGACCTTCCTCGTATCCATCTTCCAGTAGACATATTAAAAATCAAACGTCGGTGGACATGTCTATTCCGTAGCCTACCTCGGTTCCGTAAACATGTATTTCATGTGGGACAATGCATGTCGAGACTGTCGCATGTCTATGGCTAAAAGAGAGTGACAGCAGTACGCTATATTTTTTGTAATTTCCGTCCCCAAACTTACCATTTTATTTACGCCAAACTTTCCGCTAATAATATGCCAAACTTTCAGTTTTATTTTTTTCGGTTCAATTTTCTTTATCTAGCATTATTACAAATCTAAAAAAGCAAAACAAACGACCAATGCGATAAGGAAATTAATATAAGATTTATTAAAACTTAAAGCAAAAAAGAATGAGCATATTAAAAGAGTTGTTATAGATAGTCTTGTTCCGCTATTGAAAGCAGATATTCATAAATTCCTGCCTATGTTTCTATAACTATTATTTAAGCTGTTTTAGGTAAGCCTATAAAAAATAAATTTTTAAAATTGGTACCTATAAAAACGCTAAGTACTTTAAGAAATAGTGGACATGTTTTCTAGAATGAAGGTGGTAAAAATAATACTTGTAAAAGCGCTTTCAGGTGCTTATATTTGTATTGGGAACGTTACCAAATGAAATTTTATCGTCCTAAATACCACATCACCCCAAAACAAGGCTGGATTAATGATCCTAATGGTTTTTGCTTTTTTAAAGGCCAATACCATCTTTTTGCCCAACATAACCCTCATGGATTATCTTGGGGACCTATGCATTGGCTTCACTTTGTTTCTAAGGATCTTGTCCATTTTGAAGAAGTGGGGATTGCTTTATTTCCTAGCGAATCATATGACCGCGAATTTGGTTGTTTTTCTGGAAGTGCGTTAGTTTTTGGAGATACCCTTTATTTGTATTACACCGGTGTCGACCATGGCAAACAAACTCAATGTTTAGCCGTGTCGAAAGATGGGATTCATTTTGATAAATACGAAGGCAATCCTATTTTAGATGGATCTTCTTTACCTGATGGTTATCTAGAATCCGACTTCCGTGACCCTAAAGTTTTTGAAAAGGATGGGTCATTTTACCTTTTGGTTTCTTGTCGTCACCAAAAGGGGTTTGGTTCTATTCTTTTATTTAAAGGGAAGGACCCATATCACTTTGTTTTTTTAAGCGTCCTAGCCTCTTTCCCTGAATTGTTGACTTTTAATCAAGGAAACCCCGTTCATGGCATGTGCGAATGCCCGGACGTTATGTTCTTCGATGATGAAGTGGCGCTCTTTGCTTCTCTCCAATTTAAGCCACGCGTTGGGAATTCTTTCCAAAACGTTCATAGTGTTGTTTACGCCTTGGGTCAGTTGGATTTAGATAAAGGCACTTTTACTCCACGTACTCCTTACTTAGAACTAGACCATGGCTTTGATATTTATGCGACGCAAAGCTTATCGCAAGGCGATGCCCATTATCTTGTTTATTGGGAAAATATGTGGGACGACCAAGATTATATGGATAGAAAAGAAGGCTATTGCGGAGCCCTGTCTTCTATTCGTTTGGTCAAAAAAAAGAATGACTGTCTCCATTTATCCTGGCTTCCTGAATTTAAAAAAGTTACTCAACACAATAAATTAATCATTAAGTTGATGGACCAAAATAATGAATTAATGATAGGGGATCACATTCGAATTTCTTTTTCTAAAGAAAATCAAACGGTCCATATTGCGCGCTGTAATTTAGATGAACCCATTCGTTTCCAAGATGGCACTCTAAGAGAAGAACGGGATATAGACTTAACAATAAAAGAGGAAGTGGTTCTCGAATATTGTATAGATCGTTCTTGCTCGGAACTTATTTTTAATGAAGGTGAGGCCTCTTTCTCCCTTCGAATTTATGGATATTCCGATTCCGACGAAGTGAAAATAGAAAGTCACGGACTCGAAATCGAAACAATAGATAGAGTAGTAGAAAGGAAAGAATTATGAAAAAAATATTAACGCTTCTTGCTCTTCCTAGTGCTTTGCTACTTGCTAGCTTAGCTCCCTCTTCAACTGAAGATACTAAGGTGACATTAACTCCAGCCTTAGTAAAAAACGAAGCGAAGGAAACCCTTCGCAAATATATCCCAATGGAAGATGGAGAATGGAAGGGAGAAGGACTTACAAAAGGTCTTTCTAATCGGAATGATTCTTTCTGGAATGGGCGCGCTTTTAATGCCTTAGACCGTTTTTACCGTGGCGAATCGCATGAAAGAGAACAAGGGACTTTAGTTTCCCCAAGCTGGTTTCAAAAAGAAGACTATATCTCCTTTACCTTAGGTGGACATGCGGTTAATAGCTACGTTGGTATCTTTAAAGCCACTGACGATATTGCTTCTGCTACCCCATTAGCAAAAGTAGACAATCGTGAATGGTTTATCGATCCGTCCCGTTCTAGTAACATGGCTGTGCGTTTTGTAAACGCTAGTGCTTTTAAAAACCAAGAATTAAAACTTGCTTTGATTGACCATGATGAATCAGGATTCGGATTTTTAAATTTCGGTGCTTTACAAGTTAACCAAACTTTAAATGAAGTTGCCTCTACTATTGATTTACATCGTCAGATTTTAGCAAAAGGAGCCTCATTTGGCACGGATGCAGCCGCTAACTCGAATGATGAAGCCTATTCAAGAACACTAGAATGGTATGATCGCCCTGAATATACGCCTTTTATCGAAGCGATTGGTTCTTTAGATCGTTATAACCTTGATTTTGAAATGGATTCCAATCATTTGGAATTATTTGGATCGGATACTTCCTTTGAGGGAGGGCGAAACGATTTAGGTTTCTATTACGATTTAATGGTCAGTGACCGCGAAAGTTATTGGTGGGGTGAGCACATGCCATTTAATAAAACCGGCAATCGCTTCCTTTGCACACAAAATGGTTTGCTTTTAAATCAAAATATCAGCCAATCTACTGCCGAGCTCGAAGCAATAAAAGCGCGTTTTGTTACGCCTTTATTTACCTTGAGCGGTTCTGGTTTTATGTCCTTAAAGATGGCTGGAGCTACAGCCGCTATTCAAATTTTAGATGAACATAACGCTGTGCTCTCGGAATTTAGTAATCCCGCTTTCATTACTGGCGATAAGGCTGTGGCCAATATCATGGAGACCCAAGTCAATTTGAATACGATGGTTCGAACCATTGTTGACGCTTCAGCTTATCTAGGCAAAAAAATTCGCGTTGGGCTTGTTGATAAAGGCGCTCAAGACGGAGTTTGGTCTTATCCAAATTTTGATGAACTCATTACTTATTACGATGCTGTTCCTTCTATCCGTGTTGATAAAATTACGCAAACTCATGGAGACCCAGCGCGCAGTTATTACGGGGAACGTATTGACTATTTGGTTTGCGCTGAAAATTCCAAACACCCTGAAGCTAAAGATGCTTATGATTTCCTTTTTGGGAACCGTGATGCCGCTCATCCTATTGGAACTGATGGATATTACGCTATTGCACGTTCTCACGATAAAGGAGCTACATTCTGTAATTTGAGTGCGAACGAGTTAAATGGAATGATTTCTCGTTACGATGGTTTATCTAGGGAAGCAAAAAGCCTTGTAGACTCTAGCCAAGATTATCAACACATAATGAGTACGGATCAAGCTTGGTATGATGTGGAGGCAGAAACGATCTTTACTGTGGGAGATTCTTTAAATTACATTAGAAATCGTGCTTCAAACTTGAATTTTGAAACGCCAGTTAGCCGTACATTAAGTTCTTTGATGAATGTTTCCGAAGGTTCCACCCTTGCTATCCTTGCTGTTTTAGGATGTGTTATTACTTTCGGGCTCTTTTGTTTCTATAAAAAGAAAAAGAACAGCTAATGAGAAGTGGGAATTATTATGATTAGCATTTTAGATGTTGCAGCGAAAGCGGGTATCTCTAAATCAACTGTTTCCCGTTATTTTAACGGAGGCTCTATTTCGGAATCCGCGAAAGCAAAAATCAAAGCTGCTGTCGAAGAACTTGGCTATCGTCCTAATGCGATTGGCAATATGCTAAGAAATAATTCCACTCATAATATTGCACTTTGCGTTCCTACTCTTGTTCATCCATTTTTTAGCGCTTTTGCTTCGGAAGTTAATGAAGCAGTTGCTCAAGAAAAGTATCAATTAATCATCGGAGAAACCGAAGGAAGAGAAGAAGAGGAAAAAGCTTTTGTTAAGATGGTTGAGAACAACAAAGTTGATGGTTTAATCCTTGTTGCTCACCATTCAATTCCAAGCTTAAATACCGCTATTCCAGTGGTTACCATTGATCGTCACTTTGAAGGGGCACCTTGCGTTACTTCAACCAATTATGCTTCTACGGAATTTGCTCTTGATTATCTATATAACCAAGGAGCGAGGAAGATTGCTTTCTTTGGGGGACGTCCTGCAGTCGAAAGTGAAGTATCGCTTCGTCATGATGCCTATGAGAATTTCCTAAAAGAAAAAGGTTTGAAAGAGATATCCTGTTACGAAGATATTCACCATGGGGAAGAATTCGCTTTGGTGAGTAAATTTGTTAAAACACACGAAGACATCGATGCTGTTTTTGCCTCTAGTGACGCTTTTGCTCTTGCTGCTTACCTTGTTTTTGGTAATCACAAACGTCCCATAATCAGTTTTGACGGCGTATTAGATACTTTTGTTCCTACACCCCATTTTACTGCGGTGAAGCAAGATATTCGGAAGTTAGGGAAAGTTGCGGTGGAAGAGCTCATGAAGCGCCTACATAACGAACCATTTAATCCTATTACTTACGTCGATACGACTTTTATTGAAGGAGAAACTGCTTAAAGGAGGAATTATGGCCAGCTTATCGTTACGTCATATTTATAAAATCTATCCCGCGCGGAAAACTAAACGCACTTGGAAGGAACGTTTTTCCAAAAAGAAAGCACCTCAAGAGGCAGTTCGACCTGCAGTAAGCGATTTTAATATGGAAATCGGCGAAGGGGAATTCATCGTTTTTGTCGGACCTTCGGGGTGCGGCAAATCCACAACTTTGCGAATGATTGCCGGTTTAGAAGAAATCACTGCCGGGGAACTTTATATCGACGGAAAACTCATGAATAACGTTGATCCTAGTAAGCGTGATATCGCCATGGTATTTCAAAACTATGCTCTTTATCCACATATGAGTGTTTTTGATAACATCGCATTCGGATTAAAAATGCGGAAGATTCCTGTGGAAATTCAAACTAAAAATGGCGAAAAGAAAACGGTTTTACGCCATATGGAAAAAGAGGAAATCGCAAAACGCGTCCATTGGGCGGCCGAAATTCTTGGCATTGAAAATCTTTTGGATAGAAAACCTGGTGAGATGTCGGGCGGACAATGCCAACGTGTGGCGTTAGGAAGGGCGATTGTTCGCGGTCCTAAAGTTTTCCTTTTTGATGAACCTTTATCTAATTTGGACGCTAAACTCCGAACCTCGATGCGTAGCGAAATCGTGAAACTTCATCAAGCACTAGAGACTACCTTCATTTATGTAACCCATGATCAAGTGGAAGCTATGACGATGGGTAGTCGAATTGTAGTAATGCGTGATGGGGTGGTTCAACAAATCGATACTCCATCGAACCTTTTCCATAATCCTTGCAACACTTTTGTTGCAGGATTTTTAGGGACACCTCAAATGAATTTCTTAAATGTAACCATTAAGGTGGAAAATAAGGTAGCAACTCTTACTTTTCAAGATGGGCAGACGCTAACTTATCCTTTAGAAAAACTCCCTCCATTAAAAGAAGAATTACTAGATGGAAAACCCCATGCTTTAACTCTTGGCGTCCGTGGGGAACATCTGGATATAGATAAAGATGGATTAGCCGTGAAAATAAGCTTCGTGGAAGTCCTTGGTAGTTCCAGCCAAGTTTTCTTCCGTTTTGGTTCAGACAAAAAAGATTATGTCGCCGTGATTAATAAAGAAACAAATTTAAAAATTGGCGATGAAATTCATGTTTGCCCTGAACCTGAACAACTTCATTTCTTTGACTCTAAGACTGGGAATTCTTTACGGAGAAAAGCATTATGATCGGCGTAGTTGGCGAAATTCTTGTTGATATGATTGGCCAGAATCATTCTGGCAAGACTGCATATACTCGTTACGCGGGAGGCGCTCCTTTTAATCTTGCTTGCGCAGCAAAAAAGTTGGGTGCGGATGTCGTTTTTAGTGGTGTTGTTGGTAAAGACATTATGGGAGAATTCTTACTTGAATCTCTCAAAAAGGAAGACTTAGACCCGGCATATACTAGAGTAGAAGAGGAGAGTAATACCACTTTGGCTTTTGTTAGCCATAGTGAAAATGGTGAGCGTTCCTTTTGCTTCTATAGAAAACGTACCGCAGACGATGCCTTCATTCGTCCTCTTCCCTTGATTTTTCAAAAAGCGAACATTCTCCATTTTGGCACCTTGATGCTTTCTAGCTCCAAGGGGCGTGAATTTATTAAATTGGAAGCAAAAGAAGCTAAAAAGAGAGGACAAATGATTTCGATGGACGTTAATTATCGGGAAGATATTTTTCATTCTCAAGAAGAAGCCTTAAATATTTATCATAATATCTTACCTTTAGCGGACATCCTAAAATTCTCTGAAGATGAAGTGAAACTTTTTGGCGAAGATTATGTTGCTTCTTTCCCACAAAAAATCGTTTTAATTACCTTAGGCGCTAAAGGCTCCAAACTACTTTATGGAGGTAATAGCTATTTTGCCCCTTCACTTAAAATTGAACCTTTGGATACAACTGGTGCTGGAGATGCCTTTTTTGGTGCTTTCTTATCTCAAATTGATGGTAAGAAAATAACGAATTTAACTCAAAAAGAAATTGAGAGAATCCTTCGTTTTAGTAATGTTGTCGCTTCTCTCAACACAATGAAATTCGGGGCAATAGACGGGCTTCCGAGTTTAGAAGAAGTCGAGCGTAAAATAGAGGAAATTCAATGAAACTAGCTTTCTTTTTGTTAACCGCTTTATCCTTGCCATTTATCTCTCGTCCTTTAGAAGTCTCTTCCTCTTATTCAAGTTCGGGAGATGGGTTCCATCTTAGAGAAGAAACTTTTGATACTACACAAAGTTTTGTTTATACCGCAAAAGCTCATTTTGAATCTGGTCAAGCTGGTGGACTTATCTTTGGAGCAGAAGAAAACAAAAAAGCCTTTGTTTTCAATGTTGATAGAAAAGAAAATTGCGCTAAATTGCTCTATTTTGCTTCTGAGGAAGGCAAAATGAAGGCCACCGAACTTTATAATGAGCCTTTTATTGGGAATGACAAAACAAGCGAAAGTGAATTTGCGATGATCCGCGCCCCCTTATCTAACCTTCCGGATTTTTATTTCAAAGTCGTTTTGACCGCGGAAGAAAATAAGGTTTATGGCGAATTTTATCTAGATAACATCAAGCGTTTTGGGGTAGATTCCAAAATTGAGTTAACGAGTCTTGGTTATGAGGGTGGACGAATTGGCTTCAATACCTTTGCTTCCGAAATTAGTTTTGATGACATTACGATTGGAAAGAGCGCTTATTCTTATTATTCTGAGCCATATCGGAACCAATATCATTATTCCCAGTTCGCTCATTGGAATAACGATCCTAATGGCCTCGTTTATTATCAAGGTTATTACCATCTTTATTATCAACTTAATCCCTATGGCAAAACTTGGGGGGATATGTATTGGGGGCACGCTAGAAGCAAAGATTTGCTTCATTGGCAAGAGCTCCCCATTGCCTTATTCCCAGATAATGGGACTTTAGGTTTTGGAAATGGAAATGGCTACGCTTGGAGCGGAAGCGCCTTTGTTTATCATAAAGGGATGTCCAAAGCGGTGGATGATAAGAACTGGTTTCCAAATGGAAATGGAGATGGGCTCCTATTTGCCTATACCCGCGATGGTTCTTCTTCTCAAGACCAAATTATCCTTTCTAGCGATGATGGAGGTATGACCTTCACTAGACGCGTCTTTATTCCCCAAAGTCTTTATAAAGAAGGAGCAAAAAAGGATTGTCGTGATCCTAAAATCATTACTCTTGGTAAGAATGATTTCTTAATGATTGTCTCTTCGCTAGCCGATAATCGGGTAATTTTCTTCAGATCTTCTGATTTATTATCTTGGTCTAGCTGTGGGGGATTTAATTACCCTCGTCCCGAATGTGTAGATGTCCTTAATGTAACGGCGGATAACGGAGAAAAGAAACAGATTTTAACCTTTATGGGAAGAGAATATATCGTTGGGGAATTTAAAGTCCAAGGCGATAAGGTTCTTTTTGTGAACCAAGATGGAATCGACTTATCCACTTTAGAGATGTCTAAGGGAGATCTTATGGATTACGCTCGCGACAGGTACGCGACGCAGTCTTTTGTCATCGACGATATTGCTTCGCCCTATTATGGTAAAGCAATTAGCGTTTCTTGGTGGAGCGCTGTACCTGGAGAAATTGACGCTATAGAATCAGGAAGCCTCGCTGCTTTCCGTTCTTCTTGGAATGGAGGAGGTCAAACTATCCCCACGGAAGAAAAGCTCCTTTACGAAAATGGGCGCTATGTTCTTTCAGAGTCTCCCATCACTTATGAAAATGCTTCTTTATCTAAAAGAAATGTCGTGAAGGATACTTTTGAACTCGATAATTCCTCAGCTAATCCTTTAGAAAACGTCGCGTCTTCTTGCTTAGAAATTAATGCTTCTTTCACTTTAGAAAAAAATACCGCTCTCGAATTCCATGTGAGCGAAAGTGAAGAAGAATGGGTAGGAATTGGGTATAACAAAGAACGTGGTTATTATGTAGATCGTACCCATTCTAACGAACAAGCAAGCACCTTACGCGCTTATAATCGAATTTATCAAACAGGCCCTCTTGAAAATAAAAATGAGATTGATTTTAAAATCCTTGTCGATCATGGCGGAGTGGAAGTCTACGCAGACAAAGGGAAATACCCTTTCTATGTTTTGACTGTTTCCTTACCAACTAGTTTTGGGGCGAGCCTTAGTGTTCAAGGAAAAGCGATAGGACAAATTGAAGCCAATGAAATTGAAAGCACCTTTATAACTCCGGTTGCGGGCGAAGGAATGCTATATGTGAATGAGTTAGAAACAACTTTGGATATGAATCTAACAACTTCTAGAACTATTCTTGCTTATGATTCCGCTAATTGTCCAATAACTTATAAAATCCTTGAAGGAGAGGGAATTATTCGAGTAGTTTCCGTTAATGGTGGCGTGAAGGTAGAGGCTATAGCGCCTGGTCAGGCAACCTTAGAAATTTTTACTCCTACAATGAGTAAACAAGTTCAAATCACTGTTTATGGAACATTAAACGATGAAGGAGACGTTTCTTTTGAATCTAGTGGCATCCATGCAGGTAGATGGAATGAAACTCCTGATGGAATCATTGGAAATTGCCCAAATGGTGATGGTTATCTTCTCTCTTCGACTACTTTAGAAGATTTCATTTATAGCGCTTCTTTCTCTATAGAAGGGGCTGCGGCGGGATTGATCTTTAGAGCAAGCCAGTCTCTTGATGATTATGTGATTGCTAATGTAGATAAAGCTAGCCACGTTACTAAATTATTTTCCAAACGGAACGGCGTTATCGCGGAAGTTTCTCTAGGCGAGATGGACTTAAGCCAAGTGACCTTAACGGTAGAAGTTCAAGGTGATAACGTTAAAGTTCTAGTTAATGGTATTTTAAAGATTGAATCCGTATTGCCGAATAATGAATTAACTTCAGGCTATTTAGGGCTCAATGTCTTCTCTGGCCAAGTGACTTTTTCTTCCCCTAGGTTATTGCCATCTAGCTATTCCTATTCGGGAGGTCAACTTAGTGTTAAATTACCTTCAGAATCTAAAGTTCTTCGTTTAACCAATTTAACGAATAAAAATTCGCTAATTAGCCAAGAACTCTATACCACAGATGGGTCTACACTTGTTCTAAAAGAAGAGATTTTCGCTCCCCTAAAAGCAAATTCGACCTATCAGTTTAAGGCAGACACCACAAAAGGAGCGCTTTCCTTCAAAGTTGATATTCAAAATTATAGTTATGAACTTAACCTTCAGGATTTAACTTTGAACGAAGGACTCTCATATCGCGCCAAACTATATGGGAAGGAAGTGACTTCCTTGACGGTTAATGGAAAGGAATGCTCTTACAAAATTGAAAAAGACGTATTAGTTATTGCTCCTACTTCCTTTCATGTTGGGAATAATGAAGTGATTCTAAACGGAAGTGCTAGGGCTACTGTCCTAGTAATCGCTAAAAGCAACGCCAATCCCTCTTCTTTAAAATCTCTCTTCCTACCTCCTATAGAAGAGGATTCTCCAGTTACGATTGTAACTTTATTTTTACTTGGTTTAACTAGCCTTTTGCTAGCATATAAGAGCCACAAGGCTCGAAAGGATTAATTATGATGAAAAAACCATTATTCTTACTTACCGCTCTCCTTCTTGCTTCTTGCTCTACCGGTGGAGGAAACCCTGATGCCGGTTCCAACAATTCCGCTGACGATGATGGAGGAAATCAAAACCTCGTCGTTCTCTTCCACGTTGACGCTGGAACTTCAGAAGGTGTTGCCTATAAACGCCGCCTTGATGCTTTTAATAAGGAAAATGCAGCTTCTGGGATTCGTGTAACTGGCAAATTCGTCGCTCGTACGACAGGTGTATCGACTTACGAAACTGAGCTCACAAACATGAAGAAGCAAGGCACACTTCCTGACATCATTACTTTTGATGCCCCAATGTGTGCTAAATATGCGATGGATCGTTTCCTCTTTGATGTTACTTCCTACTTTACTTCGGATGAAGTTTCTTCTTTTGTCTCGACCAACACTTACCAAAATAAAATCTATGGTCTCCCTATCCAAGAAAGCTCGGCTGGTTTCTTCTATAACAAGAAGATTTTTGCTAATGCCGGAATTGATGTTTCTTCAATTTCCGTAGATAACCCTTGGGATTTTGCGACTTTCCAAGATGTTTGCTCTCGTCTTAAAAATAAGGGAGTCACTCCAGTAGATATGCGTTTAGATGCTACGAAAGATGAAACAGCAACCTACCTTCTATATCCCTTTATTTATGCTGCTGGAGGAGAATTCTTATCCCAAGATGGCTGGACTGCAAAAGGGAAATTCGACAGCGCTAAAAGCAAAGCTGGTTTCCAATTCATCAAAGATTTAGTCGATAAAAACTACACTTCTTATGGTATTGGACCTACCGATTTCTTCACTGGCAAAGTTGGAATGTATCTTTCTTCGGGCTGGACTATTCCAGATCTAGACCATAATTTCCCTTCAACCTTCCCTGATCGTTCTTCTTGGGGACTTCTTCCTTATCCAATGAAGGAACAAAAAGCTTCAGCGACTGGTTCCTGGTGTTTTGGAGTTACTGATAACGGCAAAAAGAATAAAAATGCCGCAGTAAAACTTTTAAAATTCCTTACTTCTAAAGAATCTTCGGAAGCTATCGTTACTGCAACAGGAATGATCTCAGCTAGAAAAGACGTTGAAGGAGCAAGTGGAGAGCCAGAAACCTTATTAAGAAAACAACTCTCCCTCTCCGGACGCGCCCGCCCAGAATCCGTTGGCTATTCATCCTTCTCTCAAGCTTTTGCAACTGTTATTGGCTCTATCAAGGATAAAGACGTTAATAGCGCCGTCACTGCGGCAACGAACCAACTTCAAAGTACATTGGATGGTATTAAAGACCTCTATTAATTAAAAAGTTCTTAAAAGAAAGGAGAAAAAGACCATGGATATTCGCTTATCAACACTCATTATCTTTATAGCGATGGCCTTGGGATTTGGAGTGGCGATTCTTTTAGATGTCCTAAAAAGCAAAAAGAATCACGAACCATATAGGTTGAAGGGATCTTTTGTAGCTTTAGGGCTATTACTTCCTTCACTCGCATTGGCCTTTTTCTTCGTCGTTTTGCCGATTGTTTATTCGCTTTCTTATAGTTTCACTAAATATCGTCTTACCGCGCCTGAGCTCATTTCCTTCAATGGGTTTGATAACTTTGCTCGTTTATGGAAAGAGATGACTACGCCAGACAGCATGTTACAAATGGCGATAAAAAACACAGTTATCTTCGTTGTTTTAGTTGTTCCTTTACAAATTCTTTTAGCTTTGGGACTAGCTTTATTTACCAATAACAAGCGACCGGGAACAACGTTTTTCAAAGTATGTTTTTTCACTCCAGTAGTTATTTCCTTAACAGTTAGCGCCTATCTATGGAACATCATTTTGTCTCCTTCTCCGACTGGGATGATGAATAGCCTTTTAGCAATGTTTGGCATCGCGCCTCAAGAATTCATGAATAATCACGATACAGTCATGCTTTGGATTGTTTTGATGTCGGCTTGGCAAGGATGTGGTTATCAAATGTTGATTTTCTCTAGTGCCTTAAGCGGAACAAGAAAAGATCTTTATGAAGCCGCTTCCTTAGATGGTGCGAACTGGTGGAATCGTTTCCGTTATGTGACACTTCCTGCCTTAAAGCCTACTTTCCTTTATGTAAGCATCACAGTGTTTATCGGGGCATGTCGTGTCATGATTCAGCCAATGCTCATGACTGGCTATCAACCTTGGGGTGTTACCTTATCTTATTATATGTATAACGCCGGTTATAACGTTGGAAACGTCGGGCTAAGTTGCGCTCTTGCCTTTATTATGACGATATTCATTGGACTTATCGCCTTTGGACAACGCCAGTTTTTGGGGGAGAAAAAATGACAAAGAATAACATTGAATTTGCACCTGGGACTGTTATTGTTCCTAAACCCAAAAAACGCTGGGTTGGAGCCACTATTTATTATATAGTTGGCGCTTTTATTGCGGCACTTTTCATTGCCCCAGTTCTTTATATGGTGTCGGCGAGTACAAAAAGCGATGATACGCTTGCTCATCAAGCTGGTAGTCTTTTGATGTTTATTCCTAGCTTTGATTTTAAGGCTTGGGGAACTAATTATGGGGCAGTATTTGGTGAAGGTGGCATTTTCAAAAACGGCTTATTAACTTTAGCTTATGCAGCAATTGTTATTGTTTTAAACATTCTTGTGAATGGTTTAGCGGCATATGCGATTAGCAAACTTCGCTTCCCTGGGAAGAAATTAATTCGTTTCTTGATTCTCTTTTTAATTGTAGTTCCAATAGAAACTTCGATTATCCCTCTTTATACCATTTGTTACGACATCTTGGGCCTAAAAGGGGGCGCATCAGTGCTAAGTTTCTTATTTCCGTCCTCAATTTCCATCTTTAACATCTTCCTATTCATGCAATTCTTTTCTTCGATCCCCTCTTCATATGAAGAGGCTGCTCGAATCGATGGAGCAAGCACCTTATCCATTTTCTTCCGCATTATCGTTCCGCTTTCACGGCCAATTTTAGCTACTGTTGCGGTGTTTTGCTTCATTGGAGTATGGAATGATTATCTTTGGCCAAGCATGGTTTTACCACAAGAATTCCAGCCAATTCAAAGTGCTTTGAATGGTTTTCAATCTCGTGATTTGCCAACAGGGGCCAAGATGGCTTCTCTTGTTGTGACATCTCTTCCGATATTTGCATTATATGTCGGAGCTCAAAAATATATCGTTAAAGGTTTTGGCGCCGGAGGACTCAAATTATGAAAAACAAAAGAATATTATTGATTTTATCTTCTTTCTTGATGGCTTCTTGCGGATCAGCGCCTCTTTCTTCAAATTCTGGCTATCCTTCTTCTTCCTCAAACACGACAGAGGATTCTTCCACTTTGATTTATTATGCCTTAGACGAAAATGGTGGAGAAGAGACACGTGATGAAGCTAATAATAAATCTTATCCTATTGAATATATTTTCTCTTCTTCCAATCAAGATAATCTATTAAAGCCCGCTAATGACCCCATTAGGAGAAAAGGGGTGCGCGGGAACTCACTTTATATGGATGGATTTAGCAATGCGATTATCAATCAAAATTTCTTAACTCCCAAGGATGCAATTACCTTTTCTGCTTGGGTTGCTCCTCGTGGCTTTGAAAACCTTCCTAATTATGGGGATGGGACTCCTGGCGCAGGCCATCCTCGTTTGACTTCGCTTTTTTCTAAAGGAGATATTGAACTCGGAGAAGGCTTTGTCTTTGGCTATGGAAGACTTGGTTTATGGGGAATGCAACTTGCTCTTCATAGTTCGCTTACCGGTGAAGATTTCGTAGTCGGATTTTATGATCCTTTAAATACAATTCCTCTTTACGAATGGAGTTACCTTTCAGCCACTTTTGATGGAAAGACGGGATACGTGTGCCTTTCTTTTAATGGTGAAGTTGCTTATGAGTCAATTTTAGAAGAGCTTAAAGGTTCCTCTCTAATTTCTTCTGGTTACCCCTTATTTATGGGAAAGTATGTTAATCCGACGGTGGAAATGGGCTTTGAGAGACAATATCCCGCAGGGCTTGTCGATGAAATGAAAATTATAGGTTCAAGCTGGACACCCAAACAGATGAAAGAAGAATATCTTTCTTATTGCGAAAATGGTGTCCATCCAGAATTGAGTTTTGATAACGTCAAAGAAGATCGAGCGGTCTATGAAGGTGATCGCTATCGTCCGATTTATCATGCTCTCCCCCCAGCAGTATGGATGAACGAACCCCATTCGCCCTTTTATTACAAAGGTCGTTACCATATTTTCTATCAACATAACCCCATTGGCCCATATTGGTCACAAATTCGTTGGGGACATTTAGTTAGCGATGATATGGTGCATTGGGAAGGAGTCAAAGATGCGGTTGCCCCAACAAAGGGAATTTGTCCTGAAGGGGTTTGGACTGGTGGATCGGTAATTGGACCAGATGGTACGCCTTGGTTAGCCATAACTGCCGGAACAAATCAAAGTACTTGGAGTGGACAAAATATCGCTTTTGCCCATCCTAAAGACCCTAATGATTCTAATTTAGAAGAATGGATTGTTGAATCTACTTGCGTTATCACTCAGCCAAATGATGACTCCCAAGGAGAACGCGATCAGTTCCGTGATCCCTTTATTTGGGAAGATGATGGCACTTACTATATGCTGATTAGTACATCGATCCCGGGGAGAGGAGGAAGTGCCAATGCCTATACCTCCAAAAATATGCGTGAATGGGAATATCGTGGTTACGTTTATGAATGTGACTATAACCTTTATCCCGAGCAAGGTGCGCATTGGGAATGTGTGAATTTACTTCCGATTTCTACTAAAGACAATAAAAAAACAAAATGGATTCTTTTTGATTGTCCTCAGTACACAGTTGATGGTTACATCGTCGACTGCTATTACTGGATTGGCGAATTTGATAAAGTCTCGTGCCGTTTTATTGCTGATGATCCAAAGCCACGCTTATTCGATTATGGCAAAGGAATTTATACTGGCCAAACGGGATTTACCTTTAGAACAGAAGAGGATCTTCAAAAAGGGAAGATGCGTTACGAAGAAGGGCGTACGATTTTATTTAGCTTAGCTCAAGGGAAAGCTGCTGGAAGCGGACACAATAAGAATTCCGGCTGGGCCCATAACATGGCTATTCCTCTAGAGCTTTATTTAAGTGACGACCATAAAGACGTTCTTAGAGAGCCAATTGCTGAGCTAAATTCAGCGGAAGGAAATACTCTCCTTGATGTTCAGAGTTCCTTTAATGAAACAGAAATTAATGAAAAACTTGCTTCGATTCAAGGAGATTCTCTTCGTATTGACTTCGATTTTACTTATTCTTTGCCGCAAGAAGATTCTTTATTATCTTTCCAAGTTCGTTATAACCCTTATATCAAAGATGGCGTCACTGAACATACGGATATCCGATTTAATCGTTCTGGTATGCTTATCGACCGCTTATCTTCTTCAACGATGAACGTCGATAAAGCGGACTCTTGGATTTATGGAGCAAAAGAAGGCAGCCATCATTTAACAGTTTTACTCGACCGTTCGATGGTGGAAGCGCATTTAGATTCCTTAGGTTCCTTCACTACACGTATTTACCCCAAATTTGGAGATTCTAACGGACTTCATTTCTTTACTCAAAATGCTTCGCTAAATGTAACTTCAATGCGCGTTATAGAAATGAACAGTGTTTATTTTGAGAAGACGACGCCGAGTTATTATGGCAATTCAAGCTTCCTTGCTGATGGAGGTACCTTACAATGAAAAGAACGTACACTTTATTAATTCCTCTTTCCCTTATCCTTGCTTCTTGTAGCAATGAAGGTGGAGGTTCTTTGAGTGCTTCAAGTAACTCCTCTCAAACTATTTTTTCTACCTCTTTAATCAACGGAGGTTTTGAGGCTGCTTCCCTTGAAGGATGGGAAATTATAGAAGGGGACGCTTATGATGATGATTCTGTTTCCTCCTCTTCGTTTTTCCGTTTTGATTATGATAACGACCACCAAGAGATATCTCGTCAAAAAGAAGGAAATTGGTATTTAGACGGACGTGGCTTTGATTTGAGTAAAAGAGGCTCACGTACTGGAATCATTCGCTCTTCTAAATTTATCCTTGGTTCTAGCGGAGACATTTCTTTTAAATTAGCGGGAGGTGCTTTGGTTACTGGGAGAGGCTCTACTAATAAAAAGCCCGATGAAAAACGTTGCTATCTCGGAATATATGATGCCCAAACCAATCAATTGATTGCCAAACAATATAATGAATATTTTGTGGAACAAAATGACCCTTATGTTTCTTTAGATAAATATAACGCAGGGGTTTATAGCACTGATAATTTTGCAGCCTATTCTTTGTCCTTACTTCCTTACGTTGGCAAGGAACTTTATATTCAAATCGTAGATTGTGATACCTCTGCTTATTATGGGTATTTATCTGTCGATGATATCCGTATCGACCTAGAAGACCCTCAACCTGTAGGACCTTCTTACATTAAAAGTCATTCCTATCAAGAAGATATAGAAGCTCCTTCCGTTTATGAAATTAAAAATGGGGGGTTTGAAACTGGCTCTTTAGCGGGTTGGGACGTTTTAGAAGGCGAAGCATTCTCTAATGATGGTGTTAATGCAGAATCCACATGGTGGAACGAAAATATCTCATATTGCAGAGATGGAAATTACCATTATGGTTATTATCGTCCAGAAGCCACTGGAAGAATGAAGACTTCCTCTTTTGTTTTAGGTGGTTCTGGCTTTGTTTCTTTCAAAATGGGTGGTGGCATGCATCAGGATCTTTGCTATCTCTCCTTTATTTTAGAAGGAGAAAACAGTCAAAAAGAAGTTGCTCGTTTTAGCAATTCCGCGTATTGGAATTTCCAATTTCCTTATGTAGAAAACGGAATGCGACTTCTTAACATGAACCAATATGTAGCCGATTTGAGTTTATACCTAGGAGAAAAGATGCATATTGAGGTGGTTGACCTTGATTCATCTCTAGACGATCTTGGGGCGCTTACCCTTGATTCCATTCAAACTTATTACGAAAAGAAACCTGAATTCTACGAAGAAAATTATTTTAAGGCACATTCTTCTATCCCCTTAGAAGAATATGTAGACTCTCCTTATCAAGCCCTTAATGGCGGCTTTGAAAAGGGCGACCTTTCTGGCTGGGAAGCTTCTTGGAAGGAAAACGGGCCAGGAGAAGTATTAGAAACTTCATTATGGTGGGGAAAACACGCCTATAACAACAAAGGCCGCTATGTTTTTTCTGGCGAAAAATTAGAAGGTGGTCAAGGCGAATTGACTTCCTCTCCATTCCTTTTAGGAGGAACGGGTCATATTACCTATTCTTTAGGAGGAGCTAAGGACCCTCATAAAGTTTATGTTTCATTATTAGATGCCGAAACGAAGGAAGAATTAGGCCGATATGGAAACCCTTATTTTAACGATCTAGGTGAAGGCGCTATTAACAAGGGTTCTAATCTTATGAATATGCTTCCTTATGATTTAGATGCATCCGCTTATTTAGGAAGAAGACTTCAAATTCAACTTGTTGATCACTCTTCTTCTGATTGGGGACTTATGTCTTTTGATTCTCTTTGCACTTATCATCCAAGTCTTCTTTCAATTCCAGAAGGAAGTTATATTGCTCAAAATTGCCTTCCTTCTCTCAGGGGAGAAGAAGATCCTTATGAAATCCTTAATGGCAATTTTGAAAGTGGCGATTTAAAAGGATGGACAAAAGAAGGAAATATTGGGGATATAAGTGCAGAAGCTATATATTGGAACGAATTCTATTCTTTCGAAAAAGAGGGAGCTTATTTCTTCTCCGGTTGGAAAGGAAATGAAAGCGAATCTGGTAGTCTTCTTTCCTCTCCATTTGTGGTCAATGAAATTGCTCGTCTTACCTTCCGTCTTGGTGGAATGAAAGACTCTTCTAAGTGCTACATGTCTTTACTTGACGTTTCAAGCGGAGAAGAAGTGGCGCGCTTTGGGAATGAAGCTTTTAACGATGCCTTACGTTATCGATATAGCTTCCCGGGATTTGGAAAGGAAAATATTCTTTCTAAAGACAATAGATTTATGGCAAATATGGTCCCCTATGTTGCCGATCTTAGTGCATTCGAGGGAAGGACGTTGCGTGTAAAACTAGTTGATAACGCTTCTAATGATTGGGGTTTATGTTTCGCGGACGATTTTCATAGCCATTATAATTCATTAACGGAAATTGATTCTTCCTATCGTCTAGCGAAAAATATTCTCGCATAAAAGGAATCCTCTAAGGTTAGCGCCTTGGAGGTTTTTTAGATTTCAACCAACATTCTTAAATATAGCTGCTACCTATGTCGTGAATGAAATTGGTCATATATCCCTAGGAACAAAAGTCGAGATGGGTAGTTATATTTGTTTTCAGCTTCTTGATAGAAATCATGTTCCTACAAACGCAAAGCCCCGTTTTTTAGTCACATACAAAGTCGCTGGGATACGATGAATAAACACCTTAACATTATACTGACATTTTTTAGACGAAAAATGGTTGTTAGTGGGACTTTTATCGAAAAATTAAAGAATAGTCCCGTTAAGTAGCCATTTATGGTAATATTTATATGAAGGAGGATATAAAAATGGCCAAATTATATAAAAGAGAAAAATATTTATCTAAAATTAGAGGTTTTTATCATGCAACAGATATTATTAAGGTAATAACTGGGTTAAGAAGATGCGGCAAATCATCCATTATGGAACTTATTTCTAAAGAATTGGTTTCAAATGGTGTGAATAAAGAAAACATAATATTTATTAAATTAGATAAAAAAGGTTATAAAAGCATTAAAACTCCTGAAAAACTGGAAGAAGCGATTGATAAACTCGCTCACGGAGTTAAAGGCGTTAAGTACCTTTTTATAGATGAAATACAAAAAGTCAAAGGGTTCGAAGAAACTATAAATGCATATAGAGAGGAAGAAGATTACTCAATTTTTATAACCGGAAGTAATAGTTATTTGCTTTCTGGTGAACTAGTGACATATCTAACTGGAAGATATATTGAATTCGAAGTTGGAACCTTGACATTTGATGAATATCTAGGAATGAAACAATTCTTTAAAATTAAGATAGATGACGTTCGTGTTGAATTTGAAAAATTCATTAAGGAGGGTGGCCTTCCACGAAGCATTTTCTTTGAGAACGCATTAGATAAACAAAATTACACCAGAAGTGTTATTAAAGAAATTTACGATAAAGACATTAGAAAGAATAAAAAAATAAAAAACAAAGAATTATTTAATATTATTCAAACATATATCATAAATAATTTTGGTTCAAAAACTTCCATTGGATCTCTTTGCAAATATCTAAGTAAAACAAGAAAAGAACCTGTAAAAAAAGATACGGTTTATAGATATTTAGAAATCTTAGAAAATGCGAAGATTATTTCAAAATGTAAGCGATTTGATACAAAGAGTAAGAAATCAATTAATGGTGAAGAAAAATATTATTTAACAGATTTAAGTTTTTATTTTGCTAACAATGTTGATGGTAGAGTCAATTATGGTTCGGCATTAGAAAATATTGTTTATAACTATGCAAGGAGCAAGTATTATCAAATTAGTATTGGGAAAGTGGGAGATTTGGAAGTCGATTTTATATTAAGAAATCCTTTTGATAAATATTCTTATGTTCAAGTTGCAAGAACCATCTATGGTAATGAAGATGAAAATGGTGTAGATCAAACACAAGAAAGAGAATATAAATCGTTAGAAAAAATTCAGGATAATTATCCAAAGTATATCTTATCCCTTGATTTTCTCTTACAAAACAGAAGTGGAATTATACATAAAGATATGATTAATTTTATGAGCAATGATATGTATTTTTAGGGGATAAATTTCAAATATTTTTAATTTAGTCCCGTTAAATGGCGATTTTTGGACAAAATTGTTGCATCATATTTCCGTCTCGTGGCCATGTCGAAATAGTTGCTTGCTTAACTTTCAAAACACCGAAACTATATTGTTTTTATTTGTGTCTTTTAGGCTAAGAATGTAAAGAATGTAGATATAATCTTTGTCATAAGATACATATTTGAGGACCATTTTAAGAATGTGCTCAAACAGATAAAAAACTCTCTTTAAAAGTGCGTTCCAGAAGCGGAACAATTAGTGAGACATGATAGAGGTAATCTCCATAATCACTCTTTTTGAGCAATTATATTAAATTTCCAAATTGGTGAATCTTATATTCCTTTTTTGTTAAATGTAGATTACCTTTATCAATTAAATAAAATTTATTCAGAAATACAACAAAACCTTATAGAAGATAAGGTGATTACTCAAAAAGAGAAAGATTTGTTCCTTGCTATGAAAAAAATCATAATAATGTTCTAGGTTTAGAAACTGTAAGCAATATATGAATAATGAGAGACACTTTTTACCAATTAATAGAAAGTTGTTGTCTCTACCAAAAACATTGTACTGTTATTTCAATTGGATATTCTGTAGCTATCCCAATTTTTTTAATTTTATTCCCAATTTAGTTTTAAATATTTTTTGAATGAAATTAAAGTGCACACCATTATCAAAACTCCCTTGAAAAAAGTGTATAGATACAAAAAACTCCCTTGAAAAAAGTTCATAATGGGATAATATAATTTCGAGGTAAGACTAATGTTCGAAAGAAAAATCACAGGATATTTAAATAATTGGAAAAATAATTCGAAAAAAGTCCCCTTAGTTATAAAAGGCCTTAGACAAATCGGTAAAACATATATAGTTAAAGAATTTGCTAAATCAAATTATGAAAATGCTTTTATCTTAGACTTTAGAAAGCAAGCAAGTATTCATAACATCTTTGAAGGCGATTTTGATATTGATAACATTGCTCTTTCAATATCAGCGCTCCCTAAGGAAAATCACATTATAAATAATTCTAGAATGATTCCTTATAAAACAGTCTTAGTCTTTGATGAAATTCAAGACTGTCCAAACGCAAGATCGTCTCTAAAATATTTTAAAGAAAATGGTCGTTATGATGTCATTTGTACAGGATCATTGTTGGGTATTGACGGATATAGAGTTAGTAAGAAACCGAGCCGTGGGATTGCCGTTGGATCTGAAGAACAAATTGAAATGTTCCCAATGGACTTTGAGGAATTCCTATGGGCACTTAGCATTGATAAAAATATTATTAATAACCTTAAATTTTGTATTAATGAGAGAAAGGAATTTCCGACTTTTTTACACGAAAAATTCTTAGATTTAATTCGCAAATATATCTGTGTTGGAGGAATGCCAGAAGTTGTTAGTAAATTTATCGAAACTAATGACCTAGGAGAGGTAAGAAAAATTCAAAATAGATTGCTCAAAGATTACAAATCTGATTTTGGCACACACTTAAATGATAATAACGAAATAGTAACTGATGAATTAGAGCGAACAAAAATAATGGATGTTTTTGATTCGATTCCAAAACAACTAGCTAAAGAAAACAAGAAATTTCAATACGCTGTAATTGATAAAAAAGCTAAATCTAGAACACACGAACACGCAATAAAATGGCTCAAGAACTACGGATTAATAGATTTTTGTTATAATCTTTCAACTATTGAAGAGCCATTCGATTTCTTTTCAATTAAAGATCAATTTAAAGTGTATGTTTCTGATATTGGTCTTTTAATAGCGATGCTTGATAAAGATGTTCCATTTAAGGTGCTTTCTAACGACTTAGGCATTGGCAAAGGAATGATATATGAAAACCTTGTTGCCGAGGCATTTCATAAATTAGGAAAACCATTGTTTTACTTCAGCAAAGATAGCGGGTTAGAAATTGATTTCGTAACCAATATTTATTCAGAAACATATTTAGTTGAAGCAAAAGCAAAAAGTGGCAATACGAAATCAGCAAAAACAGTTTTAAATAATCCTAATTATAAAGTAAGCAATTTGCTAAAATTAACTGCTCTGAACATTAGCTTTATTGATAATAAGCTTACAGTTCCATATTATGCTGCTTTCTATATTTTGAACAAATAAATATAAACTACATTGAAAATCGTTAAAAAAACTATCAAACATAGTTCTCCTTTGTCTAAGCTCTATAAGAATGATGCTCATGAAACAAATAACGGGTTTATCAAATATCGTATCCTTACTTTTTACCTTTGAAAGAAACAAAAATATCGGCAACATTTTAAAAGAAAAACTGTCAAATGAAGTGAGACTCAAATAACGGGTATTTATAAAATCCCTTAAAGGCTAGTCAGACTTCGTTCTCGGCATTATAGATTCACTACCAATTGCTTTTTACAACTTTAAGACTGTTGGAAGGCGACGAATAATGGCATCTGTCTTTGGTAGACAATCATATTATTGTGCTCTTTTCATGTGGAAGCATCGGCATTTAGACAATTCGGCAATATTAGTATTGAGAGTTTAAGGCAAATGCGTAAAAATTAAAGTGGAACTGAAAAAAATACGAAAGAGGTGCCAATTATGATACAAAGAACCATAAAAGAATCGGTGATTAAAGCGATTAGAACGAAACCAGTAGTTTTGATTACTGGTGCAAGACAAGTTGGCAAATCTACGTTATGCAGCGAGTTTGTAAAAGAATTTAATTTTAATTATGTTTCTTTGGATAATTTGAGAGAAAGAGAGTCGGCTATTAACGATCCTGAGTTGTTTTTAAAATTACATAATTCACCGTTGATAATTGATGAAGTGCAATATGCTCCCATATTGTTTGATGTTATTGAATCGATAGTTAATAAACAAAAGTTTGAAGGAAAAGATGACAAAGGGATGTATATTTTGACTGGTTCAGAAACTTATAACCTTATAAGCGGTGTATCTGAGTCCATGGCGGGCAGAGTATCTATTATTGAAATGTGTCCTTTGTCTTTAAGAGAAATTAGAGGTAAAGAAGAACAACCGTTTGAGATTGATCCGGTAAAATGTGCTCAAAAATGTAGTGATAATAAAGTAGATATAAATGAACTTTATTCTTTAATTGTCAGAGGTTTTTATCCAGAACTATATGACGTTAAAGAACTGGACGAAAGTATTTTTTATTCAGATTATGTAAAAACTTATATTGAAAGAGATGTATCACAAATCATAAATATAAAGGACAAACTCAAGTTTCAACGTTTTATGGAAGTTATAGCTTCTTTAACGGGAGAAGAATTTGTTCCTAATAATATCGCTAAAGCACTGGGTGTTTCTATTAACACAATCAATTCTTGGTTAAGTGTTTTAATAGCAGGAAATATTGTGTTTCTATTAGAACCATATAATGAGAATTCAACACTTAAAAGAGTAGTAAAGAGACCGAAACTATATTTTATTGATACTGGTTTAGCATCTTATTTAGCGCGTCTAAATAACGCGGAAGTGTTAAGGAACAGTATTTTTGCAGGACGCTTTGTAGAAACCTATGTAGTAAACGAAATCATTAAGTCTTATAAAAATAACAATAAAAAGCCAAATTTTTATTATTATCGGGATGTAGATCAAAAAGAAATTGATTTTATTATTCAAGAAGGTGGAGAACTCCATTTTGTGGAATGTAAGAGTGGTGTTAGCTACTCAAAGAAAGATATTTCGGCATTCTCAACTTTATCAAAAAATACCAAATATCCCGTTGGTAATGGAGCGGTTGTATGTGCAACAGATAATGTATATTCAATCGAGGTTAATGTGTTTGGTTTGCCTTTTGGCGCAATTTAAATCGTTAAAATTTAATACGCATGCTAATTAGAAGCTTTAAAGTTCTTTCATTAGAAAACAATACCTAATTTTAATCTGCATATTACTTTTATAAATGACAATCAGCGAATCATAAATCCATTTTGATTATATGTTTTTTACTTTTTTTAGATAAGGGGCAAATCTTTATTATTTTTCCTTTAAAATAACGAAATAACATTTTAAGGAAAAAGGAATATGTTAAAGGATCGTAGAAAAAAAGAATCTTTCTATACTTTTGATGACGATAATAAGGAAATAGTTTTCCATCGACATGATATGCCATCTCCTTGGATGAACTATCTTACTAATGAAACTTTTTATACGATGATTTCTCAAGCGGGAGGCAACCTTAGTTGGTATAAATCTCCTGAGATTTGGCGTATTGGAAGATATGGTTTCTTTAATATCCCAACTGATATTCAAGGATTATTTGTTTATATTAAAGATAAAAAGACGGGCAAAGTATGGAACCCTTCAGTTATTCCTACTAATACTCCTTTAGATTTCTTTGAATCAAGACATGGTAGAGGCTATAGCAAATATATTGGCAAAAAGGACGGCATTGAAGTAACTTTAATTGCTTTTGTAGGTAAAGAAAATGCATTAATTTATCGTTTAAAGTTAGTAGCGGATCACGATGTGGATTTAGAAATATATGTTGCTAAAGAAATGGGCAATATGGAATATCTCCGCGAAGCTCAATTCCAATGTTATACCAAACAAAGTAACAATATCTTCTATAACAAAAAGTGTGATGCTTTAATTTATGATTATTTTATTGATGCTCAACCTCGTCCTGATGAAACTCCCTTTGTCTTTTTAACCTCTACTATAAAGAGTGATTCTTTTACTGGGATAAGAAAAGATTTTTTAGGTGCTTATCGTGATTTATCTAATCCAGAGGCCATTGAAAAGGGAAGTTGTCCTAACACAGAGCTTTTAGGAGGGGAAGGTATTATGGCCTTCTCTTATAAACTTTCTTTAAAGAAAAATAAGGAAGAGAATTTCGCCATTATTCTTGGGACCATGAATAAAAAAGAAGATATTCCTTCGACTATTTCTCGTTTTAAGAATATTTCTAATTTAGATGAACTTTATCAAGGAGTTCTTAAAAAATGGGCAGATATTGATAGCTACTTCCATGTAAAAACGAATGATAAAGAGTTAGACCGTATGGCCAATATTTGGACACCTTACCAAGCTTATATTAATTTCCTTGTCTGTCGAGAAATCTCTTTTTATGCAACAGGGAGCGCTCGTGGAGTAGGGACAAGAGACGCTTCACAAGACGCCATTTCCCAAGCCATTACTCATCCTACAAAGGTTAAAGCTCGTATTAAAGAAATTATGAGTGAACAATTTGCTTCAGGAGCAACGACACATACTTATTTCCATATCGAGAAAAAGCCTTCTAATGAAAGTATCCGTAGTGACTCTCATCTTTGGATGGTTTATGCCGTAGATGAATTACTTAGAGAAACTGGTGATGATTCTTTCTTAAATGAAGTAGTCCCTTATTACGACCACGATGAAGGAACTGTATTAGAACATTTAGAAGCTGCAGTTAGATTTACTGAAGAACACATGGGGAAAGATGATATTCCTTTAATGTTAGATAGCGACTGGAACGATAACTTGAATACTGTTTGTCGAAAAGGAAAAGGCGAGTCAGTTATGGTTGCCGAACAATATGTTTTAGCCCTTAGAACTTTGATAAAAATCGAAAAAAGGCTTGCAAAACCGACCTCTTTTTATGAAAAGTTGTTGGAAAAACAAATCAAAGTTCTTAATGAAACGATGTTTGAAAAAGACCATTATATCCGTTGTATAACGGATTCTGGTATCCGTATTGGAGGAGAGAAAGAACCTTGCGCTCGTGTTTGGATTAATTCTAATGCTTGGGCAGTTTTCTCTGGGACTGCAGATAAAGAAAGATCCAATATTGTAATGGATGCCGTTATGAAAAATTGCGATTCTCCATTTGGGCTTGTTATTCAAAATCCTCCATTACGGCCAAATTATCCTTCTAAAGAAGATGAAATTTCTTGGGCGACTCCAGGAATTGGAGAAAATGGCGGCGTTTTCTGCCATGCCAATACCTGGTCCATAATTGCTCTTTGTATGTTAAATAGAGCGGATGAGGCTTATCACGTTTATTCTAATCTCTTACCAGATCATATTATTTCTAAGATTGGTGTTGATGCTTATAATGCTGAACCTTATATTTATTCCTCAAATGTTCGCGCTCCTTTTGCTTTACGAGGTGGAGAAGCAGCGGTTAGTTGGTTAACAGGGACTGCAACATGGATGGATATAGCTTTAAAAGAATATTTCTTTGGCATTCGTCCTATGGAAGAAGGACTTTATATTGATCCTACTCTCCCAAGTCATATTAAAGAGGCTAGAATCACTCGTAAATATCGTGGTTGTGAATATGATATTGAAGTTATTTTTAAAGGTAAGAAGAGTAAAACTTGTGAATTATATGTAAATGGGAAGCAAATTGAAGGGAACATTGTTCCTCCAGAGGGCGAAAAACTTCATATTGAGTGTGTTGTTTGCTAGTAAATACTATTAATAAACAATTTTTAATATCTATTTGATTAATTTAGGAATAGAAAGGGAAGAGTTTTTGTGTTTCTATTTATGGTGACTTTATTCTATTTTTCAAAGAGGATAAAAAATGAAGATATTGGTTATTGGTAGTTGTAATGTAGACATAACGAATTACGTTTCTTCTTTTCCTATGCCAGGGGAAACTATTAATGGCTTAGGAAAGAGAGTCTCTCCTGGAGGAAAAGGTTTAAATCAGGCTATAGCTTTAAAAAGAGCGGGTGCTGACGTAACTTTTATCGGTGCAATAGGAATGGATTTAGAAGCTAATATTATTAAAGAAACAATCGACAAAGATTGCTTAAATTCATATTTATTAGAAAAAAATTGTAATACAGGCAGCGCCACAATTTTAGTGAATGAATCTTCCGAGAATATGATTGTTTTAGATCATGGAGCGAATTACAAAATAAATAAGGAAGATTTAGAAAATATTAGTCCATATCTAGAAGAAGCTGATTTTATTCTTTTAGAAGCTGAACTATCTAAAGAGATTACTAAACAAATTATTGATGCTTCCTTTCTTTTAAATAAGAAATGTATTTTTAATCCTGCGCCTGCTTATTTACTTGATGAAGAGATACTTTCTAAAGTGGACTATTTAATCCCTAATGAAAAAGAGCTTCTTCTTTGCTCTGGATGTCATAGTCAAGAGGAAGCCGTTAATTATCTTTTATCTAAAGGAGTAAAACATCTCCTAGTTACTTTAGGAGAGAAGGGTTCAACCTTATTTTCCTTAAAAGAGGAGATACATGTACCCGCTTTTAAGGTTAAAGCGGTTGATACTGTCGCCGCTGGAGACACTTTTATTGGTTATTTTCTTGCCTTATTGGCTAGTGGAAACAATGAAGAGACCTCCCTTAAAATTGCCTCAAAAGCCTCTGCTATCGCGGTAACTAGAAAAGGTGCCATTGATAGCATTCCTTTTAAAAAAGAAGTTGTTTGCTAATTGATAGAATAAGACCACTAACTTAATTTTTAAATTTAAAAACTTTTATCTTTTGTTCGTGTAAAAATCTTAACAATTAAGTAAGATATTAAGCATGATTTAAGCAAGATAATATTTCTTTTAGGCTAATTTTTGGTAAAATATTATTAGGAAAGATATGTATAAACCGCCCTTTACAATAACAAATCAAATGCTGACTTCATCGATTTCAATTTCTCAAAAAATTGAAAGAATTTCTTCATATCAATCATTAAAGAGAATGCCAACATTAAGAAAAAATAACAAAATTAGATCTATTCATTCATCTTTATCGATAGAGGCGAACTCTTTCTCTTTGAGCCAAGTTCGAGATGTGATTGATGGGAAGCTTGTAACAGGTCCAAAAAAAGAAATAGATGAAGTAAAAGATGCATACAAAGCTTATGAAATAATTGAACTTTATGATGGTTTCAAAGAAAAGGATTTATTAAAAGCTCAAGGGATAATCGCTCATTCTATTGATAAAGAAGCTGGAAAATATAGAAGTCATTCAGAAGGAGTAATTAATGAACATGGAAATGTTATTCATATTGCTCCATCTGAAAAAATGGTTCCATCTTTAATGGGTGACTTATTTTGTTGGTTAAAAAAAGACAAACAAACTCCTCTATTAATTAAATCTTGTATTTTCCATTATGAGTTTGTTTTTATACATCCATTTGGTGATGGAAATGGAAGGACCGCTAGACTATGGCAGAATGTTTTGTTAATGAAGTGGAACCCTATATTTGAATATATTCCAATTGAGTCCCATATCTATAAATTCCAAACTCAATATTATGAAGCGATTGCAAAATCCAATAAAAGTGGCACTTCCAATACATTTATCGAATTTATGTTAAAGATGATAGAAGAGGCTATCGATGAAACTCTAGAAAATATGCAACAAGAAACCAAGAATATTTCTGAACAAGTTAATAGGTTGTTAGAGGTTATGGAACCAGACATTCCTCTAAGTGCGAATGAAATAATGAATAGACTAGGTATAAAATCAAAAGAAACTTTAAGGGGTTCATATCTTAATGTTGCCCTTAAAAATGGCCTCATAAAAATGACATTACCTGATAAGCCAAAAAGTAAAAATCAAAAGTATTATAAGTAGTCATTCGAGATCTAATAGTCCTTATTATTTCAGGTTATTAATTCAAAAAATAAAAAATCCCTTCCTGAGGTAGCGTCTCTTAGAAAAGGGAATAAGTAGAATTTTATTATATTAGGGTTATGAATAAAGAAAATTTCCTTTAAGAATTTTTACATCACATCTTTGACAGTTTTATTTTAATTCCATCAAAAAAAGTTCGAAGCTATCAAACTTTTTTTAGTTATTTATCAATTAGGAAATTGTAGCAATACTTTTTCACTTAATTTTTTCCTAAATTCTTTATTTAGGTATGCCTTCTTCATTATTTCCCTCGATATATCGACATTGAACATATCATTGTTTAATTTGCTCCATAAAAGGTTGACTTGAGGTATAACATCTATGAACCAACACTATTGACGTGTGTCATTATTACCAGTTGCACAGTCATGTTCGGAATGGGGTGGATCTATTTTCTCCACATTGCGGCTCGTATTGGTAGACCTCTTCTTTGCGTCCAATATATGCAATTTTCTTTATCAGTGTCCATAGCCGCTAAGAAAGTAGTTTTGTCATTATTAGCTTCCGTCTCAGTAGCCAAATTTGGTACATAAATAAGGCATTTTTTGATTGATTTTTAGAAAAATATTTCAATTTATTAGATAAAAAGTCAACAATTCTTTTTCAAAGAAATGTCAATAAAACGCATTTACACATTTACACAATATTTTTTTAAATTGTAAAGATATTAAAACTAGTATTTTTTCAATTTTAATAGGAAATTATGTCAATTCTTGTGCTCATTTAAAGGGAAAAAGTTAAAGAAAATTTCCTTTGAGAATTCTTAAATGCTAAAATCATTTTGAGAGGTAGCATGACCTATTTATTTAATTTTAATTCATTTAATAAACTTGAAGATTTTTCCACGTTTTTAAAATCATTAGCGATATCTAATCCAAAGAACTTATTTTATTTAGATTGTGATAAGAAGGATTTTTTAGTTTTTGATGGTTTTGATAACATCAAAAGGATTAAGGAAGAAGATAAAGATAGCCATTTTGACGCGATATTTTCCTCCGACTTAGAGAGTAATAATTTCTTATTTTATCTTCCCGATAAAGAGAGAGGCCTTCGTTCGTATGTTACAGTTATTGACGAGGAAGATGAGGATTCCAACATTAATAAAAATTTAATTTACGCTTCTAAAATTGTTTCTAAATTTTTTGAGATTCCTGTTTCTTTATCTCTTATAAGTCTTTCTTTAGAAGACAAAATTAAGTCTTCAAATATAGAACTAGGTGAAAAAAGCAATATTAAGGATATTTTTACTTATAAAAAGAGATTTATTCTTTTATCTAAACGTGATTTTGTCTTTTTTAGAGACACTATTGATGGCTATTTATTAATGAATAAAGAAGAAAATAACGATAAAGGACTATTTTCATCCTTAGGATCCTTCTTCTTTAAAAATTATGTTAAGAGTAAAGAACCTTCTCCTTTTAAAAGATATATGTCTAAATATACAATTGATTTAAGTAATCCTTCTCTTTCTTTTAATATTATTGGTGAGATGAAAATGGAAGAGTGGTCCACCTTATTTAAAGAAATTGAAGATGGCAAATTTAATCGAGAATAGATACATGTATAAGGTAATTTTATTAGATGATGAAGATTCTATCCTTCTAAGACTAAGGAAGATGATGGATAGCTTTAAAGATGATTTTGAGGTCGTTGGTGCATATAAAAATGGTTATGACGCTTTAGAAAATGGTCTTTCTTTAGAACCTGATGTCATGATTACAGACATCAAAATGCCTTATATTACTGGTATTAATGTGATTCGGGAAGCTAAGGAAGAATTACCTTTATTAGAAACCATTATTCTTTCTGGTTATGATTCCTTTGATTATGCCAAAGAGGCAATTTCTTTAAATGTTTCTTCTTATTTGATTAAACCCTTAGACTTTGAGGAACTAAAAGAGGCTTTATATAAGATCAAGGCTAATTTAGATAAGCAAAAAGAATTACACGATAACATTTCTTCTTTAGAGGAGAAGGCTCTCTCTTCTAAATCACTTCTTCAAAGTGAAGATTTACAAAAATTAATTACCATTAAAGAAATACCTCCAACCTTCTTAGAAAAGCTAAAAGATGATGAAATTGATTTAAATTATAAATATCAAATGTTTGCTATTTTTGATAGTGATAAAGAAGACATTCCTTATGATCAACTAGACCTACTTCATCTAAGCGCTAAAAAGATAATAAATGAAGAATTCCCTGCAATTCCCCATTATTCTTTCTTTTATGATGAACAATTCGTGGTTCTTTTATTAGCAAATATACCCTTTAATAACAGTGATTTTTTAAGAACAATGAATTCCATAATTTGGAAGATTAAAAGAGGTACTTCAATTTCTGTTTCTTGCGGACTTTCAGAATGTGTTTCGCCTTTAGTTAATTATCGAAAGATATATCGCCATGCAAAGAGGTCTCTTGAATATCGAACCGTTATGGGTAAGGGCCTTGTCCTTTCTTTTCCAGATTTAGAAGAAAACGAAAATAATACAAAAGAAGGGAAAGTTGATGAAAATGAATTTAAAAACATTACCTATCTCCTTTCATATGGCAAAAAAGAAGATGCTTTTGCTTTAATAGATAAAATCATTGAAGAAATATCTCTTCCTTCCTTTAAAGATAGATATTATTTTATTCTTTCTAGCATAATGGAGGCCATCTTAAAGAGTTCAATTTCCTTAAAAGAACTATACCAAGTAACTGATTCTCAAAGCGCTTTATCCAGTCAGTTATATTCTTTAAAAACAAAGGAAAGTGTTCTTAATTTTTTCCATAATTTAGCCTCAAACGTCTTAGAAATTAATAAAAATAAAAGAATTGCGGGAATAGAAACCTCTTTTGACCGTATTAAGAGATTTATTGATGTTAATTTCACCAACCCTAACCTATTAATTGAAGATGTCGCTAAAGAGTTATGCTTTTCAGTTTCCTATATAACTACAATTTTGAAGAAACATGATACCAGCTTTACTAAACTATTGACTGATGCCCGGATGAGAATGGCCACCTCTTTATTAACCACAAGTGCCGATAAAATAGTTACAATAGCTAAAAAGGTTGGTTATAACGACCCTTATTATTTCTCTCATTGTTTTAAGAAATATACAGAAAAGAGTCCTGATGAATTCCGTAAAGCCAAAGAAAATTCGTAAACGCCTTTCCTTAAAAGGAGAGCTTTTTGCTTCTTCGATTTCTTTAATGATCATTTTTGCGGCATGTTTGCTCTCTGTTTTCTTAACTACTTATAACAATAATGTTGAGAGCGTCTATCTAAACCAAATTGCTTCTACTAGTGAAGAAACAATAAATAATTTTTCTATTTATGTAGATAATTTAATTTCCTTTTCTAATTCAATTGAAAAGAAAATTGACGTATCGGAATTAACTGTAGATAGCGACTATAATTCTTCCTATTTTGATGAATTAGTTTCTCTTTCTAGCGATATTCGTTTTGTTGCTTTATATGACGAAACTGGAAATTTGGAAGCTAAGAATTCATCTTATCATGCTTCTGAAAGTAAAGATGTTGTGGTTAATTCTTCTTGGTTTTCTAGTGCTCAGAGAGATCCGATGGTAACTTCTTTTTCCAAGATTGAAGAAGGAAGCTATTTTACTTTGTCTAAATATATAAAAAGTTCTTCTAAAGGTCCCTTCGTTTTAAGAATTGAATATAACTTTAAACAAATTCTTTCCTTAATAGAGGGCGCAAATTTAGGAGAAGGCGGGCACATCCTAATTTATAACAAAAGCTATGATGTTGTTTATTCTTCAAAAGAGAAAATATCTAATGAAGAATGGGCAGAAATTAAAGAGATGATCATAGGGGAAAAGCTTTTTAGTGAAGAAGGCATTAATTATTATTTTTATCTCTCGACTATCCCTTCAACAACCTGGCGAATTTTAATTGCCAATAATTGCGATAATATCGTTTCCACTAAGAGAACAGTTATTACTTTAACTACTGTTTCTTCCTCTATTTTCGTTGTTCTTTTTATCTTTGTTATTTATTTAGTTACTAATCATTTAACAAAACCATTAATTGAATTAGAAGAAGAGATGGCTAAATTAGAATCCTTTGATTTCCAAGTTTCTTCTTTAAAACAGTTAGAAGGTACTAAGGAAATTGAAACACTGAACAAAACTTATTTAAAAATGCTTTCCCGCATCCAGGATTTAGCTAAGAAATTACTTTTAGAAGAGAAAGCCCAAAATAAAGCGGAGCTAGAAGCTCTCCAAAATCAAATTAACCCCCATTTCCTTTATAACACTCTTGATTCCATTATTTATATGATTGATCAAGGGAGGAATGAAGAAGCTTCTAAGATGATTATTGCTTTATCGCGGTTCTTTAGAATTTCTATTTCGAAAGGCAAAAATATCATTCCTTTAGAAAAAGAGCTAGAGCATGTACGTTATTATCTCCAAATTCAAAAGATGCGTTATAAAGATAATTTCTCTTTTTCCATTAATTATAAAAAAGAGGACATAGCTTCTTTTTTCATAATAAAACTTATACTTCAACCCCTAGTAGAAAATGCTTTGTTACATGGAATAGGCGAAGAAGGAACAAAGGAAGCCAAAATTGAAGTAAACGCAAAAGTGGATGATAGATATCTTCTTTTAGAAGTTATAGATAATGGTTATGGAATGTTAGAAGATAAAGTTGAGGAAATTAAAGAGTCGTTCCTAGATAAAAAGATTCATAAAGGAGTCGGGCTCTCTAATGTATATCAAAGGATTAAGCTTTATTATGGCCCAAGTAGCGATTTAGAAATATCTTCAGAGCTAGATAAAGGAACAAAAATTAGTATATTCATACCGATAAAGGAGTTAAAAAATGAAGAAAAATAGTCGGTTTGTAATTTCTCTAATTTCTTTATTTTCTTTGCTCTCTTGTGCTCAAAATAAAGAAAATGTCAGTATCCTAATTTACGATATTAATGACTCTTTTATTAATTCTTTATGGCAAAAAATTACTAAGTGTTTATCTAATGAGGGATATGACGTTAAAAGTTATGACTGTCAAAGGTCCCAAAATCAACAAAACAAATATTTATTAGAAGCTATTGAGAAGAATAAAGCTTCTCTTTTGTTAGTTAATCTTGTTGATCGCCTAACAGCTTCGGTAACTATTGAAAAGGCTATTCAAAAGGAGACTCCTTTAATCTTCTTTAACAGGGAACCGCTTAGTAAAGATTTAGAAAGTGGCATAAAAGAATTTAAGAACATTTATTATGTCGGCACTAATCCTCGTTTTGAGGGAGAAAAACAAGCGGAAATGCTTTATTCAGTTACAATGAAAGAAGGAAAGCTATTAGAAGAATACGATAAAAATAAGAATGGAGTTTTGGATATTGTTCTATTAAAAGGAGAAATAGGAAACCAAGATACTGAAGGACGAAGTGAAGCTTTTATAAATAAGCTAAAAAGTCTGTCTTTGCCTTTTGTTATTTTAGAATCTACTTATGCTAATTGGCAAAAGGATAAAGGGAAACTTGCCATGGAAGAGATGTATAAAAAACATGGTGGGAATATCGAAGCTTTAATTTCTAATAACGATGATATGGCACTAGGCGCGATAGATTACTTATTAGAACAAGGTATTTTTAAAGAAGAAGAGGAGAAAGGCGCTTTTCCGGTTTTTGCTGTCGATGGTTTATCTTCTTCCTTTTCTTATATTAAAAAAGGGTTTTTAACAGGAACTGTCAAAAATAACGACATTTTCCAAAGCGAAGCTATTTGTTCTTTAGCTAATTATTTGCTTAAAAATCAAGAAATTCCTCCGCAATTCCCATATAAAATTAATTCTAACCATACAATTTATATCGAAGGAAACATCATTAATAAAGAAAATTTAGAGTAGAAATATTCTTATCAATAATGGCTCTTTCATTATGTAGTAGAAAGTTGCAAGGAGTGTTTGAACTATAGCTTTTTAAGGGTTTTGAAAACATCCAATAACATAAAGAGTCGTGTATTGGAAATGAAAAATAAATAATTTCAAAACCAATAATATTTTTAATAACGATTTTTATTAATTCAATTGCCACAAATAAATTAAATTAAAGTAATATCAGCGAATTAAACCAATAGCTATCATTAAGAATTCAGTTTAATTATTAGTATCCTTTTTAAGACTTCTAAATATTCTTGTATTAATAGAATAACGATTTTCGCCCCATTCCCAGTCATCATTTATATTGCCAATTTTAGTTTCAGGATTTTCTCCTTTATTAATATTAATATCTTCTAAAAACCAATTGCATCTAGAGAAGCAATATTTAAAACCATCGAATACAAATACCACACCCTTAACGTAATCATACTCGCTAACAAATTCTTTTGTATTTGAATCATAAGCCTTAACGTTATCTTCAATAATGATAATATCTTTGATAATTTCATGGACAGGGATGTCAATGAATTGAAGATTATCAAATCCATAATTTTCTTTGGTTACTTCTTCGTTACATTCTAAGAATTTAAACACAGCAACTTCTTCTCCCTCATATCCATCACCATCCCACATAAAGTCCATTTCTTCTAAAGTGTTTAATAAGAGAAAAATTTTTTCAGCAACAAAGAAGGAAACCTTCCTAAATGAAATGTTGCTATTAAAATAAGCATCGTGACGTACTTTGCCTAATTTTTTTCCAATTAATGTTGCTAATAAAGTTTCTTCTTCTTTTGTGAATAATTTATTGATTTTGTTTTGCATAATAATTCGCCCCTATTTAATAAAATGAATTTTGTGACTTCTTAAACCACAGTTATCGCTACTGTTTTTAATGTTGATAGTGACAGCTGGCGAACCAGATTTTGAAGTAACACGATAATAAATTATGGTCCCATCATTCATATATACTAAGTTTTGATCCAATTGGCCCGTTGATGAGTTATTCATAAATAGGCCACCTAACGCTATTTTATCAAAGAATTCTTGAGCAGTCTTTAAAGGGTTATCACTTTTGATTGTAGTTACAGATGCACCATTTTTGCTTGCTTGTCCATAATGATTGCCATTTCTTTGAAATGATGGGTTGCTTTCAAGTATAGGCAAATTATCTCTTAGGGAATGATGATTGGGCGTTTTGCCTTTATAAGTAAGCCCCATGTCAGCGTTCTCCTTTCTTCCTAGATTCTTCAAATTCACTTCTATAACGAACGAATTCAGTTGTATCTTGGAATTCTTTAAAAATGTCATCTGGCATAAACCCATGAACAATAACTATTTCAGGTTTTAGTTGTCTAAGCATTTCAGCCAAACCATTTTTAAAACATCTTCTTAGTAAATTCCCGTTTTTGTTGTCGCGTTTAATGCATCCATGTGTACTAATTGCAACAATTGAATGTTTCGGAATCCCAAGAAAAGCAAAAGAATAGGTAGATTCGTCTCCCCATCTAACATTTGGGATTACAGGTATTCCTTGTTTTTGCAAATAATATGCAATTGCTCTATTCATATAGGTGCTTGTTGCGTGTAAGCACTTAGATTTTCCTATGATGATTGTTGGATCTGGCGATATCACGCCATCGTATTGTTTTAATAAATCTAAATATTTATCCGTTGCTCCAAAGATTTGCTTAAAACAATTGTCGTGTAGATAGAAATGTATGTAGCCACGTTTTGTTTTAGAGGTTTTTAATTTTGTAAATGGAATTAACGCTCTAGGCTTTTCGGTATTGTGAACGTTTAATAGTTCAGGAATACCTTCATCTCCAAGAAATTTTGCACCTTCTACAAGATGTTCTTGGAAACCATCATCGTAGAATGTTTTTCTTTTGATCATAATTTGATCCTCCAATTATTTCTCAGCTCATTTATAACTAATTTCCATTGTGTTAAAATTCAATGAACCAAGAGAGCGATTTGTTATCGCATTCACATATTACAAATAATGGTTTTAAAACCTGGAAATCGCTGGAACTTTTGGAGGGTTAAATGTTATTTAAAACTTTTGCTCAAAAACTATATAGAGCTATTGGGTGTGAAACAACCGAAGGCGATTTTGTTTTTGATGTTTTGAGCAGTGTTTTAGCTGATAAATATATGAAAAAAGACAAAATACTATCGAAACCATATGCAAATGGGGGAAGGATGCTGCGATACTATTTTGAAGGAACCAAGAGTATTTGCAATCTTGCTAAAAAGCTAATTAGGTATGTAGATGCTAAGAATTTTGAATATTTATATGATAATATGTTTGAAGATCAACCAGAGTTGATAAGAAATGTTGTTAATGAGTTTGCCAACGAAATACCTGAAATAAATGATAATAATTTTGCTTTAAAACTTGGCAAACTTTTAGTGGACATATTATTTGAAGCATCAAGAAAAAGTATAGATATTTCAGAAGATGAATACAGTAAATTAAGACATGATTTATACGAGGAAGCTGATGGAATATGTCCAATCACTGGGTGTCAATTGATGATTTCTGGTGATAATGCATTTAAGGTTGTTAAAATAGATAAAGACTTGCCAAATAATTTTGACAATACCATTGCAATTTCGCCAAACGCAGGCCCTACATATTTTTATAAAGACAGTAATCGGCATACTAATGAATTGGGAATTATAAAAGATAAATATTTTGAAAAAAGGCGAATTAAATTATTGTTGGATGATGCATTTTATAGCAAGAAACTTAAATCATTAATTGATAAACTTGATTCTAATCCGACGGCCTTAGATGTTTCATTGAAACTAAAACCAATGGCAATTAAAAACAAAATTGACACAACGACCAAACTATATTCAGCTGTTAATCCTTTTATAACTGATTATTATCTTTTCCTTAGTGAACTTTTTAAAGAAAAGGATGGAAATAGTTTTAATTTTGAAGATTTATGCAAAAATGTTAGGGCTAATTATTTAAAACTTGTTGAAGAAGATTTATCGCAAGAGAAAATTTTTGATTTATTGGTGGAAAATTTATCTAGAAAAACTCAACAAAGCTTATTGTCTTGTGAGATTGTCATTTCCTTCTTTATTCAAAATTGTGAGGTGTTTGATGAAATTTCCAAATAAAGTTATAGGAATTAACGAAAGTATAATGCCTCTTCTTGTAAAATTGATAAGAATCATTTCTTTAGGCCCGATTGCTATACCAACTCTATATAATGAATCAAAAATTGGTAACATTTCTTTATTTGCGGAGGCATTAACTTGCTTATATGCACTTAACAAAATAAAGCTGAAAGATAGAAAGGAGGTTGAATTATGTTAGTTGAAATAAATTGTGACAAATTTCTTCAAAACCGGATTAAGTTTAATGATGGCTTAAATGTAGTTCTAGGTGGTGCCAAAGCCAACAACTCAATAGGTAAATCTACGTTGCTTTTGGTTATTGATTATTGTTTTGGCGGCGATACATATTGTAAGAAGCAAGATTGCGACATTATTAAAAATGTAGGACATCACATTATCCGTTTCACATTTAGATTTGGAAATGAGTTATATAGGTTTGCGAGAGATACAAGTAATCCCAATTATGTAGGTAAATGTAATGAAAACAACGAAATATTCGAAGAAATTAGTTTGAAAGAATTCAACGAATTTTTAAATAAACATTACTTTCCAAATAATTCAAACTTTTCATTTAGAGATAAGGTTGGACGTTTTATAAGGGTAGCTGGAAAGGATAATATTCATGAAGACAAGCCTCTTAAAGGGTTTGGAGTAGATAGTGACAACCAAGGAATTAACGTCCTCGAAGAATTGTTTCATTTTTATAAAGATTTAAAAGAAATTAAAGAAAAATTGAAGCAATTGAAAGATGAAAAGAAGGCAAGAGATCTGGCAAAGAAATTTAATTTCATCCCTCAAAAAATCAAGAGCAAAAACGACTACAAAGTTGCACTAGCAGAAAGAAGCGCTTTACTTAATGAGAGAGAGGAAATTTTTAAGCAAGGTAACATAAGACATTTTGAGGGCGATGCTGCTTTTTCTAGACAAGCAATTGATTTGAAAATACAACTTGAAAACTTACTAAAAAATCAATCTCGTCTAAGTTATCGAAAGAAAAAATTGGATAAATCGATAATCTCCAATAATTCTATAAGTGATAGTGAACTTAACGAATTACATACATTTTTTCCAAATGTTAATATAAAAAAGCTAGATGAAATAAATGAATTTCATAAGGGAATAATTGCTATAGTTACAAATGAAATTATGTCTGAACTTGCTCTAATCAATGAAGAATTAGAGGGCTTGTCCAATAAAATTAAACCAATCGAAAAAGAGTTGAACGATTTAAATATTCCGAACTGTATCTCTCCTGATGTAATGAAAGCGGCTGCCCAAAAGGAAGCGGAAATAATTTCCGTTAATAATTGCATTGAAAGCTATAAAAAGGACCTAGAAATGAGGTTAACAATAAGAGAAACCAAAACCAATTTAGAAGAATCTGAAAGTAAGATAGCCGAAAAAGTAAGCAATTCTATTAACAAGGAAATGGAAATAATTAGCAATAAAATTAATATTGAAAAAAGATATTCTCCGAAATTCATCATTAAAAATAATGATAAATATCAATTTGAAACCCCAAATGATACGGGCACTGGATCTAAGTACAAAGGTCTCATTATTTTTGATTTGTCCGTCTTAAATTTGAGTTCTCTTCCTATATTAGTTCATGATTCAATCTTGTTTAAAAATATTGCTGATGATCCGATAAATAATATTTTTAAACAATATATCCTTAGTAATAAACAAATATTTGTATCTGTTGATAAAATTGGAAGTTATCATAATAAAGGTACAGCAAGTATTATCAATTCCAAAACTGTAATTAAATTGGATGATGGCTTAGAACTGTTTGGAAAAAGTTGGGGTAAAATTAGCAATTAATTCTTAAAAGATAACCTAATAATACTTTTCTTAACTTAACTACTTTAAATTGGTCACATCTAAAAATGTAGTCATTACTTGAATGTTTTTTGTTGGTCTTCTAGTTTTTAGAAAATTTTAATGAACAACGAATCAGTGGATTCCACTATCAATTCCAAAACTGAAATAAGTTTTTATTGTTTTTCTATTATTTTATAACAATTATTCTTCTTTAATATCTTTTTTATGTTGTCTTTAGAGTTCGTTATGAATTTCCTTCTTTCTAAAAAGAGTGTGTTTTTTTCCATATAAAGTGTGGAATTTTACATTCAATAAAAGCACTTTAATTTTTACGATGTAAGCGCTTAACTAAGTCAGTCATTTGAACGACTTTATATAAGCAAGGAATAAATAAGGAGAAAAACATGAAAAGAAAAATTATTCCATTTTTATCTTTAATGACTTTAGCGGGAACTCTTGGTTCTTGCGGAGGAAGTGGTGGAAATACCGCTTGGAGTTGGGAAAATGCCATCAGCGATGGTGAACTTGGCTATGTCATCTTAGTTGGTGAAGATGGGAACCCCGAAGCTATCGACCGTACCAAAGGTTGTGTTGAGGCGATGAACGCAATTGCCGCTGAAGGAGGCTTCAAAGCAAAAGAACTAGAAAGAAAGACTTGTATTGATAATTCTGGTTCTTGGAATGACATTGTTGCTAAGGAAACTGTCGAAACTTGGACAAAGAAGTATAAAGGAAAGATGGATTTCATCATTTCCAACAATGACGGTATGGCTATTGCCGCTGCTAATGCCTCTGGTTTAAAGAAAGGCACCCCAATCATTGGTTTTGACGCTTTAAGTGCTGCTTGTGACATGATTAAGGCAGGAACTTTAGCCGGTTCTGTCTCTCAAAACGGTGACGATCAAGCTTTAGCGGCTGCTGTAACTTTAGGTAACCTCTTAAAAGGAACTTCACCAGTTATTGATACAACTTATGGCGGAAAAGCGGAATTAAATTTAGAAGAAATCAATTCTCATATTATTCAAACCAAGTTTGCCGCTGTTACAAAACAAAATGCGGACAGCTTAAAACCTGGCGCCTATGTTACTTTAGCCGAAGATAGTGCCTTAAAGGGCAAGAAGATGCTTGTTGCTACTTATTCCAGCAACGATAACTTCATTAAAGAAACTTATCGTCAAGCTCTTCCTCACTATGCCAAGGCTTTAGGATTTACTGTTGATGTTGTTGAGGGCGATGGAACTAATGACGTTGATTTACAAGAAAGAATCACAACTCAAATGACGAGAACTAACTATGATTGCTTTGCCTTTAACATTATTACTCATGCTAACTGGGAAGCTTATCAAAATCTCGCTGGTGACAAACCACTAGTCTTCTTCAATAGACAACCAAAAAAATCTGATGACACTGGAGTTGCTGATCTTTCTAGCAAAGCAAAGACCTACTTCGTTGGATCTGGTAGTGCTGGGCAAGGTGCTGCTCAAGGACAAATCATCAAAGATTGGTATCACGCTTTAAGCAAGTAATTTAGTTGACATTGTAGGGCGCAAATTGCGCCCTACTTTAACAAAGGTAGGGGGAAGAAGATGAGCGAAAATATTTTAGAATTGCGCGGATTATCTAAATCCTTTGGCAAAAACCACGTTCTAAAAAGCATTGATCTCGCTGTGAAAAAAGGAACTGTAATGGGTTTGATGGGTGAGAACGGTGCTGGTAAATCGACGATGATGAAATGTCTCTTTGGAATCTATTGTAAAGATGACGGTTCCATTATTTTTGATGGAAGAACTAGAGTTTTCGAAAATCCAAAAGAAGCTTTAGAAAGTGGCGTTGCTATGGTCCATCAAGAGCTTAATCAGTGCTTAGATAGAACTGTTTTAGATAATATGTGGCTTGGAAAATATAGATCCAAGTTTGGAGTTGTTGATGAAGCAGGGATGCTTTATGAGACCAAATCACTTTTTGATAGATTAGGAATTCAAGTAAACCCAAAACAAAAAATGCGAACAATGTCTGTTTCTCAACGACAGATGGTAGAAATTGCTCGTGCTGTTTCTTATAACTCAAAAATCATTGTTTTAGATGAGCCAACTTCTTCATTGACCGAACCTGAAGTTCGCAAATTATTTAAGATTGTTAATGATCTTAAAAAAGAAGGGGTTTCTTTTGTCTATATTTCTCATAAGATGGATGAAATCTTTGAAATTTGCGATGAAGTTTCTGTTCTTAGAGATGGCGAAATGATTATGACTAAAGCCATCAAAGATACGAATATGGACGAACTTATTTCCGCGATGGTTGGTAGAAGTTTAACTAATCGTTTCCCTCCAGTGGACAATAAACCTGGTAAGGAAATATTAAAAGTTGAAAATCTGTCTACAGTTTATAATCCCAGTTTAAGAGATATTTCCTTTTCAGTTAGAGAAGGAGAAATTTTTGGTATTTATGGACTTGTTGGGGCGGGTAGAAGTGAACTTCTTGAGACTCTCTTTGGCATGAGAAGTATTAAGAATGGAAAAATCTTTTATCGTGGAAAACAAATTTTCCTTCATACAATTCAAGATGCTTTTAAGCAAAATTTTGCTTTTGTTACTGAAGAAAGAAAAGCAACAGGGCTTTTTGCGAAAGCGGATTTAACTTTCAATACGACGATTACTAATTTAGACAAATATAAAACTTTTGGCATTTTAGATAATCGTAAAATGAAGGAAAGTACCGTTACTGAAATTAATAAAATGCATACTAAATGTATGTCGCCAAATGATCTAATTTCTTCTTTATCTGGAGGAAATCAACAAAAGGTCATTATTGGTAAATGGCTAGAAAGAGATCCTGATCTCTTCCTACTTGATGAACCGACAAGAGGCATTGATGTTGGCGCTAAATATGAAATCTATCAATTGATTATCAATTTAGCTAAAAAGGGCAAGACCTGTATTGTTGTTTCGTCAGAAATGCCTGAAATCCTTGGTATTACCAACCGTATAGCGGTTATGAGTAATTATCACCTTTCAGGAATCGTAAACACTAAGGAAACTAACCAAGAGGAACTTCTTAGGTTATCCGCTAAATATTTATAAGGAGAAGAGAAAATGGAACAAATGGGAAGAACTTCAATAATTCCTGAAAGTAATTTCCTTCCAGAAATTGAAGAAAGACAAAAAAGAATAGATGCTCTACGTGAATTAGGCCTCGATAAAATCGAAGTCCTTAAAAACGAAAATCGTAACATTAAGAAAAATAAGCAATTAGAAAAAGAAGTGAGAGAAAAACTAATTGCTAAAAACAAAGAAGAAATTGAAAAAGCGAAAGAGGTAAAAGCCATCAATGCGCCACTTCTTAAACAAGAAGTTAAAGATAGCATTGCTTTTATATCTACTTCTTATTCTCCTTTAATTAAAAAAGAGAAATTAGACAATAAGGAGTTAATCGCGGAAGAAAAAGTAACTTTAGTTTCTAAATTAGAAGCAGCTAAATTAGAAAGAGACGAGGAGTTAGCTAAATTAAAAGCGGAATTTGAAAGTGCTCCTCTTCCTGAAGATAAATGTGCCTTAAAAGAAGAGAAAAATAGAAGAAAACTCGCTATAAACGAGGTTAAGACTATTTATAAGCAAAAAGTTAATGACGCTAATGTTGCCTTTAACGATAAGAAAGATGAACTGAAAGATAAGGTTCATGGCTACTACTTAAATGAATTTAGTTATTTAGAAAAAGCTAATAATAAGCATTTGCCGCTTCTTTTTGTTCCTCAACAAAAATATGAAAACTATGTTTATACCTTCTCCCTTAAGAACTTCTTCTTAAAGAATGGTTTATATTTAGCAATCTTAGCTTTAATGATCTTTGCCACTATTTTATATGGCATTCAAATGAATGAATTCTTATTTAATAGTGAGGTTTTATTACTAATCTTGAATCAAGTATCCCCAAAGATGTTCTTAGCTTTAGGCGTTGCTGGTCTAATTGTTTTAGCAGGAACCGACCTTTCTATCGGGCGATTGGTTGGTATGTCATCGGTACTAACTGGTATGTTAGTAACTACATCAGGTAAAACGAGTGTTACCTTCTTAGGTGTTTCGCCAGATTTTAGCGTTATTCCTTTGCCTCTAAGAGTTATCTTAGCTTTTATTGTTTCAATAATTGCTTGTTGTTTAATATCAGGTATTGCCGGCTTCTTCACTGCTAAATTTAAGATGCACCCCTTCATTTCTACATTAGCAACTCAGTTATTTACCTTCGGCTTATTAGCTGGTTTGACAGGAAACTCCTTTACTGGAAACGCCGATCCAACCGTTACCGCTATAGTTAGTGGTAAAGGATTAGGTGGATTAGGACCTGATGGAAGCGAAGATTTCCCAATTATGATTGTTTGGGCGGTAATTGGTATTCTTGTAATGTGGTTTATTTGGAATAAGACCAAATTTGGTAAGAATATGTTTGCGGTTGGTGGAAACCAAGAAGCTGCAGCAGTATCTGGTATTAACGTTTTTAAAGTTACAATGATGGTCTTTATTCTTGCGGGTATCTATTACGGTATCGGTGGAAGTATTTACGGTATTTATACTGGTAACGTTCGATCTCAAGTTGGTCAAGGCATGGAGGCTGACGCTATCGCAGCTTGTGTAGTCGGCGGCGTATCCTTCTCTGGTGGTGTTGGTAAAATTTCTGGTGTTGTTATCGGTGCCATTATCTTCCAAGCCATCGTTGTTGTCTTACCAATGATTGGTATTACTGATGCTAACTATCAGCTCGCTATTAAAGGTGTCATCATCTTAGCGGCTGTTACCTTAGACTGTGTCAAATACCTCAAGAAAAAATAGTATCTTCTCCCCTTTGTGTTTGGCCACCAAAGTCCTACCCTTTGGTGGCCTTTTAAGAGGGGTTTGCAAGGATAATTGAATTATTAAAAAGAAAACCCCTTCTCCTTGGAAGGGGGAGAGAAGAGGTTTTCGTCTATCTACGTTAAATAAGCTTAGTGTCTTTTAATAATGTTTCGATATCAGTACCTTTAACTTTTTTAAGTACTTTCTTTAATAGGATTTTTTCGAAGCAGTTTAGAGGCATATCTTTAAGAGATTTTCTATCAATAGAATAATAAGTAGCTCTTAAGAGTTCTCTAATGTCATATCGAGAACCCCATACTTCTGGGACACCACGGTCTACATCAAATAAGGTATAAACAGCTTCCATGCCACTTCTCATTGAATATTCAGTGGTAAAGATGGTGTCATGAGGAATTTCAGCGAATTGACCAATAAAGGCTAGGTTCTTAGATCCTTTTGGTACCACTAACGGACGGTCGATATTCTTTCTTGGTTGGAAGAAAGCATCAATATAGGGCATGAATGCAGTTGTAGTATTAGCATGGTCTCGAGCATATTCGGCAATCTTATCTTCAGGAACGCCAATGTGGTACATCCATTCTTCTGCAATTTCAATACCAGTGCAGTCTCTCATTGGTTTCCTAATGTAGTTGCCTGGTCTATTGGTATACAAACCATAGAACCAAACAAGAGTTCTATTATCTTTTTGACCAGGGAATTGACCTTGACGATTAATGGTCCAAGAGCAGCGCCAATAATCCCAGGAATCTTTAACAGTTACAATGCCACCGGTGCAAACTTTATGGGTGCGTGGATCTCTCTTGGTAATCTTCATAATATAAGGAAGAAGAGTTTCATCAACATCAATTGTGGCACTCATCCAATTAGTTTCTTCAATATTGTTAGCGAAGGTATCTACGTTGCCGAAGGAGCCATCGGTAACTTGTTTGGTTAATTTCCTCCATAGATCCCAAGAATCGCCTTGTCCAGAATGAAGATCTTGATAATTGGGGGCAACATTTTGAGAACCATAACGAGTGCTATCAACGCAAGAACCATTAGTAAAGAAGACATAGCTATTTTCAACTAGGTCATAATCTACTTCTTTCCCATTTTGGGTAGTTTCAATCTTTGTAGCGACTTTCTCGTTATTTTCATTCTTAATGATGATATTAGTAACTTCGGTATTTGGAATGAAAGTCACATTACGATCTGTAAGATATTTTAAGAGAGGTAATATAAATGAATCGTATTGGTTATAACGGGTAAATCTAAGAGCCGTAAAATCAGGAAGTCCATCAATGTGATGAACATACCTTTGGAGATAACGCTTCATCTCTAAAGCGCTAGACCATTCTTGGAAAGCAAACATTGTTTGCCAATATAACCAGAAATTTGATTTATAGAAATGTTCATCAAAGCAATCGGATATTTTCTTATCTTCTAAGTCTTTTTCATCAGTTAAGAAGAGTTTTAATAGTTGTTTTTGAGCTTCTTTATCTAAGGTGAAATCGTGTCCAGTAGGATATTGTTCACCTTTATTAAAGGTAGCTCTACATAAAGAATAGTTAGGATCTTCTTTGTTTAACCAATAATATTCATCTAAGACAGTAACATTTGGATCGTCTTTTGATGGAACATCTTTAAATACATCCCACATGACTTCGAAATGGTTATCCATTTCTCTACCACCACGCATATAGTAGCCATATTTAGGATCTTTATAACCATCACAAGCTCCACCGGCACGGGAATCGCGATCAAAGATATAAACATTTTCTCCTTTTAAACCGACATCTCTAATTAGGTAGAAAGCCGCGGTTAAACCAGCTAGACCGCTGCCAACAATATAGGCTTTCTTGTTCTTATTGCTCTCTTTATGTTTTGGATGAGCAAATGCTTCATAATTTCCTGCAGAATAATACATTTTCTTTTCTCCTTTTTTCGACACATAAAAGATAATGGAGATTTGCATAGGAAAAATTGATAAATCAAGGTCGTTGTATAAAATTTAGACAAATGTATAAATCTGTAAAATTGGTGAGTATTTACTATTTAATTTGTTTCTATAATTTATTCACCAAGAACGCTTTTAGGCTTTCTTATTTTGTATTTACCGCGAGTAAAATCTGGGAATTCTATGGTTGAACCATTATTTTTAAGGGACTCTTCTGATAAGGGGGTTATTGCCATCCAAGAGGCCATATCATAAACATCTATTGGGAACTCTCTTCCTTCGTTTAAACAATCAAAGAAGATTCTAAATTCAATATAATCCATGCCACCATGGCCTAAATCCCTTTGAGTAGGAGTTATATCTTTCCAGATTTTTGGCAAATATTTTTCTTTATAATTTTCACTATTTCCCATAGTCTTTTTATAAAAATCAAAGGTGTCATAGTTTTCTGGGATTTCACCATCTAGAAGCACTAATTTTAAATCGGCTTTAGTTAGACCCTTAGTGCCCCTTAAAGTGAATTCTCTACCATAATAATTGGGTAAAGAAGTATCTAATCTAAAGGTGATTAGCTGATCCTTTTCTGTTTTTAAAGTGGTTATAACAATATCGCTTTGGGCAAATTTTTGACCATTCAAAGAGGGATCTGGGCAACGTTCGTCTCTTGTAAAAGCTTCAAGAGCTACTCCGCTTCTAGTTGCGTTAGAAGAAAGAGATACTATTCTATTGCCTTGATTAATATCTAATATTTTTGCTATAGGTCCTAGCTCATGAGTTGGGTAATTTTCCGAGTTTCTATTGATATAATTTCTTAATCTATAGTGACGGTTAACTTTACCACCTGTAATTTCTTCCCTTAAATCATGACAATAAGCTCCATGAGCATAAAGTATTTCTCCAAGTAACCCATCTCTATATATAGCGTTGCTTAGTAATTCAAATTCATCGAAGCAACAGTTTTCTAGCATCATGATAGGAGTTTTTGTTCTTTCGTAGGTATCAACTAGCGCCCAACAATCTTGAGTGGAGTAAGCACCAGCAACTTCAGAACCAACAATTTTTCCTTTTTCCATAGCGTAGATGGACATTGGAATATGCATTTCCCAATCACAAACAATAAAGACTACTTCAATTAAAGGATCATCTACGAGTTCTTTCCAATTAATATAACCTTTAGGAGTCTTACCTCGTATCTTAGTTACGATTTTTTGTCCTATCTCTATGCGGTCAGGATATAAATCAGAAACTCCAATAACATTGCATTCTTCACAAGCAAGCATACTAGAAAGCAAAGCTTGCCCTCTATTTCCTAAACCAATAACTCCAACATTATAATTTTTCATAAATTTACCTAAGCTCTTGAAAATAGTTTATAGATAATTTTTGTGAATTATTGTTTTTTAAGAAAAAAAGCTCTTTTTTAAAGAAAGGACGCTATTTTTACATAGCTTTTTAAGCTTTTTAAGAAAAAAATATTCTCATTTTTTTGCTATTTAATAGCATTTTTAATCGAGTTATATTCAATACCGAGACGAATGAGAATGATTATTTATAATAGATTTAGGTCAAAGCTATGAATAAAAATAATCACACATTTCTTAATTGTTTAAGAGCACAAATTTTTCCTGATGAATACGCGGATGAAAGAATTTCGAGTATTAAAAACTTCTGTCTAAAATATGGTTTCCAAAATGTAATTCTCATTTTTAATGGTGAAGAATTTAATGTCGGTCATATTCAAAAAGAAGAACTAAAACCCTGGATTGAGGTAATGAAAAAAGCCAAAAAAGCTTTTGCGGACGTAGGCATTAGTACTTCTTTAAATCCTTGGATGGAATTTGGTCATGTAGATAGAGGAAGAGAATTAGCTCCAAATCAACATTTCCAAACCATGGTTGACCGCTTTGGAAAAGAGGCTACTCTAACTGCTTGTCCTTTATCACCTGAATGGAAAAAGTACTATTTAGATGTTTTAACTTATTACGTTAAAGAAATAGAACCAGAAGTTCTTTGGATTGAAGATGATTATCGTTTTCATAACCATGATCCGTTATCTTGGGGTGGTTGTTTTTGTCCCTTACATATGAAGGAATTTGCTAATAGACTTGGTAAAGAAGAAACTAGAGAAGAATTTGTTGCTAATATTTCTAAAAGAGAACCCACTATAGAAAGAAAAGTTTGGCTTGATTCTGAAAGAGAACTTCTTAATTCCTTAGCTAAAGAAATTGGCGAAACCATTAAAAAGTGCGGCATTAAAACTCATATTGGTTTAATGACTTCTCTCTCATTTAGACATTCTGCGGAAGCTAGAGATTGGAAAGAATTACATAATAGCTTTGCCTATGATGGAGTAAAGATTGATCGCTTACATCTTCCCGCTTATCGTGAGATGGGTGCAAAAAATTTTTATTTCGATTTTAATCGTTCAACAATTGTTAACCGTTCTTTCATAGGTGATGATTGCTTAATGTTTCCAGAACTTGAAAATAGTGAATATTGTCTTTTTTCTAAGGATCCTAAATTCTTAGTGTTCCAAGTTGAAAGTGCTCTTCCATTAGGATTATCTGGTATGACTTATAATATTTTTGAATCTACAGGTAATGGTGCTCAAGAAGAATTCCATTATGGAGAAGCTTTAAAGGAAAGAATGCCTTTTATTGAAAAGGTTACTTCGTTAGACGTTAAACCAAGTGAGATGAGCGGACTTCTCTTCCCATTAGATGAAATGACTGTTTATAACAGACATCGCGAAGGATTCTTAAATTTAGAAACTGATGACTATGATGTTGTTGGCTATTTTTCCTCCGCGGGCTATTCCTATAAAGTTAGTACCGAGAAATCTTTTAAGAATGAAACGATTATTTTAACTGGCGATAATGTTTGGAATTTTAGCGTTGATGAGTTAAAGAAATTATTTAAAAATAACTTTATTTTCCTTGATGGTGGAGCGGTCTTAGTACTTAAAGAAAGGAACCTATTATCTTTAATTGAGGCCGAATCTGCAGAGAATTTAAGAGATTTAAACGCTTTTGCGACAATGGAAATGTCTGAAGAAGGACCAATTAATGGTATTGATAATTACCGTGAATGCGCTCAAAGAAGGGCTGGTTCTTATGTTTCTATTACTTATAAAGAAAATAAGGTGAAAATTGCTTCAGGGTTATATTCTCCAAGAATGCATCGCGATGGAAATGGCTTAGCTTATAATGATAATTTCATAGTTTATCCTTATGTCATTACTGGAGTAGATAAATCTTGTTTCTTCTTTACTTTAAGAAAAACATTGAGAGAAAGACATTTATTACCCAACATCCAAAAACCCTTTGTTTATAGTCAAAAAGACGGAGTATATAGCTACTTATATAAGAAAAAGGACTCTTTTGCCTTACTTTTAACAAATGCCAATTATAACGATTTTGAAAATATTTCTTTTACTTACGGCAATTTTGACATTAATCAAATTATTCTGATTGATGAAAAAGGAAACGAAAAGGAAGTATCCTTTAAGAAAGAAAATAATAAGATTGTTATTGATGAAGAAATGAAATATTTGTCGGTAACCGCTTTAATAATTAAGTAATTTATCTACAAAATAAAAAGTTGCTTCGAGTTCCCCTGAAGCAACTTTTTAGGATTGACGTTAATTTATACTCCTGAATAAGAGGAGAACCCACCGTCAATTGGTAAAACAACGCCAGTTATAAAGGAGGCGGCTTCGGCGGAAGAAAGGAAGAGAGTTGCTCCAACTAATTCATTAACCTCACCAAATCTACCCATTGGTGTGGCATTTAAGATTTTATGAGTTCTAGCTGTAGGGGTGCCGTCTTCATTCCATAATAAAGCTTTATTTTGAGCAGTGCTAAAGAAACCTGGAGCAATCGCGTTTACTCTAATTCCTTCTTTAGAGAAATAGACCGCTAACCATTTAGTAAAATTAGAAATTGAAGCTTTGGCTCCGGAATAAGCTGGAATCTTTGTTAAAGGAGTAAAAGCGTTCATCGAAGAAATATTTAAGATAGAACAATCTTTTCTGCCAATCATGTCTTTAGCAAATTCTTGGGTTAATAATAAAGCACTTAAGAAATTTAAATTGAAGACAAATTCAATTCCCTTTTCATCTAGATCAAAAAATGTTTTTAAACCTTCCTTGCTACTATCAAAGAATTCATCATCAGTAGAGGCTTTTGGATTATTTCCGCCAGCACCATTAATAAGAATATCAGTTGGTCCAAGAGCTTTTTTAACTTCCTCATGGGCTTTTTTAATTTCTTCTTTAATAAGACAATTAACAGCGATTGGAAGAGCGATGCCGCCTTCTTTTTTAATTTCCTCCGCTACAAAAGAGGCTTTTTCCATTGATAAATCAAGGATAGCGACTTTAGCTTTGGTAGCGGCAAAAGCTTTAGCTAATTCGGAACAAATTACGCCTCCTGCACCAGTAATAACAACAACTTTGTCTTTAAAAGAAACTTCAAATGGTAATTTCATATTATTTACCTTCCTTTTCTAATTCTGCCATTTCAAATAGGCCATTTATATAAGTGGCACCTAGGGCTCTATCAAATAGGCCGTAGCCAGGTTTGCCATCTTCTCCCCAAATATTTCTTCCGTGATCCGGTCGAACATAACCATCAAAACCATTATCTACTAAAGCTTTAACGATTTTTCCTATATTTAAGCTACCCGCTTGAGTAAAGTGCCCAACTTCTAAGAAAGAATCTAAATTATCGGTATAGAGAACATTTCTTAAATGAACAAAATGAATTCTTTCTTCTTTAGCGTATTTCCCAGCCATTTTGACTAAATCATTATGTTTAGAAGCGCCTAAAGAACCGGTGCAGAAGGTTAAACCATTATTTATTGAAGGGACGGCCTTAAATAATTTATCTAAATCTTCTTCATCAGAGATAATTCTCGGTAAAGAGAAAATATCCCAAGGTGGATCATCTGGATGGATAGCCATCTTAATACCAACTTCTTCACAAGTAGGAATGATTCTTTTTAAGAAATAAACCAAATTATTGAATAAGTCTTCGTGAGAAAGTTTTCGATATATAGAAAGAAGGTTATTTAATTCTTTACTACTATAAGATTCATCCCATCCTGGAAGGTGGAGATTATTCGGATCCAGTTTTTCAAAATCTTCCCTAGAATAGCTTAACGAATTGCTTCCATCTTTATTTAGATGATGCATATTAGTTCTTAGCCAATCAAAGACTGGCATAAAGTTATAACATACGCATTTGACACCAACTTCCGCGCAAAGCTTAATGTTTTCAATATAGTTATCAATGAAATAATCTCTGTTTTTAGCGCCATATTTAATCTCTTCAACTACGGGAATAGATTCAATAACTTCCATTTTGAGTCCATATTTTTTAGCCTCGTTCCTTAGTTTTTCTAAGGTATTTTTGTTCCATTTTTCGCCCGCTTTAACGTCATAAGGCGCGGTTACAACAGAATACATATTCGGTATTTGACGGATTTTTTCTAATGAAATAGAGTCGTTTTCACCAAACCAACGGAAAGTAAGTTTCATAAATTCTCCTTTGTTCTTTATTAATATATAAGCAATTTTAATAATATAAAATTGCAAAAAAAGTAGAAAAACATTGCAACTAACATTATGTGAAGGCATTTAAAAATGCAATGTATTTCCCTAAAAATTGCAATTGTTGTGTTTAGATTGCTTTCTTACAATATAGTCAAAGGAGCAATTAATGAAAAAATATATGGACGAAGACTTCTTGCTTAAGAGTGAAGAAGCGAAAGTTCTTTATCACAAATACATCGAAAAAGAACCTATTTTTGATTTTCATAATCACCTAGAAGCAGAAGAAATCTATGAAGATAAGAAATTTACATCCATTACCGCTTTTTGGCTTATAGATGAAAACAAAAAAGGTGATCACTATAAGTGGAGGTTAATGAGAGCTAATGGAATTCCTGAGGAATTAATTACTGGAGAGGCTTCGCCAAAAGAGAAATTCTTAGCTTGGATTAAGACTTTAAAGGTCGCTTATGGTAATCCTTTATATGAATGGTCTTTATTAGAATTAAAACGTTATTTTGATATCGAAGATCCATTTTATAAATATTCTGATGAAGAACTTTATGACGTTCTTAATAGTAAATTAGAGGCTCTTAGCGTTAGAACTTTATTAAAAAAGTCTAATGTTAACGCTCTAGCAACCACCAATGATCCAATAGAAGATTTGAGATGGCATAAATTATTAAGAGAAGACAAAAGTAATAATATTGAGGTTGCCGCTACATTTAGACCTGATAAAGCCACAAATATCAATAGTGATGGTTCCTATAAAAACTATATCTCTTTATTAGGAAAAGCTGCTGATGTAGAAATAAATTCTTATAGCGATTTATTAGTTGCTTTAAGCAAACGTCTTTCCTTCTTTAAAGAGAATGGAACCTTTATTTCTGACCATTCTATTGAAGAGCTAGTTTATACTCCATTAAACGAAGAGAAAATGAATGAGATTTTCCAAAAGGCAATGTGCTTAGAAAGCATTGCTCATCAAGAAGCTTTAAATTTCAAATCAAACTTAATTATGTGGTTAGCTAAGCAATATTCATTAAATGGAATAGCAATGCAACTTCATCTTAAAGCTCTTAGAAATAGTTCAAAGAAGATGTTTAATCTTCTTGGTCCTGATAGTGGATTTGATGCGATAAATGGCGGAGACATTATTCCTTCTTTAAGAAATATGTTCTCTGATTTAGAGAGTACTAATTCTTTACCTAAGACGGTTGTTTATTCTTTAGATCCTAATGATTTTATTCCTTTATCCGTATTAATTAATTCCTTCCAAAGTGAAACAAGAAGCAAAATGCAATTAGGTGCAGCTTGGTGGTTTAATGACAACAAAGATGGTATGGAAAAACAATTGTCCGCTTTAGCAAATACCGGTTTATTGGCCGCTTTTGTTGGTATGGTTACCGATTCAAGAAGTTTCTTAAGCTTTGCTAGACACGAATATTTCCGTAGAGTTTTAGCAAATTACTTTGGAACACTTATAAATAATGGTCAAATTCCTTTTGAAGAGGAGAAGATCGGTGAGGTTCTTAAGGACATCTCCTATCAGAATGCAGTAAAATATTTCAAAAATAAATAAGAGGTTATTTATGGAAAACATAATTGAAGAAATTAAAAGAATCAAAGTCGTACCTGTAGTAGTTATTAAGGATATAAAGGAAGCTTCTCCTTTAATGGCTGCTTTAATAAAAGGTGATGTTCCTTTAGCGGAAATCACTTTTAGAACCAAAGAAGCCAAAGAAGCTATTTCTATTCTTACTAAAGAATATCCTTCCGCTTTAATTGGCGCGGGAACTGTTATTAATGAAACTCAAGCCAAAGAAGCTATTGAAGCTGGAGCAAAATTTATTGTCTCTCCAGGTTTATCTAAGGAAGTATTTAATGTCTGTAAAGAAGCAGGTGTTCCTTATCTTCCAGGTGTAGTAACTCCTACCGAAATTATTGAAGCTCTTTCTTTAGGATTAACTAATTTGAAATTCTTCCCTGCAGGTGTTTTTGGTGGTTTAAAAGCCATTAAGGCTCTTTCAAGTGCCTTCCCAAGTGTTTCTTTTATGCCTACAGGCGGTGTAGATTTAACTAATCTTGCGGAATTTGTTAAAAATCCAAAAATCTTTGCAGTTGGCGGCTCTTTTTTAACAAAAGGTACCTATGAAGAAATTACAAATGCTTGCCTAGAAGCAAGAAAAATAGTAAAGGAGAATGCTTAATATGGCTAAAGTTGTTACTTTTGGGGAAATCATGCTTAGACTTTCTTCCCCATTAAACTCGAGAATTGTTCAATCTAAATTTTTTGATGTTAATTATGGCGGTGGAGAAGCTAATGTTGCTCTCTCTTTAGCTAATTATGGCCATGAAGCTTCGTTTGTTACTAAGCTTCCTGATAATTTATTAGGTCAATCCGCTTTAAATGCCTTAAGAGAATATGGAGTTGATACTTCTTATATTGTTAGAGGTGGCGAAAGACTTGGTATCTATTATTTAGAAACTGGGGCTTCTATGCGTCCTTCTACTGTTATTTATGATAGAAAGCATTCTGCGATATATGATGCAGTAGAAGATGATTTTGATTTCGATGTAATCTTTGAAGGAAAAGACTGGTTCCATTTCACTGGGATTACACCCGCTTTAAATCCAAGAGTTGCTAAGATTGTAGAAAAAGCTTGTATAGCCGCTAAAAAGGCAGGTTGTACTGTTTCTTGTGATTTAAATTTCCGTAAAAAGCTTTGGACCTCGGAAGAAGCCATTGCCACGATGAGCAAATTGATGAAATACGTTGATGTTTGTATTGGCAATGAAGAAGATGCTGATAAGTGTTTAGGATTTAAGCCAGAAGCGACTGACGTTACCAAAGGCGTTTTGAACCTTGGCGCTTATGAATCTATCTTCAAACAAATGAAAGCAAAATTTGGTTTCAAATTTATAGCGACTTCTTTGAGAGAATCTATTAGTGCTTCCGATAATAATTGGAGCGGACTTCTTTATGATGGCACTAAATTCTATTCTTCTAAGAAATATGCAGTAAGAATAGTTGATAGAGTTGGTGCCGGAGATTCTTTTGCTGCAGGCATTATCCATGGTTTATTAACTTATAAAGATCCTCAACAAGCTGTTGAATTTGCGGTTGCGGCAAGTGCCTTAAAGCACACCATTCCTGGAGACTTTAATTTAGTATCCAAGAGTGAAGTTGAAACTCTTATGGGTGGAGATGGTTCTGGTAGAGTTCAACGTTAATTCTTCTTTTTACCATTCGGTGATTCACCAAATGTTTTAACGTAAAGCCTATAAAAAGTCGAATAATTATCGAACGAGTAGCGTAAAGCGACCTCGTTCTTTTTTTCTCCTCTTTCTATATCTTGATGAGCAGCAATAAGCTTTTTCATTTTGATATAACGAATAAGAGGAATTTTCATTTTCTTTTTAAAGGCAGTAGAAATTTGAGAAGAACTATAGTGAAAAGTTTCTGCAAGTTTATCTAAAGTAATATTCTCTTCTAGATGATTATCAATCCATTCTAATAATTTAGCGGTGTTCGCATCATAATTAATTTCTGTTCTTTGAGTGTCATTAAGTAAAAACACTAAAAGTGTTGTAACTAAGGAGATGAAGAGTAAATAAATTTCCTCATCCTTATAGCGTCCAATGTAGTTATCTAAATTTTTAAAAATCGAATTTTCCTCTGCATTTCCTGCGTAAAATGTTTGAATATTCCTCATTTTATCCAATAAATATGAGGGCAAAATCGAATTATCAAATTTTAAAACATATCGTTCATAGACTTCTTGCGAGTCAACCTCAGCGAAATGGTTTCGCCCAGCATTAATAAAAACAATATCACCTTTATATAACTTCTTAGATTCTTCCCCAACGTGATAGGTAACTGAGCCTTTAACAAAAAATACTATTTCATAAAAGTGATGAAGATGTTTTTCATAGTTCTCTGTTGGTTTTTTCTTCTCATCTATCTTGTGAGCGAAGTCGATATTTTTATAAAGGAAATGGAACATACAATAAGTATATCTAAAACCTAGAAGAATTTCCCAAAATCAGTGTTTTATAGTTTGAAATATCACTTTTTACAATATAACATTTTTATAACACTTTAGAGGGTTTTTAAAATGATTATTTATCAAGATAATGTTGGGAATTTCATTAGTCAATGTTTTGGCAAGTGGCCTGGTATTAACGATATAAGTGATCTTGTATCTAAAGAAATGGTGCTTCATGGCATTTATTATTTTGATAAATCCCAAGTGCGTGCTTGGAAAGCTTCTCTTCCTGAAATGGCGAAGGTACTTGAGGCCTCTTATATTGACCGCGCTGTAACTGTTGCAATCGAATATAAACCTTCCATTTCTAAAGAAAGAATAGATTTTTTAATTTGCGGAACCGACGTATTTGGTAACAAAAATGTTGTCGTAGTTGAATTAAAACAATGGTCAGACGCTTCCAAGAGCAATAAAAAAGATTACGTGTTTGTGACAGGAGATAAAAGAGGACCAACAGACCATTGGCATCCTTCTTGCCAAGCTAAAAATTACATCAATATCATTAAGAATTTTAATGAATATATCCAAGAAGAGCATGTTAATATGAACGCTTGTTCTTATCTCCATAATATGCCTGAAGATCTCAAAGGCTTTTTAGATAATGAGACTTATTTTCCATTAGTCAAAACTTCTCCGGCTTTTTTAAGGGAAGATATGGATAAATTAAGAGAATTTATCGAAAAATATGTATCAAAACCTTATAAGAGTAAAGAAGGATTATCTCTTCTTTTTGAAATTGATAATTCTCGTTTACGTCCTTCCGATTCTTTAGCTTCTTCATTAGATGCTTCTCTTAAAGGAAATGATTTCTTTTCTTATGATGAGCATCAATCTAATGCAGTAGAAACTATCATCGACGAAGTTAGAAAAGCTAAATTCTATAATCAAAAGAAAACCATTATTATTAAAGGCGGACCTGGAAGTGGCAAATCGGTTGTGGCTATTAATGTTTTAGGAAGACTAATCGGAGGAGAAATTTCTAAGGGTAAGAGAAAAGATAAATTAACTTCCGTCTATGTAACTTCTAATGCATCTCCGAAAAATTTATATAAAAAAGAGTTAATCAGGGGAGATTATAAAAAGAATTTCTTAAGAGAATTATTCAAGGAACCATCTTCTTTCCAAAATTCTAAAGAAAATGATTTTGATTGTATATTAGTTGATGAAGCTCACCGTGTTTATAACTATGCTGCAGGAAGCCATGGCATATCTAAGAAAGGACCCAATGCGATTGAGTTATTAATTAAGGCGTCCTTAGTAACAGTATTTTTCTTAGATGATGATCAAAAGGTTACTGTTTTTGATTATGGAACGAGAGAAAACATTAAGAAAGCCGCCTATAAATATCGTTCTGAGGTTATTGAATCTCCTTCCTTGGAATTAACTTCTGAATTTAGATGTTTAGGGGGAGAAGATTATATGAATTTTATACGTTTTTTCCTTGGTTACCCTAATGGACAAAGTGTTTATACAAAAAATGAAAAGAAATATGATTTTAGAATTTTTGATAGTGCTTACGATATGATGGAAGAAATTGCTAAGAAAGACTTAGAAGAACAAGAATCATTTGATAAGAAACAGACTTTGCCTTCTAGCAGAGAAATGTCTGGCAAATGTCGTCTTGTAGCGGGTTATACCTATAACTGGGTATCCAAAGGGGAAGAGCGAAGCGGGCCAACAACTGATATTAATTTAGATTTAGATAGTTCAAAACCTTTTAGAGCAAAATGGAATTTATATGGAACCTCTTTAGGGACTGATTATTCTTGGCTTGATGACCCTAAATCTACTTATGAAGTCGGTTGTATCCATACTTGTCAGGGTTTAGATATGCCTTATTGTGGAGTCATTATTGGAAAAGACTTAACTTATAATAAAGAAACTAAGCAAATTGAATTCCATCCTGAGGAAGACGCTAAAACAGATACCGCTTCAGGAATTCATAATAAAAATACTCCTTTAACGGTTGCTAAGGAATTAATTAGAAATACATATCACGTTCTTTTAACTCGAGGGATTAAAGGGACATATGTTTACGCTGAAGATAAAGCGTTATCAGAGTACCTTAAGTCATTAGTCAAATAAGAAATAGTGATAGGATAAAATTTTAATATTTCTAAAAAACTTTCTAAAAGTTCAACATTTTTAAACTTCCTTTATGGATGAAGACATAATTGTAAAGAAAATGCTATACTATTATTAGAGGAAGATGATAGGTTAAAGCATGTTTCTAGATTTTTTAAAAAATCCCCAAAAAGAAGAAGTTAGAGCGTCTTTATTTGAGATTGAAGAAGCGCTTGTTTCCTTGTGCGCTATGTTAAATGCTTTTGGGGAAGGAACAATCTATTTTGGCCTTGTTAATAAAAGCGATAATGTTGGTTTGATTCCTTTAAATGATGAATTAGATTATCTAGAAACGTTCATTGAGAAAAAAATCTCGCCTCTTCCGGATATTGTTTTAAAGTGGGTTAATATTGAGTCAAGAAATGTTTTAAAGGTTACTTTAACAGGTAAAAAAGCACCGTATTTTTATGAAGGTTTTGCTTTTTATAGAGATGGAAGTAAAAACTTTAAAATTTCTCCAATAGAGCTTAACTCTTTGTTATTAAAAAGATATAAAGGATCAAATTCAGAGCAAGTTCTTCCATTTATTCCTTCTAGAATTGATCAGAAGTGCTTAATTAGATTTCTAAGAAAAGCTTTCTATTTAGGACGAATTGATTTCCTTTATGAGTCTTTAGAATCAAGTTTACAAAAGTTAGGGTTAATAACTAAAGAAGGGTGGACATATCCAGAAGCATATTTATGCTTTGGCAAAGAAGGATTTGTTAAACTCATAGAAGTGCTTTATCAATCCAAGGATAGAGATAGAAATATATATAAAGAAATGTCTTTAAATATTTTTGATGCATTAACAGAAGCTTTTTCTTTTGTTTCTCTAGAACTTTCTTGTTTTGATTATTTAGAGAAAAATGAGAGCGAAGATAAAAGCAAAATTATCGAAGAAATTCTTATTAATGCCTTTTTGTATTCTGACTTTAAAAAAGAAATACCTTTTAAATTAAGTGCCGATCCATCACAAATGGAACTTCATTATCCTTGTGTGATTTCCTCCTTAATTAATATTGCAGGCGAGGCAAATTTTAAATATCCGATTTTAGCATCTTTATTATATTTAGGTGGTTATATTGATGCGATTGATGAAGGTTATGAAGCAGTTGAAACAATCTTTAGGAATAACTATTCTCGATTAAGAAAAAGAGAAGATGAAACTGGAACAACAATCACTTTAATAAATAAAAATGGCTCTCATTCTAAAAATAAATGGGATTTGCATGGAAATTTGAAAAATAAAGAGACTATAATCCAAAATACAGGGTTAAAGGAAGGCGAGATAGCTCTCTTAAAAGCTTTAAAAGCAAACCCAAAACTAACTGTTCCAAAATTAATTAAAGTTATTCATAAATCAGAAGCTTCTATTAATCGCTATTTAGCTTCCTTAACTAAAAAACATCTTTTAAAAAGGGAAGGTTCTAGGAAAAGTGGAACTTGGGTGGTTTTAATTTCTAAAGATTTTAATTAGAAAGATGGTTTAGTAATAAAAAATTATCACCCAAGAAGGGCTAAACGTGATAACATACCGCTTGAACCACTGGTTCAATATATGCCGAGTTGGCGGAATTGGTAGACGCGATAGACTTAGGATCTATTGGTAATCCCGTACAGGTTCGAGTCCTGCACTCGGCACCATTAAAAAATATATGTTTGATACAAAATTGTGTCAGACATTTTATTTTGATTCGAAATTTATTAAAGTGTTACAAACTAAAAAAATTTCTCAATTTGTAACACATTTTTTAAAAAATTGTAAATGTCGTTATTTAACAGCTCTGGTTGAAAAAGCCATCTATAAAGATGGCAGGACCATTCCCCTAGGGCAGGAAAAGGCAGGATTCAAAGCAATTTTCCTATGGCTTTGGAGTAAGGCATCAAGTCGGCAACACATCCTTAATAACTTGTTTAAAATCTCCAATAAATCCAATATAATTGTATTTGAAGGAGCAAATATGCTAGTTACAACATCTATCCTTAAAAAGGAATATCAAGATTATTCTAATCCCTTAGATAAGATTAAAAGAGACGCTAAAAATGGGGTTATTTTTAGATTAACAAGAGGAATTTATGAGACTGACAAAAATACCAATCCTTGTCTTTTAGCGTCCTCCATATTATCTCCCTCATATCTTAGTTTTGATTGGGCATTATCCTATTATGGGTTAATACCGGAAAAAGTAATGGCAATTACATCTGCTTCTTTGAAAGTGAGAAAGAATAAGACATTTATAAATAAGTTTGGTAGATTCGAATATTCTGATATTTCTTCAAACGTTTTTTCAGAAGGATTAACTTATTTAGAAAGTGGCGATTACATTGTTAAGATAGCCACAAAGGAAAAAGCTATATGCGATTCATTAAGTAAATGGAGAGTAGTTAGAAACATTAAGGACTTAAAAGAATTATTATTCGTCGATAAGAGAATTGACGAAGATGAATTTGCCTCTTGTGATTTTAATCTAATGATGAGATTAGCGGCTTTATATAACAAGACCAACTTAAATCTATTAATTAAATTAGTCAGAAAGGAATATACCCATGAATAGTGTTATTGAAACAATGATTGCTAATTATAAACATCAAAACAATGAAGAAAGAGAAAATGCAATCAAAGAGATTATTCAAGAGATTGCACTTTCAGGATTATCTCATAGCAGTTTCTTTGATAAGGCTGCTTTTTGTGGCGGAACATGTTTAAGAATCTTCCATGGTTTGAATAGATTTAGTGAAGATCTTGATTTCGCTTTATTAGAAAAAGATCCTAATTTTAAGTTAGATAAATATTTTCCTACTCTTAAAAAAGAATTTGAATCTTATGGAATAGAGATGAACTTTGAATCAAAGAAAAAAGAAAATAGTGGTGAGGTTCAAAGTGCATTTCTTAAAGGAAATACATTAATGCTCATGATGTCTTTCTTTCCAAAGAGCGAAGACGCTAAAAGAGTGGTTTCTAATAGTAAGATAAAGATTAAATTTGAAATAGATACCGATAACCCAGCTGGAGGAACAACTGAATTTAAATACAAAATGTTGCCTGCACCTTATGAAGTGCAAATATTTGATGAAGCCACTTTATTCGCTGGTAAAATTCACGCGATATTGTGCCGAGAATATAAACACCATGTAAAGGGTAGAGATTATTATGACTATCTTTTCTATATAGGCAAAGGCAGTAATTTCAATCTTAAATATTTAGAAAACAAATTAAAAAATACTGGTGGCAAAATAGACACTAGCGAAGCGCTGACTCTAGAAAAAGTTAAAGAGCTATTAAAGGAAAAGTTTGAATCTACTGATTATGAATCTGCTAAAGAAGATGTAGTTAATTTCATTAGTGATAAAGATAGTTTGAAAATTTGGAAGAAAGAATTGTTTATTTCCACTCTAAGTAATCTTCATTGTGAATAATAATTGCAGATGCATGGGCTTATTAATAACTTGCAAATTTTCTTAAAAGATTAGTGGTATTAGATTTCATAATGTTGCACCATAAATGGTGCTCTTTAGTCTAACTCATTTGATATTTTGTTTGTCTTCCTTTTATGAATTTACCGCAAAAGTTGGAAACAAAATACAGCAAAAGTTAGAAACAAAATACAGCAAAAGTTAGAAACAAAATACAGCAAATATTGGAAACAAATGTGACCATTGTTATAATATTAACGAGGTGATACATATGAAATACAAAGCAAGAATTGCGGATAGCCTTTTAAAAGAAAAATTGGACACATTCGGAGCAGTACTGATCATTGGGCCAAAGGGATGCGGAAAAACAACAACAGCAAAACAGCAATCAAAAAGCGTTATCGAATTTCAAGACGAAGAAAAAAGAGACCAATATTTAAGTACGGCAAAAGATGCACCGAGCATGCTTTTAATCGGAGACAAACCTCGACTGTTCGATGAGTGGCAAGATGCCCCTAAAATATGGGGGGCAATCCGTAAGTCAGTTGATGATGAGCAGAAAACAGGATTATATATTCTGACTGGTTCAACATCAAAGAATGTTCAAGTCTCTCACACTGGCACGATGCGAATCAGCACTATGAAAATGTACCCTCTAAGCTTATATGAATCTGAAGACTCCAATGGTTCCGTTTCGTTGATGGAATTGTTCGACAATCCGGATTCTTTCAAGGAATGTATTTCCAATTTAACAATAAAAGATATTATCTTTGCAATCTGCAGAGGCGGATGGCCAACCTGTTTTAAAATCAAAAATGAAAGCAATAAATTAGATGTTGCCGATGATTTGGTATACCAGATTTGTAACAAAGATATTTCGTCTATTGATGATGTAAAAAGGAACCCTAAGTTGACAAATGCGATTTTAAGATCCTATTCAAGAAACATCTGTACACTTTGCGACTATAAAACAATCTATCAAGATGTCAAATCAACAAATGATACATCAGATAAAAGCATCAGTAATTACATTGAAGCATTAGAAAGGCTTTATATCATAGAAGATATTGATCCGTGGTGTCCTGCAATCAGATCCAAAACAGCGATAAGATCAGGCAAAAAAAGGAATTTGATAGATCCATCAATTGTCGTCGCATCACTTGGAATATCTCCGGAATACTTTAATACTGATTTCAAAACACTTGGTTTTCTATTTGAATCTTTATGCATAAGAGATCTGAAAATCTATTCTTCTAAGATGCGTGGAGAAATGTCATATTATCATGACAGATATGGATTAGAGGCGGACGGTGTATTGCATTTAAAAGACGGAAGATATGCTTTGCTCGAATTCAAGTTAGGCTCAAGTGATATCGATGAAGGTGCAAAACATCTCTGTGAAATCGAACGTTTGATCAAAGAATACAATGAAAAAGAAAAGCAAATGCCTTTGAGGCTACCTGATTTGAAAATTGTCATCACTGGAACGCAGTATGGTTATCGAAGAGAGGATGGCGTTTTTGTCATTCCTATTGGGTGTTTAAAAGACTAGTGCTTCCTCTTAATTGTCAATCATTTTTGATGTCTCAAAAAAGTTTTTCGATTGAAACATATGATATAGTTGAACTAGGTTTCTAAATATTGCGATCAGAGACTCGGTGAGCCAACAAGACAAAACCACTAAAGGGTTGACTTCCAGGTTAAAATATGTCGTCCAGTTATTCAATTGGTCGATTCCAAAGCATAGTTTCTCTGCTTTTTGCTTGATCCAATATTATTCTTATTTTGTATTTCAATAGATGTTTAAATAATATACATTGGAACGCATTGCATATATAATAGATATAGAAGGGAGGTAACTTTATGGCAACAACAAATTTTAGTGTCAGAATGGATAGCGAATTGAAGAAACGTTCAGAAGCCATATATGGCGAGCTTGGAATAAATTTAACAACCGCAATTAATGTTTTCTTACGGAAATCATTGACTGCCGGTGGGTTCCCCTTTGATGTAAGAATTGAAGAACCAAACAAAGAGACGATGCTTGCTTTGCTTGAGGCTGAGAAGATATCAAAAGACCCTAATATCAAAGGGCTTGATGTCGAGGATGCCTTGAGGGAACTTAAGAAATGAGTCAGTTAAAAGTTGTTTGGACATCTCAATTTAAGAAAGACTATAAAGCAGCCATAAGAAGTCATCTCGATATTAATCTCCTTGACAAGATTATTATGAACTTAGCCAATCAAGAAGAATTTGATCCTAAATATAAGGACCATCCATTATCCGGAAATTGGAAATCGTTCATGGAATGCCATATCAAGGCCGATTGGCTTCTTATCTACAAAATAGAGAGCGATAAGCTCATTCTAACGCTAGCAATGGCTGGCTCTTATAGTTACCTTTTTTGGAAATAAGGCTGTTTCTTCAGTAGATTCCTTTTTGTTTTACAGTTATGAAAAAATGGTCATTTCAATGTTTGCAGGATCAGCTTTTGGAAATCTTTCAATTTGTCCTTTGATATACTCTTATTCCATTTCAAAACATAAGTTGTATTTGGGGGATTGGTGATTAATTGAGCGGTTTATTTTGGTTTAAAAGAAAGATTTAACTCAAAAATGGATCCAATTTGTTTTTATTCTATATCGCAGTATTAATTAAAAAGTAACTTTTTAAAAAGTGAACACTTTTACGGCTAGAGGTAAAACTGTTCACAATGTATGAACAGATTTATTGATTTTAGTAAAACTGTTCAATAGAATAATGATGTTGAGGAAAAAAATGATAAAAAGAGAAAAATATCTAAAACAAATAAGAGGTTTCTATGAAAGCGACTTGATAAAAGTGATTGTTGGAATAAGACGATGTGGTAAGTCGTTTATTCTTCAACAAATTATGGATGAAATTAGACAAAAGACTGACAATATCATTTATTTAAATTTTGAGCGAACATCTGACTATTTAAAAGCTTCAGACTCTACGGAATTAATCAATTATGTTAATGAACATCGAAAAGAGGGCAAATGTTATATTTTTTTAGATGAAATTCAAGAAGTAAAGAACTGGCATTTAGCAATAAAGGATTTGCGACTAGACAATAATTCTATATTTATAACTGGAAGTAATTCAAAATTACTTTCGTCTGAAATAACATCTTTTTTATCAGGAAGATATGTTAGTTTTAAAATACGACCATTTATATATAAGGAAATAGTTGAACTTTCTCATGAGCTTAATTTTACTACTGATACAACTGACTATTTAATATGGGGAGGCATGCCTGGCAGATTCTATTTGAATAAAACAGATCAGCAAGCCTTCTTAAGAGATTTAGAAGAAACCATTATTTTTAATGATCTAATCAAAAGATATCGTATTCCAAAAGTAGTTGTATTTAAAAAAATAGTCCATTTTATATTGAAAAGTAATTCCCGAATCTTTTCTGCTAGGAGTATTCAAAAATACCTTAGAGAACAGTGCGAATCAACTTCGCTAAATACCGTTTTAAAATATATAAATTACCTTAAAGAGGCTTACATTATTGATGCTATTAGCCAATATTCTAAAAAAGCAAAAAAAGAATTGGCTTATTATGAAAAAATATATAACGCAGATGTTTCTTTTAACTCGCTTTCTGTAACAAATAATCGGTATGACTTGGACCATAATTTGGAAAATATTGTTTATAATGAACTGCTTTATATGGGTTATGAGTTAAAGGTTTATGATAATAATTCAAAAGAAGTAGATTTTTACGCTACTAAAGACGGGAAAGAATATTTTATTCAAGTGGCATACACCATCGTGGATGAAAAAACTTATGCTAGAGAATTCTCTGCTTTTGTTGGTCTAGATCCATTTTCTCAGAAAATTATAATTACTAACGACACTTTGGATTATTCCACAAGTCTAGTTAAACATATTAAGCTACAAGATTTTTTATTATTAGAGTCGCTCGAAGAATAACTAGTCGTAATTGTAAAGAAAATGATAGAATAAAAACACAAAGCATTACGATATATGTTTACCGTTTGCATTGTTATTTGTTTACAGACTTTGTATGAATGAAAATGTTTAGTAAATGTTTTTTGCGGGGGATTAACATGAATAAAATTTTTAAATTAGTATTAGGTCTTTTATTAGGTTCGGCAGTTCTAAGTGGATGTGGTGGCAATACTAATAGCGGAGGCAAAGGTTCTCCCATTTATCTTCCCTACGACATTGATGAAACCGGAACTATATGTCGGTTTTATGGAAACAATGATAATAGTGTTAATATTGATATTCCTAACACTTATAGCTTTGATGCCAAAGGCCGAATAATTTCCGGGGATACATATCAAGTAATATCTATCGGTGATTACTGTTTTGCGAATAATAATTTAACGGAGACAATTAATATTCCTAATAACGTAATTTCTATTGGCAAGAAAGCTTTTTATAATTGTCCTAATCTTCGAAAGATTAATCTTTCTTCTCATATTTCCTCAATCGGTGAGGATGCTTTTGAAAGATGCAACAAATTAACCAAAATTGCATCAAGTGGGGATGAAGGTATCATTGCCTCTACAAATCAAAATTTAAAAGAATTTATCATACCTTCCACAATCACTGAAATAGGCAATTTTGTCTTTAATCGGTGGACTGAATTAAGTTCTATTACTATAGATGAACCTATAAGGAAAATTGGTAATGAATCTATTTGCAAAAATCCAAAACTAGCGGTTGTAACTATAAATACTAAGCTTGATTCACTAGGGAATAATGTTTTTAAGGATTGCGCACTTTTAAAGACGATTAGTAATAAGAAATCATCTTCTGGCGTAAATTTTTTAACAACTCAGAATTTTACCAAATTTGTTATCCCTTCATCGTTTACTACTATAGAATCAAAAACATTTTATGGTTGGGATAAATTACAAGAGATTACTTTTCCTAAGTCTATTGAATCAGTTGAAGATGTTTTCGATGGAAATTACTCTTTAAAAAATATTACTTGCTCATTAAATATGATTCTTAATATGTTTAGTCACGTAAGTGGAACAAGTGAATTAAAGAAAGATGACGCAATGTACACTGTTTCCACAGGGGGGATACTATAGTAGTAACTATTCTTATTTTATTCCCAAGACATTGGCTGAGATTCACATATTAGATGTGACTGATCTCAATAGTAAATGCTTCTTTTATATGTCTTCTCTTGAAAGAGTTTTTTTAGCTTCAACAATTACGTCATTTGGATATGGAGCATTTGCTGGATGTACAGGTCTAACTGTTGTCTACCTTAAAACAGATCGTGATTGGGCATATTCCAATTCTTATGGTTCCGATTCTGGAATAGTATCAAAATCTAGAGTAAATGATCCTAGAAGGTTCGCTTCTGAAATAAAGAAACATAATGGTTTGGACTATCGTTGGTATGCTAGTAAATAAAATGGCTTTATATAATTGTTCGACTCGCATTTAAAGTTATTATCGATTGAAGGACGTAACTAAAGAGCAGGAATTTTTAAAAGCGCTTGCTCCAATTAATACTCTTTTTAAATCTCGTAAGGATTAATAATTACAAAAAGGACTAGCAGACCGCGCTAGTCCTTTAAGGAAAGGATTGAGCTATTTAGTTTTTTTAAAACGAACGCTACCTTGCGCTATGCGTTTTCCGCTGATACGGTCGAAGAGTAAGATTTCATCATTAGCAAAGGAAAGATGAACTTTCGTGCCAACTTTATAATCTACTCCACCGAAGACAACAGATGTAAGGAGGTATTTTCCAACCTTTATCTTTACTGTTGTTTCCATACCAGAAGGAAGAGCGCTATAGATTTCGCCTTCGATTGGTCCAGTTTTAGTAATGTGAAGGAATTCAGGTCTAATGCCTAAAACGACTTCATTTTCGGGAATATTTTCTTCGTCTTTGCTATCTAGTGTTCCGTCGACTGTAGAGATATGGAAGTTAAAGGATTTATCAGCATTTTCCTTTTCAATAAACTTCTTATTTTTAGCATTTTCCTCTTTAAGAAGAGCTTTTTCTTTTTCCTCTTTCTCACGTTCTTTTTTGATGTCTGCAAGAGAGATGTTTGCATCACATTCAAAGAAAGCTTCTTCATTATCAAGAAGAGAAATTTCTATATTCTTATCAGTCTTTTGTGTGGCTCTAGCTAAAACAAAGTTGATCGCAGGGTTACCAACGAAGTCGGCAACAAAGAGGTTATTCGGTTTGGAATAAACATTAAGTGGGGGTTCATATTGTTGGAGAACACCATTATTGATTAAACAGATTTTAGTAGCCAAAGTCATAGCTTCGAGTTGATCGTGAGTAACGTAAACAAAGGTACTTCCAGTTTCTACATGAAGTCTCTTAAGTTCACTTCTCATTTCTAAACGAAGTTTGGCATCTAGGTTACTTAAAGGTTCATCCATAAAGAGAACTTTTGGTCCAGGAGCTAAAGTTCGAGCGATAGCCACACGTTGTTGTTGACCACCAGAGAGTTCGCTGGGATATCTATCCATAAACTCACCAATCTTAACAACTCGAGCAACGTGACGAACTCTTAAATCAACTTCTTCCTTATCAAGTTTTCTCTTTTGTTGAAGGACTTCGCCATCCTTCATTACTTGACCTTTATCATTAATATCTAGGCCTTTTGCAGTGAATTTTTGTTTTTCTGCTTCTGCTTTATTGATGTATTCTTGCGATTTTGTTCCGGCAAGTTCTTTAGCTTGGGCTATATCCATTTCTTCAAAATGAAGTTTGAAAAGTTCTGTAGCGGCAGGCCAAGAAATCTTGAATTCATCAACGATAGAAAGAATAGCCTTTTTAGCAACAATCTTGCCTTTCTTATCACGAGAAGAATTAGCAAAATCGACAAGTTTTTCGACTTCTAGGACCGCTTTACTTTGCGCTAAATAGCGGTTATACATCGAAGAGACGACTGGGAGCAAAACTTTGATGTTATTAAGACCAAAAGTAATGTTCTTATAAACTGTCATATGTGGCCATAAGGCGTAGTTTTGGAATAAGAATCCAACGTGTCTTTTATTAGCGGGAACATTTATTCCTTTATCGCTATCAAAAACAACTTCGTCATTTATAGTAATTTTGCCAGTAGTAGGGGTTTCTAGACCGGCAATCATACGTAAAGTAGTGGTTTTACCACATCCGCGGGGGGAAGAAGGGTAACAAATCCATTATCTTCAATAGTCATATTAAGGTGATCAACGGCATAGAAGCCACCCCAGACCTTAGTTACATTTTCTAATACAATTTTTGGCATTTTATTTGCCTCCTCCAATACCTTTATCGATGCTAGCACCAGTTAAAGCGTTAACACCCCAGTTAACTAATAAGATAACAATAACAAGAATGAGGTTTGCGGCGTTTGTTGTTGCGGCAATACCGGTATCTTGTAAATAGAACATATATCTTGTAAGGGTGGTTGTATCTGGTCCAATAAAGAGGAACAAAGATAGTTCACGCATACAAGAAATAAATGGTAATAAGTAACCGCTGATAAAGGCACTTTTTTGAATAGGGAATAAGATTCGAAGCATTCTCTTCCACCAAGGGGTGTTTTGAATTAAAGCAGCTTCTTCAATTTCGTTACTAACTTGTAACATTGCATTTAGTGAGCTTCTTGATGCAAACGGAATATATTTGATAGTTCCAACGATTACACAAACAAGAATAGCTATATTTAAATTTGAGCTTACGGAGAGACCCATACTATTAGCGAGTAAGAAGAAGACTAATGAAAGAGAAATAGATGGTAATAAGTAAGGGAAGAAAGCAAGACCATTTACAAAAGAGGCATATTTACTTTTTCTCTTTCTAGCAACAGCATATCCAATTAGTAAGCAAATGGATCCTGCAAAAAGAGAGCAAAGAACGGCGATAAGAATGGAATTACCAAGAGAAATCCAAGCTTTTGGTTCATAGAAAATACCATGAACATCGTTTCTAATTACTTCTTTAGAAATCCAAGCTTTAGCGTCTAAACCACTTGAATAATCACCAGGGTTTGGCAAGAAGCTTTCAAGTGTGAATGAAACAATAGGACCAAAGCAGAAGAAGACAACCCAAATTATCATCAATGTGCCAATAATCCATTTTCCGGCTTTACCAAGTTTATGGAGAGAGCTTTGTCCGCTTTTACCAGAAACAGTAGTGTATTGTTTTCTACTACCTGTGGAGATTTGGTTAATCATTAAGACGCCAACACCAAAGATAATAAGAACAAGGGACATGACAGCACCAGATCCGGCAAATAAGCCACCAGCACCAGTAATTAAGTTATACATCTTAGTTGCTAAAACGAAATAGTTGACAGGTGATCCTAAAGTTTCCGCAACAGCGTAACTGGACATTGCACTACTAAAGACAAGTAAGATAGTACTTAAAAGTGCGGGTTTTAACATTGGGATAGTGACTCTAGTAAATACTTTCCATTTTGGAATATTTAATATGGTAGCGGCTTCCTCTAAATTGCTATCCATATTACGTAAAACGCCACCTATAAGAATGTAGGCAAATGGGGCATAGTGAAGACCAAGTACAATAGATATAGAGAATGGTCCATATACAAACCATTCTGGGCAAACTAAACCAGTTAAAGCTTGTAACTCACCCATATAACTTATTGAACAGGCAGTACTATTAAATAAGTTTTTCCAGAATAGAGCGAGAGTCCATTGAGGCATGATGTAAGGGAAAATAAAAACAGCTGAAATGAATTTTTTAAATTTCATATCAGTTCGACAAATTAAGTAGGCAGCTACGCCACCAAATACAATAGCAAAAGCGCAACTTAATACAGAAACGAGTAATGAATTACCTAGGGGACGCCAGAAATTTCCTTCCGCTAATTCAGGATCGGCAAAAGTCTGATACAAATGGTGCCACGTAAATGATCCAGGTTTTACTGAACCATCGAATGGAGGAATGATATATGTTTCAAACTCACCAACCGTGAAAATGCTTTGAAGTAAGGAAATGACAGGAGCTATATTAAAGATTAAAAGCACAATTCCGAAAAATATTAGAATTGTATTCGCAGGAACACCAAAAAAAGTAAGGCCTTTTCTAGCTTCCTTTTTGAATCCTTCTATAAAAGCTTCCCCTCTAGAAATTTTGTTCATGGGGTCAATCCTTTCCAATAAAGAAGGGGCGGAAAGTTTCCGCCCCTAAAAACGACAGAAATGTTAAATCAACTATTTCTTAGCGGCAATTTGAGCAAAGATGAAGTTAATTGTCTTAGCGTAAGCGTTAGAAATTTGTGCAGGATCTTCGACGACAGCGGCACCTTTAGTTGTCCACCAATCAGAACTTGGGTCATTTAAAGCTGGGATATTACCAGTTTCTATATTGCCAAGTTTAGAACGGTCTTTATTGATGCTTGGCATAGTTGGATAATCGCCAACGTCGTTGGCCCAAACACTATATCCTTCTTTAGTTGTTGAAAGGATATTAATGAAAGCACATGTAGCGTATGGATATTGAGCATTTTTAGTAACTGCTGGATAATGCTTATACATGAATCCGGCAAAACCTTTCATTGAAGATTCGCCTTTTGTAGATCCATCAGTATTTTCATTTCCAAGAGCGCAAACAGTGATGTTCTTTTTAGAAATATCAGCAGTTTCCGTAATGTTCACAATCTTGGAATAGACAATCCAGCCGATGTTATCTTCACCTTTTGCTAAGTTATTGATAGCTTCTCCATCATCCTTGTTGAAGACAGCGTTCTTAATAAAGGCAGCGATAAAGCCATAAGCATATTTCTTATCGCCATATTTTTCATATGGAGTAAAATCAAAACCTTTATTGCTATTTGTTGGATCATCAAATGCAGCCTTTAATTTAGCATTTTCAGCATCGGTAGTAAGCATCATTAACCAGTCCATGTTAACGTTTTCACTTGTTGGATCCATGGTCTGGAGTTTCTTTTCATATTTAGTTTGAGTTACATCCCAAATGTTATCAACTTCTGGAGCGTGACTCTTAGTATTTTCCATCCAAGTTTTGAAGTTATATTGAAGCGCAAAAGGATTGCCATCGCGTTCAACATTAACACCTTCAGCTTCTTTCCATTCTTTTGGAATGTAATTGATTATGCTTCCTTTGTTGATGGCTTTAGTTTGAAGTTGATAACCATCTTGAAGGATTGCGCCGCTGTATCCGTCTTTGGTTCCATTATCGAATTCAGCGTTAAGCATGGTGTAGATACGACCGTCAACAGTAGAACTGTAATCGAGAGGATTAGTTATGTTAGGGTTATATTTTTGGAGCTCAGAAATGAATTTTTCCTTAGCAGCTTTTTTGCCACCTCTGGATGTAGTGGCGATGAATTTTAATTGTCCAGTAGTTCCGAGTTCTTCAGCCGCTTTCTTAAAAAGCTCGTCGCGAGTAAGTGTCATCGCGTCTTCGACAGCTAGTTCAGCAGCGGTCTTCTCATGAGTAGCGCTACCACCATCTGGATTTCCTCCACAACTAGCAAGAGCAAGAATTGTTGCTCCAAGTATGGTTAATCCCCCTAAAAATTTGGTTCTATATTTCATATTTCTTCCTTAAAAAGAATGTCAGTGAACCTAAGCATTATTATAGCTGTAAGCGGTTACATAATAAGGGTTTTGTTACAATTTCTTTACATTTTATGGCGATTTTCCATATGTTTTTGAGATAAATACAATAATTTCTAAATTTACTTTGTTGTAGAAAATATCGATAAATACTCAATAAATATATTATTTATTGGAATATTTCTCAAAAATAAAGGTAAGTGAAATGTAAAATATTTTCACAAATAAAAATTTAGGACATAACTTTGTCAATTAAAAAAGCATTTTTTAAGAATAAATGGGATATTTTAGGCAGAATGATTTAGTTAATTAATCTTCGTCATAAATTTAACTATTTTTATAAAATTACTTTCAGATAGTTTCTAATGACAATCAAAAGTCATTGAAAAGTAGTCAAAAAATTTCTCGATCTTAAAGAGAAGTTTGTAGAAACGATATATTCATATTAGTGGTGATATCTTTGCATGAAAACGATTTTGAGACGCTCTGTTTGAATGAAATCAATTTTTTTATTCAATAAACTTAAAAGCCCTTCGTTTAAAATCCTTAGAAGGTATATGACGAAGTGTTAAATGCGGATTAACTTCAGCCAAATAACAACAATCAGGCTGAATAAAGGTATTTATTTAAATTGAAATGTTGCAAGAAAGTCTTTGATAAGGAAAGCACAAAAGTGCGGGAAAGTGCAGATGTTCGATTTGAATCCAATATTTCCTTTTATGATTTTTATTCCGAAACAGATTTCTGGATAGTTGTCGCTTTTTATTAAAGTAGAAAGAGATTTGGAGTTGTTATTGCTGGCTTTCACTTCAATCGGCACGAGATAATCTTTATATCGAACAAGGAATTCTTCTTGCAAAGTAGAATTTTCTTTTTTGTAATAACGAAGGTCGTAACCAGATTTTAGGAGTGCTTCAGCGATGATGCTTTCAAATAGACCACCTTTGTACACGTGAAGGTTCTTATTTTGCCGGAAATCCATTTGGGCTTCATCGTCGAGTTGAGAAAGTAGTAAGCCATTATCTGCGTAATAAAGGATACAGCGATCTTCAATAACATTTCCTTTAAGGGGCAAGTTTGGGGTTTGTAAAGCTCTACTAATATTTACAATGCCTGCCTCTTCAAGCCATTCGAGGGAACCGCGGTAATCAGCAAATTTTGCACCTGAACGAACTTTTGAAATTTGAAATTTCTTGTTTTCTTTGCCAAGTTGAAAAGGAACGGAGCGAAATACGTTAGTAATACGTGATTTATCTAGACCAACAGCATATTTACGGATGTCTGCTTCGTAACCAATAACGATTTGACGTTGAATTTGAAGAGTGTTTTCAAACGTCTTTTTTAAAACAAAATCTTTTACGGCCTCAGGCATGCCCCCGACGATGCAGTAATCCAAAAATAAGTCATTATAGATTTGTAATACAGCAGGAGAAAACGGGGTAAACGATTGCATATGGGATAAGATATCTTCCTTAATGGAATTGTCATATCCAAGCGCCCATAAATACTCTTCAAAGTCGAGAGAACGCATTTCGATGTCGGCTTTATAACCAACGCTTATATTTGAGATTTCCTTGTAATGAACGCCAAGCAAGGAAACGTTGCAGATGACATCGTAATTCCCATCAAGAGAAAAGAATTTTAAAGACGTCACAATATCGGGAAATTCCTGAATTTCATCAAAGAAAATAAGAGTATTTCCTTTTATGAATCGGGTTTCAGGGCTAATTCGCGAAATGTTTTTGATAATGGCTTCTGCAGAATATCCATTTTCAACGATTTGTTTATAAACAGGATTTTCAACAAAGTTAATTTCAACAATGCTTTCGTAATTTTGTTTGGCAAAAGTTTCGATGGATTTTGTTTTTCCAACCTGTCTTGCGCCTTTTATAATGAGCGGTTTGCGATCCCGATTTGTTTTCCAATCAAAAAGGAATTTGTCGATTTTACGTTTTAAGTATTCGCTCATAGTTAATCGCCTCGCTTCAATCAAATTACGCACATTAAAAACATAAAAATTAAGTTGTTTTATAAAAAATGAGTGAGTTTTAGCCTTTTACCACCAAAAAATGAGTGAGTTTTATTAAATAATAACTAAAAAATGAGTGAGTTTATGTTGATAATTTTTATTTTTATGTTTGTAGCGCTACGAAAAGACAAGGCGTTTTGAAGTAAAATTCATAAGAATAAATTCTCCAGAAAATAAAAACGAAGAAACAAAACATGCGAGACGTCTTCTTTATCTTAATTTGAAAACAGCACTTAATAGAGAATATGATGGACTTAGTATGAGAAAATCAGTTATGGCTGCAATCATATTATTCGAAACCGAAACGTAAAATCGGCATCAATTAAAATAAAAATATGGTTAAGATTTAAAATATATATAGATGACAAAAAGAAAATACAAAACCATCTATGCTAATCTACCTTAATAGATAAGAACGTATTTACCAAAAGGATAATGGTAATCTAGAAAAACGCTATTACTCACAAAGATATATTAGTTGGAATTTATATGAGTTTTGCAGGGTTTTTTAGAAATCTACACCGCCAAGGCCATTAATTAATCGAATATAATTTCCTTCGGTATTTTTAAGGATAAAGACATAGGTAGCATTAAAATCATTAATATCCTTTTGCTTAACATAGGTTTCGTTACCCTTTTGCGTCGTTGAACTTAAGACGTAACCTGCTTCTAAGAGACTAGAAACAATAGTTTCGTTAGTCTTAGTTATATTGGAAGTGTAAATGAAGGAATTATAGTCATAGTTATAACCATAATAGATGTATTCATAAGCGCTTCCTCCATCTAAACTTGGATAATTTTCCACGGTTTCTCCATTTTCGAAGGCAACACTAAAAGTGGCGTCCTTATTGTTTTTAGTAATATGAGAAACAAATCCATCAAGGTTATTTTCTAATTTAGTACTTAAAGGAGCTAACCCTTTATAAATAGAGATTTCAATACGGGTATTAAAGGAAGAGTGACCATAGAAGGTATAGTCGCTAGTTGGATATGAAGCCATATCTAAGAATAGCTTCTCTTCACTATTAGGAATTTCCTTATATAAGACATAGTGATTAGAATTTCTAGTTTTATAGGTATAAATAGAATTATCGGCATTACGATAGGTCTTATAGCCCTTATCTTTAATATAAGATTGTCTAAGGGAACTAAAACAATCTTCGACCGTATCAATGGTTATTGTTGGCAAATAATTTCCTTCCGTAAAGATATTTCCTCCTAATGAAGGTAGTGCATAGTAGGAATATTTAGAAGAAGTTGTGTTAGCGGCTCTAACAAAGTCACTGGAATCAAAATAAGGGACTTTTTCCGCTAAAATTTCTTCAATAGAAGCGCACCTAATGAGATCACCTTTATATACCCACATGTAAATGGATTTAGAATCATCGGAGAACATAGCTTCATTTATTAGCATATCAACATACATATCATTCATCTTATAAATCTTATGGAGAGATCTACTTGCATCAACTATTTCGTCATAGAAAGAAAAGCCATAAGTAATTAAAGAAGAAGTAAATTCCTCAAGTTTGCTATTTAGTAAACCATCTGAATTATAGAATATGCCTACTGTATTTCCTTCCTTACCATAAGTATCTTCCAAATTCATATCGGTATGGCCACCAAAGGTAAAGGAACGATAGCTATCTGCTTTAGGCATAGGGAAATTTTCCAAGCCAAATAATTTTTTGACTTTTTCAGAAGGCGTCAAACTATTAGAAATCTCGCTATTAGAGGCATATTCAAGACGGATTTTATATTTATAATTTGCGTCAAAACGAAGGATGAAATTATTTAAACACATCTCTTTAGGAGAGCTAGAAGAACCATATATTCCAAAACCATTTATTTTTGAAAGAATGTCTTCTTTTTGTTTTTGTGTAAGTGTTTTTGGTAAGACGATTTCTGATCTATAAGTATCTTTTTCAATATGTTGTTTAGGGAAAATTATGGAAATATGGGTGTCTCCGTTTTCACTTACGGTGAGGGTTTTATCATCTAAATAAGCGTACGTACTATAAACGGAATCAGAAAATATCGGAGCGTTTTGGAAAATATAAGCGGCATAATATCCGCCACCTTCACTCCCTTGAAGAGTTTCTTCATCAAAAACAGGGAAGTATTCCTCCACGCCAATTTTATTAAAGGTAGCATTTTCGATTTTTGCCAAAGAATTTTCAGCAACAACCTTGCCACTTACTTTAATTTTATCCTTTAAAGAAGGTAACGAGGTGCCCTCTTTTAAAATAACTTCCACACCCATAAAACCACTGATATCGTCTTTTGTAGCGACAATTAAGTGATTATCAAAAGTAATAGAGGAAACAATTCCTTCAAAACTAACTTCTTCATTTTCATAGAAGAGATGATTAGTGATTCCTTCTAATGAACCGCCTTTTAAATCCATTATTCTAGGATTAATTTTGCGTCCAGCCTCATTCCATAAAGTATAAGGTTCGAAGTTAGATATATCGAAGCTCTTAAAAGATACAGAACTACTTAAATAGGCTTCATCTAAGCTCTTTTCAAATATGCTAAAAGTATCTAATTTGCCATTACTTCCAAGAGTTACTTCAAAATAATTAGTATAAGTAAAGGCCTTATTTTGGAAATAATTAGTTAAATCATAGGCTAAATCCTTAACAGAACAGCAATATGTGCGAGCATCTTTCTTCGAAAAATCATCTTTATATGTTTCTAAGATATTTAAGAAGTCGTTGCTAAAAAGGTTTTCTTTATCACTTAGAAAGCCTGCTCGACCGCAAACATCCATTCCAAAACGATAAGTTTCTGGAACATCTAAATATGTTCTTAAGAAGGAGTGGTAGTAATTAGGATCTTCTTTAAGAAGAATGTAATTTTGATCTCCTGGAGCGTAATAATAGATTTCGTTAGAGATAATTTGGAAAGGATAGGTAAAACCCATATCCGTATTGACGTCCAATTGATAATTACTTTTAGTATTTTCAATTGCCTCGCCTAAAGATTTAGCGATATATTCCTTTTCTTCACTAGAAGAATTTTGATTATCTCCGTTGCAACTAACTAAAGAAGCGAATAGAGATAAGAAGATTAAGGAATTTACAATTTTCTTTTTTTGCATTTTATTCTCCTCGGTATTCAATTTTTAATGTAGCGTATTCGCTATTTAATGATTCCACTTTAACATAAAAGGAAATTTCTCCTCCTTTATTCCAAGTATTATTTAATAGGAATGGGGAAGTAGTAGAATCAAATTCATCTCCTTCTTGGAATAAAGAATCGTTATCCGCAGGGATACCACTTTGAAGTTGGTTATATTCTTTATTTTCGATAAGCGCTATTTGCTTATATCTTCCATTTCTAGAAGCATCTGTTCGAGAATCTTCTAAACTATTTGACGCACCAATTACATAATAGATTCCATCTTCTTTTGTTTCGGGAATCTCAGAGACGTATTTATCGAAAACGGTGGTATAGAGTTCATTGGAATAATGACATTTAATAATTCTAGAATCGACATGATAAATCTTAATGCCTGATTCTGAGAAACCTATTGGTCGGGTATCATATTGTGTTTTAGCATCAAGTTCATTTAGCTTAGTAGGGGTATAATATTCAAGTAATAAATATTCGTCCATTACTGACTTATTCCAGTTTGTACTAAGAAGGATGGTTTGATTGGTATTTTCAAAATTGTTGAGAGTTGCCGTTATTGAACGATTCTTTTTGTAGTCATAATAAGTAGGGGTTGTCCAGTTTAGAAGCATTTTGGAATAAGGGTCATGATCAGAGATGTTATAATCCATCATTGAATGTCCACCTAAGGCAAGATTGTAATTATCATTTGGATAATAGTCTCTTAATCCTAATAAATGGCCGGTTTCATGAATTATGGTATGAGAATCAATTTGATAGCCACCTTTAGAAAAGAAGTCGAGTCCTACCCACATATGTCTAAAGAAAGTAGGTCTAGTTGGATTTGGTTTCGTATCAAAATTAGCCACCCAAGCCCAAAAATTGCCGTTTCTTTCGGAAGTTTCCGAACTATAGACGAATATAACGGCATCTACATAACCATCTTTATCTTGATCATAATCTTGGAAATATTGATCTTGGTAAGAAGTCATATCCATCATGTATTGCGCAGGAACGCCAGGGAAATAATTCCCATCATCTGTCATTTCTTTAACGGTAAATGGAACTTTTAAGATAGGAGCAACTTCTCCTTCAATTTCTAAAGACCCCAAACTACTTTGGTAATAAAATTCTTTAACAGAATAATAATTATTACCTTCTGAAGTAGATAAATTAGGTTCGAAAAAAGCCTTATTAATTCTTTCTATATCTTCTGCAGTAAAGGTTCTTTCATCTTTAAATTCGACAGGCACAACTAAAAATTTTTGTTTGCCTTTGGCAAGCAAAGATTTGGCTTCTTTAAATTCATCCGTATTAGCCAACGTAAGGTTATCGTTTAACACATAATCTATTGGCTTAATAGCCTCTGAGCAAGACGCTAAGAGGCTAAAAAGTGATAGAACTGCAAAGATTTTTTTAAATTTCATATTAATAATCCGCTTTAGCTAAAGCAAATGTGAGAGCTGTTCCTTCATAAGTAAAGGAAACTGAGAGGGTTGTATAATCTTTATTAACAATGAAAGATAAAGGCAAGGTAGTAAATGGTTCTTCTGTATAGATATTAGCAGTGAATGAACCGGTATAACCATCTCCACTTTCCACTAATGAATAGCTAACTTGCATATAGGAAGAATTGAATTCACCAGTCTTCATAATAGAGAGTGAAGCGTTATTTCCCATCATCAAAGAAATATTAAGAGTATAAGCACCACCCGTACCTGTCCAGTCACCTTGAACCAATAATTCTGGAGTAACTTTAAAGAGTTGATTTCCCCAAGAATCTCCTTCAGTAAAGAGGTATAGTTCATAGGCAAAATTCATCTTTAATGAATAGTTGAAGGTTTCGCCACTTTCATGAGTTAAGGCAAAAGAGTAATATTTAGCGCCTTTTGTTAATGTATAGGCACAAGTTTCGGTTTGAGAGCCCTTAACAATCTTCACTTTACCAGATAAACCATCTTCGGAAGGAGTAAAGGTTAAACGTGGAGAAACGTTGTTACCCATTTTTTGTCCATATTCACTTGATAAAACTTCTTTTATAGAAGGATTTTCTACTACATTAAAGTTAACAACTTCTTGAACTTCTGGTTTAACAGTACTTGAAATAGTAACAGCGAAGGTTCCTGTCACATGAGGAGTAAAGCAGAAAACTTCTTTAGCTTCTGCATCTGGCATAGTAGAGACTTTAATAGATTTCTTTTCTAGAGTATAGGTAGATGCCTCTTTATCTTTGACTGAAGCTACTAAGCTTTGATCAGCGGCATTTGGCATAACACTAGCTTGGAGGTAATAAGTAACTTCCTTATAAGCTTGTATTGCCTGTCCAGGCTCATACACAAATGAGTCATATCCAGATGGACTAACGCCGTCAATTACATAAGAAAGGCTAATTGATTTTGGTTGAGCGGTAGTAACAACAACATTAAAAGTTTTCGTTACTTTTTTAGTCCATACAGTAACTAAATAAGTGGCTACTGAGGAAGCGTTTATACTTATTTGGTTGTTATACGAATCATAAAATGCAGATAAACCCCCTTCAGTCCCCTCAGTCACACTTATTTGTATTTCATCAAAAGCAAAACTGGCGGTTGCAGGTAAAATGTTTTCAATTTTTACTGAGGCATTTCCCTCGACTTCCATTTGAACATTAGAAGTAGAGGTTAAAGCTGTTTCATTGTATGTTAAATCAAATGATGTAGCGTAGAAATCCTCTAATTTATAAGGATTAACAAAGGTTTTTTCTCCTGTAGTTTGAGAAATAACATATTCTTTAGAAGAATTAACTGAAGCTCCTTCTAAAAGTGTAATAACACCTAATTCATCGTCTACAATAAAAGAAGCTTTTGGATACTCATCTACTTTGATTTTTGCTGTTTTAATTTCATTTTGAGTACCGATAGAGAAAGAAACTTCAACTTTATAGAAGGTCCACGTATCTAGAGATTCAAAATATCCAAAAGAAGCGCTATAAACACCATCTTTTGAAGAGACTTTAAGGTCTTTGTTTACATTAGAATTAGCTTTTTCTAATAAATAAGATAAGAAGCCATCGGTTCCCATGATGTTTCCTGAAGAAATTGGGTTTTCGAATGGGAAGGCAACTTCAGTAAATGTACCCCAAGGTTTGCTAATTTTTCCTGTAGAATCTTTAGTGATAGGAACAATAGTGCCTTTTTCATCTTTTATGAGGTAATTATCTTTCCTTCCGTCATAGTCAAAACCTACATAATGTAAGGTATCCCCATTAGAATCGGTGCCAAATTCAAATGGCATTTCCTGTGAAGTCAAACCTTCGTATAAAGAGTTCTTGTTTAGTGTAACTGTACCTGAAGAAATAAGAGACGCTTTTTCTTTAGCTTTGGAAGCTAGTTGAAGAATTTCTTGAATAGTAACCTGTTCCTCAGTTTGGCTGTCGGATGAAGAACTTCCTCCCGAATCGGTTGAAGCACTTGATGAACTACCTGTTTCTGAAGAAGTGGAAGAGGATGCAGCAGAATTTCCTCCTTCTGAGGAGCTACTTGCTGGCGTTTGTCCGCAGGCAGAAAGCAAAGCGCCAACTGCTAGAGCTAGAACGATTTTAGAAAATTTCATAATTTCTCCTTTTTAGGATGTTTATTTCTAATTGTCTTTTTCTCTAGCTATTAGTAGAAATAACAAAAGAATGTAAACATCCATTTTTACCTTTTGCTTGGTAAGTAAGCGTAAAATAACATGAAACCAAAAATCGTCAATAAATAGTTAAACTTTTTACTTTTTAATTTTGGTATCTAGTTTAAGCCTTCGTTTAAAGTTTTGAGTTCCCCCTTTTTACGAAAATTTTATTTATTTTTCTATTCTAATTTGACT
>SAMEA104315429__coassemble_249_pt1 | contig 131720 bp, 118 predicted proteins | sample SAMEA104315429__metabat2_high_PE_037 | metagenome-assembled genome bin SAMEA104315429 (sample SAMEA104315429) | gut metagenome | biome: Monkey gut; feature: monkey-associated habitat; material: faeces | place: China | collected 2013 | reverse complement strand
CTTATCCAAAATACGAAAAACTTGAATTATAAAGTACTTCTTTAAAAATAAAAAATAAGCCTGTTTTCCAACCAAATACCGCAGTTATGCTGATTTTTATATTTAAATAATGTTTTTTCTTATGTAATTGACAATTAAAGATCAAGCTTCAAATTAGTTTTAATAATACCTTCAAGTAATTTCGTTAATTCATTTTCTTATTTAAATAGAAAATATCCTCAATTATTCCTCCACCTAGCAATGTTTCTCCATTTTGATCATAAATGACGGCCCATTGGCCAGGAGTGACCGCTTTAACAGCGGGAGAATAAGTTAAATATGGTTTCTCTTCTAAATGTAAAAAACCGGGGTTATCTACTTGGCGATAACGGAATTTAATATTTACAGGTATAACTTTTTCCCCATTTAAAGGTAGATAATTTAGGTTAGAAATAGAGCATTTATCGCTTAAAAGGTGTTCGTCTTCATTGCCTTTGGAAACATATAAAATGTTATTTTTAGCGTCTTTTTTACAAACAAAGAAAGCTCCATCTTTCTCGCCTTTTATTCCTCCAATTCCTAAACCATGTCTTTGACCTAGGGTGTAATAAAGGACACCAGAATGTTCGCCGATTGTTTTATTAGTTTCTATCTCTTTAATAACGCCTTTTTTAGCAGGGAAATAATTCATTAAGAATTCTTTAAAATGTCTCTCACCAATAAAACAAACGCCGGTAGATCCGTGTTTGGACGAAACTTCGTTTAAACCAAGTTTAGAGGCTATTTCTCGAGCTTCTACTTTAGTAATTTTCGACATTGGGAAGAGCGAAGAAGCGATTTGCTCCTCGTTTAATGCGCATAAAAAGTAAGTTTGGTCTTTAGCTCTATCTAGAGGCTTTTTTAGATAATAACGGCCATTTATCTCAACTTTTTCCGCATAGTGACCCATGGCAATGTAATCAAAATTGTGCTCTTTAGCATAATTTAAGAAAGGACCGAATTTGATTTCTTTATTGCATAAAACGTCGGGGTTTGGGGTTCGACCTTTAGAATATTCATCTAAAAAATAAGAAAAAACGTTATCCCAATATTCTTTGATATAATCAATTCTGATAAGGGGGATATTTAGTTTAGCGGCCACCGCTTTAGCGTCCATATAATCTTTTTCTTGAGGGCATTGCTCATTATGAAAAGTCGGGTTACCTAAATAATCATTATTGAGTTGGGCATCCCAATTTCGCATATAGCAACCAGTGACTTCATATCCTTCTTTTAAAAGAAGGTAAGCCGCTATAGCGCTATCTACTCCACCAGAAAGACCTAATAATACTTTTTTGGCCATAATTTATTCTCCAAAAAGCTCTTCACTATCAAAAAGAATGGTAAAAGGGCCATCATTAATTAAATCAATTTTCATATCCGCCCCAAAAACGCCTTCTTTTAAGGAAGGAAGATATTCTTTTAGCTTTTCATTAAATAAAGCGTAAAAGGTTTTAGCCTCATTCCCCGCCATTGCTTTAACAAAAGAGGGACGATTTCCTTCTTTCATTGAGGCATATAAAGTAAATTGAGAAACAGATAAAATCTCTCCATTCACATCTTTTAAAGAGAGGTTAGTTTTACCATTTTCATCTTCAAATAATCTTGAATTAATGACTTTTTTAGCCATTTTATCTAAAGAATCAAATTTATCGCCTTCTTTAAAACCAACTAAAAGAAGATAACCTTTGTCGATAAAGGCCACTAATTCATTATCAACGGTTAAAGAGGCTTTCTTAACTCTTTGTAATAAGACCCTCATAGATCCTCCTTAGTGATTATTTCATGAACTATAGGCCGCTCTTTTAATGGGACTCTACTATAGGTAATAGCTTTTTCTAAATCTTTAATGACATCTAAATAATTTTCTTTATTGGTATGAATTTCAAATAAAGGATCTCCTATCGAAACTTTATCACCGACTTTCTTCTTTAGGATAATACCGGCACTTAAATCAATCTCATCTTCTAAAGAGCTTCTTCCTGCCCCTAAGTGCATCGCTCCTTCGCCAAAAGAAAGAGAATCAATATGTTTGATATAACCATCTTCTTTGGCTAGGCAGGTTACAATATTTTTTGCAACCGGGAATTTACTAGGATCTTTTAAATAAGAGATATCGCCACCTTGATAAGAGAAAAGTTCTAATAATTTTTGGAATCCAGAACCATCTTTGATAGCCTTTGAAATGAGTTTTTCGCCCTCTTTTGGAGTAGAAACTTTCTTACCTAAATAAAGCATGATGCCACCGGCCTTTAAGATTAAAGTGGTAAAGTCTTTCGGACCTCTTCCTAAAAGAGTATCGATAGCTTCTTTTACTTCTAAAGAATTGCCGATAGCGAAGCCTAAAGGCTCGTCCATATCGGTTAAAATGGCAATTGTCTCTCTTCCAAGATTATCTCCGATTTGAACCATAGTTTTAGCAAGTTCTCGCGCTGATTTAAGGTCTTTCATAAAGGCACCAGAACCAAATTTAACATCTAATAAAATGGCGTTAGATCCGCTGGCGAGCTTTTTGCTCATTATGCTAGAAGCAATTAAAGGAATAGAAGGAACGGTTCCGGTAACGTCTCTAAGGGCATATAGCTTCTTATCTGCTGGGTCAATTTCCGCAGTTTGGCCGTTAATTGCTAAGCCGATTTCTCTAACTTGCTTTTTAAAGGCTTCTTCAGAAAGAGAAATGGAAGTTCCTTTAACAGATTCCATTTTATCTAAAGTTCCGCCCGTATGGCCTAAGCCTCTTCCGGACATTTTAGCTATTTTTACCCCACAAGAGGCCACTAAAGGAAGAAGAGCTAAAGAAGTTTTATCTCCCACTCCTCCTGTTGAATGTTTATCTACCTTTATTCCTGGGATAGAAGATAAATCGATGACATCACCGCTATAAAGCATTGCCTTAGTTAAAGAAGCAATTTCCCTTGGGTTCATTCCTCTAAAAAGAATGGCCATTAAAAGGGCACTTGTTTGGTAATCAGGTATGGAATTATTAGTAACCCCATTGACGAAGAATTTAATTTCTTCATCACTTAAAGGGAAACCATCACGCTTTTTTTCGATTATATCTAATATCCGCATCGTCTTTCTCCTAACTCTCTCTTTATTTTACCTTAAATTGGGATACTTTTTCCTCTTTAAATGAATAAAAAAATATTTTGTTCTAAAAATAGAGACATTTAGCTCTTTTTATTAGCAAATAAGGCAACTTTCTTAATTTTTCACCCTCTATTAAAAAATTAAGATTTATCTTATAATTAAGGGCATGGATTTAAAAACTTCTTTACTAACTCACATTAATGAAGAAGAGGTATCGTCTCTTCTAAACAGTATTTATCATGGCGAAGTTACTCATGCTTTACTTTTAAATACTAAAAAAATGTCTGATGAGGAATTCGTTTCCCGCTTCCCTAACGTGAAGAAACATCCTTTTGTTTCTCACGCTTATTATTACAAAAAAGAAGAATATGAATTTGGAAAAAATCTTCTTTATGATGATGGCGTTTATTCTATTGAAGATCCTAGCGCCATGATGGTTAATTATTTTTTAAAACCAGAAGAAGATGACGTTCTTTTAGATATTTGTGCCGCGCCAGGAGGTAAATCTATTGGCGCTTCTTTGGCAATGAATGACAAAGGCATCGTTGTTTCTAACGATATTAGTTATCCTCGGGCTAAAGCAATGTCCCAAAATGTAGAAAGAATGGGAAGAGGAAATATTATTGTTGCTTCTAACGATTTTGTTTTCTCTCATATCCATTTTAGAAATACTTTTGACAAAATTATTGTCGATGCTCCTTGTAGTGGTAGCGCCATGATTAGAAAAAATGATAAAGCGGAAAAAGATTGGCGTTACGAAAAAGTTAAAACCTGCGCTAAAAGACAACTCGAATTACTCGAATTAGCCTATGAAATGTTAAAAGATGGAGGAACATTAGCCTATTCAACTTGTTCTTTTTCTTTCGAAGAAAATGAAGGAACTATCTTAGCTTTTAAAGAAAAGCATCCGGAAATTGAACTTGTTTCACTTCCAGAAGATCCATCTTTTTATCGGTTAAATGAACTAAAGGAAGCTGTTCGACTTCATCCAGATCGTTTTGAAGGAGAAGGTCAATTTATTTGTTTATTTAAAAAGCCTGGCAAATTAATTAAAACTCCAAAAGTTCTCATTAAAAATGAACGCTATGAACAATTTTTAGATGATTATAATCTTCAAAACAGAAGTAACGAAATGATGCGCTCTAAATTCTATTCTTTATCGCAACATTTTGATTCATCTCACTTAAATATTCTTCGTTACGGCGTCAAATTATTTGAAATGCGCCAAATTTATATCCCTGACCACCACTTAAGTCATTTCCTTGGTCCTGAATATTCTTGGCCTATTAATTATGAAGAAGCTAAAGCCTATATTCATGGCGATACTTTCTTAACTGATAAAAAAGATGGCTTCTATATTGTTAGCTATGATAACCAAAATCTTGGCTATGTGAAGGTTGTCCAAGGGGTTGCTAAAAATCATTACCCTAAAGGATTAAGAAGAACTATCGATTAAAAATTACTTCCATTTTAAATCCCTTGAAAGAGGGATTTTTTGATATCCATTTTCGTAAAATGAGATATCTTTTTCTTTCATTTTAGTAACTTCGTTATTGATCATTTCGTGAGTTAAAGTAGCGATTTCTTCGGTATTTTTACCTTCATAATCTTGGGGATAAATAGGTTTAAAAATCTTAATTTGAATAAGCGTTCTTTTATAATTTGGCGAGGGTTTTAAAGCGTTAAATGTACCAAAAACAGCAACTGGTAAGATAACAATTTTTGCCTTCATTGCACCTTTAAAAGAACCTGGATGAAAAGGAGCAACTTCATTTTCAAAAGGTTTTTTATTACGAGTACCTTCTGGGTAAATTAAGAAACTTTCTTTATTCATTAAGCGTTCTTCTAAGGATTTCATAATTCCTAAAGACGCTCTTAGATCACTTCTAGGAAGGAATAAGCCATCCATAGAGGCGATAGCCTTACCCACAAAAGGATAGGATTTAGCTTCCTCTTTAGCTACAAATGAGATAGGTTTAGAACATAAAGAAACCATCTTTAAAGCGTCATAATCGCTTAAATGGTTAGAGACCATTAGAAAATTAGTGCCGCTATCTTCTAAAGCTAATAAATGTGAATAGCCTTCAATATGGCTATCTAAACGGAGCGCTTTATCTAAAGTAAGGGTAATTTGTCTTAAATGAGAATATCTACGAGTTATGGGATATTTCTGAGGATTTTTAGCGTAAAAGGGTAAAAATGAGAGCTCATAGGCTAATTTGCATAATTTAGTACAAATAACACGAGGATACTTTAGAGATAATTTCATGCGGTTATTATCCCACAAAAGAGAATGAATAGATGTATTAAATTAAATAGATTTTAAGCAACTATAGATTTCTTGAATTTCGCTTATTACATAGACGCCTAGTTCTTTATCTGTTTGGAGCCTCCCTTTTAGGAAGATAAGAGAACCTTCGGGAGCATTTAAAAAACGAGATCCTTTGCCTCCAAAACATTTAACGGGAATTTTATCAACTTCATAATGACCTCCGTTTGAGGAAGCAATTACTCGATCAATTTCTACATAACGTAAAGCTCCTCCGGAAAGAAGAGAACCTAATCGACCGCAAAGACTAACTGAACACACCATAAAAAATCCTTTCTAAAAGTTAGACATGGGATGATATTTTGTGCCGAAATTATTGGATTATTCGGGAGCGCAAAGCAAAATAGAGCGCTTGGGAAGGTAAATAGACTCTGCGAGCATATCTTTTGGAAGAGCACTTCCTTCCATTAAAAGAATTTTTGCTTCTCGCTTTAAGTCATAGACCCCTACTACATTAGTCCTATTAATGAAGATAAATATCTCTTTATCTAAAGAATGTTGATTCTCACTCTTTTGAAGAATTTTAAATAAAGTAATACCAGAAAATTCCTCTATAGAATAAGAATTATCTTCGCTTAGGAAGAGAGGTCTTTGAAAGAATTGTAATGATTTTCTTAAGGCGATGCAATGTTTAATATAATCGCTACATTCTTTTCGCTCATCTAATAAAGAATAAGAGAACATATTAAAGGCATCTCCAGAATTATAAGTATTTCTTTTTCCAAATTTGCTTAATCCAATTTCTTCTCCAGCATGAATAAAAGGAACGCCGAAAGAAAATAATAGAACCGCTAAAGCGAATTTAGATCTTTGAAGAGATTCAGCTAAGTTATAACCTTTTTCATAAAATAAATAATCAAAATAGGTCATATCATCGTGACATTCTAGATAATTTATGGTTTGAAATAAGGAAGAAAATTTAGGATTATGGGGCCAAATATTTAGGGAAGAGCCTAAGAAACAATAATTAAAGTCGTTATTAGAAACATTATTGTTAGCTAACGCTTTTTTCATTGTATCGCGATAAAAATCGTTAAAGAAAGCGACATGGCTTATTTCCGAATGATTACCCATATCCGCAGTTATGAAAGGAAGACTATTATCCATTTTCCATCCCTCTCCATATAAAAGAGCGTCCGGAAGATAAGAGTGCACAAGCTTTTCCACTTCTTGCATAGTCTTAATATCAATTAAGCCCATTAAATCAAAACGGAATCCGTCAATGCCGTAGAAAGTCATCCAGTGCTTTATAGCGTCTAAAATAAGTCTTCTACACATTGGGCGCTCTGAAGCTAAAACATTTCCACAACCGCTTTCATTTTTATAGCTTCCATCAGCATTTTTTCGGAAATAATAATTGGGAAGAGTTAATTCCAACGAATTTCTTTTTTGGTCATAAACATGATTAAAAACGACGTCCATAACAATCCTAATTCCCGCTTCGTGATAGCCTTTTACCATCTCTCTAAGATCATTTATACGACTATAAGGATCAGAAACATTAGAAGCGTAACTTCCTTCAGGGAGAAAATATTGTACGGGGTCATATCCCCAGTTATAGTTTTTAGAAGGAGATAATTCATCAATGGTATCAAAATCAAAAATAGGCATTAGTTGGAGGTGCGTAAAGCCTAAAGACGTAAAATAATCAAAACCCGCTTTATTGCCTTTTTTTGTCTTTCTTCCTTTTTCAATTAAGCCTAGATATTTTCCTTTATGAAGAATATCAGTGCTTTTATCGCTAGTTAAATCGCGAACATTTCCTTCATAAATTATAGCGTCACTTAAACCATGACTTGGAGGCAGACATTCCCTTTTTAAATCAGGAGAAAAGTCATTTAAATTAAGCAAAACGCTTTTAGAAGCATTGGGTAAAGAAGCTAGCGCATATGGGTCAATTGTTAGATGAGAGATTTCATTATTGGTGACTAAATATTGATAGGCACATTTTTCGTAATTGCCCTTTAAAGTTAAAGCATAAACGCCTTTTTCTCCTCTTTTTAAGGGATATATAGTTAATTCTTCATCTTTATATAAATATAAAAGAACGCTAGAAGCTAAGGGAGCAAAGAGATAAAAATTAGTTTCTTCTTTATTACATATTGCCCCTAAAGGACCATCATAAGAAAAATTCTCATCAAAATCGGGGAAAGAAGTAGCTTTAGATACATCTAAAGGAATTAAGATAGAGGGTAATTCTAAAAAATATGAATGCCCTAATTCTAGAGGCTTAGATAAGGTAATTTCTAAATACGACTCCCCTTTATCATTCTTTTTTTGTAAATAAGTAAGGGCTTCTTTATCTTTATGATCAATTAATAAAAAAAGAGAAAAAGAAGTATCAATGAAGGGTTTTTGATAGGTTATATGAATAATGTTGGGAGCAACTAATTTAGCTAGATAGAGATTATCCATTAATCGTTATCTCCACTTAAAGTTATGCTAGAGGCAGGACGATTAATATCGACATGAACTAATACTTTGCAACCTTTAGACGTTGTCCCTGCTTCATCTTTAGCGACAATTCCATCTTTTTGAAGTTGAGCAAAGATTCTGCCTGCTCGAGGGAAACCAATTTGGAATTCTCTTTGGATCTTAGAAATAGAGGTATATTGTTGCGTCATAATGGTTTCTTTAACGTGGTTATAGAAATCTTCGTTAGATTGCGCTTTGAGCTCGCTCTTAGTTAAAGGCATAATTCCTTCATCAGAAGTGACGTTACTACGGACGTTTTCATGATCAACTAAATCGAGGAAGAAAGGATTAAATTCTGGTTCCCTTTGATTACGAATATAATCACAAACGGCATTAATCTCAGACCCCGAACAATAGCAGCCTTGGCATCTAGTAAAGCCAGTTCTCGCAACTTGAGGGCAATCTACAAGCATATCGCCATTACCAATTAATTCTTCAGCACCTTTTTGAGAAAGAATAGTATTCGAGTCTATAGCGCTAGACATCGATAGAGCGACACGGGCAATAATATTAGCCTTAATAGTACCAGTAATAACTTGAACTGTAGGTCTTTGAGTAGCGATAACTAAATGAATACCGCAAGCTCTAGCTTTTTGAGCTAAACGAACAACTGGTTCTTGAATATTTTTACAAGTATCTACTAAATCGGCGAATTCATCGATGAAAACAACAATATAAGGTAGTCTTGCGTAATCATGTGTTGGAATAAATTCTTCATTCCATTCTTTGATATCTTTTACACCGCTACATTCGAAAGCTTTATAACGGTTATCCATCTCGATTAAAAGTTTATCAAGACAGACTTTGGCTTCGGAAGGTTCTTTAACGACGGGACATAAAAGATGGGGTAAATCATGATATTTAGATAATTCAACACGCTTAGGATCTACTAAAACAAGTTTTACATCATCTGGGCTATTTCTCATGATAAGAGACATAATTAAGCCATTAATAAAGACAGATTTACCAGATCCTGTAGTACCAGCAACAAGTAAATGTGGGAACTCATTTAACTTAGCAAAAATAGGCTTATCATCAATATTTACACCGAATGGAACATTTAAATCCGCCTCTCCTTTTAAAGGAGGTAGAGCGCTAACCATTCTCTTTAGAGAAACAGTTGATGTTTTATTATTAGGAACTTCTAAACCGGAGGTGCTTCTATTTCTAACAATACTTTCAAAACGGATACCAGCGCCTTCTAGACGGATGGCGATATCATCAATAATTCTAGGAATAGAATTAACAGAAACATCGCTGTCAGTTCTGATGTTATAACGAGTTACACTAGGTCCAATCGTATAATCTTCAACATGAGCGCCGATATTAAAATTACGGAAAGCTTCGTTAATAGTTTCTTTTCTTCTTTCGCAATTAAGCTTTTCTTGTTCGCTTTCAGGATCTTTTGGATATTCTTTGAGTAATTCAACAGGTGGAAGAACAAATTTCTTTCTAGGCTTTTTGTGAAGCATGCCGATGTTATCTAATAATTGTTCCATTGTTGGTTTAGCAGGTGGAACGGGAGTAGCAGGAACTTCAGGAGCTTCTTCCTTTATTTCTTCTTTTATCTCTTCTTTAATAACAGGGTCGCGTTCCTCTTGAAGAACATTATTAATAACAATTTCGGGCTTCTTTTCTGCTTTCTTTTCTTGAGCAACATTGTCTTTTGATGGCTCTTTTGCAAGGATTTCTTGATTTTGCTCATCTACTTTTTCATTAATAGAGGGAATTAATGGCTCTTCTTTTGTTTCTTTAGAAACTGGAGGAACGTTAACAAAAGGAACTTCTTCCTTAATCTCTTCCTTAACGAAGGGATTATCGTAGGTTGCCTCGGTTTTAGAGATTGATGTTTCTTCTTTAGCTTCCTCTACTTTATTTTCTGACGGAATATTGGTTTTATTAATAGTTTCTGAAAAATCGAGAACATTACCAAATATCTCATTATTTGTATTCTTTTTCTCTTCGATAAAAGCATTAGTTGTAGTTTCAGAAATAAGGTTATTTTCCGCTGTTTTTAGACTTTCTTTAGAAGGGGCAACAAAGGTTGCAGAAACAGGAGAAGAAGGCTTCTCATCTAAAGAGAAATGAGCCTCAGAAAGGCCATTTTTCTTAATTTCATTTAAGGAAGGAGAAATATTTTCAAAAGGAGGTTTTATTTCTTCGGGCGCTAGAGGAGAAGAAGAGAAAGTATCTCGATTGTCAAAGCGAGAAGGTAATTTTTGATTATTAACAATATGCTCTACAAAAGGTTGATCTTCGCTTTGAGAGGTCTCTTCTTTATAGGAAAAAGGTTCGTTTGAAGAAGATTCATCTTTAGCTAATAAAGCTTCCTCCGCTTCTTTTCTTCGATAGTCTTCTTCGGAGGCTTTTAAGGCCTTTTTCTTACTTCTATTTAAAGATATTTTTCTCGCTAAAGGAGCAAGTACTGGAGTAAATAAAATTAAAAATAAGCCTAGGGCAAACAAGATAACTACAAAGACAATTACTAAAGCTAAAGAATCTTTAGATAAAAGAGCACTTAAAGTGGTAAAAGGCACACCGCCAGCAACTTTTAAGTTAATTGTAATTTCACCAGAAGTATTTTTAGCAAAATTTTGATAAACATTAAAAATATCGTTAACTGATTTGTTTAAGGCTAAGAAATTCAGTAAACCAAACAAGAATAAGAAACCAAAAAGGAGAGAGATAATACCTAGATGAACCTTTAAAGATAATTTAGGAAAATGCCCTTTGAAAAGCAAAAATAAGCTATAAACACCTAATAAAGGTAAGCCTAAATAATAAAAGGTATAGCCTCCCAGCCAAATAACGGCATATCCTAAAGGCCATAAAGAGCCATAAACTGAAAGGAAAAATAAAAGCACAAACAAAAAGAGAGATGCACCTAAAGCTTGAGAAATATTTTTCTTTTCAATTTGTTTCATAGGACAATTAGATTTCTAGAATAATCGGTAAAACCATTGGCTCTTTGCCAGTTAGTCTTCGAATAGTATAAGCGCATTTATCGTAAATGTTTTGTTTAACTTGATTAATGTTGAAATTTCCACGTTTGTCCAAAGAATCATCTAAAGTATTTTGGAAAACTTTAGTAACTTCTCTAAGAACGGTTTCAGCATCTTTTGTAAGGAGCATACCCCGCATTTGGACGTCTGGTCCGGCTATAAGAGCGTGCGTTTTTTTATCTAAAGAACAAGACAAAATAACGACGCCTTCGGATAATTTTTGGCGGTCTGAGAGAACGAATTCGCCAACATCACCAACTCCACTACCATCAATAAGAATATCTCCATGGGGGATGTTCTCATTCTGAATATGGCCACCTTTTTCATCAAAAATAACACTTAAACCATTTTCTAATAGGAAGATATTGGTATGATTCAATTTTCCTTTCATAGAAACCGCCACTTGAGCATTTGCTAAAAGATCTTTATAAAAGCCCTTCACAGGAACGTAATATTTTGGGTTAAGAATAGAAATCATCATTTTGATGTCTTCTTCAGAAGCATGCATCATTAAAAATTCTTTTTTATTGATGTTATGCACTTCGCAACCGCTACGATATAACTCATCTAGAGCGTCAGTAGCTTCTAATTCAGTATTGTCGTCACTTGGGGCCGCTAAAATAAAGGTGTCAGTTGGCTTAAGTTTGACGACTCTTCCGCTTTCTGCTTGTCCAGCGGCTAAAAGAGCAATTTTACTAAAGATTTTTGCAGGATATCCAAGAACTAAAACTAACAAATCGGCATCTCTATAACGATTAATATCATCGCTCGCGGCATAATTTTCGCTAGGAATCATTAATTGATTGGAGCGTTGCATTTCTTCGATTGCTTCTGTAGTTTCCTTATCATAAGGAACTATTCTTCTATGCGAAGAAATAGCTAAAGAAATAATTTCATCAATGTTATAGCAGTTAGGAGTAAATAAAGCGGTAAAAACTCTTCCTGGGGCATCTTTGATTTTTGTTTCAATAAGAGGAGTTAATTTATAATTTGGGGCTGTATAACCACTTCTATGAGCGTAATAACTCTCTAAAAAGAGAGCAAGCGTCGGTTCTTCACCGATTTTTGATAGAGCGTTCATATCGTAACGATAATTTTTGTCTGCATTATTTTCGATAACAAAATCACTAGGGAAAATGACATTTCCATAACTTGTGGAAATAGCAATACCACTACTTAAAGCGGTATTATGAGAAGTTTGGAAGAAGGAAATAGTTCTCCCAGCTACTTTAAAGGTACTAGTAGGTTCTACGATTTTAAAATTAAAGGACGAAGTATCGATTTTAACGTGTCTAGCGAAGGTTTGGAACATAGCGATAGTAACTCTAGATCCATAAATTGGCGCGGGAGCTTCATTATATAAATAAGCTAAAGCACCAGTTTCATCATCGTGACCATGAGGTAAAAAATATCCTTTTATTTGATTTTTATGTTCCTTTAAATAAGTAAAATCAGGAATTACATAATCAACGCCAGGCTGTGTTTTATCAGGAAAACGAACCCCTGCTCCAATAACAAATATATCGGAATTAATCTCCACAACATAACAATTCTTTCCTATTTCGTCTAAGCCACCAAGAGCAAAAACCCTAATTCTATCGTTCATCTTGTCTCCTACTTCATTTTATTATAAAGGAAATATTTATTTCCTTAAATCGTATCTAGTTAATTTTAAAAGCTTTTTATCAATTTTTAGGACTTTTTATTGGTAAATGGTCTTTAAGAATTATTTTTTGGTCTTTTAAACTCTTTAGGTAAACAAAATCTCCTTCCAATACCATATAAGTTGCTTCCCTCCCACCTTTAGGAAAACCTACACTTCCTGGATTTAAATAATAAATGTCGTCTTCATGAAAGCCCATTTCATATAGATGGGTATGGCCATAAACATTGATTGTATCTTTTTTAAAATTTAAGTTTTCATAACTTTCTTTATCCCCATGATAGAGAAGAAAGTCCCTATTTAGAGCATGTTCTCTTCTATTTAGAGGGAAAGAAAAATCTGTAACCATAGCGTCAACTCTAGAATCGCAGTTCCCTTGGACTAATTTAATTTTGTCTTTGTAGCCTTTTAAGAGATTAGCAACACCCATTGGATCATAATCGCTAGGCACTCCATTACGTGGACCATTATATAATAAGTCACCTAAAAACCAGATTTCATCTGGGTTTTCTATAGTTAAATCTTTAATTAGAATTTTAGCAGCTTCTAGCCGTCCATGAATGTCCGAAAAAATAAAGATTTTCATATTTTTAATTTATTTTCTTTAAAGTTGAGGTAGCGACTAATGGGATGCCTGAACCCGCTAAATCTTTGATTAAAATATCGCCAACCTTAATAGGAGCCTTAATTGATAAAGCATTAATTTCTTCCATTGCTTTAAAAAGAAGGCCTTTTGGTATAGGTTTTTCACTTTTTGCAGAACATAAAGGGAGTGTCGCTCCCTCGATTTTAACAGTGGAAGTTATAACTCTTTCAGGAGAGAGAACTTCTTGTTTTCCATAGATAGCTCCGCGAGGGCAAAAATTACCACTTACTTCTAAGGAAGGGCTTACTTTTAAGTGACACCCTCTAGGGCAACAAATACAGATTAATTCTCTTTCTTTTTCCATTATTTATCCTCTTTCTCGACAACTGAAATAGAAATTTCTTTGTTAGCTTCTAATAAAGAGGAAGGAACATTAAGAAGTTCCATCTCGCTTGGTATTAAAAAAGGCTTATAAAAGCGTTTAATTTCTTTATTGTCGGCTTTTAAAACTACATAAATGTTCTTTTCTGGTTTCTTAACACGGAATTTAAAAGTTGTTTTTTCTTCAAGGGGATAATTTAAGATTCCAGGGACTACATACCCGATTCCATTATCTGCTTTAACGCTAATTGTTTTTGTGGCGCTTTTTTCGCCATTAAGAATATATTTAGCGGCTTCTTCTCCAGCTTTTCTAGCCTCAACCACAACGTTATCAACTAAATCATGAACATGTAAAACGTTACCAGCACTAAAGATGCCAGGAAGTGAAGTTTCGTAGTGTTCATCGACTAAAGCGCCTCTTGAAGCTCCCACTTTAACGCCGATATTTGATAAAAGAGTGTTATTAGGAATTAAACCAATAGAAAGAATTAAGGTATCGCAAGGTATTCTTTTAGCAGTTCCTTCAATGATTTTTTTATTTTCATCTACTTCTGAAAGTTCGATAGCTTCTAAGCGATTTTTACCAATAACTTTAGAAACAGTATGGGATAAATATAAAGGAATAGAGAAATCTTCTAAGCATTGAACAATATTTCTATTTAAACCATTGCTCCAAGGACATAATTCGGCGACACCAAGGACTTTTGCTCCTTCTAGAGTTAATCTTCTAGCCATAATTAGACCTATATCGCCACTTCCTAAAATAAAGATTTTCTTACCAGGAAGATATCCATATAAATTAAGAAGTAATTGGGCAACACCAGCACTCATAATTCCAGAAGGACGATCACCAGGTAAAGCGATAGCGCCCGCACTTCTTTCGTAGCAACCTGCGGTATAAATGATGGCTTTAGCTTTTACTTCAAAAAAGCCTTCTTCATTAGAATAAGTGACGACTTTATCTTTAGAGATATTCGTTACATATGTGTTTAATAAATAAGGAATTTTTCTTTCTTCAACTTGAGAAATAAAACGGAGAGCAAATTCTGGACCTGTTAATTCTTCTTTAAATTCACCAAGTCCAAAACCATTATGAATGCATTGATTTAAAATGCCACCAAGACGCGGATTTCTTTCTAAAATTAAGATATCTTTTATACCTTTATCGTAGGCGGATATTGCGGCAGAAAGCCCGGCACTTCCTCCTCCAACAATTATTAGAGAAACTTCTTTCATTATTCTTCTCCTTTCTTTAATTTGGCATATAAGAAAGGCGAATTTTCTTTACCATAATTAATTTCTGATAAATCTTTATGCTCGTATTCTGCTAATAATTCGAGAACTTTAGCACCGCAGAAACCACCTTGGCATTTACCAAACCCCGCTCTAGTTCTCTTTTTCATGGCTTTCATAGTTAAGCAAGGAACTTTTCTAGATAATACTTCTCGCATTTCCCCTTCAGAAACTTGTTCACAATCGCAAAGTATATGTCCATAGGCAGGATGTTCTTTAATAAAAGCATCTCTAGTTTCTGGGTCCATCTCTTTTAGATTGGTATAAGGTTTAATAGAAGGGTTATAATTTTCCTTCTTTTCTGCTTTTAAGAAGGGAGCAACGAAGGTATTGATTAAATATTCACCAATCGCGGGTGAGGAAACTAAGCCTGGAGATTCGATTCCAGCAGCATTAATAAAGGTTGGATCGCCATTATTTGGACCAAGGATAAAATCATGGGTTGAGGGTGTGGCACGCATCCCACTATAAACACGAATTGAGGTTTTAAAGGGGATATTGGGAACCATCTTTAGAGCGCTTTCTTTAATTTTTGAAAGGGTTAAGGGATCAGTAGAAAGATCATCTTTATCTTCTACTGGTTCACTTGAAGGACCAACTAAATAATTTCCCGAAGTTGTTCTAGTAAATAAAACGCCTTTGCCTTTTTTAGTTGGCAAAGTAAAGAGAACATGATTAACAAGTCCTTTTTTCTCATGGTCTAAAACATAATATTCGCCTTTTCTTGGTTCAATTTTCCAAGAGATATTACCAACCATTTTAGCAATATCATCAGAATGCGTTCCAGCGGCATTGATGACCATTTTGCAAGGATATTCAGATTTTGTAGTTCTAATAACCCATCCTTCTTTAGTCTTATTTATAGCTAAGACTTTCTCTCCAAGTTTAAGTTCAACGCCGTTATCTAAAGCATTTTCTAAAGCGTGAATACCTAATAAGAAAGGGTTAACAATTCCCCCATCTTTGCATAATAAGCCGGCGATTGCTTCTTTACTTACATTAGGTTCAGTTTCAAAAAGTTCTTCCTTAGAAAGTATTTTGGCTTCTACTTCGTTTTCTTTAGCTCTTTCTTGAAGGTCTTTTAGCGTATTAATTTCTTCTTCTGAAAAAGCTAAGGTCAAAGTCCCACATTTTTCAAAAGGAACGTCTAATTCCTCACAAATTTTTGGCATCATTCTATTACCAAGAACATTAAATTTAGCTTTATTAGTTCCTGGAAGCGGATCATAACCGCTATGAGCGATGGCGCTATTAGCCATGGTTGTTTCATCAGAAACATCAAGGTTCTTTTCAATAACTAATGTTTTTAAAGAATAGGCGGAGGCACTACGAGCTAAGAAAGAACCAACCGCTCCTGCCCCAATAATTATTAAATCCCACATACAAAAGTAGTATAAGGTGTTTATCCTTTTTTATCCATAGGATAAAAGGAAATAAATAGCTAAAAATCAAAAAAACAAGCCGTTTTTGCAGCTTGTTTTGCGAATTATTAATTAATTAGCGACGTCCGTTACGGCGATCATTTCTGGGAGCATTTCCGTGTCTAGAAGAACGGAAGGAAGAACTGTTGTTACCTCTTTCTGGTTTATTTGGTTCAACATATCCTTCTGGTTTAGCTTCGAATTCACGATGCGAAAGCTTAATTTTGCCTTCTTCTAAGCCAACAACAACTACTTTTAAGGTATCGCCGACTTTGACTACATTTGTAGCATCGTCGATATAATTCCAGCCTAGACGAGATACGTGGCATAATCCATCAGTATCGCCGAATAGATTAACGAAAGCGCCATAATTTTCTACACGAGTAACCTTACCTTCAAAGATTTCGCCAACTTTGGCTTCTCTGACGATGTCATCAATGCGGGCTTTGGCCTTTTCGATCATCTTCTTATCGGTGTGATAAATAGTGATTTTACCATCATCATTAACATCAATTTTAACTTGTCCACAAGTAGCAATAATGTCATTAATGACTTTTCCACCCGTTCCAATAACTTCTCTAATTTTGTCTGGATCAATATTGAAAGTGACCATCTTAGGAGCATATTCACTGACTTCTTTTCTCGGCTCAGCGATGCAATTTTCCATAACATTACGGATTTCTGCTCTGGCTTTCTTGGCTTGTTCAAGAGCTTCACTTAATACTTCTCTAGTAACACCATGAATCTTGATATCCATTTGGAGAGCGGTAATACCATTTTTAGTGCCAGCGCACTTAAAGTCCATATCACCGAAGTGGTCTTCTAAACCTTGGATATCCGTTAAAATTGTATAGTGATTAGTCTCTTTATCAGGGCTTCTTGAAGGATCATTAGTGATTAATCCCATAGCGATACCGCTAACAGTATTGGTGATAGGAACACCTGCTGCCATTAAAGAGAGACAAGAAGCACAGATTGAAGCTTGGGAACTAGAACCGTTACTTTCAACAACATCGGCAACACAACGAATTGTATAAGGGAATTCCTCTTCTGAAGGAAGGACGTAAGAAAGAGCCCTTTCGCCTAAAGCACCATGACCAATTTCTCTTCTTCCTGGAGTACCCATTCTCCCGATTTCACCAACAGAATAAGGTGGGAAATTATATTGATGCATGAAACGTTTTTCGCCTTCATTAGTAATTCCATCAATAATTTGGGCATCACTTAGAGGGCCTAATGTAGTTGTGGAAATAACTTGAGTTTGGCCTCTAGTAAACATCGCGCTACCATGAGTGCGTGGAAGTAAATCAATTTGGGCATCTAAAGGACGAATTTCGTCAACTTTTCTGCCATCTGGACGTATCTTTTCTTCGATGATGAGAGTACGAACAACTTTAGCAACCATCTCTTCGAGGATGCCTTCAATCATCATCATTTTTTCGGCATGTTCTTTCTCAGTATCTTCCTTAATTTCATCATATTCATTAAGGACTTTTTTCTTTAAAGCATCGACCGCATCTTGTCTTTCTAATTTATCGAAGATACGAACGGCTTTTTCTAAATCTGCACCAATTTCTTCTTGGATATGGGCTTTTGTAGCTTCATCTGGTGTAAAGAGAGTGATTTCTCTTTTAGCTTTACCACAAGCTTGAACAATTTCATTTTGGAAAGCACAAAGTTTTTTGATTGCTTCGTGACCAAACATAATGGCATCAAGCATTTCTTCTTCGGGAACTTCTTTAGCGCCTGCTTCAACCATCATAATAGCGTCTTTAGTGCCAGCAACAGTTAAATTAATATCGCTCTTAGCGCGTTCTTCTTCGGTTGGATCAATAACAAATTGACCATTAACACGGCCAACAACAACCCCTGCTACTGGACCATCAAAGGGAATATCAGAGATGCATAAGGCTAAGGAAGCACCGAACATAGAGGCCATTTCCGGGCTATTGTTCTTATCGCAGCTCATAACAGTGCTAACGATTTGGACTTCATTTCTAAAACCTTCCGCAAATAATGGACGAATAGGACGATCAATAAGTCTAGAAGCTAAAGTTTGATGATCATCGGGTCTACCTTCTCTACGAAGGAAACTTTGCGGAATTTTTCCAGCTGCATACTGCTTTTCAATGTAATTGACGGTAAGAGGGAAGAAATCTCCACCCTTTGGTTCGTCGGCACAGCAAGCAGTATTTAATGTGACTGTATCCCCAAAACGAACTAGCACGGCGCCATCGGCTTGTTTTGCGATTTCGCCTGTTTCAACTTGAAGTTTCCGTCCTTCAAAGTCGATTACGAATGTCTGTTTACTCATTCTTTTTTCTTTTTCCTTTTTTATATAACCCTCGTATCTTACCACAACTATCGCTTTCAAACATTATTAAAAGGCTAAAAACAAAAAAATGAGGAGAAAGATTAATCTTCTTTCCCCTCATTTAGTATTTCTTATCTAAACAAATTATTTACGGAGAGATAAGGAAGCAATGAGCTTTTCGTAACCTTCGTAATCAGTTTTGGCTAAATAAGCAAGTAAGGCGTGACGTTTACCAACTAATTCCATAAGAGAACGTTTTGCAGTTGCGTCTCCATGGTTAGCTTTAAGGTGAGCAGTTAAATCAGCAATTCTCTTAGTAAGAATAGCGACTTGGACCTCGGTGCTACCAGTGTCTTTTACATTTTTACCAAATTTGGTAACAATGGCTTTCTTTTCGTCTTTGTTGAGCATTTGTTTTTCTCCTTTAAATTGGCTCTAGGCATTAACGAAGCAAAGTCGAGGAGATTCGGCTAAACAACGTTAAGCTGCGATGAAAATATACCTAAATAAAGTCGTTGTTGCAAGCATAATCAGTCAGATGGTCCTTTTAACCATTCTATATAATAGAAATTTTACTTTTTTATTGCTTAGGGAGCCCTTGAAGACTAAAATTTCACCGGTCAAGAGGGGGATTTTTTATGGAAATTCGGAATATCGCTATTATTGCACACGTTGACCATGGGAAAACTACCCTAGTTAACTCACTTTTAACGTCTTCGCATACTTTTAGAGATAATGAAACTATTCAAGATAGAATGATGGATTCTAATCCTATTGAACATGAAAGAGGGATTACTATTTTAGCTAAAACAACTTCTATTATTTATAACAATAGCAAGATTAATATAGTTGATACTCCAGGGCACGCCGATTTTGGTGGCGAAGTTGAACGTATTATGCATATGGTTGATGGCTGCCTTCTTTTAGTTGATGCCTATGAAGGAACGATGCCTCAAACCCGTTTTGTTTTGAAAAATGCCTTAGAGAATCATATTCGTCCAATTGTGGTTATTAATAAAGTTGATCGCCCCAATGCTGATCCTCTTAGAGCGGTTGATGAAGTTCTTAACCTCTTTATTGAACTTGGTGCTCCAGAAGATTTGCTAGATTTCCCAGTTTGCTATGTAAGTGCTTTAAATAACACTTCTTCTTTATCTCCTGATCCCAAAGACCAGAAACCAGGAATGGACCCCTTATTTAATTTAATTTTAGAGAATATACCCGCGCCAAAATGCGATGTTAACGCGCCTTTTCAAATGCAAAGCGCTCTTCTAGACTATAACGATTTTGTCGGAAGAATTGGTATTGGCACTATTAAAAGAGGAACAGTCCATGTTGGTGACACTTTAGTGGACTTGCGAAAAGATGGCACCTCTAGTAACTTTAAAGTCATGAAGTTATATACCTTCTATGGTATGAATCGAAACGAAGTTAATGAAGTTAGCGCTCCAGATATCTGTGGTATTGCCGGACTTAGTGATATTGGTGTTAGCGATACTCTTTGTGCCCCTGCTTCTTTAGAAAGATTACCTTTATTACGTGTTGATGAACCAACATTACAAATGGAATTTGGCACTAATTCATCTCCTTTAAGAGGACAAGACGGTAAGAAAGTTACCGCTAGAGTCATTGAAGAGAGATTATTTCAAGAAACACAAAGAGATGTATCTCTTAGATTTAGCCGCGTTCCTAATAAGGAAAGTTGGATTGTTTCTGGAAGAGGTGAACTTCATTTAGGCGTTTTAATTGAAAATATGCGAAGAGAAGGCTACGAACTTGAAGTAGCCAAGCCTCAAGTAATTATCAAAGAAATTGACGGCGTTAAATGTGAACCTTATGAAGATTTACAAATTGATGTTCCTAATGAATTTGTTGGGGATATGATGACTTCTTTAGGAGAAAGAGGCGCTAAATTAATCGATATGAACGATAATGGTTCCATTACTCGATTAAATTATGAAATACCTTCTAGAGGACTTATTGGTTTTATATCTAATTTCCTTACAATGACTAAAGGATATGGCATTATTAACCATACCTTTAAAGAATATCGTCCTCTCTTCTCTCACGATTTAGGAGAAAGAAATATTGGTGTTTTAGTTTCTACCGATAAAGGAGAAGCCACTTCTTACGCATTAGAAAAGGTCGAAGAACACGGCACTATGTTTATTGTTCCTGGCGATTATTGCTACGAAGGCATGATTGTTGGGGAACATCGTTATCCTGTTGATTTAGCGGTTAATTGTACTCAAAGCAAGCCAATGACTAACGTTAGAAGCAGCACTAGAGAATTAACAATTGTCTTAAAAGCGCCTCGCAAGATGACTCTTGAAGCTTGTTTAGATTATATTAATCCTGATGAATTAGTGGAAATTACTCCTCATGCAATCAGAATGAGAAAACGTATCTTAAATACTTCTGAAAGAAAGAAATTTGATGCCCATCAAAAAGCCGCGAAAGAGGCGATGGAAAATAACAAATAATAGTTAATAATTTTCTAAAATTTTGGTAGCGAATTTGGCTAATAATTCGCTACCTTTTTTGACGTTTTCTTCGTAACAATCAGTTCCTTCTCCAGAATCGCTTATTACGCGGAGGGCCGCAAAAGGTAATTGTAGGTTATACGCTATAGCGGCTTCACTCCCCGTCTCCATATCAATAGATTCGGCATTAAAAGAATTTTTTAAGAAGTCTTTATCTAGCTTAGAAGCAATAAATTTATCACCACTACATTCTATAAAAGAAGGAATTGAATGGGGATTTGCGGTTAAAATGATATTTCTTAATTTTTGATTAGCTTCAAAATAAACTATTGCCGGGTCGAAGAAAGCTCCTAAGGGATCTCCAAAGGGAGTAGTATCAATATCATAATTAACGAATTTTTCTGGGACAATCGCGGTTAAAGAAGGATATTTATCGCTATTTAAAGAGGCACTTAAGCCAAGGGAAATTAGAACATTAACTTCTTTATATAATAAAGGGATAACCGCTACAGCGGCTCCTGATAAGGTTTTACCAATTCCAGAGATTACTAATAAGAATTTTTTATTTTGATATTCTCGAAGAGAGAAAAGAGCAACCCCGTGTTTTTCATTTTTAATTTCTTTAGAAATATCCAAAAGAGGTTTAGCTTCTTTTTCCATAGCAAAAATAAAGGCAATCATAAATTAGTTAGCTCCTTTCTCATGGTTTCTAAGTCTTTTTGAAGCTGATTTTTTAGCATATCAAGTGAAGCAAATTGCTTTTCTTCTCGAATAAAGAAAAGAAAATCAACATAGAGAGTTTCCTCATAGCAATTACCTATAAAGCCATCTAAATAAACTTCTACTATTTCCTTTTTTAATTTTCCTACTGTGGGAGCTTCTCCTACATTAATAATGCATTTATAAGGCATTCCTCTTAAATAAGATATACCTCCATAAACTCCTCTTTTTGGTAATAAATAATCTATAGATAAATCTAAATTCGCAGTCGGAAAAGAGATTTTACGGCCGTTTTGAAAGCCTTTTACGATTTTTCCATGTATTTCATAAGGGCGAAGCAACAAAAAATTAGCTTTTTGAATATCTCCTTCTTTTAAAGAAGCTTTAATTCTTTCCGTCCCTATTTTCTTTTCTTCATCATTTAATAAAGGCAAAGAGATAACATTAAAATATTCTTTTAAATCTTTTTCTTTGCCCTCCCCATCTTTTCCAAAAGTATAATCTTCCCCAATAACCACGTTTTTAGGGGCGATTTTTAATAAGATTCCTTTAATAAAATCTTCTTTAGAAAGAGAAAAGAAAGAAGCTTCATTTTGAAGAATATAAACTCTAGATAAAGAATAATGATTTAAGAAATTTAGCTTATCTTCTAAGCTCATTAAAACTCTCTTCTCTTTAGCGGTTGAAAATAGTTCAGAATAATTTTTTTCAAATAAAAGAATAGCGCTTTCTTTAAAGTTTAATGTTTCCTCTAATAAAGATAAGTGACCTTTATGAAAACCATCAAAAGTTCCGAGCATTAAAGCACTTTTTTCGCCTAAAGAAGGGATATTATCACCTAATTTGAAGAATATCTTTTCCATTAAAAGAGCCCTCTTTCCGCTTCATAATATCCATCTTCTCTTCTTTTATAAATAGCAATGGCTTCTTTTTTGAAAACTAAGAGGACTTTTTCTTCTTTTGCATTTAGTTTTAGTATCTTGCCGTTTTTGACGTCTTTTAATTCTTTTTCGTCTATTGCTAGATGTTTTAAAGGAATAAAATTAGCGACTTTTTTAATATCTTCTACCTTAATATCTTTTAATTTTTTAGCATCTTTAATTTGATAAGGACCAACACTTAGTCTTCTAAGAGATTCTAAATGACCTATTGTTCCGAGTTTTTTAGCGATATCTTCTCCTAAAACTCGAATATAAGTTCCTTTTGAAACTTTAGTTAAGAAGGTTATTTTATTATCTTTATAATCTACTAAAGAGATAGAAAAGACTTCAATTTTGCGTTCTTTTCTCTCTACTTCCTTACCTTCTCTAGCGATTTTATATAAAGGTTTGCCATCTATTTTTATTGCGCTTACCATTGGCGGAATCTGATAAGAAACCCCTAAAAAAGAATTTAAAACATTTATAATTTCTTCTTCTTTTAGTTTAGAAGGAATTTCTTTAGCTAAAATCTCCCCTGTATAGTCTAAGGTTGAGGTTTTTTCTCCTAATTTTAAAGTTGCCAAATAGGTTTTATCTTGATCAGATAAATAAGGCAAAGCTTTAGTACCTTTATTAATACCAATAATTAATAATCCGGTGGCAAAAGGATCTAGAGTTCCTAAGTGCCCTATTTTTCGAGTATTAAATAGATGTCCTAGATAATTATCAACTTTTCTAGAGGACATATTTTCTTCTTTATCAATAAAAATTAACCCATCTAACATGATATTTCCAAATTATAAAGCATAAGCTAAATTTTGTAATCTTTCTCGCTATAAAAGCTCCCGATATTTATAATAATAATCATGGATTCCTTAAGAACTTCTTTATCTTTGCTCCGTAAAGCGGATACCGATTATAGCCTCATTGATAATGGCGATAAAATTGTCGTTGGTTTATCGGGTGGCAAAGATTCTCTTTGTTTACTTAGACTTTTATCTATATATGGCAAATACGTAAAAAAAGATTTTAGTATTCTCCCAGTTTTTATTGATTTGGGCTTTTCTTGGAACCGCACCTTGCTTATTCCTTTAAAAGAATATTGCGAGAAACTTGGCTTTTCTCTTTATATTGAAGATAGTTCCTTTGTTTTTGACATTTTAAAGGCTAATTCTAAGGAAGGAAAACATCTTCCTTGTTCAATTTGTTCAAGAATGAAAAAGGCCTCTATTTGCAAAGTTGCTAAAGAAAAAGGTTATAACAAAGTTGCTTTTGCCCATCATAGCAACGACGCTTTAGAAACTCTCTTTATGAATATGATTCATGGGGGGAGAGTGGCCACTTTTGAACCGAAGATGCCTCTAGAACGAGCGGGTGTTACCTTCATTCGTCCTTTAATTTATTGTTTTGAAAAAGATTTAATTAATCTCGCCAAAGAAGAAAATATGCCTATAACGGATACCTGTTGCCCAGCAAATAAGAAGACAGAAAGAGAAGAAACTAAAAAACTTCTCGAAAATATCTACCAAAAATACCCAGAAGCTAATGAAAATTTTCATCTTATGCTTCATAACGAAAAACCTTTCTATTTATATTGGAAGAGTTATGAATTTGCTACTAAAGAAGAGCCAAGCATCGCTATTAAGCCAATAATAAGCGCTGATGATATTAGAGGAACTAAATTAGCCAATAAAAAGAGAAAAGAAAGCGAAATAGATTATTTACTCTTAAAAAAAGGAGAAAGAATCGGGGAATTTCGGACTCTTCGCCCCTATCCTCATCAATTAGTTGTTTTCTCTTTAAGGGGACCGGTTAAAGAATTAACTTTAGGAATAAAAGAATTATTAAGAAGAGAAATTCAAAAAGTAAATCCTCTAAAAATAGAAGTTAGAGGAAATAAAAAAGTCGCTATAGAGCTAGGATTAAAAGAAGAAAAACTACGAACTTATAAAGGCACTTTTAACCATTTTAAGTGAGAACAATATTATAAAAAATAGAGCCGAACGGCCCTATTTGCTTAAATTTTGGGATTTTTCTTAGCTAAAGCGATTTCTTCTTCTTCTTTTTTAAGAAGTTCATCCATTCTTTTAGCTTTATCAAAGCTTTCATCATAGATAAAAAGTAAATCAGGAACTTTATAAACATCCATCTTTTTAGCTAAAGAAGAACGAATAAAACCTTTGGCTCTATTTAATTCTTCAACGTGCTTCTTAGGACTCTTACTTCCTAAGAAAGAAACGTAAATTTTGGCTAAAGAATTATCTTTATTAACGTCAACTTCATTAACAGAAACTAAGCCAATTGACGGATTTTTTAACTCAAAAGTTAAGATATCCATCACGTTTTTAGCAATTAATGATTTAACTCTTAATTGTCGATTAGCCATTATTTTTTCTCCACTAAAACGTAGCCTTCAATAATGTCGCCTTCCTTTAAATCATTAAAGTTTTTAATAGAAAGACCACATTCATAGCCTTCTTTAACCTCTTTAACGTCATCTTTGAAACGTTTTAAAGAAGCTAATTCACCTTCATAAGTGATAACCCCGTCACGTAAAACTCTAATTTTTTCATTAGCCTTAAGTAGGCCAGAGGTAATATAGGAACCGGCAACTGTACCAACGTGAGAAATTTTATAAATGTGGCGGACTTCGGCTTGACCGGTTACTTCTTCTACTTTTTCAATTTTATAGAAGCCTTTCATCGCCTTTTCCATCTCTTCGATGATTTCGTAAATTATTCTATGAGGACGAATTTGAATGCCTTTCTCGTCTGCTTTTTGTTGAATTTGGGCAGTTGGACGAACATTAAAGGCGTAGACGATGGCTCCAGAGGCTTCCGCTAAAAGAAGGTCGGAGTCATTAATTGCCCCAGCATTAGCTTCTAATACTTTGATACGAACTTGATCATTCGATAATTTTTCTAAGGAAGAAGATAAGGCTTGAGCGCTACCATCAGTATCCGCTTTAATAATGATGTTAATATCTTTAATTTTTCCACTATTAACGAGATTATTTAAGTCCTCTAATGATAAAGCGGCACTTCTTGAACGTTCTTTAGATTGAGTGGCTAAAGCTCTCTTTTCAGCGATTTCTTTGGCTTCTTTTTCATTTGGGAAAGCCATAAAACGGTCGCCCGCACTAGGAACCGAACTTAAACCAGTAACACTAACTGGTGTAGAAGGACCAGCCGAATTAAGCTGTCTTCTATTTTCATCAGTCATTCTTCTGATTTTTCCATAAATATCGCCAACAACGACAAAGTCGCTATGATTTAAAGTTCCATTTTGAACTAAAAGAGTAGCTTTTGGACCTTCGCCCTTATCGAGATTAGCTTCTAAAACTGTTCCAATAGCGTAACGATTTGGATTAGCTTTTAGCTCCATCATCTCGGCAGTAGTTTCGATAGCATCTAATAAATCATCTAATCCTTGACCAGTTTTAGCACTTACTGGGACCATAATGACATCGCCACCATAATCTTCGGCAATGATGTTATGGGCCATAAGCTCTTCTTTAACTCTTCTAGGATCAGCACCTGGTTTATCCATTTTATTGATGGCAACTATCATCTTGCAGTTAGCGGCTTGAGCGTGATTAATAGCTTCAATAGTTTGAGGCATAACACCATCATCAGCGGCAACAACAAGAACAACAATATCAGTAACATCCGCGCCTCTTGCTCTCATTGCAGTAAAAGCTTCGTGCCCTGGAGTATCGATAATAGTAATTTTTTTGCCATGATAATCTTTTTGGTAAGCACCAATAGCTTGAGAAATGCCACCCGCTTCTCCAGCGGCAACATGGGAATTTCTGATAGCGTCGATAATGGAAGTCTTGCCATGATCAACGTGTCCCATAACAGTAACAATTGGCGCTCTTTCTTTTAAATCTTTGGGATCGTCTTCAATCTCAAGTTCTTCGAAATGTTCGGCATCTACTACCTTTTCTTTCTTGAAATCATAATTGAATTCTAAGCAGATAGTACCGATTGTTTCATCATCTAGCATTTGGTTAATAGTGACCATTTTGCCAGACATAAAAAGGAATTTAATAATCGCATTAGCCGGAACATTAATAGCTTTGGAAAGCTCTAGAACACTAACAGGCTTAGAATAGACAAAAACACCGCCATTGACTTTAGCGTATTCTTCTTTCTTTTGCCCATTTGGACGGGACTCAAAATTGGCTTTGCGGTTTCTTTCTTGTTGCTGCGCAGCATTCTTTTTTGAGAAATAACGTTGTTTTTTCATAGGCTCTCCTTTACTAAATCTTCTTATTTGTTTTCTCGATGAAGGCAAAAGCCGCTTTTTTATCGGTTATGCCAATAAAAGTGACTTCGTCTCTACCTAAAGCTTCTCCCATCTCTTCCTTTGTTAAAGAAGTAGTTAAGAAAGGCCGATGGGCTCTAAGTATTTTCTTTTTTAAACGTTCACTCTCGTTGCTAGAAGCATTTATTGCCATCACAAAGAGAGCAACTTTATCCATATGGTTTTGTAGCTCTTTACCAATTAAAAGCTTATCTCCTTTAAAGAGAAGACCAATAAATCCAGAAAGAGCTACTTTATTATCCATATTAACCTCTATTAATTATCGTCGTAATATTTGTCGTTATCGTATTCTTCTAAATCGACATCATCGTAGTCGTAACCTTCGTTTTCTTCCTCTTCTTTAGCAATTTGGGCTAATTCTTCTTCAGAATAGATAGGCATTGCTTCTTTTGGAAGTTCATTAGGAGCGACTCTAGCAACTTCTTTTTCACTAATTTGATGTGGACGCTTGGCTTTAGACCATTTGCCTTTAGAAGCTTGTTCTTTCTTCTTCGAGCTTTCGAGTAAATCTCTCTCTAAGCTCTCTAAAGTTGTAGTTGTCTTAACTTCAACAGGTTTCTCGACCGGTTTAGTAACAACTTCTTCTTTAATAGGTTCTTCAGTAACAACTGGTTTAACCTCTTCTTTAATAGGAGCTTCTTCCGTAATAGCAGACGTTTCTTCCTTAATAGGTTCAGAAACAACTTTATTAACGTCGATATCAGAGAATTCTTCCTCTTCTTCAGCGCTCATTTCTGGCATTACTGGAGCAGTTTCTTCTTTTGTTTCTTCTTTTTCTGCTGCTCTCTTCTTAGCATCGGCTAAGGATTTTTCGGCATAGAGAGCTTTTTCTTTAGCTTTCTTCTCTTCTTCTACTTGTTTTTGGAGAGTTTCATAAGGAATATAATCAAGTCCTTCCGCTAAAGCATCAGCTTCTTCTTTAATATCAATGGTATAACCAGTTAATTTATTGGCTAAACGCGCATTAGCGCCTTTTTTACCAATAGCTAAAGAGAAATCATCATCTTTTACGACCGCTAAAGCAGTTGGATGAGGAAGCGCATTTTCATCAATAATCTTAACACCTAAAACATGAGCAGGACGAAGAGCTTCGGCAATATATAAGCAAGGATTGTTACTCCAAGCAATAATATCGATTTTCTCTTTCTCTTTGCCATTTCCTAGTTGAGAAACGACTTTTTGGATTCTTGATCCACCCGGGCCAATACAAGCTCCTGTTGGATCAACATCATCATTATTAGAAGTAACAGCAACTTTACTTCTAACACCAGCTTCTCTAGCTACACCTTTAATAATGACGGTGCCATCATATACTTCATGAATTTCTTCTTCGAATAAACGTTTTAAGAAGCCTTCAGAAGCTCTAGTGACCATAATTTGTGGTCCTTTAGAAGTTTTTGGGGCATGTTCGCCAACTTGTTTAACTTCTTGAAGATAAACTTTAACGCTATCACCAACACGGAAATATTCATCGCCAATCATTTCTCTTCTTGAAAGTTCAACTGTAGTTCTTCCAATATCTAAGAAAGCACTGCGATCATCGGCTTTTTCAACGATACCAGTAACCATTTCACCGATATGATCTTTATAAATATCATATAAAGCGACACGTTCAGCTTCCGCTAATTTTTGCTTTAGAAGACTTCTAACAGTCATCGCAGTTAATTTAGTAAGTTCATTTAAAGGACAATATAAAGAATAGGTTTCCCCTTCTTGAATGGAACCTTCTTCTCCTTTTACAAGGTTGATGAGGTTCTTAATTTCCACTTTTTCATCCTTTTTAGCTTCAGCAAGATTTTCTTCAAGATGTTCGATAGTATCTTTAGCGTCTTCTTTAGCGTCTTCTGGAGAAATTTCTAAATAATCATCTTCTACTTCAGTTTTGACGATTTTCTTTTGAGCTAAAGTAATGAAGCCATTCTCTTCATCAATATTAGCTTCGACCATTGCATCGTCTCCACCGCCTAAATATTTGATATAGGCTCTTTCTAAAGCATCTTTTAAAGCATTGACAACTGCTTCATGAGAAATGCCTTTGATATTAGCGATTCCATCAATCGCTTCATTAAATAATTTGACGTCCATTTGTTTATTCCTTTTCTATTAGAATTTAATTGCTAAGCGCGCTTTGTCGATGTCCTGGCGCTTTAAGACTATTACTTTTTTTCTTCCTTTTAGAGAAATCTCTAAGGATATTTCTTCTGGAGATACATTTTTTATATCTCCTTCTAAATCGTTAGCGCCATTATAAGGATTCGCTAAATGTAGATGTACGTAGCGTCCTTCATAATGCTCTAAGCAAGAAATATCGATTGGCTTCTCTCCTCCTAAAGAAGAAACGTCTAAGGTATAAGGAGAAGAAATCGGGTCTTCCTTATCGAGTAATGGATTAATTAAATCGCTAACTTTAACGATATCTTCTAGAGATATGGGATCGTCTCTATCCACAATAACCTCTAAAGTTAATCCTTCCTTCTTTTTAAGTAGTTTAACGCTATAAAGCATATAGCCTTCCTTAAGAAGAGGGTTTTCTAGAATGGCTTTTACTCTATTAATCTCGTCCATCGACACCTCCTTATAATAGAAAGAGTGGCCCATAAGGTGCCACTCAGCCTTTACGGATATGAATGCGAGCCTAATTTAGGATCTTCGCAAATGAAATCATAAACTATCTTGAAAGATTGTCAAGTTTATTAGGGTTTTAGCGCCTAATTTAGCAATTTTAGATAGTTTTTCTAATTAAGCTTTTTTAATTGGATGAGGACCATCATTTAAATAAAGAATACCTAAACAATGGGGACCGCAATGGGTAGAAATGGTTGCTCCTGCTAAAGTGCGGTAGATATGTTTAAAGCCAGCTTCTTTAAGTCTAGCTTCAACTTTATCTACAATTGGATCTTCCATAGAGCTATAAGTGATAAAAATATGCTCTAAATCAGGGTTAGTATTTTCATTTAAAGTGGTTTCTACATAGTCAAGAACCCATTTTTCAGTAGGTCCACGGAATTTCTTAGCACTTTTCATCGTTCCAGAAGAAGGAACCATAATAATTTGGGGTTTAATCTTTAATAAATTAACGCCTAAACGGGCTAAAGCACTGCATCTACCGCCTTTGAAGAGATATTCAACATTCTCTAAAACAAAACTTGTTTGATCAAAAGGAACTCTTTCTTTGACTAACTTAACAATAGTTTCAGCGTCATAATTATCGTCGGCTAATTCTTTGGCATAAATAGCTAATAAAGCAATGCCAGTAGAAAGAACATGGGAATCAATAACATGGACTTTGCCATTGAAGTTTTTAGCAGCTTCTTCGGCATTATTGCACGCACAAGAAATACCTTTAGATAAAGAAATGTGAATGATTTCGTCGTGATCTTTTAAAACTTCTTTAAAGAATTCATCAAATTCCGAAGCATTAACGGCACTAGTTTTCGGAAGCTTGCCAGTTTTAGAAACATAATCAAATAAATCTTGGCTTTTTGCTTCGCCATCTTTGACCATTGTCTCTTCCATCACAATTGTGAAAGGAATAGTTTTGATATCATATTTTTTTAATAATTCAGGACTAAAATCAGCGGCAGTTTCAACAGTGATTGCTATTTTGCTCATTTAAAATCTCCTTTTTTGAACGTCTTATTTTAAAACTTATGACGTTCTTTGCATATAAAAACCCCAAAATAAGCGTTATTACCTATCTTGTTAAGGATTGTTAAGGCAAATAAAGCGATTTTGAGGTTGATAATTAATTATTCAAAGAATGCTGGGTAGGTTAAATAAGAATTGCTTGGTAATTCGTCAAGAGTTACTAAGCCTTCATGAGCATTAATTAAATCAGGAATACGGTTAACGATTGTAGCGCAGGTATGTTCTACTGTTGCGGGTTTATTAACGTGGAATTCAGTATCTGGTTCACCATATATCTTCCAGTCGCACATATCTCCATCATTCTCACCATAGACTTTACCAATACATTTAGTTACTAGTGTAATTCCTTGATGAGTTTTTAAAGTAACAACACTGGCCATACCAATGGCTTCGCCAACTTTAATAGTTCTTCCTAAGGTCTTAGAAGGAACATCTTCATCTTTAAAATAAGGTTCAGCATGTTGTTCAATAGAATCAACTGATAAACCCAATTTCATCGCTAAAGCTTCGTTAGAATTCCAAACATAAGAAGGAACAATCTCAGAAGGATGAGCAAACATCTTTTCAAATTCCTTTTTATTTAAGCCAACGCCATGAGCTTTAGCTAGAGCTAAGCCATATTCTTCAACGTTATAGCTAACCGCTCCTTCAATACGGGTAATCTTGTGGCATCCTCCGGCAACAAGAGCGACCATATTGACCCAGAAGATATCTTCCATACCGCTTCCTAAAATAGAACAATCATTTTCGTAAGCGGTTTTGTCTAATATATTTGTTAAATAAGGATCTGTTGTTTTAGAGTAAGTCATTTCTTCACAAGTAGTAATGACATTAATACCTCTAGTTAAACATTTCATAAAGTGAGGGAAACAATCTTTAACGAAGCTAAAGAGAGTAACAATAGCAACGTCCGCTCTAGAGGAATCAAGTACTTTATCAGCGTCTTTGCTGATAACTACATTGAGCTTCTTTCCTAACCCAAGAGCTTCTCCTACATCCTTTCCTACAATGTCTGGGTTAACATCGATCGCGCCAACTATTTGCATACCTTTGTCAAGGCAGTAGCGAGCGATGTAGCGGCTCATTTTGCCACATCCGTAGAGAATAACTTTAATGTTTTGCATTTAAAACATCTCCTTTCGGTATTATTTTACCGAAAATAATCTAGTTTTGAAAGTAAAATACTTGTAATAAAAATTTTATGAATAGATTTTCATATACTCTAGCTAGGAGATTCGAGTATTTTTTAGAAGAATCCAGAATCGACCTGGTGAAACAGTATTTCAACGGAAAGCTTTATCATTCATGTTTTACTTGTTTGCTAAATATTCTAAAACAGTATTGTATTTACAAGCGGTTTTTTCTAGTTCAAATGAAACCAATTTTTCTTTACTCCAATGAGATTTGTTTGAAAAATCAAAGCAAGTTAAGGTAAAACCGGTTTTGTTATTATTCCATTTGAAATCTGTATCATTAGAGGAAATGTTAAGCAGCCTGTAATCATATGCATACCGTAAAGTTTCGTCATAATAATCGGTTGCCCAGCATTCTATTTTTATGTAAGTTTCAGACAATGGAATCGCTCTATATTTATGCTTATCGTCATTTCTAAATGAATAACAGCTAATTTCTTCGTAATAATTACTACATTTATTTTCGTCATTACTATTGATGTTTATAGTAAAAATGCCAGGTTGCCGATTATTCGTCGCTCTAACATCCGGATCATCAAAATTAAATACAAACGATGTTTTTTCAACATCTATCCATTTAAAGGAACTATTTTCATCATTAATCCGATAAGTTCCAATTTCTTTTTCAAATTCCATTTTTGAAGTTCTGTTAGAACTTTTTGACCATCTTTCAATTTTTATGGTGTCGGTTGAGAAAGCTTTTGCTAAATATACATTATATCCATCAGGATCGGGCATAAAGCCATACTCTTTGCCAAATTCCAAACCAAAGTTGCTAGTTTGTGTTGATGTGAAAGTAGGGATAAGTTTCAAATATTCCTCAAGTTGATTTTTGGCACTAGTATTGCCACCATATATTATCACTCCAATAAAACCGATCAAAACAACAATTCCAACAGCACTCCATATTACAATCGTTTTCGTTTTGCTAATTGGTTTTTTCTCTATTTCGGTTTTGGGGTAAGCTTCATTTATGACTTTATGGTTTTTCCTATATTTGTCATAGCTAATCCAATAAGGAATACATGCTGGCCAGAAAATTAGCATTAATAAAATACCAGTAGTAACGGATATGAATGTTCCTTTATCAAAATAAGATTTTTTAGTTTCACCTTCAGAATAAACAGATTGAACCTTCAAGCTTTCTTTCTGCTCCTCACTAATTTCGTGAGCTTCTTTTGCAACTTTTTTAGCTTCTTCTTCAAGCTCCTTCTTCATTATTTCGTCCCAATGTTCAATTGTATCATTGGCTTCTTTTTCTTTCTGCCTTTGAGCTTGTTGCTGCGCTTCAGCTTTTCTTTCTTTTTCTTTCTTTTCCTCCTCATCATTAATCTTTTTTATTCCCAAAAGATTAGAAATATAGTCTGATACATTCTTAATATAGAGCAAGTCATTAGCGTCTACGCATTGAACTGGCCTATTGCCAGGATAAGGCATATCACAAGGATCCATATATTTAAAAACTGGTATAAAAGATTTTCTATCAACATCTTCATGACAATTAATTCTATCCAAGAATCTAATCCATTCGTTTTTAACCCATGGTGATTCTATGTTATCTTTTGAAGTCCCTACTAAAATAAATACTTTTGATGTTTGGAGGGCTTTATAAATTATTGGCTCATATTCTTCTACGACTCTTCTTTTCAAAGTGATATCGGACATAAACACTCTAAGCCCTAGTTTATCTGTGAGTTCATCATATAATTCTCTAGCTATTAATGCATCTTCCGTTGATTTACCATTTTTCTTTGATTTAAAAGAAATAAAAATATCATAATCTTTTTCGTTCTTTAATTGATAAGCATATGCTTTTTGCAATTTATCAATTTCATTAGCTCTTTCAATAAATGCGTTTTTTTCCTCTTCGTCATGGCAATTATTGATAAAATATTTATAGTAAAGATCGTCGAAAATTGATTTAGGATTATAAACTCTAGATGTAGCAATCCACCCATCTTTTTCCCTAGAATATTCATAAATAATTCCATACTTTGAAAGTAAAATTCCGTCGTATGCAGCCAATTCATCAGGACATTTTTGAATAATAAAAGAATAAATATTAAAGGCATCTGCAAATTTTAAAGATGTTCTTGCTATGAACGCCTCATCGAGTAATGCTAAAATTTCATGATTTTCTAGATCAGGTAAAATAACATTGGCACCACAGCTCTTGCATTTTCCTAATCGAGAATGTGGTTTTATTTCGATTTCATAACTTCCACAAGAATTACAATGTACTATTTCATTTCCCATAAACTTACCCAATTATAAAAAGCGAACCTAAGAAGTATCCAATAGGTAGAGCGAATCCGATTATTATTTCAACAATATTTTTGAAATCTCCCAATGTTCCAGCATTTTTTGTTGAAATAAAATACCAAATAACTCCGCCAATCATTATTAAAGAAAAAATAAATAACCAGAATGAAGATTTTCCTCTTAATGCAGCAATAAGTGCAACTAAACCAAAAAGAACATTAATTGACTGACCAACAATAGCGCTAAGATACACCATTTTATCAGGATACGAAGAAAAGTCTCCCCACCCGTTTTGATTAAGCAAATTCCAATTTTCAATTATCATTGGAACTGCGTTAACAATTAAAATGGCACCAACCAAAAATAAAAGAATTCTTCCTATTACTTTCATTTATTTTTCCCTAAAAAATAATTAATTCTTCTTAAAGGAATTGCATAGTTCATCGCTGATGAATTTTTATCACCCATTGTAACAATTCCAATAAGTTCCCCCATTTCATTAAATAAAGGTCCACCGGAATTACCCTGTGTTACAAGTGCGGTAAACATAATAAACTCTTTCCCTTTTATCGTTCTTGATGAATCTGAAACAATACCATCAAACATACAAATGCCTTGGCCTTTAGCATTACCAATTGCGTAGCATTTTTCGCCAATTTTAGCTGGCTTGATGGATTTTTTTACAGGTTCTCCTTTATTTATATTAAAAACTGCTAAATCATCTTCAAAGCTAACGTATTTCAAATCAATATTAAATTCAGTATGTTGTTTTGCGAATTTAGCTTTATATCCATTGTTTTTTGCAATGTCATTTTCAGATTTGTTGCTAGAGAAAATTACATGAGCATTTGTAATCAATAAACCATCACTTATTATTACACCTGTCCCTGCACCAATTTCTTCTCCAAAATCTGCATATATTTCAACTACTTTATTTTTATTTATCTCAAAGATATCTGTTCCTTTTAAAGATTCAGCAAAAAGTCGATTATTTTGAGCAGGCTGCTTTTGAGTATTGTTCGTATTTTTTAAATATTTATCCTTTGTATCAAATTTTGAATCGCATGAAACACACTTATAAAAGCAAATGGAATCCTTTTCAATTTGTTCTTCACTCAACAAGACTATTTTTTCTGATCCACAAATAGGACATTTAAATAATTCGTATTTCATATTAAATTCTCTTTAAATTCTTGAAACCTATGTAACTCATCTTCGTTAACTGAAGGCCTAAGTGATTGAAAAACTCTATTAAAATCGGAAAAAGAGACACTTTGGACTTTATTTGTTCTAACAGCTCTTCTATACGCTAATTGTTTTATTTTTCTACAAGCAGAAACGATATCAGCGCCTCCAAAATGTTCTAATCTTTCTGCTATTAATTCAATAGATAAATCCGAAGAAAAAGTAACACCTTCAAATTCTTTTTTAACTAAGAAAATTCTTGATTCATAATCCGGCAATCCGACATAGATTTGCGTATCAAATCTTCCACCTCTTAGCATGGCTGAATCAATGGCCCAAGGTCTGTTTGTGGCCGCAATCAATAAAAGCATCTCGCAATCTTTTGGTTTTTTAAATCCGTCAACTTTCGTTAAAAATGATGCAACAAAACGTGACATTTCAGCATCTACAGTTCCTGCATCACTTTCACGTTTTGAAGCAACTGAATCAAATTCATCGAAGAAAATTATTGCTCTTTTGTTCTTCTGAGCCTCCTCAAAAAGAGCATCAATTTGTTTCGAACTTTCTCCCATATATTTAGAAATTAAATCCTGACAGTTTACTGCATAAAATTTAGATTCAACCTCGCCAGCAATTGCTCTTGCGATGAATGTTTTTCCTGTTCCAGGAGGGCCATATAACAAAATTTTAGCTCCGGGTTTTATTTTATATGCTTTTGCTAATTCTGGATTTTTTAATGGTTCAATTACATTAAATTTAATTTCATCCTTCACATCGCCTAAACCAGCAACATCAGAAAATGTAATTTTGTTTTCATCAGATATTGTTTCGGGGCTAAAAGATTTTGCTTCTTCATTGCCATGGATAGTTTCATTAACAATAGTTCTTTTTCCAAAGCCGCTCTTCAAAAATTTAAGAATTTTATCAGCTTGTGCGTGGTAATCCATTCTTACATCATACGAAATTGATTCTAAAGATATTTCATTTGCTAAAGTTGCGGCCTTAATAAAAAGTTCTTTGGCTGTATCAAAATTATTAGCAGCATACATTTCTTTTGCTTGTTTATAATAACTTTTAAAGGCTTCTATTTTTGCTGCATTGTTCATACTAACCATTAGCCTCCTTCCACTCATTAAGCTTTTCTATATCTTTTGCTTGTACAGAAGAATTAATTTTGTTTAATGCTTTTCTAAAATCATCCATTGAAATGGTTTTATTATGTTCTATAGAAGCTCTAGATATAGATACCTCTTGGGCCTCATCTAACAAATAAGACATATCAGCTCCATTAAAGCCTTCTGTAGCTTTAACGATTTCATTACTATCAATTTCTTTAACGATGACTTTTCCACTATTCCTAATTCTTTCTAATTTAGTTTCAATCATGTATTTTCGAGTTTCTTCATCCGGAAGACCAACATACACTCTAGTTCCAAATCTGCCTGGCCTGACAAAGGCAGGATCTACATCCCAAGGTTTATTGGTGGCGCCAATTAAGTACAAAATATTCCTGGTTTCTTTTCCATAACTTTCTAAACCTTGCATTTGTCTTAATAATTCACTTCTAACTTGTCTTGCAACCTGTGAATGGGTCGTTGCCGGACATAACGCTTCTACTTCATCAAAAAATATAATAGAGCATTTAAATGATCTGGCTTCTTTGAAAAGTTCGGCAATTGCCTTTTCGGTATTTCCTACCCCAGTAGATAATAAATCTGAAGCCCCTACACAGCAGAATTTTGCGCCAATTTCTCGCGCAATTGCTGCTGCAATCATTGTTTTTCCTGTTCCAGGCGGTCCATAAAGAAGAAGACCGCCACCATTTTTCTTATCATAACCATCGTAAAGTTCAGGACTAACCAATGGCATGATGACTTTATTTCTTACTTCTTCTTTCACTTTGTGAAGACCAGCAACATCATCAAAAGAAACCGAAGGAAGAGAATCCCACTCAAATTTATAGCCTAATTTGGCATCATTAGGCATATCAACTTGTAATTCCTTTTTGTTAGTTTTTGTAATTTCTTGTTTTATCTGAATTTCTTGTTCTTTTTTATTTAAAACATTTCCAGTTAATTGAGTATAAATAGAGTTATAGCTAGAATTCTGTCTAATAGTCGTTGCACACTTTAAAAGGAGCTTAGCTCTGTCTATTGCCTTTTCGCAAAGTGTAGAATCAATCTTACTTAATTTTACTAATGCATCACTAGTTTCAAGAAGGAGATCTCTCACAACAGAAACAGGTTTTCCTTGGTCCATTGCTTCAATTGATTCTGCGAATAAAGAATTACAAATATTCCTTTGGGTTTCTTTATCTTCCATTATTAGATAATTTTATTTTTCTCAGCTTCTATTTCTGCAGCTAAATCTAAATTTGAAGCGGTTGGTAATGTTTGATTAGTAATTTTGCTTCTTGCAGCGTCAATCATAGGACGGACAGAAGCGATTTCTTCCGTGGATCTAGCTTTGTTTGCGGGATTTACTTTGCCCATCATTGAACCCATTGCTTTATTTGAAACTTTGATTTGTCTCATATATTTAGCAACTTTTACATTAACTTTTTGAATTTTGTGTAAGTTTGGAAGTTTATTTTTGCCACTTGCCATATTGCTTAGTGCATTAACTGCCATTGCCATGTTGATGGCAATGCTATTAGAAACGTTAATAATATCGAAATTAGCTTTTGTTTGCATTAATGATGAAATTACATCATTTAGTTCAATCAAATTATTTACAGCAACATCATATGTGCCATTATCACCATTTACTTCTGCCTCAGCAGCAATTTTGGCGTATTCCTCTCTTTTTATTTTTAATTCCTTAATTTGATCGTTAAAAATTTGCATTTGTTCATCACGCTCCATTTGAGCCATGATTTGCTTTTCTTCTTTGGTTTTGAAAAATGACATAATAATCTTTTCCTCCTAAATAATCTTTTCCTTTATTTCAGAATTTTTAGTTTCAACGTCGTCATCAATTGTTTTTAAAGATTCTTTATCTCTTTGTTTTTTCATCAATTCTTCTTTGTATGCCAATGCATCGGCGCTAACAGTAGTTGTTCCGCTATTAACATTTAGAATTTTTGAATCAATTGTTTTGGTATTTTCGGCAATTTCCCCGATATCCTTTTCCATTCTTTTTAAAATAGATAACGCTTTATCAGGCTCATTTAAGACAAGTCTTAATTTATCTAAATTCAAATAAGCTTTTGCCCTAGCCAAATCAACCCGAGAATATTCACTGGTTGCGATGATTTCTTTACCGTTTGCATGGATTAAATCAAGTAAGTCAAAGCATGCGCTATAATTGCTTCTTCTCACATTTAAACTATCAAGTTTGCTATTAACCGTTGTAATTTTTCTATATATTTCGTTAATACGTCTTTCATTATCTTCTTTCAACATTAATGAGTCTAATTCTGTTTTATCCTTCTCAAGATTAGTAATGTCTTTTTCTAATCTAGTCTCATTTGTAGCAAATTCTTGTTTAAGACTCTCCAATTCTTCTAAACGAGCAAGAAGTTTTTTTCTATGCCAAGTAACTTTGGCACGTTTCAAATCTTCTTCAGATAATTCTAAATTACCATGAACTACATCTTTCCATGTATCAATTAAGCGGAACAATTCTTCTGCGCTTTCTTCAACTTGTGAAGCTAATTCTTGGGCGAATTTTTTCTCTAAATCTTTCAACGATTTATTAGCTTCCTCAGAAATTAAAAGAATGTTTTCTTTTCCTGTGCCTAACGTATTCTCAAAATCGTCAATCTTTGATTTTAAAGTATCTACTACAGGTTTAATTTCTTCCTTAACAAGACGGGGGTGAATTTTTCCTTTTTCTACCTTATAAATTAAGGCTCTAACATTTTTAATGAATTTTTCTTTAATTTGGTTATTTTTGATAACAGATGGGGTATATTTAAACACAATTTTTTCCTCCTTAATCTCTGTCGTATAATTTCAATTTTCTAAATTTATCAACAACGATTTTTAAATATTCTTTCTTGGAATAACCAAGTTTATTTAGAATATCATTTAAACTTTGCGTGTTTTCTTCGCTTCTATGTCTAAATTTATTTAATAAAGACCAGTCTTTTGCAGCTTGTTTGGCTTCGTTTTGGTCCAGTCCAGCTTTCATGAATCTTATTTCTAGTGGCATTTCAACCATTGTGTCACCATCGAAACCTTTAATATTAATAAAGCGAGGCTTAAATGGGTATTTAACTTCAGGATTTAACTTTCCAATATATTGATTAAATTCCTCCAATGTCATATAGAAGTCTTTGCCAGCATGAGGAACATTAAATTTATTTATTAAATTGTTCTCTATGTTAGAAAATAGAATACCTGCTACTCCAGCAAAATCATCATCGGTTTCAGCTTTTTCAAGCATAATATCAGTTGTAAGTTTGAGTTCTCTAAGAACATCATCCTTAGCTTTTTCATACAACGGAAGTTGATCTTGCGCCTTTTCGTTGTATGAGTTTTCAATCATTGACTTAATTGTTTCTAACTTTCCATCCATGCTTTCTTTAAGAGTTTTTTCAATGTCTGTGATCATTTCTTTTAAAGCATCCATATATACTTGAGAATTAGACATTTTGGCTTCTTCAAACTCTTTTCTTAAATTATCAATTTCATCAAGAACAGTATCAGTATTTTGATTTTCAGCAAGTTTAGATACTTCTTCCCTTAAATTTTGAATTTCTTCAATTGTTTCTTTATCCTTAGATTGTTCGATAACTTCAAGCATTTCTTGTTTAAGCTGATTAATTAAATCTACAACTCCACTATTAGCTCTTTTATTAATCCTGTTCCTAATTAATTCTATATCCTCATCAGGAACATGAATTCCGCCAACAGTTAATTCTTCAACAGCAACACCTAAATCAATAATTGATTGTTCTGAATTCAAGGCATCGATTAATGTTTTTCTTAATTCATTAGTTAAAGATGTAATTTCAAAAACAGATACATTTGTGTCTGCGAAATATTTGCTTAGGATAGGTTTGCCTAAAGCAATAATCATAGGTTTAATCACGTCTTCAATTTTTCCAAAATTAATAACTTCACTGGTGCCAAATGACTTAATTAACTTGATCGCATCAAGAAGTTTAATCCTGCATTTACCATGGGCACCTACTCTATAAGCTTCATCCAACTTTGAGTTCTTTACTTGAATTTCCCCAAATCCCCAGTCAAAATCAGGAAGATTGTTTTTTCTAACAAAGGCCAACCTAATATTTTTATTTTTATATTGTTTTCCAACATATTTTAGAAGATCTGTTTGACCTGTAGATTCCAATCTTGCTACTGCTCTTTCGTCAATATAAATAATTGATGAGTATTCAGGTGGAACGTTTGAAAACAAATGTTTTTTTAAAACGTATTTATCAGTAAATTCAATAACTACGCTTAAATCTCTACTCTTTGGAAAGAGTACAACTTTTCCCATATTATTTGCCTTTCTTTTCAATTACAGCACACAATTCTTCAATTGTGTCATCACTTAATTCATCCTTTGACAAAGCATATATCAATTTACGCTTCTTTTCGCTTAATTCTGTTATGTTAACTTTAACTTTTTCTACCGTTACACTAATTGCTTCTCTTAAATTATTTTTATCCTTATCCGAAAGATTATATTTACTAATTATTTTATCTTCAAAGTCGGCTGGAACATTTCTTTTTCCATTTTCAATTGCAGACAAATAGGAAACGGATAAATCCAATTTAGTAGCCATATCACGCATACTATCACCTGTATTTATCCTTATAATTCTTAATATTTTTCCAAGTTGAGTAACCATTTTATTAATCGCTACCTTAAAATTACAAGTATTATTCTATCACGCGGTTATTCCATGTCTACACTTTTGTAAAAAACCTTTTCTTTTTGTATGTGTAAGATTTACACAAAGTTGTGTATGTCATCATTATAAAGCAATCTTTTAAAAATAAAGTCTACTACTTTTCACCGGCTGCTGAGTGCTATCAAAAAGTAGATATCGACTTAAAAACGGTATGCAACTTCTACTGATTCTTGAGGGAACTTAAAGGAAATCTTATTCCAACAACAGGATCGAATCATTCAATAGGGAAACAGGAAGGCAGACTAAGGCAGAAACGCAGTTCTAGAGCCAGGATGCCAAGGAGAAATTCCCACTGAAATACTGTTTCACCAGGCCTATCTTGAATTCTTCTAGATACTTGTAGCAAATCAGGTCAGAACGTCCTGTGTAGATTATTGGGAAAACTATCCAGGTTGTCGAATGCGGTAGTCTTTTGCACTTACAAATTAAAAATGACTTTTTTAATTAAATTGTTGCGTTAAATAAAAACGACTCTGATTGAATCAAAGTCGCATAGAACCTATTGGTGCCCCGCCGCAGAGTCGAACTACGAATTGGTCCTTACCATGGACCCGTTATGCCGTTTAACTAGCGGGGCAAACGTCTTTTTGACGCAAGGTCGATTATAGAGAAGTGTTATGCATTTAGCAAGAGGGAATATTTCAAAAATGTTAGATAATAGAGGAAGAATTAAAGCACTTCTTCCCCCATTAAATCATATATAAAAGCGGAAGTAATTTTGACCTTAACTCTTTCTCCACTTTGATGAGTTTTATTAGATCTAAAATATATCTTTCCATCAATATCATCTGGAGCATTCCAATAGCTTCTAAGGGTATATAGATTATCTTTAGCGTTATACGAAAGAACAAAACCCTCCATTATTTCGCCGATCCTTTCTTTATTAAGGCGATAGGATTCCGTTCTAGCTAGCTCCATTATCTCTTTTCTTCGCCTATCTTTAGTCTTAAAAGGGACTTGCTTTGGGCGATAAAAAGCAGCTGTTCCTTCTTCTTTAGAATAAATAAAGACACCTAGATGATCAAAAGGGAATTCTTTTAGAAAAGATAAAGTTTCTTTATGCATCTTTTCATTTTCTTCAGGGAAACCGGCGATTAAGGTAGTTCTTAGAGCCTTTTTAGGAAAAATATCATTTATTTTTCTAAATAATTCCTTCATTTCTTCTACATTGCCATGTCTATTCATCTTCTTTAATAAAGGATCAGATGCTGTTTGAATGGGAATATCAAAATAAGGCTCAATATGTTTAGAATCGCGAATAAAATATAAGATATCATCGCTAATTTCTTCAGGATAAAGATATAAAAGACGAATCGATTCAAAAGGCAACTCATCAAGGGCTTTTAGCAAAGTTAGCATATTAGGAGTATGGGAAGGAAAATCAAAACCATAATGAAGAGGGTCTTGCGAAACTAAGGAAATTTCTTTAACGCCTTTTTTAAGCAGTTCCTTCGTTTCTAAAAGAATGTCTTCCATTTTGCGAGATGTCATAGCCCCTTTAATAAGAGGAATTGCACAAAAAGCGCAGTGATTATCGCAACCATCACTAATTTTTAAATAAGCGCTCCAAGGAAGACCAGAAAGAGTTCTTCTAGATAAATCAAAAGGTGATATTTTGCCTTCATTTTTTAAAAGAGATTTAATCTCTTCATGAAGCAAAGGATAATCTTTAATTGGTACCCATAAAGCTACTTCTGGAAGAGAGGCTTTTAGCTCCTCTAAATTGCGAGTAACAAAACAACCTGTAACTACAATTTTGGCCTTTTTATAACGGCTCATTTCGATGATTGTTTCGATAGATTCTCTTTTAGCGCTTTCGATAAATCCGCAAGTATTGATGATAATCAAATCGCTTTTTGAGGGGTCAGAAGTAATTTCATAATCATCTTTAGAAAACATTCCTAAAATAGCTTCGCTATCAACAAGATTTTTAGCGCATCCTAAAGAAACAATGCCTACCTTAGTTTTCATATTTTTTCTTCGTGCGCTCCAATAGAGGGAATAGAAACTTCTTTAATGTTATTTAATGGATAGAATTTAGCCATTCCTTCTAAGAAAGAAGTAACTTCATCAAAAGGAACAAAGCAAATAATACTTCCGGCGAAACCGCCGCCCATTACTCTAGCGCTACCTCTTTTTAGATAAATTTCCGCGCGATGTACCGCTTCTAATGGCGAACCTTCATATTGATTAGGAATCATGACGTTTTGAAGCAATGTTTCTTGAGATAATTCCGTTTCTCTTTCTAACTCCAATAAAGCATCAAGATTCTCTTCTTTAATAGCCTCATAAGCTCTAAGAACTCTTTCTTCTTCGCCAAAGAAATGAAGAGCCCGACCTTTTTCTAATGGAGAGACATTCTTCTCTTTATAGATTTTTTCATAAAAAGATAAGGGATCAACTTCTCTTAGATAATCTTTATTAAAGACTTCTCTAGCTACTTTCTTCATGTCAAAAGGAATTGATTCATAAACTCCAGTTAATTTTTCGTGAGATAAACCTGGATTAATTAAGAAAATTTTAACTTTCCAAGAAGAAGGGAAAGCAATAGGCTTAACTACCACATTATTTAAATCTTTAAAATCAAGGAAACAAAGTCCTCCGAAAGAAGAACCGCATTGATCTAATAGGCCACTAGCTTTACCAAAATAGACGTTTTCCGCAAATTGGCCAGCTTTTGCTAAAGTTAAACGGTCGATTTTATCTTTGTTATATAGACCATTCATTATTTCGCCAATAAGAAGCTCAAAAGCGGCGCTACTAGAAACACCAGCTCCGGCAAAAATATTGCTACTACAAGCCATTTTGAAGCCACCGATTTGGTAGCCATGATTAACTAAATAGAATAAAACTCCTTTTGCTAGGGCAAGAGAAGTCCCCTTCTCTTCTTCTTTTTTCTTTAAATCAAATAAAGAAAAGGAAAAAGGAGAATAGCCTTCACTTTCAATAAGAACTTTATCTTTCTCTTCTTTAACACTAGCTAAAATTCCTAAAGAACAAGTTGCCACTAAACATAACCCATGTTGATGGTCAGTATGATTACCTAAAATCTCTAGTCTTCCATTAGAAACAAAGTGTCTAGAAGGTTTTTCTTTAAAAGTATCAAAGAATAATTGATCAACTTTTTTAAACATTGAAAACCTCCTTAAGGAATTTATGGAATCCTTTTTGACCTATTTCATCGTCCTTAAAAACAGCAACATTTCTAAGAATTCCTTGGCAGACACGATTGACATATTCTTTAGCACTTATCTTATCTTTCTTCATTATCTCAATCATTGGGAAGAATGGGGAAATATCGCTATATTTCTCTAAGGCTTGTTCATTAGTTAAGTTATTATTTACGACATCTTCAATTTCGCTCATTTGTCGTTTTAATCTAGCAGGAAGAACAAATAATCCAGCGGATTCAATTAAGCCAATACCCTCTTTTTTAATAGGTAGATATTCTGGATGAGCGTGGAAAATACCTTCGGGATATTCTTCACTAGTACGGTTATTTCTTAGCGCTAAGATTAAGCGATAAGTGCCGTCTTCCTTCTTAAAAGCATAAGGCGTAATGGTATTATGTAAATTTTCTCCAGTTCCGGAGATTATAGCGCAACTTCTATCGGTATATGGACGCCATTTCTCTAAGATTAAAGAAGCAATATCTTCAATATCATGGCGATCTTTTCCTTCTAAACAAATAGAACTTACATAGAAAGAAAGAATAGATACTTCACTCCCCTTATTAGATTTATAAACAATTTCTTTTTTACCCGCTTTAAAAATTGGCAGAATTGGTAAACCACCTTGGAAATGTTCGTGATTAAGGATAGAACCGCCAACAATAGGTAAATCGCTGTTTGAACCAATGAAATAAAATGGGAAACGATCAACAAAATCAAATAAACGGATGAAAGTCTTTCTCGAAATACACATTGGGGTATGTTTTTTAGAGAAGGCAATACAGTGTTCGTGATAATAGCCATAAGGCGAATATTGAAGGAACCATTCTTCTCCTGCTAAAGAGAGATTAATAAACCTAAGATTAGTTCTTGCAGCATGTTTATTATCGCCATAATAACCAATATTTTCTTCGCAAAGTGGGCACTTTGGATAATCAACTGATGTTGAAGATAATAATTTAGCAACATCTTTATTATTCTTTTCTGGTTTAGAGAGATTAATAGTAATAATTAAGTCACTACCATCTTTATATGAGGCGTTCCAAATAAGATTTTTCTCCACTCTTGTTTTTTGGAAATAATGATTAAAAATTCCTAAATTATATAGATAGGAAGTAGCTTTTTTAGCGCCCTCCTTCTTTTCAATATCTTCAAATACTTCGTTTACTTTTGAAGGAATAGGAGAAAGAAGACCAAGAATATAATCCGCTTCTCTTTCGGCACTAGTTTCATCATATCCTTCCTTTATTAGGTCAGAAATTAAGCTATCTATTAAGGAATCAGGAATTGTTAAAGAAGCAATTTTCTCTTTATCAATTTCTTCCATATAAGGATGATTTAATTTGAATTCATGAAGTAAAAGATTTTCAAAATAAAGTAAATCATTCTTGTTTAAATCTAAATGAGTAGAAGCGTAATAAACAAATTCTTTTAAAGTTTTCTCTAACATAATTTATTCCTTTCTAGTAAAGGTATAATCAATAAAATATTTTTGAATTTCGCCTTTATCAATTGTTATCTCTTTAATGTTCGACCCATCTAGTTGGGGTTCAATGGCAATTCCAGAGTGGCAACGTTCTTTTTGTCCATTGGATAATTCTCTTCCAATAGATGGATAATTAAGTCCATAAACTACTGCCGTAGGGAAATTGGTATTTATATTCAATTTAAATAAAGGACTCTCTAAAACAATTTTATCGTCATTTTTATAATTCTTAGTAAATTTAAAGGAATGATCAATTCCGGCATTTTTAGAAGAAAGTAAAGTTTTATCGTTTAAAACCTCATCTAAAGGGGTTTGTTTTTCTAAATTTAGTGCTCCTTCTGCTTTAACAAAGTAAAGAGGAATCAGTTTTTCATCGTAAGACATTACTTCATTAGCGGCAATTTTTAATGAATGATTTGCTATATCTTCATATCCACCTAAATTAAAGTAACAATGGGAAGTTAAGCTTAGTGGTGTTGCTCCAGAGCTTTGAGATTCAAAAAGAATGGTAAAACGAGCTTCTTTAGCAAATATTCTATAAGTTATTTTAGTTTCGACGCTTTCTGGAAACCCGCCCTCTAACGCGGGAGAAGTTCTCTTAAAGATTAAATCTAAATAATCTTCTTTTTCTTCTATCTCATAAGGCCATCTAAGGAAAGAAAAGCCATATTTTCCTCCATGAAGTGCGGTATCGCCTTCATTAGGAGCAATTTGATAATGTTTTCCTTTAAAAAAGAGATCTCCACCTCTAATTCTTCCGGCGATTCTTCCGATGATTTTTCCAAAATACGCCGAGGATGATTCCCAGGAAGCAAAATCTTTATCACCAATTAGGAGAGGTTTGTTTAGATAATAAATTTGATAAATACCAGCACCTAAATCATCAAAAATAATTTTAAAAGAAACGTCATTTTCAATGATAATTTCGTCAGATTGATTTCTAGCAATTTTTTGAATTTTCATTAGCATAACTCCCTTAAAATAGCTTCTAATTCTTTAGCATTCATCTCTTTAGGGACAGGATATAAAGGATTTGCTTCTTTAGCGGCATGTAAGGCTAAAGAAGGTATATCTTCTTCTTTTAAGGTACCTTTAAAGTCTTTTTCTATACCAAAAGAAGCATTCATTTCTTCAATTTTAGCAATATAAGCTTCCGCTTTCTTTTTTATAGATTCGCCATAAGGAAGTAAAGAAGAGGCATCAACAAGTCGGGCTAAAGGCTTATAGACGCTTTTCCCATAATGACGAAGAACAATCGGTAGAAGGATCGCATTAGCTAAGCCATGGGGAACGTTATATGTTCCTCCTAGAGCATGCGCTAAAGCGTGAACATAACCTACATAACTTCTAGTAAAGGCAGCACCCGCTAAATAAGAGGCTTTTAGCATCTTTTCGCGAGCTTCTTTATTATTTGGATCTTTATGGAAAGGAGCTAGATTTTCAAAAATCATTCTGGAAGCTTGCACGCTATAAGACTTAGTATTTTTTGTTCTTGCTCTTCCTATATAAGCTTCCACAGCATGTGTTAAAGCATCCATTCCAGTGGTTGCGATTACAAAAGCGGGTAAAGACCTTAAAAAAGTAGAATCTAAAACCGCTAAAGAAGGCATAATACGTGGATCATTAATAGAGAATTTATCATGAGTTTTTTCGTTAACTAAGACGGCTGCTATTGTAGTTTCGCTTCCCGTCCCAGCGGTTGTAGGAACAGCAATAAGCATAGGGAAACGTTTGTGTACTTTAAGTAATCCTTTTAAAGAAGCGGGATTAGTAACCTTATTAGCAAGCATTGCGCCAATAGCTTTCGCAGTATCCATCGCGCTTCCTCCGCCAATAGCAATAATTGAATCGCAATTCCCCTTCTTAGCTATTTCTAAAGCGCTAAGAACCGAAGCAAAAGTCGGATTAGGGATAACATCAGAAAAGATAATAGGTTCATATCCTTCTCTTTTTAAGGAATCAAGGAAAGGTATTAATGAGCCGTTTTCAATTAAAGGCTTAGTTACAACGATAAATGGACGGAAGAAATGCCTTTCTTTTAAATAAGAAGCAACTTTAGTAATAGAACCTTCACCTTCAAGAGTTAGAGGTGGCTTTATCTTTAAAAAAGGCATTGCTATTTTATTAAGAATAAATTGATATGAACGACAATAAAATTTTTCAAAAAGATTCATAAATATTTACCCTTTCTATAATAAAGGTGAAATGAGTTCTAATAAAGCCCAAAGAAGCCATTTTTTCTTACGAAAACCCCTATATTCTTTGTAAGTAATTTCTTTAGATACTTTAAAGGTGTCCAAAAAGTCATTTTTCATATGTGTAATAGCTTTATTGCCAATTAATAAGGTGCTATTTTCGCTATGTAGATAGAGAGATCGGTAATCGATATTAATAGTTCCAATAGAGGCCATTTTATCATCCACCACAAACATTTTTTGATGGACAAAACCTGGCGTATATTCGTAGATTTTTACGCCGTTTTTAAGTAATGGACCATAATTTTTTCTAGTGAGTTCAAAGACTAATTTCTTATCAGGAATATGAGGAACTAATAGGCGAACATCCACTCCTTCTAATTTCGCTCTAATTATTGCGTCTTTCATTTTCGAATCAGGGAGAAAATAAGGGGTAGAAAGATAAACATAATTTTTAGCTTTACTTAATAAAGATAAATAAACTTCCTCCCCAATAGAGATTTCATCAAAAGGAATATCCCCATAAGGAATAATAAACCCATCACTTATTGGGAAACCACCATCTTCATCGATATATTTTTCTGGTAAATAGGATTCATAATCGACAATTTTATTATGTTTAGCAAAATTAGTTTCGTAATCCGCTAAAAAGAGCAAAGTAAAGCCATGAACCGCTTTTCCTTTAACCATAATGGCATTATCTTTCCAATGCCCAAAACGTTTTTCTTTGTTGATATATTCATCAGCGAGATTAATGCCTCCAGAGAAGGCAGTATGTCCATCGATAACAAGGATCTTTCTATGGTTTCGATTATTCATTCTTACATCTAAGAATGGTTTAATTGGTCGATAAGCGTGAGCTTTTATCCCAAAAGAACGTAATTTTTTATCGTAATGAATGGGAGTAGCTCCTAAATTACCTACATCATCATAAATAACTCTAACATCTATTCCTTCTTTAGCTTTTTCTTTTAAAATTTCGAGAATTGAGTCCCACATATAACCGGGTTTAATGATGAAATATTCTAAGAAGATATAGTGTTTTGCTTTCTTTAATTCTTCGATCATTCTAGGAAAAACATCATCACCTAAGGGGTAATAAGAAACAGAACTATTAGTAAATAATCGTCCAGCAGAAGCGTTCTCAATTAAATTAGCTACCAAATATCCATCGGGATATCCTTCTTTTAATTTTTCTTCTAAGCCTTCTTGGTTCCTCTCTTCTTTAAGTAGTTCATAATAATTTTTGGTATAGGCTTTAACTTTTTTAGTTTTGATTTTATGGGCGAATAAAAGATAAAAAGCGGGCCCAATAAGTGGAAAACAACCTACTAAAAAGAGCCAACTGACCTTATATTCTAATTCCGAGTCGCTGTTTATTATGAAGATAGATAAAAATAAACTAATTAGCCAAAAAGCTAATAAAAACCAGATGGCATAAGGACTTTGTAAGCCGCCACTACCAAACTGGTAAAGAATATAAACTAAAAGAGAAAGCTCAATTAAGAGAGAAAGAATGATGAATAATTTTTGCCAAAAACCGTTGCGAAATATTCTCACAACATTATTTTAGCATTTTATTTTCGTATTTGTTTAATCGGCATCAAAAGCTTCTAGACCTTTTTTATTTTCGCCAACTTTTCTTTTTGGAGCTTTAACAAAGCAAAAGATAATTAAAGCAATGAATATGAAAATAGAAGCATAAATGGGAAGAGCTTGCCAACGTTTTGTGCCCTTAAAGATTAAACCAATTAAGATAGGAGTAACGCTTTGCGCTAACATGGAAGCAGCATAATAATAGCCGGTAAATTTGCCAATTTTGTCTTTAGAACAGAAATCAACGACCATGGGGAAGGAATTGATATGAATTAAGGAAGAACCAATACCTGCAAAAGCAAAAATAATATATAAAACCCAAGGTCCTTTTGTTTCATATGTTAAAGCTGCGCCTTCTCTTAAACCGCTAGGTACAAAGATAAAGCCAAAATAACATATAGCTACAACACCAATTCCCATTAAAACTGTCCATTTACGGCCAATTTTATCCGCTAAAAAGCCAGCAACTAAGAAGGTTATCGCAGCGGTTATACCATTAACTAGATCAAGATTAGATTTAAAGGATGTGGGAGCATCTAAATAGAACATCGTATATGAAGTCATAAATGTTTCTACAGCATTAAAAGCCATAAACCAGCAGACTTCTGCAGCTAAAATTAGAATTAAAGCTTGTTTATTGGCTTTAGTCAAAGGAGTGTTTTCTTTCACTTCATCAACCGTCTCGCTCATTTTATCTCCCCTAGCCATCTCATCTTTCATTTCAAGAGCAATCTTATTTTCTTTGACTTTCCATAAGAGTACTCCAAGAGAAATAAGCATAATTATAGAGGCCACTAAGAAAGGAATCTCGATCCACCATAATTGTTGATAAGCAGTTGCGTTATCAGAATTTAAATATGAAGTGAACGGCATAATCATACCGAAAATAACCGCGACAGCCCCACCGATATAACCAATAATATTGATAATACCATTAGCCTTACTTCTTAAGGGCTTTGGAGTAACGTCTGGCATTAAAGCAACGGCAGCTGGACGATACATCATCATAAAGCAAAGTACGATAACCATCGTACAAATGACGCCTGAAATACCAACAGTTAAATTGTGATTAGTGAAGCCAAAATGGAAGAAGAGAGGAATAAAAGGAAGAGCGATAGCGCTTACTACTGTTCCCACAATAATAAAAGGCATTCTGCGGCCTATTTTAGTATGTGTTTTGTCGCTTAATCGACCAAAAATAGGCATTAAAAATAAAGCTGCTATATTATCTAAAGCCATAATAATGCCCACTAAATACTGAACTTCTAAGAATTTATCTTGATTCTCAGGAAGTTTTAAGGCTGCAGCGGTTAACCCATAATTCTTTTCTGCAAATAAATAAGTTAAAAATGATCCGCAGTAAGAATTATAAATTCCCCATAGTAAAAGTATTCCAAAAAAGGCAATACCGATGAGACATGTCCTTTTGACATTAAGTTTCATCTTTGGAGAATCATTTAAAGGATTCTCCTTGATTATTTTATTTTGTTCCATGACTAATTATCTAACTCATTTAAAAGAAAAAGGAAAGAACATTTTATCTGTTTGAGAGAAAAAGTGGGCGATTTGTAAGAGATTTTTCGTTTTTAGAATTATTTATTCTTTTTTAATCTCTTTTTATAAGTAAAGTGAATAACGATAATAATGCTAGATAAAGCTACAAAAGAACCAATTACAATTAGGAATACTTCCTGTTCTTTATCATTTAAAGCAAAGACCTTTTTATTAGAGATTTGATAATCATCATTGATATGAGTAATTGATTTTCCTAAAGAAGTCGCCCAAGCTTCAAAACGAGTTCTCGCAGTACTGATTTGATAATCTGAGCTTTCCATAAAGATTGCTCTTTCTTCTTTAGAGAGATTGTTAAAGTAATTTACTGCAGTAGGGAATTTACTTTGGCATTGATTGGTAGTGTCTTCAAACATAATAAAGGAAGCTAAATTTTTGGCGTTGTCCCCTCCTTTATAGGTAACTTCAATGGAAGCTATGTAGCAAACTCCACTAACAGAACGGATACCGTAATATTTATATGGTTCTGTTAAGTTAATGGTGGTAGTTTTGTATATTTTACCAATGGAAGTTCCTTGTTTAGTGGTGTCATAGACATCCGCTACAGCTTTATATGGTTCGTTTTTAGCAAAGATTTCTATATTGTTAGTGTTGTTTCCGGCCACATTAATAGAAATGCTTTGAATTTCCATACCGTTATTTACGGAAACTAAACCAGCGCTCTTTTTAGAATTAATTTGAATGTTCTTACTATTTTCAGCGCAATAAGCCGAATAAATAACGCTTGAAGTAAAGGTTTTATTATTATAGTTAGCGTAGCTAGTTCCACTTGCTCCAAGTCCACTAGCGGTAATTGAATCTATAGCGCCGGCAGTATCCACTCTTTTTGGACGAGAAACAGAAACTTTTAAAGAACAATTACCTTTTGCAGTAGCAATTGCGTCTTCAAAGACTTTCGAGCCAAAACTTCCACCACTAGGGGCATCTTCGTATGTAAATTGATAACCTTCATTGGCAAAGACAAAATCAGTTATTTCATTACCTTCATTATCATTAACAGTTATATCTGCTTTTTTGATTGTATCGCCAGGATTAAATTTTTTATTAGCAAAAGCCATTATATTGCTAGTTTCTTTAGTGATAACAACAATGGTATAAAAAGCAGTCTTACTAATACCATTTTCTTCATAAGTCACGGTAATGGTTTGATTGCCCGCGACAGCCATATTAGGCGAAGAAACTGAGGTAGGTGTCACCACTTTGCTACTTCCATCGCTATAAGTAGCATTAACGATTAATCCATCATAATTAAAGGTCTCATTAAGGTTAAATTCTTTCTTAACGTTAGAAACATCTAAAGTAATATCAGTTAAATCGCTACTTGGAGCAGAAATTGTTGAATATTTAACTAAAACAGAAGTAAAACCACAAGTTCCGGAGATTGTTGCGGATATTTTTTCATTTTTATTAGTCGGAGTAATAATTACTTTTTGTCCTGAAATTTCGCTAGTTGCATTTTGCCAAGAACTATTTTTGAAAGCGTTAGCGTAACTGTCGCTAGTAGCAAGAAACTCAATGCTATCTATTTTATAATTAGTTTTTGGACTGATTTCTAACGAGCTATTTTTATAAAATCTAGTTGATGTGTGTCCCTCTTGACCACCAACATAGTTATTTGTTGGGGTTCCGCTAGTTCCTTTACTAACTTCCATCAAACAATAATCATTTTCCCAATTAATTAGAGTGGATGAACAATTTTTATAATTAGCGGTACTTAAATCCCAAGTAAATCGACTTTCTTCATATGGTAAGTCTCCCCCACCAGTAGAAGAATCTATGACAGTTACAGAACAAGTAGCATATTTAGAAGGATCAAAGGTTGATGTTGCTTTGATTTGAGTTTTTCCGACACCTACTGCAGTCACCTTACCTGCAGAAGAAACAGTAGCCACTTTATTATCAAATGAGGACCACACTACATCTTTAGAAGCGCCATTTAAGGCATTAACAGTCACAGTTAAATCCTTAGTATTAGTGCCATTTAAATCTAAAACAAAAGAAGAGGGAGAAATAGTTAAGGATGTAACAATTGGATCATTGGAAGTAGTTCCATCGCCAAAAATCATTTCGGCATAATTGCTATTATCAATAAAAGGATTTCTATTTCCTTGATAAATAGCGACTTGTTCGTTTCTTCTTCTCTCAATATCGTCTACAGGATCATTTTTATTCCATTTAAGAAGTAATTTTTGGGCTTCTTTTTCATTTGAAGCCTTAACAATATTTGTTAATGGAAGTAAGGTAGTAGCCATATAGCCAGATTGAGAACCATTAGTCGTTCCAAATGAGCCAAACAAAGAGCTAACTGTAAATGAATTATAATGGATATACATATATAGCATGATACGGGCTACATCGCCCTTCTTAGCATCAAGTGGCTCAAATGTTCCTGACGCTGAATATCCACCTAAAGCGTAAGTTGAATCAGTTCCGAATTTAGCATAGACCTTATTTGATTCTCTATTTGAAACTTCGCCATATGGGTCATTTCCTCTAGTAGAATTTAATCTATTTTCAACAGGTCTAATATGGTGCATATCGGCACCGCCACCAGTAGTACCCCATTTACCACCCGATTTAGATTGGCACCAACAATGTTCGCGGTTATATCCGCCAGTTGTGCTACCGGCATTAGCGCTCCAACCATTTGGCCATTTAACGCCAGAGTAAAACTCATAAATATAGCCATTTACTTTTGTGCCATTTTCATAATATTGATCAGATTGTTTTTGATAGCCGCCTGAACCATTATCATCGTAAGTTGTGTATGTTTTATGAGTTGAAGTTATTAAATCGTGAAGTTGAGCAGCTAATTGCTGACCAGATGTTGCAGTTATACTGTTGTAATAAGTATTTGCATCTGTTGAATAATTCCCAACGCGAGCATATGTAGGAGTAGCTTCCTTTTGAATTTGATTAATAGCTAAACCGAGCGACAAAGCAAAAGAAAAACCTAAGCCAAGATTAATGACTTTTTTCCAAATATTCTTCATAACTAACCCCATAAATTAAACTAATTTATTAGTTTCAAAATAACTATAATTCCAAATAAAAGATATTTCCAATATTGTAAAGATAAACATCCCTTATTTAAAGAAAAGTTGAAAATTTCAAATTCGATTTGGTTTAAATAATCTCAAAGGGGCAAAATCTATGTTTACTAGTTAAAAATGAATGATTATGATTCGATTAAGAAAACAAACACAATTGCTGTCTATTTGCTTATCCCCATTAGATTTTTAGATTTAACAATCAATAGTAAAGACTTTTCCGCTTTCGCACTTTTAATTCCAAAAGATTTTAAAAAAATAGTTAAAAGTTTTTATTATTCTTTACAAAATCAATTAAATTAGCGTGAATTATGCCATTTCTTTTTTGCAAAAACTTATCTAGCGTTAATAAATACTTTGGATAATTATCCCAGGTAATGCTTTCAAGACTTCTATATTCTCTATCTTCAGTTTCTTTACTGGCTAAAATTGTGTATGCGACTTGCACATATGAATAATTCATTTCGTTATCTCTTAGTATAAAATCACATTCAAGTTTTCCAATTTTTCCAACACTTATAGAATAATCTTTGCTAGAAGCATAAATGTATATAACATTTTCTAATGCTGGTCCATAATTTATTCGATTATCAGTATTAAGCGCATAAAAAAATGATAAATCTGAAAGATAATATTTCTTTTCATTAATTAAAGACCTTCTTGATTTCATATCAAATCTTTCACATGGCATTATTATCTTTGCGTTTATTAAGACTTCAATATACCTATTAACAGTTTCTCTTTTTATTGATACCCCATTTTTCTTAAAGTCATTGACAATGCTTTGGATGTTTGTAGTAGATCCAAAATTATTTATTATGTATTTTAATACCGCATCAAAAACGGACCTATTTCTTATCTTCACCCTTCTTCTAATATCTTTTTCAAAGATCTCGTTTATAAGATTTTGAACATACCTTCTTTTATCATTAATTGAATTTAAATTAAGGACATATGGGAATCCACCTTCAAGGATATAAGTTCTAAGCTCATCCGTTTCATCAATAGATACTTCTTTTCCATAGAATTTCTTCATATCTAAATATTCATCAAATGATAATGGCAAAATATTGAATTCGATATAGCGGCCAGTAAGTTTAGTAGCAAGTTCTCCAGAAAGTAGATATGAATTAGAGCCTGTAATAAAAATCGAATAATTTCTTTCTTCTCGCCAAGCGTTTATTACTTTTTCAAAGCCTTTAACATTTTGTACTTCATCAATAAATAAATACTTTTTACCTTTTACAAAACTATATTTTAATATTAGTTCATCTAATTCTTCAGGAGTTTTAACATTCTCATAAGGCTTTTTATCTAAATTAAAATAAAGAATATTGTCTTTGCTTACACCATCTTTTAATAATTCATTCATAATTAAATTCATTATCGAAGACTTGCCGCAACGTCTAACGCCACTTAGCACTTTTATAATTTCGCATTCATGATAAAAACCTCTAATTTTCGCAAGGTACTTTTCTCTAGGATATAGATTGTTAATAATTTCAAATTCCATAATACATGCTTCTTTAATACGCAACTATTATAACACTTAAGGGGGTATTTATCTAGTTAAGGGGGTATTTTTTAATTTTTTGTCATAAAATGTCCCCTTAACTAATACATAATAAGGCCGGCCTAGATGATTAAGCCAATGAATGATTTCCTAACGAAGAAATTGCTAGCTACGAGCGTTAAAGTTCTTCATGCGGATGAGACAACATTAATGGTGCTTAACAAAGATAAATTTAAGTTATATGTATGACTTTTAAAACATCTTTCTATGAAAATATCATCTTTATCTATAAATAATCCAATTCCATTCGAATTGGTTCGAACTGGACAAAATTTACACTTACATACAAATTGCAAAAAGACCAAATTTTTGTGTCTTTTTGTGCCTGAAACAATACCTCAAAATACCGATTATAATTCCTCATTAGTGTCCAAAATGCGTTTAATTTTTTCTTTGACTAACTTTATATCGTTATTTGAAAGAAGAGGAATTAATTTTTGAATTTGATTTGTGGTTTTATCCCACCACTTTAATTTTTCTAATAATTCAATCATTTCCTCATCAAATCTTTTTCTAATCACTCTAGCTGGATTTCCGACAACTACTGAATACGGAAGAATATGAGAAGCAACAACAGCGTTAGCGCCAATAATACATCCATCTCCTACATGAACACCCGGTAAGAAGGTTACGTTTTGACCAATCCAAACATCATTTCCAATAACTGTATCACCTTTGTAAGGTAAATCTTCTTTTTTAGGTAATTCTTGTTTCCATCCATTAAAAATATAGAAAGGATAGGAAGAGACACAATTCATTTGGTGATTAGCGCCGTTCATGATAAATTCAACGCCTCTACCTATTTGACAGAATTTACCAATAATTAATTTGTCACCAATAAAATCATAATGATGAGTAACGTGTTTTTGGAAATTTTGACCATCAAAATATGTATATTCTCCAACCTTTATATTAGGACAATTAATTAATGTTGACTTAACATAAACCACGCTTTCATCTTTTGTTTTTAAAGGATGAATTCTTCTATAGTCTGGTTTATCCGCTTTGTCCGCCATTAACATCAGGTCTTTAGTCTCTCTATCACATAAATCCAAGAATTCATTTGCATTTACTTTAAATTCAAGAATCAGTTTAATGACTTTATCAAAAGACATATCAGTTAAACCGCTTTCAATTTTGTTGATCATCGATTTATGGGTGTAGCCTAAAGCCTCTGCAAATTCTTGCTGAGACATGTTGTTATCTAAACGAATTTTTTTAATTCTATTTCCTAATACTTTATATCCCATAAGTTCTCCATTTAATTTGACCGATTTCGATCAATTAACCAGCCCTATTTTGAGTGATTTATTTCTTTTTGATGTGGATTTTACATTTATTCCAATTGCGTTTGTAATCTCTATCTATTTCTTTGGTGAAACAGTGAAGACATTTTCTCCAGGCTTACTTCTAAACCCCTCGAAATCGGTGGGTTTAAAATTCTCATTATTAAGACGTTCCCAAATTGTCTAATACTGAAGAGAATCAACCCTTCTAATCCAATTAGCCATAACAGCATCAGCATCTTCCTCGTTTTTAAATCGAACTATATCACTAAGATTAATAAACGTTTTAGATGCAAGTTGCATTAATTTTGATATTTTTAAAAGTGATTTTATCTATAAAATATTTCTCCTTTCATCATCACTATTCTACCATACATATATTTTCTATTCTACCACTACTAAGAAAAAAAGAGATGAAACGTAGCTCACCTCACAAATTTTCTTAATGGTGGCCCAGGGGGGAATCGAACCCCCGACACAAGGATTTTCAGTCCTTTGCTCTACCGACTGAGCTACCGGGCCGCATGGCGGACCATACGAGATTCGAACTCGTGATCTTCTCCGTGACAGGGAGACATGTTGGGCCGCTACACCAATGGTCCAAACGTCATGCTTAGTTATTATCCACAAGAGGACCCTTTCTTGCAAGAGGTTTTTTGAAATATAGATGCAATCTAAAGAAAAGAAAATCCCACCGCGAGGTGGGATACAAACATCAACTGTTTTTAATAATTGGTTGCTCTTAATTCAAAGAATGATTTTGGATGAGAGCAAACTGGGCAAATTTCTGGTGCATATTTGCCAACAACAATATGTCCGCAGTTGCGGCATTTCCATACGCTAAGGTCATCGCCAACAAAAACAACGCCACCTTTGACTTTTTCAAGCAATTTTAAATAGCGTTCTTCGTGGGTTTTTTCAATTTGACCAACCATGCGGAATTTATTAGCAATTTCGATAAAACCTTCTTTACGAGCAACTTCTTCGAATTCTTTATACATATCAGTCCACTCGTAATTTTCGCCATTCGCGGCTTCTTCTAAATTCTCAAGTGTAGAATGAATATCTCCACCATTAAGATATTTAAACCATAATTTAGCGTGTTCTTTCTCGTTATCTGCTGTTTCTAAAAAGATAGCGGCAATTTGTTCATAGCCTTCTTTTTTAGCTTTAGAAGCAAAATAAGTATATTTGTTTCTAGCTTGGCTCTCGCCAGCAAAAGCGGTTTGTAAATTCTTTTCAGTTTGTGATCCTTTTAATTCCATAAAATATCTCCTTGTCTAAATTATAAGTCTATTTAAAAAGAAGGCAAAGAAGATGCTCTAACGTTTAGGAAGATAACGAATATATTCGGCATTATCTAAGGAAGAAGATGTTTCTACCATATAGGTATAAACTTGTTCTCTAAGAATTTTTGTTCTCTCCCCTAAAGGTTTAGACATATCTGGATAATATAAAGAAGAAACGTGCATTACTACTCTTGGAGGAAGGAATTTCAGTATTTTTCTTTCTTCATAAGTAACGCAAGTAGCTAAAACTGGCCTTCCTAAAGAAGCTGGGTAAGTAAAAGAAGTCTCTGGGAAAGGACGAATTCTAGTCGAATAAGGCCAAATATGGGCTTCTGGGAAGATCATAATGGCATTGCCATGTTTGATATGTTTCTCGATAGCATCTAAGAAATGCTTAGTTTGTTCAGGATATGAAGGCAAAGGTAAAGCTCCAACCATCATCTCAATTGGTCTAAGTAAGTCTTTAGAAACCGATTCAGTGGAGCAAACAACAAAAGTTCTTCTAGGAGGAATAAGCCAGACTGGAGCAAAGAAAGCATCCCCAATCTGAGTGTGATTACCATAAACAAAGAAACCTTGTCTACCGATTTTAGTTTTTCGGAACTTTCTTTTTCCTCTAATTCGGAAGCCATAAACTAATCTCCCAACGACCCAAAAGAGAGGTATGGCGATTATGTAATAGATGAAGCCGCTAAAAAACCAATAAATAGGTGAAGAATGATAAAACTTAAAATTCTTCGGTAAAGGCTTACTTTTAAAAGTTTTATTAGAACTAGAAAAATCGTCATTTAAAGGGTCAGTATAATAAACTGTCTTTTTTAATTTCATTTCTTTTCTCTAATTTTATTATTATGGATTAACTCCACCATTTTACCCATACAATAGTCAAAATCAAATTGACCAACATAAGTTTTATATTCTTTCTGATTTTCTTCTTTTTCTAAAGGATGAGTAATCCAATAATCTATACCATTTGCTAAATCTTTAGCGTCATTTTTCTTAAAAAGATTATGAGAAGAAATAGCAAATGTTTTGGTAGCGCTAAGTGGTGAATCATTGATTAATGGGGTTAAACCACAAGCAATAGCTTCTAAACAAGAGATAGCTTCAATCTCAATTGGGGAAGCGTGAACATATAAATCAGACATCGAAAGAGTCTCAATTAATTCTGGGTGAGAATAGAATTTGAAGAAAGGACTTACTTTATATTTTTTAGCAGCTTTCTCTAATTCTTTAATTCTGGGTCCCCCACCCGCTAAAATAAGTTGAATCTTATCTTTATATTTAGAATAAGAAGTAGCTTTAATTAATAATTTTTGATTCTTTTCTTTGCTATACCTCCCCGTCATAACAATAAGAAATTTATCTTTCCATTCGGGAGGACGCTTAACATCAACCTTTTTAAAGTCTTTACTAACACCGTTAGAGATCACTACCCCATTAGTTTTTCTACCAATAGCCTTTTCAAAAATCCCCTCAATAAAAGCGGTTGGATAGTGAATTGTATCGACATATTGATAGAAATGCTTCCACATCCAGCGGTAAACCGCGCGATTAACTTTCTTAGATTTAATTAAATTAAAGAAATGAGCAGTTACGTTTTCTGCTTGAACGTGGAATCCAGCGGAAGTTGGTATCCCCAATTCATTAGCGATTTTAACCGCTTTAATGCCTGCTGGAAAAGGCATCATAATATGAACTCTATCGGCGCCTAAAAGAGCTTCATTCATCGTACTTAATATAGGCTTAGCTAAACAAACTCCATTATTGTCGACAATAGTTTGAAAAATACCAAAATTATATTTAGGTAAAACATAGAAAGAATCGGCATTTGTCTTATCTTCATCTGGACAAACAATTCTTACTTCATCACCATTATTTTTTAAAGTATTTATTAAATTTAAAGCGGCAATCGTTGTTCCATTATTAGGTTCGCCTAGAATATCGCAAACGACAGTTACAATCATAAATTAATCCTCTTTCTTTTAAGAAAAAACAATCTTCATTAATTCCAAAAGCGTATGTATTTTACCTTACTATTGCATTAAGAAAAAGAGAGAAGGGGGTTAAGAAAGTAAGAATAAGTAAAATAAAGCTATTATTTAGCTTACTATTCTTAGTAACTTTTATGCCTTAAATATTATTTATAACCAAATAAACCTTTAATGGCCTCTTCTTTATTAAAAGAGGTTAGGCGATAACCTGTCGGATCGAGAATTTTCTTAAAATCTTCTAAAGTTAATTCTTCATTGGTAAATATAAGAACATTATTCTTCTTGCTTGAGGCCTTGATTTTATCAGCGCTAATATTCTCTTTTAGCACTTCTTCTACATGCATTTCGCACATACTGCAGCGCATTCCATCAATGGATAAATTATATTTATACATAGCTACCTCCTTTAAAAAACATTTCTAAGTTAGGTTTAACTAACTTAATTATAGATTATCTTTCTAAAATTAAAATATGTCGATAATTTAAAATCATTAATCTTATTTAAAAATCTACTTTTAAAAGACGCTTAGAGGCTTCTTTATAAGCTAAAAGATGAATCAAAAAGGAAAGAATAATAGCAATAAATAAAGCTAGGAATTGGTAGCCAATATGTAAGGAAGAAATCCCATCAAAAGCCGGGATATATGGCAAAACAATGGTGAAAAAAGCTAAATAAATGATAAAGGCTAACATTGTTAAAAGAGAAGATAAGACGATGGATTTGCCGTTTTTATAATAGATAACTAAGAAGATCAAATCCGCGATAGATAGCCCAAAAATAGCGAAAGCTAATATTAAAACAAAGGAATTTAGCCCTAGCCCAGGAATAATTACTTCTTCACCCGAAGGACTACTATTAATTATTTGATTAATATAGATAGCTAAGGGATATAAAGCGGACATCAATAAAATAAAGACTATTTGCATCGAAATTAAAGTAATAATTCTCGCTAAAACAATATCTTTTTTGCGAACTGGCATCAAAGTAGAAAACAATAAATCGTTAGTTTGTTCGCCCTTATTAGCGCCTAAAAAGAGAATTGGATAAGTGACTAATAGATAAATAAAAGATATCGCTAAAGGATAAGAGGGAATAAGCACCATAAAGGGGAAAATAGCGATAAAAACATAAATTAATGGGTGCATTGCTAACTTAAATTCTTTATAAAGTAAAGCTTTCATGGTTATTTTCCTTCCTTTCTAAATAAATGGTTATTTCTTCAATGGTTGGTTCTCTTAGAAGGGCCTTACTTTTTAAGAAAGAAGCTCTATCTTCTTTTAATATTAAGCCTTCAAAATTATCATCAATCTTTTTATAAGAGATAAATTTATTAGTTAAATCTTCATTTAAAAAAGAGCCTTCTACAAATAAATAAGTATCTAAAAAGTCTTTTTTAGAACCCGAAAACAAAATGCATCCGTTATGAATATAAGTTATATCAGAAGCGCATTTATCTAAATCGCTAGTAATATGAGTAGAGAAGAGAATTCCTCGCTCCTTACTTTTAACAATTTCTCTAAATATATCTAAGATTTCATCTCTAGAAACAGGATCTAAACCTGATGTCGGTTCGTCTAAAATCAAGAGATCGGCTTCGTGAGATAAAGCAATAGCTAAAGAATATTTAACTTTCATACCACTGCTTAGTTCTTTAATCTTTTGATTCTGTTTTAAGGAGAATAAATTACATAATTTATCGAACTTATCTAGGCTAAAGTTCTTATAAAAACGTTTGATGACATTTTTTAATTCTTTAATAGAACGATTGGGGTAATAATTGACTTCACTTAAAGAAAAGCCAATTCTTTGTTTAGCTTCTAGTTCTGAATAAAGAATATCTTTATCAAATAAATAAATTTTCCCCTCGTCAGGATGAACAATGTTCATAATGGATTTTAGAGTGGTCGTCTTACCAGCGCCATTCCTGCCAATAAAACCCATGATTTGTCCAGGCTTAACTTTAAAAGAAACATTTTTTAAGGAAAATGTTTGGTATTTTTTAGATATTCCTTCGATATTTAGTAGATTTTCCATTTTATTTATCCATTAAAGAATAGAAGAGATCCGCTTTAAGAAGAGCGATTCCTTTCTTCTTATCCCCCATTACCATTAAAGTATCACCTTCATTAATGTTAAACATTTCTCGGGCTTGTTTTGGGATAGTTATTTGGCCTTTAGGCCCTACTTTTACGCTGACAATAAAGCAATCTTCTTTCTCTTTATACATTTCTTACTTTTCTTACCTTTCTTAAAAAGAATAATCCTATTTTATTAGGAAACAAAGAGTGAATTTCTTTACGTTTTCTTTTGCTAGCAAACAAAGCACTTTTTAGGAATAAATTTGTATATTTTTTTGTCCACAAATAGTTAGTTGATTAGAAAAACATTTCAATAATCATTTGCCATCATTTCGTTAACCAATCCGCTATATCAATAATCGAAACACCTTCATAATCATATTGTTCGTGTCGAGTACTGGCAATTACCATCTTTGGGTAAGCGTCCTTAATTTGTAATAAAGGAGTAATTTCTCGTTTGAAAGTGTCTGAATTAGATATATTGTCTGAAACTTGAATATAGATTTTTTCGTCACGTTTAATTGCGACAAAATCAATTGAGGGAATGGAATTAATAAAATATCTATAGCCATCAGATTTTTTTCTTTTTACTACAACATGGATTTCGTCATTTTCGAAAGAAATTTTGAATTGTTCATCCCTAAAACTAATATCAGTGTCTTTTATAAGATATCCATTGTCTTTAATGATTCTCTCGTTAATTTTAATTTCTTTCTCTACTTCTTCGAGATTTTTAGAGATAGCCATAGCCACGCTTCTATCCCCAATATATTCCATATGCTCTAGTCTCTTTTTAATTGCTACTTTAGCTTCTAATAAAAATTGTTGTGCTAGAGATAAATCCTTAGAAACATAGATGCCATCTTTATAATAACTACCTAGTCTTAAGGCAACATCCTCAAATTTAGAATCATCTCCTCTTAAGAAATGATTTATTGTTTCTTCATAAATACCATTAACTAGATTAAAGGCGGCTTGCTTACAAATTGGAGTTCCATAGCCTTTTAAATAGCAATCCGCTAATTTGTAAGTTGCTTCGTAATAGTGCCCCGCTACATGTCCTATAGCGAAATATTGAAAGGCTTTACTTCTTGAGGAACACCATTTGTAGTTCTTCCATAATAATAAATATAGCCAATAGTCCTAGCGACATCAGGATCGGAGGTGATATTAAAATATTTTTCTAGCCAATATAATGATTTTTCCTGACCAAGAGGAAAACCATTTGTTTCTTCATAATATTAGTATCCTAATGTTCGCATGGAACGAAGGTCGCCTTTTTCCGCATTATTACATAAATTAGTATGGTAAAAATTAAGGACCTCTTCAGAAGGTAATTGTTTACCCATATATGTTTCATAAGATAAGGAATCTATCATTAAAAAATAGGTATTAGTTTCAAAGGTATTTTCCTCTTTATTACATTCCCTTTTTGAGAGGACATCTTTAATGAAGTTAACATAGCTAATTAAATCTTCTTTAAAATGATCACTTCTTAACTCATTTATTACTTCTCTAATAATGAATGAAACAATGTGATCATCTCATTTAAATAAATAATCACTTATACCATCTTTATCATTTTTATAATATTTCTCATCAAGATGAGGAGTAAAAACTGGTCCATCATTATCAGAAATGGCAACAAAATGGGTCCAAGAGATAATATCGTCATAGTCAATTGATTTGTTCTCAGATATTTCTTTTTCGAATTTCTCCACTAAATCCAATGGTTTAACATGATATCTAGAGGAATATTTAACTAAGATTAATTCCTCATCGGAACACAAAAGATTAAAACGTTCTTCAGATGTTCCCGTTACTATAGTTCTGATATCTTCTTTCGTTAAAACCTTAGTTTTTACTTCTTTATATTTTTTGATATCGTCTTTTCTATAATAAGGAGAGAGGACAAACCCATCTTTATAAAAATTATCAAGCTTCATAATTTTCCTTCTTCTTAAACCTATAATTCACCGAAAAATCTTTTTGTCCAATATTAGACTTACAATTTCCCCAAATTAATAGTTTCATATTAGCAATTTGAATATAAGATAAAACCAGTTTTATGATTAATATCGCAAACGGGTTTTGTTTATTAATGCTTTTTACGAATTTTGTGATCTTTATAGAAATCATCAGTTAGTAAATAACCAAGCCAAGAAACCATTACTTCTAGATCGGTTATATCGCAATTTTTACTTTCATATGTTTCAACTAATACTCTCATAATTTTATCGTCAGTTAGACCGCTCTTACGTAATTGTCTAACTAATTCATCGAATTCTTTTTTGTCCATTGTTTATTTCTCCTTAATTTTAAATATTAATGTGACTTTATCGCCCTTTTCTATATCTTCTGGTTCAATATCAATATCATAAGATTGAGCTCTCATTGCTTCTTTTGAAAGCACAATTCTATCTTTAGAAATAGCCCTAACTTGCTAATAAATTCCTAGGTCTAGCAACAAATCATCCAATCTTTGGTTAAGCATTTGGATAAGATGTTGTCTGACCTAAATTATTTGGTTTTCTTCAAATGAATTGGCCTCGAATTTTTCTACTCTTCTTTCCCTTTTACTCCTGCATTTAAAGCATCAAATTTATCTTTCATTGTAGGATTACCTTTAGTGAGTTTTCTTACCTCTAAGTTTGGAAGTTGATTTTTCGCTTTTTCAATCCATCCTGTAGCGGTCTTAAATTCTTTTCTAAATTTTTCTACTTTATTAACGATGTCATCGCACATCTTATCGACTTCGCTATAAATAGCGCCAGCCTTCTCGTAGTCGTTATTGATTTTGTCCGCAACCGCTTTAACAGCTTGTTCAAAATTAGTTATGTCGACATTTTCTCTTCGATAAGCAATTATTTGTTGCTTATAAGCTAAATTATTTAAAGCCATACTTCTAAGCAAGCCAATGATGGCTAAGAAGTTTTGCGGTCTAACTACAAACATCTTCGGATAGCGGTAAGAAACATCGACAATTCCGTTGTTATAAAGCTTACTATCTTCTTCCAAAGTACTAACTAAGACAGCATATTCACAATTTTTAGTCGTTCTGTCTTTATCAAGTTTTTTAAAGAAATCCTCATTTTTATGTTTATGTTCCGTATCATCCTTTTGATTCTTCATCTCAAACATAATAGAAATAATTTCGGTGCCGTCTTCTCCAAAGTCTCTAAAGATGAAGTCACCTTTTGAGCCATCAGAGGCATCATTATCTTTTTCAAAATAGGCACGAGGATAAGCAACACTTCTAACTCCGTCAAAGGCATCATGGCAATATTGTTCTAATGACTCCCCAAGATCTTTAGTTGAATCGCCTAATCTGAAGTTCTTATATTTTTCAATTTCTTCATCTTTGGCTTTAAGAAGGAAATCGTACTTCTCTTTGAGTTGTTGAACAGATATTTCTCCATCCTTTTCTTTAGATACTAAATCGCCTTTAAGTTTAGCTATTTCTTGCTCTTTTTTGCTTAGCTCCGCTTTTGAAGAATCAAGAGCTTTGTTAACTGCTAATTGAATATCCTTATCAGCGCCTTTTAGTTTTTCTTCTAATAAGGCAATACTCTTCTTAAGTTCCGCAACAACAATGTCTTGTTTAGATTTTTCTTTATTAATTTCAAGAGCATTTTGTGCTTTATATTTAGCTTCAATTTGTTGAACCTGAATATTAAGCCTTCTTTCAATTTCTTCCCTTTCAATTTCGCTAAGTAAAGCATCATAACTGCTTTTGTCTAATTTGATAATTTCGCCACAATTTGGGCATTTGATTTCGGCCATTTTCTTTTCTCCTTTTAAAATTTTAATGTTTGATTTATAGCGATTAGAACTTTCTTTTCGTCTAATTCGCTATGGAAGTATTTGTTTAATACTTCTAAGAAGCATTTATCTCTACTAATTAAATAGAAGAGGGTCATGCATGAAGGTAGTTTCGTATCATTCGGACTTCCTAAGACTTTAATTTGAGGGAATATATACCACATCCAGTATCCTATTTTCTTCCCAATCTTTAATTAATTCATCCTCATTTTGGCGAAGATCTTAGTAGATAATCTCGAATTTTGCTTGGATTTCTTCTTTTTTCATCTTGACTCCTTTCCGCGGTTTTTCGCTTTTGATATAAATAATTTATTTCATTAATTCCTATATTTTTAGTTCCAGGTTGGAAGTATTTATTAGCATCTTTCCATTTGCCTATTTTTCATCGAATATTCATAGGCATGAGTCTCAATATCATCCCAAGGAAGAACGTCTATATATTTCTCTTTGAGTTCTTGATATTCTTCAAGTTCATCAACATAGGAAGAATCAATTTCTAAGAGAAAATCGGCAATAACTTCGGAAGCTAGTATGGTTCTAGGACCAAAAGTGTCTATTTGCCCCGCTAAACACATATCAGCATATTTAAGATAGGCTCTAAAGCTATTATGTTTTATAGCTTCTACTAACCATAGACCAGCAGCTTCAAAATCTTGCTTTACCCCTAATCCCTTTTCATAAAACTCACTTAATTTATAAAAAGCGTCTCCATAACCTAGTTTTATCGCTTTTAGAAGTAAAGCTTTGGCTTTTTTGATATTCTTAAAGGTTCCTTTGCCATATAGATAACATTCCGCAAGATTATATAGCCCTACTTCATCATTCTTTTTCGCTGCTAAAAGAGCATATTTAAAAGCTTTTCTTTTATTAGACTTAGTACCTATTCCTTTCTCGTAGAGATAACTAAGTTCCACTGCGTTAATACACTGTTCTGGAGTTTTTCTTTCTAGTTTTGCTCCTTTAATATTTAAAGATAAAGCTAATTTTTCATTTTTCTCTACCCCATGACCCAATCTATAAAGAGTGGCCAACGAATGGCAGGCAAATGAACATTTGTGTTTTATGGCTTTTTGATAATATTTAATAGCCTTAACATAACTTTGATCGACACCAAGACCATTTTCAAACATGTTTCCGATATTGTATAGAGCAATGCCTAATCCATATTTAGACGCTCTTAAATAACAATCAAGCGCCGATTCATAATCGTTTTTACGCTCAAAAACTACTCCAAGATCATTTATTGCTAAAAAGTCACCATTATCGATTGCTCTTCTTAAAAAGAATTCTGCTCCTTCTAAATTACCTTCTTCCGCTAAAGCAACGCCTTTATCTCTTAATGTATAATCCATAATTTTTCCTCTTTTCGGGGGCTTCCCATTAGGAGACACCTAGAAGTTTCGAAAAATGAAATACGAAAGGGAGTTAGTATAACTTCAGGTGTCTCCCTTTTGGGAACGAGATTACTTTAAAGGAAAAAAACCTGAACGTTTAGGTCCAGGCTGGAAGCATTTATATGGTTACCAATTTGGAGAAATTGCTTCTTTCTTATCTACATAATCAAATATTTGATGAATGCCGTATTTAAGGCAAAAGCCATTGATTTTATAGACATCGTTTTTATCTGTTACATATCTTTTATTTTTAATTAATCTCTTATAAATTTGATCTTCAATACTTATAGGAGAGAAAGCTTTCCCACAGAATAACAAGAAATCTTCGGCTTCTTTTGTACTCATATGAAGAGCAAGAATATATCTCATAAGCATCGGCAAGGTTATGGTTGTTCTTTTTTCTTCTTTACCATGCTTGCACTTTAAAGACGTCGATTCATTAGAACCAGTTAAAGTTTCATTTACATGTTTTCGGATATCAGCTTGATCCGTAGTATTCGGATACCTAGTTTGAATATAAGTATCAATATAGTAGGCTACTGACATTTCGTTTAATTTGTTCATGTCAAAAGTTACAGGACGGGTTCCGCTATCAAGAAGAACTTCATTAAGCGATAAAAACTGGTTAGATTTTTTATCTTTAGAGTGATTAATATTCGCTTCTTTTCTTGATAAATAAAGATGATACTCATCGCGATGATGAATTTCTTCAATTTCTTGGCTGGTATAAGCTAATAATTCAGGAATTTGGAATGATTCTAGATGGTTAAAGGAATACGGCCCATAACAAAAATCTCTTGCTTCTAAGTCTTTATTTTCTTCAAAGAATTTTTCGATTGATTTATCAGTTTCTTTCTTATCGAATTTGTGTTTGAAATCATCAATGCTTACAACCGGCATGCATATAGTAATTTCCATCTCTTTATGAAGCTTAGAAAAGGCGCTTGCAAGTTCAACAACCATCTTTAAAACATAAGCGTGAGGATAGCCATTAGCGCCAGTTCCAATGATAGGAAGACCTAATTTGTACCATTTATTCTTATAAGCTAAAACAAGAACTGATTTATAAACATATTCTAAAGTAAATAAACCATCATCATGAGAAAAGAAAGGCGTACAAACATGAATTATGTGTTTAGCGGGTAATTCATATCCACTACTAACAAAAATGTGGCCTGGCTCCGCTTTATCCTTGTAATTAGCTATTTCTTGTTTAATTAGTGCTGATTTAGAAGCTTTTATTATGCTTTGGCAAATCTTTCCATAGACATTAACGTTATCCCATATCCCTAAAGAATTAACAATTGCATCGCCTTTAAACTCAGTAATATCTAATGGTCTAACTTCAAATGACATATAAAAAGCCCTCTTTTCTTATTATATGTCTTTCTTAACATTATTGTTGGTCATTATTATACAAGCACCTGTCTTGTGTACCCATTCAACTTTCAAACCATATTTTTCATAGAGTCTTAGTCGTACATTATCTTTTGCTTCTATATCATGAAACCCACATTCAGAATTTAAACACCAAATAAATGATTGTTTGTTTAATAAATTACATCTCAATGAACCGCCACATTTTGGACATTTATCTTTGATATCAAAATGAGAAAACTTTTTAGGATCATCTTTCGTCACTTTATACCAATTATCAATTAGGCATTTTCTCTTTTTTTCAAATGATTCTTCTTTATTTACATCGACTTTTTCAATCGAACCATCTGGCATAGTAAGAGTTAAATTAGTAATTAACATCTTCTTCTTTTCTTGATTAATACCATTTTGAAGTGCCTTATCGGAAATTTGTTTACCGCTTTTAGAGACGCTTGTCTCTGTTTTTTTGTTTGTCATTTTTTCTCCTTATCTAGAACCATAAAGAGAAATAAAAGCTCCCATTGTTATGACAGGAGCGAATTATTTAATATATTCTATTCCCATCATACAAGCTTTAGCACTTTGCCTATATATGTAGGTAAGTTGCTGGTGGTTCATAGGGCTTGTCCCTTGCCACTCTCTTTATGGATAATCTAATTTTAAATCAAAATTAATTATTCGTTAATAAAAAATATATGAAACTAAAATCTAATTCATGAGTAAAACTTGATTTAACGGGAAAAATTACCTTTTTATAAGTAGAAATTTACATATTCATAGAGTTGTACTTAAATTATAGTATGAAAATTATTCCTGAGATATTTTCTTATGAAGATTTAAAAGAACTTTACCCAAACGTAAAGAACTTTTATGCATTTGTAGATCGTGCTTCTAAAAGAGGTGAAGTAAAGAAAATTAAGAGAGGTTTATATGCTTTAGTAGACCGTTCTACTGGAGGAATATACGCTTCAAAATTTCAGATTGCCTCTCATTTATTTGAAGATTCCTATTTTTCATATCATGAAGCTCTTGAATATTATGGCTTAGCTACTCAAAGCTTCGTTTCTCATTTCACTTATTTAACTCATGTTTATGTTAAGGATCTGGAATTTGAAGAAAATATCTATACATCAAAGAAAAGTACCTGCGACTTAGAAATAATTGACCATATAAAAGAAAATGGCGTAAGAGTCGTTTCCTTAGAACGAGCAATTGTTGATTCCATTGATAATCCTGGATATGCCGGCGGATTAGAGGAAGTAGAAAAAGCATTAGCGGCATGCAGAGATTTATATATTGATAAAGTTATCAAGATGCTTGAATTTTATGACAAAGGCATTCTTTATCAAAAAGTCGGATACCTATTTGAAAAATATTTTGAAGATAGAGTGCCTAAGTCTTTTTATACATTATGTTTATCTAAATCAAGCAAAAAAACTTATTATTTCGAGACAAAAGTTGGTTTTTCTAAATTCATACCCAAATGGAAATTGATGGTTCAATTTGATAGAGATTTTCCTAATGATATATTCTAAAAAAGTTATCATTACATATTTGAAAAATTATATTTTTTGTTCTTAAGATAACTTCAGCGTTTTTATAAAATCTGAACGCTTAATTTCCTTATTGTCTAAAAGATAATTCGCCACATTGATAATGTTACTTTTTTGTTTAAGTAATTGTTTTTTTACAATGCGGTAATTCTTCAGCATAAATTTCGAAGCCTTTTTATCAAAGATTACATTTAAATATTCTGAATTATTTTTTCTATCAAAAAATCCCTCTTCCCTACAATAATTTTTAATTCCATAAATACATGTTCTATTAACGAGTCTATAACTTAAAGAATAAACTTTTTCTAGATCTTCACCGCAGCCAATCCCATGACTTTTAAGTAAGATGTCTTCTGCTACAAGACCAGCAAGTCCCGCTCTTATCGTTTCAATTCTACTTTCTTTTGTTTCCATTTCGTCATTAGCTTTATAAACGGTTTTTCCGCCATCCTCACTAAAAAAGATTCTTAAAAATTTTTGCTTTTTACAGAAAAGATAAATATAAATAGCGTGCCCAGCCTCATGTATAGCAACACTTTTTTCTACTTCAAAATCTTTATTTTTTTGGATAAAACCAGTTCTTAGAAAATCCGCGGTATTTATAATGTCCGATATAGAACGTTTTTCGCTATATCGCAAAGAAGCATTATTGAAAACTGCTCTAATAAAACTAGGGGAATTATGACTGAAAATATCCATCAACTCAATTTCATCGTTTTCCGATAAAGAGATTCCTGCATCCTTTGAAAATCCCTTAATCATTTCTAATAGATCATCTTGATTATTTATAGATGTTCTAAAATGACGATCAAATCTCCCTTCACGAAGTAAGGCTTCGGGCATCTCATAATAGTTATTACATGTAGCAAGTGTTAGAACTGAAGAAGTTTTATATCCGTCTAATTGCGCCATTAAAATTCGCGTTAATTTATCGTCTCTTTGAATTAATTTATCGATTTCATCAATCACCACAATTGCATTTTTTTCTTTAGAGGCATTTTCATAAGTCTTCACGACTTCATCAAGGACATTTTCATCATTCCCTTCTATAACAAAAACAGGATAGCCAAATGAGTGAGAATACTCTCTAACCATATGGGTTTTGCCTTCGCCTGGGCCACCATGAAATAAGATTCCCTTAGGTAATAATCTCCGCTTATCACCTAGCTTTTCACTATTAAAATACCATTCTTGGATTTGCTTTAATTCTCTTTTAATCTCCTTATAACCGTATACTTTTTCTAAGAATTCGTTTTCCATAAAATTACCCCTTTTTTAATAATAAAATCATAGCAAAAGAGCTGTCCTTTTTTCGGGACAGCTCTTTGTATTTGTACTTATTTTAGTACCTTACTTTATTTTAATTTCATTGCCGATAAAGTAATTTCAATTTTATTTGATAATTCTTTTATGAAAGAATCGATACCAAAACTAGCAGCTTCTTCGTAAGTCCAGCCATATTCAATAATAATTTCAGGAACAACCAATACAGAATTCTTTTTGTTTTTTAATTGTTGCTTTAAATTATCGTAATTTTGCTTAGTTATAATCTTATCATTAAGCATCTTTTCATATAAAGAAATCGCTTCTGTTGGTGCATAGGTTTTTATTAAATCTATATTCTTTTTCCAATAAACAATGTAATCATTAATAGAAAGATTAGTATCAATGTAAGAACTTTTTATGTTTTTGCCTCTCTGATACAAAAGATGGAATGATTGTTTAAAATGGTAAATGTGATCATCTGGCAATCTTATGGTTGTCAAACGTTCTAACATCGCCTTTCCGCTATTTTGCGTTGAACCGAATGCTAGTGAAACTATAATGTGATTTTTATCAAAAATAAGATTGATTTCTCTTAAATATTCATAATTTACATGCATCCTCGGAGTATTCCATTGTCTAGTATCGACTTCTCCAGCATTCATTCGTTTTAATATTTTTATTCCAAAAGGGATTGATAACCTTTGCCTAATAGATTCATCAGATGAACATGCCACATTAAAATCGTCAACTTTTGAATAGCCTAAAATTGTAAGATATTCAATAAATTGATCAGTTGCATAAGATTCAAGCGGTTTAAATGAATCGATAATATTTTCATAAGTCTTGTAAATTACTTTTTTCTTATCATTTAAAATAAAAAGACTTTTTTCGATATGATTATTAATTTGAGTAGGATCTAAATTGTACAATTTGTTTTCTAAAGCAATAAGTTTTGTTGGTTTTTCATTTATGTATATTAAAATCCAACCATCCGGAATAGAATCGCCTCTCTTATATTCCAAATATTCAGCAAGTGCTTTTTTGGTTTCATTTAAAAGAATATCATCGTCAGCATAACTAGAACTTAGTTCTTTTTTTATTGCTTCGAATAAAGCTTTTTCTTCTTTAGTATCTTGACCAGAAAAACCCCAACATTTTCCAGTTGGGCTAAACCCAAACATAATTCTTGAGTCCTCAGGAAAACTCAAAATTTTAGATGAGTCAGGTTTCTTTTGAAGATAAAATTCAGTCGTTAGTTTTCCATCTTCTAACTCTAAACCAAATAACGATTTAAAAATCTTCCGTTTATCCAGTTCATCTAAGGAATCAATTGAATTAATAAAAGCTTTGGTAATGTTATTTTCTAGGTGTGGTTTGCCATCATATTGCCAGAAAATATTTAAATGGCAATCTCTTAGTCCTTTATAATTTATCATGTTTTTTCTCATACCTTTCTAAAGCTTTTTGTAGCCCTTCTTTTATTTTGCTTACTAACGATGCTGGCGAGATAACGGTGACCGAATCTGAATATTGCATAATCCAGTAATATAAAGCGGTCTCATTACATTTAACCTTGACATAGGTCTTACCATTTTTGTGGCTTATTTTAGCTTTATCGCCAAACCAATCTTTAACGAATAAAATCCCAAAATCACTATCAAGTTCAAGTTCTGCTATAACGGAATCTCCCCCAAACATATAAATGTGCTCATTGATATATTTAGTAATAGAAAAATCTTTAGGCCTTTCTTCTAAATCAGACATTCTCTTAATTGGCCAATCATCTTTAATCTGAATATTAACCATATAATCAACACGAAATGTTTGAAGAGCCCTATATTTTTCTCGGTAATTACAAAGTAAATAATATCGACCAAAATTGTTTATTAGATAATAAGGAGAAACTATAAATTCATAGCCACCTCTTCGTAGCGTTTCCTTCCCTTTATTGTCATAAGCTAAATATTGAAAACCTACTCTTTTACCTAATTTTATAGCCTCATGGATAATAGAAACGTTATATAAAACCTGTTTATTGATAGTTCTATTAACTTCCGTAGATTTAAAAAGATAGGAATAATCTTTCCTTTGATATTTACTAAAACATTTGGAAACATCTTCAGATATTTTTCTTGCCTCTTTACCATCTATACTTCTACTAGAAAAAATAGCATCAATAAGATAAGAAGCTTCGGTTCTATCGAATGTTCTAGATAATAAAGCAAAGCCCCCTTTAGCGCCTTTATCAATGTCATAATCTAATTCTTCGAGTATCGATAAAGAAGATCCGACACTTTTTCTTTCTAATTCAATACCGAAAATTTGGTAAATTTTATCAACTATCTCTTGTTGAGTTAAATAATGCTCTTCGTCTGTATATTCTTCTAATATTTTTAAGACTAATAATATCGAGCTCTTTTTGTTTGGTAACATCCTTTACCTCGATTTTAAGTAAGGCCAGCTCATATCACGCGCAAGCCTTTTATTAAATTTAGCTTGTTCGGCGATTTTTTTATTTTTCTCTTCTAATGAATTTAGATCTTTCCTAGCTCCTAAACAAAATATTAAAGCCGCTAACATAACTTATCCTCCGATAAGCTAATATTATTATAAATGATGTCCGTTTTTTGGGACACATGAAATAATTTTAAAAAACACCGCTCTGATTAGCGGTGTTTCATTTTTTAGAGCAATGAAGCGAGAAGATTGCCTTCACCTATTTTATGACCATGTTCATCATAAGTGTATCTTCCGTCATAACTGCCCTTTTTATGACCATGGGCGTCATAAATTTCTTGGCGAGTGCCGCTTGTTCTAATTTCCCCAAGCTTGTGGCCATGGGAATCCCTTAAAACGTTTGCCATACTTTTAACCTCCTTTATGCATTAGATTAATAAAAGGGTTGTCCATTTTTTGGGATTTCCCTTTTTAAGATAAAGTAAATATTTCTTCTAGCTTTAATAACAACAATTGGTAAGAAAAAAGGTTAACCAAAGACAGTACCAAACCAACTTTATTACCATTTAATCTAATTAAAATTTGATTAATTACAAGGCTTAACTATTTTTTATAAAGTCTTTTTTCGTTTCATAAAAACATTTGTTCGCTATAGAAAACTTTGCCAAGCGTTTCAAAAAGAAAATAGCGCTTCCATATAGAAAATCTACGTTCAATGGAACTTTTTTTCAACGAACGAACCCAATATTAATATCTTGCCATAAGCAAACTCAAAGCCTTTGAATTCGACAACATCATCAATATTATAATTCAATCTTTTCTGCAGACTTTAATTGCCAGCCATTTCCTGAGACCTTTTCCCACTCACATTTATAAATAACATTTATGTTGATGGCTAAATATCTCGCCCAACGATTGTCTAATTTATATGCCGAATCAACACCATTAGGAAGTTTTTGTCTTAAGCCATTTTTATCAAAAGTTGAATTCTCTTCCTTGCTTATTACACAACCAGATGCGTATTTATTCAAATATTGAATTATTTTATTTGCCGAATGAGACTCTCTCATCATAAAAATATCGTTAATTATTATGTTTCTTGGAACTATATGTTCATGAATTAAGTCTTTACCTGATGAATCAATCATTTTAATAAACTTTTCACCATTAATCATCACGACACAATTTATGTCAAATTTCTCAAAAAGAGCTTTTTCTGACCAATATTTGCATCCAAAATGTTTGGCTATCGATTCTGCTTTAATATCACTTGTGTCGGAAAAATATTCTGTATAGTCCCATAAAATTACTTGCTTTAATATCTTTTTAAACAGCATTTCATTTATATGACCATTTTGCAATTCATCAAGTTCATGATTAATAAAATAACCGATATCGTTTTTGTTATTAAACCACTGCTTATCCATTGCTCTACAAAGCTCCTTTTTTCATTGTTTTTAAAAATTTTTTTATACATAGTCAAAGTCATTTTAGATACACACTTTCACTCTCCAATTAATAGTCCATACTTTTATCTCGTGAAAACAAATCGAAGACATCACTAATTGTTTGAGTTTCTTTGTGATCCACTTCTGCTTCAATGCCGTTTTCATAGATATTTGATAGCGTTTCCACCGCCTCCTCTAATAAGTCGTCATCCATAAAGCTTAAAATTGATTATATCTATTAAATATTGAACCGCCTTATTCACGTTTCTCTCATGATTTAAAGCATAGATATAGTATTTGGAAAGATACAACATCGCTTCGTTTCGATTGTATAGAAAATTGTCTTTGTCAAGTATTGATCTATCTCATTAAAATCTATCTTAATCTTAACTTATGAATACTGCTTCAACATTACCATTAGGATCTTTCACGGTTCTAACATCTACATTTTTGCCATTTGAGTAAACATGGGTGACAAAAGTCCGGCCTTTATACCTATGTCGCCAGGATGTAGTTTTCTTTTGTTGTCTTTTTCCATTTTTATACCTTTTAATATTCAATATGGAATTCCCTTAATTTCTTATACGCATCTTCCAAATTTAAAGATATGTCCAAAGCATCAAATAAATCAAAAATATTTTCTATTTCATAAATTTGCTTATTCTCATATGCATCTCTTAGAAATTGAAGTGCTTCATATGCATTTTCTACAGTATTTTATAAGCTCTGTTTGTTTTAAATTTCATTAATCTATCCTCCTAACTCAAAAAGCAACACTACTTTAACATAGGGATTTTTTCATTTTTAATCTAAGAAAATTTCTCCAAGTTATGGCATATTTTTATGCCATTTTATATCTTTAAATAAGTAAAAGCATTAACAATATCAATATAGAATTAGTAAAAAACTTAAAGGGAACAACGAAAAAATTTTACTTTTTGCAATAGCAAAAATTATTGTGAATTATTCCTTGAATCATAAGCAGACACACTTGAGCAAAAATTAATCAACAATGTTATATAATGAGGCAAGAAAGTCGTATTTCTCTTTAACTAATATTATAGGAAAACTCATGATTGTTATTTTATAAGTTACTCGTCGATATTCGGCACATTAATCTCTAAAAATAGCGAATCAATTTCTGCGCCATGAGAATCTACATCCTCTTTTGAAAAAGGTGTTTTATAGCCATATATTTCATCATCACCATATTTTTCTTTTAGTGCAGTAATAATTTCTGGGAAAAACGGCTTAGTTTTATATATAAAAAGGCTACTAGAATCAAAACCATATCCATTATCGTCCAGAGGATCAACGTCTATTCTATTCAATATATCAATACGGCCAGTTACAATATCAAATCTATGGTTGAAATAGTCTTTATAATCAAACAACTCTTTCTTTTTCTTAAATGATGAGAAATATTCATATGTAGGCTTTATAGATGATTTATTTAAATTCACATAAAAATATTCATTGAAGGAAACGGCATAAGAAAAAAGAAAGTATTTATTATCTACGGATATTATTCTTATTGGTATAAGTTTGATTGCTTTCTTCTCTACTTTTAAGGATTTTAAAATATATTCAGGGCAATAATATAACACATACTTTTCATTATTTATTGCTTTATTGCAGAGTAATAGACACTATTTAAGAACAGTAGTAGGCCATTTTCTAAAAATAATGCTTTTTTCGATTTAACTCGGTAACTCCAATAGAAATAAACACCATCCAAATTATAATATTTTGAAGGTCGGTATAATGCAATTTTCACATTAGGGGTTATGTGCAAATAATGTACAGAAGGTTTTTATCCAATTCACCTTCTTCACATCAAACTTGGAAAAATTACAAATATTTTAAGTTTTTCTAAGTTCATTATTTACTATTTTAATTAATATTTTATTTTGTCAGCGCTTTTTTATTTAATTTCGACAATGTCTATTTTTAAGATATTGAAATAACATCGTTTTCAAAGACGATTTCTTAACTCTGTATATGTCACAATACCATAAAATTGCTATTTTTATGGTTTTTTAGAACTCTTTCTTATTTAAGGAACGAAGATAAACTCTCTTAAACACTTTCCTATTTTCAAAGAATCTTTCCTCTGATTTAGATAACTCACCAGCAGTTAGTTTTAATTCTGTAAGTCTGATAGATGTAATATAATCTGCTATTTGGGCTAATCTATATTTTTCTTGCTTGACGCCCTTTTTGAATTCAACAGGATAACCAGAAATACCAAAGGCTTGCGCTAAAGCTTTATGGACAATCTGTTGTCCTTTGTCATAGTAAACATTGATTAAGTCAAAAGTAGAAAAATATTCATAATGCTGCATTAAAAAATGAGTGAATGTTCTTTGCTAGTCTCGCTAACGTTTTAGCATCATCTTCAGCAAACTCTTTCTTCTTATAAACAAACTCTTTATGCATGATTGGAAGAATCGTGTATAGAATCAAGATTTTGTTAAAATATCTCTTTCTTTCTGATAAACCCATTTCTTTAAATTCGTCTTCTCTTCTAATAATTGGGCCAACATGAAATACCGGATCATCTTTAAATTTATTTAATTGTGAGGAAATATCGTTATTTTGTTCATGAAAAACAAGCGATACAACATAGTACTTAGAAGCGCCATATTCGAACCCAGTATCGCCAGATTCATCAATAAATACACTCAATACTTTCATCATATTATTAAAAAACCCTATTTCTAGGGTAATTGCGAGACTGTCTCTCGCGGTTTGGTGGGACCATGTACGGCACCCTATCAAGATGTTTTCTCTTGACACTTATAATATAGCATGTCAAGAAAACTGTCACAATACTAAATTCCATTTGAGTTTCCCCATTTTTAACAATGCCAGGAATAAAAAATAGCATTTTTGAATATTTTATAGTCTGAGAGGGTCATTTTTGCCTATTAAGTGAAGGTTACAAGGCATTTATGCTAGATTTTGATTGTCCAGAAAAAAATCTAAAGGCCACAAAGAATGCGAGGCAATCCACATGAGCAATTTTAGCAAGTTAATTGACAGGTTCGATAAGCTTTTTTTGTACTACCTGGAAAGGTAATATGTACATTCGACAAGCCGACGAGGAAGTCCTACATAGATGCCGTATACGGGATACTGAAGGGGCAAAGCATAATACTAAGTGACATCGCGCATTCCCTTGGCGAGAAGATAGCGCCCAAGAAAACAATAGAGAGAATTCCCAGGTTCCTTTCAAGGGAGTATGACTTAAAGTTCAGAAATGGCTTGCTATCGCTTGCCATCTCCATGATGCCGAAGAATGAGCTTAAGGTCTTCTCCGTCGACGACACGGATGTCTCGAAGCCATATGGAAAGTGCTTCGAATCGTTAGGAAAGGTCCGGGATGCATCCTCCGTTGATGGTGCGATTGGTAGCAGCTACAGGGTAAGTTGCATAACTGCACTGACTGCATCGAGCAAGCACCCAATGTCCATTTACGACGTCTTCCACTCCGAGACGAAACCAGGCTACCTTTCGGCAAACACGTATACGTTTGATGGCATCGAGTTCGTGTGCACGCATCTTTGCAAACGGGAATCCGTCTTCGTGTTTGACCGCGGATACGACGACTATAAGGTAATCAATTTCGTTGCATCCCACCGACAGTATTTCGTCATCAGGGTAAGAAAGAACAGGAAGATAGTGGTAAAAACGAGGAAGGCTGGACTGATTAGTAAGGGAAAAAGGAAGAAAGGAAAGATACTCATACCATTTACGTACAAGGGGAGTAAGCTTGTCGCCAAGGTATCGCACATAGGGGTCAAGCTCCTTGACGGCAACGAATACTTTGCTGTCTACTGCTACCTTGTCGAATCGAGCGAGCCAATGAAGCTGCTTACCAACAGGCCAATCAAGTCTAAGTCGGATGTGGTATCCGTGGTGATGAATTATGTTTCCAGATGGAAGATAGAGGAACAGTTCAGATTCAAGAAATGTGGGTTTAAGTTCGAGGACTTCAGGGTAAGGTCGCTAAATAGGATTAACAACCTAACGATGTGCCTTGATGCGGGAATAACCATGATGTCGTACCTCATTGAGGGGAATTCGGAACTATACAAGTGCTTGATATCGATGTCAAAGCACCTGAAGGGCGATGACGCATACATAAATTCTACCAACTCCTCTCAGGGATAAAAGACATTGCTGGGCCACAAGGAAATGGGGATAAAGTCAAAGCAGCAGATTGAGCACAGAAAAAAGCCTAAGCAACTAACTCTATTCTAATAAAATAGAATAGCCTTTCGGTTGACACGACACAAAACAATTCGTGATGACCATAAAATAAACAGAAAAATCATTTTTTATGACGTAACATGGGGAAACTCAAATCTCTTTACCGGATGTACTATATTTATCAAAGTTGTTTTTGGGACACCGCTTTCGCTTGATAATATAGAAACAGACATTATCAAACTTAAAAATAAATCAAATAGAAAATAGTTGTGTATAAACTAACTTCTTATAATTTTCTTTTGAAGCACTGTTCTTGTGATAATCGGCATAATGAGTAATCTTTACTATTCTTTTATTTGGAAAATACTTTTTTAAATAGTGCTCAACTTTTGTCCCAATTGCTACCAAAATAACATCTCCGCCTAAAATTTTCAGTTCCTCATTAAATGTATCAATGTCTTTTTTACTAATTCAGGCTTTGCTTTTAGCTTATCTTTGAGTTTTTCACTTTTTGTTAAAACAAAGCTTTTAAATAAATCAGTAATATATCAACCCAAAAAATCAGTACCTTGTAAAGCGAAACACAATTTATAATCTTTTTGGTTTTTGTAATCGCTGTGGAAATTCTTAAAAGGTATTGAATTTACATTTGGATGCTCTGCTGGATTTAAGCCAACAAAAACATATTTCGAATTCAGATTATTAACATTGCTTTCTGTTAAAAGCGATATATCCGCAACACAATCCCAAGATTTCCAAATTGTAAAGCTTGAATAACCGCTAAATTTTTTAATGCACTAAATTGTTCTTTAGTCATTTTAATAAAATTTAATCTCCTCTTTGTTTGTGCCACCATTGTCTTTTTCTTTGTGGGTAAATCAATAAAATCTATTCTATTTCTCTTCCTTAAAATATCTCGCTCTTAATCTATCGGCTTGCTCTTTAGAAATAAGGTGCTCTACTTCCGCAACGTTGATAGAACTATTGAGTTGATCGCTATAACAATCCACTAACGTGCTATCTTTACGAATTGCTTTTCTATATTCAGAAATTGCCTCCATCAAAAATTCTGGTAACAATGTTTTTGATTCTTCCCTTTCAAGGGAAAGCAAATCTTCGATTGTCACATCTAAACTTTTAGAAATCGCTAATAAGGTTTTACCAGAACATTCTAAAATATCAGCTTTACCCGAAGAAATATCAGTTAAAGTTGTTTTTGGTACTCCGCTATTTAAAGATAAGGAATATACAGTAGTTTTTTTGTCAGCAAGTAAATCTAAAAATGTCATGCTTAAATTATATCGGTTAACCGACTTATCTTTAATAAGAATTGAAGAAACCAAGAATTGAAGAAAAAACAGCACCGATTTCTCGATAATGTAGTTAACGATTGTCTCAATGTAGCCACGTTACTAGTAAACACGACCAATCGTAACGACATTAATAGTATTATTGTAACGACGTTACACTAATTTTTTACGTTTAATAATATATCATCGAAATACTTCAAGGCAGAGAACGCATATCTTTTAGCAACGTATTCATTTCCGCCATGCTTTTTATAATTGATATAATCATTAACGTATTTTTTAAACTTGTTGATAATAAAGAATGTCTTTTGTTCAAGTTCTAGATATTCTTTATCGTTGATGTCTGTTACCTCACCTAAATAAGAGTCTTTAGAAATCACAACCGCTTTAGAATAATCTATTCCAGTTATTGAATTCGTTTCACGATCTGATGTTTTAAATTTATAGCAATAGGAATGGCGGATATTAGTTCTTAATGGAATTGCAAATTTTACATTATTAATTTTCACAAGTAAAACAACATAAGGCCTACATAATTTAGCTTCCATCTCTGGAAATTCATTGTGAGGATAAGCCTTGTAAAATTCTTTTGATAGTTTCCTTAGTTCAACAAGTTTTGCCATAAAAATAATAAAAGCTTGGATAATCCAAGCAATTTCATTTGGGATTTCTTTTAAAGGTCTTACCCTCAGACCATATCTTCATTTGGGATTTCTTTTAAAGGTCTTACCCTCAGACCATATCTATCAAGAGGTTCCCCTTTTGACACTCATATAATACAAAATAAAACCCTATTTTTCAATAGGGCATTAGATCAATGGTTGCGGGGAGTGGACTTGAACCACCAGCCTTCAGGTTATGGGCCTGACGAGCTACCATTGCTCTACCCCGCGACAACTGCTTAATAATATAAAGAAAGACGACTTAAAGCAAGTAATTTAGTAAAATGGCCTTTACAATTGAGTGTTTACCGAACTTTTTTAGTAACGGTTATAGACTTTTTCGGCAAAGCCAGGAACGTCTTCAAAGAGGAATTTCTTACCATCAGGGAAAATATATTCGCCACTAAAAAGACCAAAGACTTGGTTTTGCTTACTTCTAATAAGCAAGACGTTACTATCGCTATGACGGTTTATAACGGGTTTAAAGGTAGCTTTTAAACCACTTCCTAATATTTTCCATTCATCTAAATAATGTTCCCTTTTCTTTTCTTCTCCAGGAATAATAAACATAACTCTTCCGATTTTAAAGGGTTTACCATCAATATAGAGAATATTTTCGCTAGCTTTAGAAGTATCGCCAAACCCATATCCAAGATTCCAAGCAAAAGGAACGCCATCTTTATTTAGTCCATTTAAAGATGACCAATACCAAGTATTTTTATAAGTCCAAACTCCTCTACCCCAATCTAAGACACCATAAGAAGAAGACATATTAAAAGTCTCTTCCCCTAATTTAATCTCTCCAGTAGCTTTAAGTAGATTAATCTTTTGGTTGTAATAAAAGTGTCCTTTTTTATTAAATGGGGTGGCAATAACTAATGAATTAGGAGATAAGGTTTCTTCTAAAAGAAGATCAATAATTAAATCTCTTCCCTTATTAAAAGAAGGAATATGACCTTTGATAGTCCTCTTACCATTACCTAAAGAATTAAATTCGAGAAAATTCTTTCCTTTTTGATAAATAGTTTTTCCAGATGAAGAACTCTCTGGCAAGTTTAGATTTCCTTTAGAAAAAGGGCGCATCATCATCTTATCTAGATGAATCTTCTTTTTAAAATCTAGATAAGTAATGCTACATAGATCCATATAGGAGTTATCTGCAATCGTAAAAGCAAAACCAAAAGAAGAATTTCCAACGTAATAATAATCCCATTCTTTTATCCGAAGAGAAGGCGCTTTAATATCTCTCCTATGATATTGTTTTACTGGGGATAAAGAGTATCCCGCTTCAGATAAATTACCTTCCTCGTTTAAAAGAAGTCCGTCACTTAAGATGTGTTCCATATATATTTCTCCCTTGATATTATTCTATAAATAAGATAAAAATGCATTAAGAGGAGGTAATTTATGTCTTTAGAAGAAGAAATTATCGATAAAAAAGAGGACACTGCACCTAAAAATAAAGAACCGGGGATATTTAATCTATATTCAGCGATTAGTACATCTTTATTCGGGTTACTACTAATTATTTATATTGTAATATCAGTGCTACTTCCTGATTATAAAACTCAAGGTGGCTTTAATTTATGGTCTTCCTTATGGCCAATCTTATTTTTTAGTGATTTGCCTACAAGTTTAGTGAAAGCTATTAAAGGAAAACGATTTTGTCTCTTTAGTATTTGGGGACTAATCCTCGGACTATATTTCTTAATCGCTTTCTTTACTGGTTATTGGCACCCCTTATGGCTAATACTTTTAATTATTCCAGCTTATTACTGTTTATTTGGTCCGGTCGATAAATATTTTTCTAACAAAGGAAAATAAAAATAAAAGCCTCTATCCAACTTTTATAGCAAAGAGAGATTGGAGGCTTTTTATATTATTTATTTAATAAAGAAGAAATAAAGGATTCCGCTTCATCCATTTGGCGTTCCATATCTTTTAAGAGAGTGAATTGATCAATAGCTCTAACTAAATTATGTTCAGGATAAGCCGTATGGAAATAAATATCCCCATTTAGATAATCACCTAAGAAACGAATGCCACATTCATAAGTCATAAGCCAGGCACTATAAGGGAAAAGACGAATTTCTTTTTCTACTAAGGAGCCATTAACTCCTTCTAAGAAACCTTCTGTATAGGCTTTAAATAAAGGAAGAGAAAAATGAATTTTCTCTAAATCTTTTTCGTCTTCTTTAGCGGTATTTGCACCAAAACGAATTGAATCGCCAAAATCATATAAAGCACTACCAGGCATAATAGTATCTAAATCCACGACACAAAGGGCTTTATCGGTATTGATATCAAAGAGAACATTATTTAATTTAGTGTCATTATGGGTGCTTCTAAGAGGAATAGAACCATCTTTAAGTCCGTCGACTACTAAAGAAACTTTATCTTTTCTTTCTAAGGCAAATTCGATAGCCTCTTTGGCATTTTCTTTTCTATTAGAACGATTTTCTTTTACCGCTAATAAGAAATCTTTAACTCTTTTAGGGGTATCGTGGAAATGAGGAATAGTTTCAAATAATTTTTCACTCGGGAAATCTCTAAGTAAATATTGGAAACGACCAAAGGCTCTAGCAGCTTCTTTAAACATTTCTTCATTTTTAGGAGAATCGTAACTGATAGAACCTTCAATAAAATTATAAATTCTCCAGCAACCATCTTCTTTATTTGTGTAATACAAGCCTTCTTTATTCACTATTAAAGAAAGGCATTCTCTAGAGGGATCCTTACCTTCTTTTAGAAGGCTTTCTTTTAGGAAAGAGGTCACTTCCACGATATTTTCCATAACTTTAAGAGGTTCCTTAAAAGCAACTGGAGAAAGACGTTGAAGTAAATAACGTTTACCATTATCTTCTTCGATAATATAAGTATCATTGATATGTCCAATCTCCAAACGAGTAATCTTCTTCGTATTACCAATAGAAGGATAATAAGAAAGAGTAGAAAGAACGTCCGCAGTTGTTAATTTTTTCATTTTTGTGCTTTCCATAAATAAAAGCCACGAAAGGTGGCTTCTTATTATATATATTTTTATTCGCTTTTGTCTTCGCCTTTTAAGAAATCAGGTAAAATGTCGCTAATTAAGCTATCTTTATTTTCTTCTTCACTTTTAGAAATTTCTTTTTGTCTTATTTGATCAACACCTTTTCCAAAATCTTTTGGAGAAGAAGGCATAATTACTTTGGGTGGCAAAGATAAATCAATTTCATTAGCAAAATCGGCAGCAATAACCGATAGTAATAAGCAATCTTCTAAATTAGGATTGATGGAAACACCAAATTTCATATCGACGTTGCCACCACACTGTTCAGAAACAATATTGACACATTGTTGGGCTTCATATAAGGTTACGCCCGATCCGCAAGTGACAAAACAAATAGCTCTTTTAGCGCCAGAAATTGAAGCTTCCAATAAAGGATTATTTATAGCATTTTCCGCCGCTTCTCTCGCTTTATTTTCTCCTCTTCCTGTTCCATAACCAATTAAAGCAACACCAGAATCTTTTAAAGTAGATTTGACATCCGCAAAATCAAGATTAATCATGGCAGGAACTAAGATTAAATCAGCAACAGTTCTCACGCTTTGAGCTAAAACACGGTCACTTTCTCCAAAAGCGTCATTACAAGGCATATTGCCAGAAGTCATTAATAATTTATCGTTAGAAACAATGATTAAAGCATCAACGCTATCTCTAAGAGCATTTAACCCTTGAACACTATTTTCGATTCTTTCTTTTCTTTCGAAATTAAAAGGTCTAGTAACAATAGCTAAGGTTAAAGCACCACTTTCTTTAGCGATTTTAGCAATTACTGGAGAAGCACCAGTGCCAGTGCCTTTACCCATACCAGCCGCTACAAAAACCATTTTAGCGCCTTTAACTATTTCTTTGATTTTATCGCTGGAAGCTTCCACGGCAGCTTTACCAACAGCGGGATTTCCTCCCGCTCCTAAACCTTCAGTAAGTTCTTCACCTAAAACGATTCTATTAGCACATTTAGAAGAAGCTAGGGCTTGTTTATCGGTATTACAAACGTAAAATTCGACATTTTGAATATTATCGTCAATCATCCGATTAACGGCATTATTACCTGCGCCACCAACACCGATGACAACAATTCTAGCAACCGGTTCAAAATTATCTAAATCTTCTGTAAAGTCCATTATTTATCTCCTTTACCTCTCGATAGAGTAGAAACTCCATGATAACTATCTGAAAGATGTTCATTTTTATTTGAAGCATCTAATATCATTCCTAAAACATTAATTAAAGAAGGATCTCTTGCTCCTAAAACTTTAGGAACATAAAAAATCATTTCTTTTTGTTGACCTAGCGATTCTTTAAGTATTTTTTCTAAATTAAATAATTTGCTTCCTCCACCAACAAATATAAGAGGTAATTGGTTAAATGAAGAGGCACTACCTTGTTTTGCGCTAAGGGAATTTATTGCGTTAGCAATCATAATTCCTAGGCTAAGAGAGGCTTCCTTAATAGATTCAGTTAATTCCTTTTTAGAGAAGGAATAAGTTTTACCAGATATATTTATTGGAGTCTCATAGGCTCTATTAGTTTCATCAAATCCATATTTTATTTTTAAAGCTTCGGCTTCATCGAAAGATATCGAAAATTTTTCACTAATAGCTTTAGTAATATCCTCGCCACCTCTATAAAAGACTAAGCTTCCATATAGAGATTTCTTACCAATTAAAGAAACAGTAGTTAAAGAAGCACCAATATCAATTAAAAAATAAGATTCGGGATTTTTAGGATTGCTATTAATGAGCATAGATGCGCAATGCGGACCAATAGAAGATTGTCTCACTCGATATTTAGCTTCTTCACAAGTCTTTTTATAAGAATTGATTAAGGCTTCTGGCAAAGTATGAATCTTAGCCTTCATTGTTAAAGATAAAGTAGCTCTACCTAAAGGCTCATCGCTATAACATTCCCCATTAGAAAGTAGATAGTAATCAGGAACTATATCCACCACTAAATTGTTATTAGGAATTGTTTCTTTCTCTACTAAAAGTAAAACGTTAGAAATGTCTAAAGGCGCAACTTCATTCCCCACTAAATTAGTAGCTTTAGTAGTCTCATAGACTTCAAACCCTAAGGCTGGCAAAACAAGAGCGAGATCATCGCAATCAACTTTTACCCTAAGATTTTCATCTTCAATATTCGAAAATGTAGATAAAACTTTAGCGACTTCTTTATCGCTGTTAATTAGCCCTCGATTCATAAAATGGGCGATTGGCTTCTCGGCATAATAAAGAAGATAAGGATTTCCTTTATAGCAATAACCAATAGCAAATTTAGCTACACGAGAGGTAATTTCTAAGGCTGCAACATTCTTTGTCATAACTTTATAAATTGTAAGATACTTGGCTATATTCCTCAAGAGGAATAAACAAAAAATTAGTAGTTTTTTAGATTTGCTAAATATCTACTAACTTTCTACTATATATTGTAATGAAATCCGCACCACTACAAATTTTTTATGGGAATTGATTATCTTTAATTTTTCGAAAACTATGCCTTCGCCATTAAATAAAGAATAAGGAAATTAATAATCAGGAAATATCCAATAAATACGTTTTAATTTAAAAAATCTCACCACTAAGGATGAGATAAATAAGAAGTTTAAGGAAAGGAAATTTAATTATTCATCTGACGAGGAATATTCCTTCATTTCAATCTTCTTGGGTTCGCTATTAGAAGCAGCTAAAGAATCAAAGAGCATTAAGCCATATGAGGAATAAATTAATAAACCCACAAGGTCTATATCCCCAATCGATATTGTATAGCCATTATGATCAAAGACGAGATCTAAAATAAGAACTAAAACAAAGATGGATGCAATGAGAAAGGCAATCTTATTTAAGCTTTCGTTATTAGGAGATACTTTCATAACGATATAAGTTACAATTAAGCATAAAGATGTAATTAAACTTATTATAGAAATTGCCCAAGCAGTTGGTCCCATTGATGTTGAACCATTATTAACTAACCCCATAATATCGCAAATGAAAATAAATAATGGGAATAAGGTGATAGAAACTAAATTTAAAATGTTTTTAGCAACTAAAGATAATTTATCAGATATGAAAATATTTACGATACCGATTAAGAGGTAATAAAGAGAAATGAGAAAGCCAATAATACCTATCACTAAAGCAAAACCACTAAGTTGCAAATAATTCAAATAAACCAAAAAGAGAATAGCTCCTAAGATAATTGAAATAAAAGGTGATATAAATTCACGGATTTTTTTCATAATATTGTCCTCCAAAGAAATTATATAAGACTATTAAAAATAAAATAAAGATTTCTTTATAAATATAACTAAAAAAGGCTCCCTGGCAGGAGCCAATTTAAAAAAGAGGAGTTTGAACCGATTCTAATTATTACATTCCTCTTTCTTCGTATCAAAAGAAGAAGAAACCTCATTCTCACTATCTTCTTCTGAATGTTCTTGAGTAGCACGGAGTTCGTTTTCGGCGATTTTATAAGTAATTCCAACCGGAATAGCGGCTAAAGAAACAAAACAAGCACCTAAAAGGAAAACGCCTAAAACTAAACGAGTTCTGTAATACCACTTTTTATGACCGGTTTTTTCAATTTTATCTTTCATCATAATTTTTCTCCTTTTGTTGTTCTTCTTTCAATCGCTCTTAGCCTAGCGCTATGAGCGCGGGGATTATCTTCTATTTCTTCTTTGGAAGGAGCTAAGCCCCCTTTTGTTAAATTAATGAATTCTGCCTTTTTAATTTCATTTGGATAAAGGTCGGGACCATTTCGATCACCTTCTACCACTGTTAGTTCTCTCATTCTTTCTTTAACGAGACGATCTTCAAGGCTATGGAAGGTAATTATTATTAAGTGTCCACCTTCTTTTAGAAGGGAGGGAGCATCTTCTAGGAGCTTCTTTAAGGCATCTAATTCTCCATTTGTTTCAATTCTTAGAGCCTGGAAGATTTGTTTTGCTGGATGCCCTTTTTTAAGTAATTCTTTTTTAGGTTTGGCTTCTTTAATGATGTCCACTAGTTCAAAGGTAGTTTCGATAGGCTTAATCGCTCTTTTTTTAACTATTAAGGAAGCCACTTTGCTAGCGTCTTTATCTTCGCCATAGAGGCGAAATATTTTAGCTAATTCTTCAAATGAATAATTATTAACGATATCTTTCGCAGTCTTCTTTTCTCTTTCATCCATCCGCATATCTAAGATAGCGTCTTGTTTATAAGAGAATCCTCGATATCCTTCATCGAATTGAGGAGAAGAAACACCTAAGTCAGCGACAATGCCATCTACTTTAGAGATGTTTCTAGAGGCTAATTCTTCCTTTAAGGAAGCAAAATTAGCATGAATAATCTCGAAATTGTCCCCGATAGCATTTAATTTAGGTAAGGATTCTTTAATTGCTTCTTCATCTCTATCAAAGGAATATAGATATCCTTCTTTTAAATGAGAGAGAATATTAGAAGAAGTTCCACCTCTCCCTAAGGTGACATCGACATAAATGCCATCTTCTTTGATATTAAGGAGAGAGATAGTTTCTTTTAATAAAACAGATTTATGTTCCATTTTATTCCCTCCCCTCTTTAGCACTATTATCTAAAGCAAGAGCAATTTCTTCGAATTGATCGCTTTCTTTATTTAGATAATCCTCGTAGGCGGCTTTATCAAATAATTCGATATGATCCAAAACACCTAAAATCACAATTTCATTAGATAAGTGATAACGATTTTTAACTTCAGTCGGAATAGTTATTCTAGAATGAGAATCAACTTCTAAATCAATAACACTTCCTAAAGCAAGACGAAGGAAGGAACGGGCTTTGGGATCAAAATAAGAAAGTTTTTCTAATTTTGCGATGTAATTTTGGAAGGTTTCTTCTAAATAGAGAGAAACAGTTCCTTCAAAACCACGTAGCAAATATAAATGAGAAGGCACATCCTTCATCAATTTGCTTGGTAAAAGCAAGCGATTCTTCGCATCGAGTGTTCGATTATAAGTTCCAAAGAATTTTCCCACTTTTTCCCACCTTGCTAATAATTTACCATTGGTAAACTATATAAACAAGAGAAATTTTTACAATTTGACATTATTTTTTTACGAAAAAAGAGTGAGTCGAATCTCACTCTAATTTTCTTAATATTTTTAGTAAATAAGGAATTTTTTAAAGTATTTTTCCTAAATCTTTGGTTAATCTGATTGGTAAGTGGGAAAGAATGATATTGAATAACAAATCATCTAATTCAAAAGACGAAGAAGGGAAAATATATCCTTCACTTTCGCCATCTTCTTTATCCATTATCTCAATACCTTTTTCTTCGATATTAAGAGAATAAATGAAAGGCGTACAATCAGAAGTATCTTCTACTTCAAGATTAGTCTTTATCTTAACGTCTCCTAAAAGTCGTTCTTTAACCTTATAAAATCGCGCCTCATATTTAATTTTAGAAATTTTATGGAGAGGGTAAGGTAAAGGTTCTTTTAAAGAAATTTCTTCTCCTTCAAAAAGATTTCCTTCTCCTCCCCTTATAGCGCTTTTATTAATTTTCATTAGGAACGAACCTCACAATCAAAGACATTCTTTAAGGTTAAAATAACCTTATCCATGATCTCTTTAGCTTCATTCTCTTCCATAGTCCCATCTTCTTTTCTTAGTGATAAATGAAGAGCCATGGATTTCTTATAACTTTCAATTTTCTCTCCTTCATAAAGATCGAAAATAGAAATTTTTTCAATTCGTTTATCTAATTTACTAAGAGCTAAACGAATGTTTTCATAGGCTACATCTTTCTTTACTAAGAAAGCTAAATCTCTTCTAATAGAAGGGAATTTAGGAGGTAAAGAGGCCTTTTCTTGGCTGACTTTAAGTAATAAAAGCTCATTTAGATCAATCTCTAAAAGAATTATTGGTTCTTTAGGAAGAGAAAGTTCTTCTTTGAGCGAAGGATGAATTTCGCCATAAATAGCGACTGGTTTCTTCCCTAAAAGAAGTCTTTCTGAGCGATATGGATGCCACTCCGGACCGACGTTATTATCCTTCTTAAAACGATTTAAAGAGAGACGAAGTAAAGATAAAATTCCTTCAATAATTCCCTTAGCATCGTAAAAATCAAAATTTCTTTCTTCAAGTTCACCCCTTAAAGAAGCTTTGCCACTTAATAAAATTGCTAGTCTCTTTCCGGCATAATTAAGAGCATCAACATCGGAAACCTCAAAGATACCAAAATCATTTTCTTGCCTAGAAAGATTATATTTAGCAACTTCTAAAAGTGAAGGAAGTAAAGAAGAACGAAGATACATTCTATCTTCTGTAAGAGGATTCTTTACTTGATAATGTTCATATTTTCCTAAATCGGTGAAGGAGGATATATCTTTCTTACCAACTAAACTATAGGTAATAATCTCCGAAAAACCTAAATGTCTTAGATAATTGCGGATATAGCGAACATCTTTTTCTTCACTAGATAACCCGCCTTCGCTAGTTAATGGCAAAGAAGGAAGCTTAGAAATAATATTGTTATATCCTAATAAACGAATAACTTCTTCGGATAAATCTTCTTTATCTTTAATATCACTTCGATATTTTGGAGCGGATACTTTAAAAGATTCTCCATTAACTCCTTTAATAACAAAATGATCTCTACTAAGAGTTTTTAAGATAATATCAAGAGAGAAAGAGGTGCCTAAACGTTTATTAATATATTCTCTTGAACAAGAAATCTCGTTTTCTTGATATTTATAAACGTTATATGGCTTTAAAGAAATAAGTTCTTTAGCTTCCCCTAAATCTTTTAATAATGAGGCTATAGCTTCTAAGGTTTCCTCTTGGCTAAAGGGAGAAACGCCACCTTTAATAAAGCGCGCACTAGAATCACTAAATAAACCAATTCTATTAGCGGTCCTTCTAATTCTAGCTCCATCAAATAAAGCAGCTTCCACAACTATATTCTTACTGTTTGTAGTAACCGAAGCTTCCTTAGAAGTCATTAAACCCGCTAAACACATTGGTCCATTAGGACTAGAAACTACTAAGTCACCTTTCTTTAAAACGTAGGTTTTATCGTCCATTGCTAAGAAATCGCCTTCAAAATCATCTTTAACACATAGAGAAGTGCCTTCTAATTTATCTAGGTCATACATGTTAATTGGTTGACCAAAAAGAAGCATTGCATAATTACCGATATCAACAATATTATTGATTGGTCTAATGCCAGAAGAAATTAAAGCTTCTCTTAACCAAAGAGGAGAAGGTTTAACAGTAATATTTTTAGCGATTAAGCCATTAAAAATGCTACATCCGTTAGTTTCACTTCTAAGCGAAAAAGAATTATCAACTTTTGCTTCTAAAGCAGGGAAAGTTTCAAATTTAAGCGGTAAGTCCAATATCGCCGATAGCTCAGAGGCAATATTATGAACGCTTAGAAGATCACCTCTATTAGCGAGTAATTCTAAATCTAAAATAGTATCATCAAGTCCTAAATAACCTAAAACATCTTCGTTACCAACTTTAGCGTCACTTGGAAGCTCTTCAATACCAGACATCTGTTTTTCAGAAAGGAACTTTTTATCGACTCCAAGTTCACTTAATGAACAACACATACCATCGCTACTAACGCCTCTAATCTCGCTTTTAACAATTGTTATTTCCGGAAGAATAGCGCCTTCTCTAGCCACAATAACTTTTAAACCAACTCTGGCATTAGGAGCACCGCACACAATTTGATGAACGCCAAATTTTTCTCCTTCATCAACTTCTAAAATATGGAGATGATTGCTATCTGGATGAGGAACACAAGAAATAATTTCTCCGATTACTAAATTGGTTCCTTTTGCTAAGGCGGTAATAGAAGCGACTTCAATACCCGCAAAAGTGAATTTATCAGCGATTTCTTGCGCAGTAAAATTAGCAATTGGTAAATATTTATTTAACCATTTTAATGATATTTTCATGTTCTTCTCCTTATTTCTCGTGGAATGATTTTAAGAAACGTAAATCATTCGCATAAATTCTTCTAATATCATCAATTCCATAGCGAAGAAGCGCTACTCTTTCAATGCCAACGCCAAAGGCAAAGCCGCTATAAACATTAGGATCATAGCCGCACATTCTAAGAACATTAGGATGAACTTCCCCTGCTCCTAAAATCTCAATCCAGCCAGTTCCTTTACACATTGGGCAGCCTTTTCCACCACATTTCGAGCAAGAAACATCAACTTCGACAGAAGGTTCTGTGAAGGGGAAATAAGAACTTCTAAGACGGATTTCTCTTTTTTCACCAAACATCTTTTTAACAAAGAGTTCTAAAGTGCCTTTTAAGTCCGCCATCGAAATATTTTTATCGACAAGTAACCCTTCAATTTGTCCGAATTGATGAGAATGGGTCATATCATCATCATCTCTTCGATAGCATTTTCCTGGACAAACGATTCTAAGGGGCTTTTTCTCTTTATTATCTAACATAGAATGAGCTTGCGCCGCACTAGTTTGGGTTCTAAGAAGTAAAGAATCAGAGATATAGAAAGTATCTTGCATATCTCTAGCAGGATGATCTTTAGGAACATTAAGAAGTTCAAAATTATAGTGGTCAGTCTCGACATCTCTTCCCGAGAACACTTTAAAGCCTAAAGAAGAGAAGATATCCACCATTTCATCAACAATTATCCAATAAGGGTTAATTGAGCCATTAAAATAAGTTCTTCCGGGAAGAGAAAGATCAATTTTCTCTTCTTCTAATTTCTTATTTAAAGCTTTTTTAGCAAGCTCTTCTTCTAAGGTTTTATAAGCATTACTAACTTCGTTTTTAGCATCATTTATAGCTTTACCAAAAGAGGCTCTTTCGTTAGGGAGAATGTCTTTCATTCTTCCCATAAGTAAGCTAATTTGGCCTTTTTTAGCTAAATATTTAGCATAAAAGGCTGCTAAAGCTTGCTCATTAGTAATACTCTTAATCTCTTCGAGCGCATTTTTAGTTACTGCTTCTACTTCTAATCTTGGATCCATAAGTCCCCCTAAAAATAAAAAAGGATGCTAGGAGTGGCTCTCGCCACGGTACCATCCCAATTCGTATTTCACGCACTTTATAGCTATAACCCGCAACGGAGGAAGTCTCCTTCCTGTTCTCCAAGGTGAATTCGCCAAGTTCTCTTTTAAGACGGTTTCTCTAATGGTCTCTCCCAGGAAAAGGATGCCTTGGTTACTCTTCTTTTCAACGAACAAACTTATTTTACTATTAAAGAAGAGAATGTGAACTATTTAGTGCTTTCTTGCCTAGAATTATTTCTTTTTTATCATAATGAATTAAACTCTCTATTCAAAAATCTAAAAAAGGACTAAGTAAATCTATTAAAGTTCTAAATTAGGCCACTTCTCGCGATTAAGTAGATCATTTGGTAAGGAGAAAAGACAATCCTTTTCTTCTAAAAAACTGCCAATCATGGAAAGAGAAATATCAGTAATCGAAGATTCTTCTTTTTCTTCTTCTTTTAATTTTAAATCAAGACTAATTGAAACTTTATTAGCCTTCCCTTCAATAGGCAAATAAGAATAAATAATCTCCCCATTAATATTTTCAATTCTCGCGATAAAAGCTAATAAATTATCTTTTAATTTTTGATTTTCGCTAGGGATAAAATCATTAACATAAGTAGTTAAATTAGTTTTAATTTCTTCAGTATCCGCTAAAGAAATTGATAAATAATTAAGCTTATCATCTTCATAAGTATATAAAGAAGCTTCGCCATTATTTAATTTCTCTTGAGCATTGCTTCTAAGAGAAGAAATTATGGAAGCAGACTTTTTATTTAAAGGAAAAAGCCCGTTTAATTTAGAATAAGTCGCCGTTACATCTAAATAAGAACGTTCTTGAAGAGTTCTTTCAGGGAATAAAGTTCCTAAAAAGGAACGTGATAAAGCGGCTTTAGAAGTATCAAAATAGAAACCAGTTTCTTCTTCTTTCCCAGAAAAATAAGCAAATAGTCCTTGATTAAAAGGCAATTGATAATCGCTCTTTTTCTCAATAATTTTCGCTTTTAAACGAGAAGAACCGAAAATTGAGGTAAAAGAAGTAGCTTCATCTAAAGAATTTAGTTTCCAAATTAGATCATCAGAAGAAATAGTTAACTCATATTCTTTTTTAGCATCAACTAGAGCAAAACGTTTTTCTGAAAGAGGCGCACTCCATTCTTTTTCACTAGATAATGATAATTTAAATAAGGGTTTATCGTCATAATCTTTAAAAGATAAACCAAAATTATTTCTAGAGAATTCAGTCATTAAAGATTGTTCAAAATCCGCTAAAGAGAGGTTAAGATCTTCAGATTTAGTAATATAAATCTTCTCTTTTATTTCTTCAGATGATGAGGAAGAACTTAAATTATTTTCGGATGCACAAGAAAATAAGAAAGGAAACATTATTAGGAAACTAATTTTCTTATTCATTAAGCACCCTCCTACCTAAATTATACATTAAAATACCGCCCGCTATAGCGACATTCAAAGAATTAATATTGCTCATTTCAATTTTGATAGAATAGTCGCAATTCTTATTTATTTCCTCTTTAACTCCTCTTCCTTCGTTTCCTAAAATTAATAAGATTTTTGGCGGTAAATTCTTCTCTTTCTCCATAAAGGAAGATAAAGGAACGGCGTTTTTTAAGGAAGTTGAAAGAGTCAAATAACCTTCTTTTTTAAAATCTTTTAATATCAAAAGAGGATCAATAGAAGACTGAGAGATATTTAAATCAAAGATAGCTCCTTGAGAAGCCATAATAGCTTTATTGGAATAGGGAGAAGCTGAACCATTACTTAAGATGACATTTTTAAAGCCAAATGACAAAGCGGTTCTAAGAATTGTTCCCACATTTCCTGGATCTTGAACATCATCTAAATATAAAGAAGGAAGAGAAAAATCTATTTCCTTTTTCTCTTTATAACAAAGAGCCACTACTCCTTCAGGACTTTTAGTAAAAGTCAATTTATCTAGGACATTATCAGATATTAAATATTGAGGAATATTAGAAAAGTTTGGATAAAGTTTCTTCGTCGAATAAATCTCTTTTACATAATGATGTTTAAGAGCCATTTCTACTAAATGAAAACCTTCAACTAAAAATAAATCTTTAGGAAGTTTATTTAGAGCTTTGATTTTAGGATTATTTCTTGAGGTAATCTTTTCCACCATAATCGTGATTAATAAGCGCTTTTCGACATTGATAATAATCCGGAAAAGCCACTAATAGTCTATCATAAAAGCTCTGAGAATGAGAGTGAACGAAATCATGAACTAATTCATGAGCAATAACGGAATCAATAATGTGTGGCGCATAATGGACTAGAGAGCAAGAAAAACTAATCTTTCTATTCTTATAATGAAAGATTCCATAAGCGGATTTTAATGGTTTTATTTCAAAACTGAGTCCTTCTTTTTTATTACCCACAATATTGATGTAAGGCATAAAACGGGCAGAAATATAAGGTTCTAACTTACTTTTTAAGAATTTATTCTTTTCTTTTAAGGAGAGAGAAAAGAAAGAAGGCATATAAAAATGCTCACCAAATAAATAAATATAGGGATCTTCATATGGCAAGGCATTAAAAGCTTTTCTCTTATTTAATTTAGGAATGGCTTTAATTAAATAATTTTCAATTATAGAAAGTGGCAAATACATCGACGCTCGTACTAAAAAAACGCCGTCATCTTTAATAGCAATGCTTAAAGAACTTCTCCTTCTTTCACTACGATGTAGTTCATAAAGGTAACGTTCGTTATTAATTAATAGAGAATGCATTTCAACCATAAAACTATTGTAACTTAAAATAGCAGATAAAGTTTCTTCATCTCCTAAATAAGCACATTTTTTATTATCCTCTTATTATTAATAAGGTGAAAACGGTTTCTCTTTGTTAAGAGGTCTTAGAAGTGTATAATCCCCTTCGTGGAAAAGATACTAATTTCAGCCTGTTTGCTAGGCGATAAAACAAAATATGACGGAGGCGACAATTATTGGCCTTTCGTCGAAGAACTCAAAAAGAAGTATGAACTAATTCCTTTTTGTCCAGAAGTCGAAGGAGGATTAAGCATTCCTCGTTCCCCTTGTGAGATTCAAAATGATGGAAGTGTTAAAACCAAAGAAGGCAAAGATTGCTCTAAAGAATACGCTTTAGGTGCGGAAAAAGCTTTTATGGCTTGTCGTTTATTTGGAGTAAGAATCGCTATTTTAAAAGAAGGTTCTCCTTCTTGTGGTTCTAGAAATGTTTATGACGGCTCTTTTAAAGGTAATAAAGTGGCAGGACTTGGTATTACTGCTAGAAGACTTATTGCCGCTGGCATAAAAGTTTATTCAAACGAAGATAATTTATCCTTCCTCTTAGGAGAAAGTGACGAAATTAAAGAAAAGCGTAAACAAAAAAATATTCAAAAAGAAAAAGATAAAAAGCTCGATAAAGAGCCTTCTTTTAAGAAAAAAGAAAGTTTCTCTAAAAAGCCTTTTAAGAGAGACTTTAATAAAGATAGTAAAGAAGGTTTTGACTTTAAAAAGAAAAGAGACTTTAAAGGAAGAAAACCATCTTTTAGAAAAGATGATAAAGAAAGAAAGGGTTCTTTTTCTAAGAAGCCCTACTCCAAAAATTCTTTTTCTAAAGAAGAGAGAATCGATAATGGTTTTTATAAAGATCATCAAAACCATAAATCATATAGAAAAGATGATTCTACAAAAGAATATTCTAAAGATCATAAATCTTCATTTAAGAAAAAAACTTTCCATAAAGATGATCATTCATATAAAGGAAATTCTTTTAAGAAGAATGGTTTTAAGAAGAATACCCGTTCTTTTAAAGGAAAAATTAATTCCTTTAAAAAGGACTATAATCATTAATTAACTTCTTTTATTTTATTTCTATACAAAAACCGTTGCTCAAGTAGACAACGGTTTTTGTTTGAAAATTAATAAATACGTTTTTCGGTTTCTGGATCAAAGATATGAGCTTTCGGGAAGTCGAAGAGAACTTTCATCTTATCGCCATTTTTGATTTCGTGAGTAAGAGGAATCTTAGCAACGAAATCAGTGCCACATAAATCGGTATGGACATAATATTCATGTCCTAATAATTCAGCGACAGTGACTTCGATTTCAAATGGATTGCTCTTATATTTTTCAACGTGAGATTCATCACCTTCGTGAATATCTTCTGGACGGATACCATAGATGATTTCGGTTTCGTCTTTGGCAAGACCATCTTTAACTTTCTCTAAGCTAGCACCTAAAGAAACAATCTTCTTCGTTAATTCTTCATCAGGATCTTTTAAGGCCGCAATCTTGCTATTTATTTCAGCTTTCTTAGCTTCATAAGCAGCTTCTTTACCAGCTTCTGGAGCGGTAGCTTCGAGTTTAGCTAAGTTTTCTTCTAAGGAAACGATCTTAGCCGCTCTCTTAGGATCAGCATCAGCTTCCACTTTCTTCTCTTCCCAAAGGGCTTTAGCATCCGCTAATTGTTTGGTAAGTTCTTCTTCTCTATTTGTATAGAAAGCTTTGAAGGCTTTCTTAGTGGCAGCATCTAATTTAATAGTGTGGCCATTAGAGAAGCTAATAACACCCTTCTTATATTGAGCTTTAACTAAGTTCATAGCGGGTGAACCAATGAAGGAAGCAACGAAGAGGTTAGCTGGATGGTTATAAATTTCAATTGGCGTACCAATTTGTTGGATATAACCAAGCTTCATAACAACAATACGGCTAGCCATTGTCATAGCTTCGGTTTGGTCGTGAGTAACGTAAATCGTAGTAGCGCCTAAGGATTCGTGAAGTTTAATAATTTCACTTCTCATTTGGACACGGAGTTTAGCGTCTAAGTTAGAAAGAGGTTCGTCCATAAGGAAGACTTTAGCATTTCTAACGATAGCCCTTCCTAAAGCAACACGTTGACGTTGTCCACCAGAGAGAGCTTTTGGTTTTCTATCTAAATAGGGTTCGATTTGAAGAATCTTAGCAGCAGCATGGACTCTTTCATCAATTTCTTTCTTTGGTAAATGACGAATCTTTAAGCCAAAAGCCATGTTGTTATAAACGGTCATATGTGGATATAAGGCATAGCTTTGGAAGACCATCGCGATATCTCTATCTTTTGGCGATTTATCATTAGCATATTCGCCATCGATATAAAGATCACCATTAGTGATATCTTCTAGACCGGCAATCATTCTTAAGGTAGTAGATTTACCACAACCAGAAGGACCGACGAAAACAATGAATTCATGTTTTTGAATATCTAAATTGAAATCAAAAACAGCTTGAACACCATTGTCATAAACTTTGTCGACATGACGAAGGGAAACATAACCTAAATCGGTTGCTGGATTTTCTTCCGCCATTTTAGCTAATTCTTCAGCGCGAGCCTTGATTTCTTTCTTGCTCACGACATGAAGACCGCTTTTTTCTTCTTCGGACGCTTTCTTTTTAAATAAAGCCATTATTTTCTCCTTTGAGTAATTTAGGAATATATTAAAGCATCTAAAGAAGATTGTCTTGTGCAATGTGCACAAATCGTTTTTTAAACAAAATAATGTATTTGTCAAACACCAAATAAATAAGAACTACTATAATGTGAACGGATATGGAAAAAGAAAAAACTTATTGTTATCACTGCGGAACCTCTATCGATAAAGGCTCCCACTACTGCCCCGTTTGCGGCACTAATCAAGACCCTAACGCTAATAAAGAGAGAAAACCATTTGAATTCTCTAAAGAAGATACCCAAAACTCGTTAGGTGTTTCTTCTTTAGTCTTTAGTCTTGTTGGACTTTTGTTATTTTATATTCCTTTTGCCCCTATTGGCTTAGGAATTGCGGGTATTGTCTTAGCAAAAAGAAATGAATCCAGTTATTCAAAAGCCGGTAAAACAATCGGCATTATCTCGATTGTTTTAGGAGGAATTGCCCTCTTTGCTTGGGCGTTTTATATAATCTATTTAGCCGTTAAAATGGCTAATCCCTGCTAGAAGAATCTAATAATTGAAAGAAGAAACGATGAAATATTGTCCAAAATGTGGAACTCGATTAGCGGATGATGCTAAATTCTGCTCTAATTGCGGAGCTTCCCAAGAAGAAAATTCCAATTTTAGCGAAGAACATAAACAAGAAAATGTTTATGTAGCTACACCTTCAAATTCTCATTCCTCTTCTTCCTCTTTATCTAGAGGTTTAGCGACCATTTTATGTGGTTTAGCTTTTATTTGCCAAGTGTGAGGCATTCACCGCTTCTATGTGGGAAAAATTGGCACTGGTATCCTTTGGTTATTAACTGCCGGTTTATTTGGAATTGGTCAATTAGTGGATCTTATTATGATTATCTGCGGTTCTTTTACGGATGCCGATGGTAAAGAATTAACTGATTGGACAATAAAATAAATATAAATAAAAAGTAAGGAAACTTCGTTAACAGGGAAGTTTTTATTTGCTCGAACAAAGCTCAAAATAGAATTCTAGAAGCATCGCATTATGGTATTCGCGGATGTCAAGACCGGTGATTTCAATGAAATTTCTTAAGCGATAATTAAAAGTATTGCGGTGAATATAAAGCGTTTCCGCGGTTAAAGTAGCGTTTAGCCCAGAACGAAGGAAGGCTCCTGCGGTAAGAAGCACTTCATGAGGAACATCTTTAAATAATTGAGACAAAAGAGGAATGCTAGAAAAATCCCCAAAACTCCATTCTTTAAGCAATAAATCAGTTAAAAAAACAACTTGATTTGGGAAGAAAGAAAGAGCTTCTTTTAATAATTTAGTAACTAAAGCACATTCTTTTGGAGCTTCTAAAAGGGTAATATTAGTCCCTAAATCGTCATGAATAGTAAATAAAGAGGCCGATAAAAGGGTACCTAAGGTATTTTCACTTTCAATAATTCCCGAGATATCATCCTTATAATTAATTCGGAAAGGAACATCAAAGGAAGATAAAGATACTTCGAAAGCTTTTTTAGAGAAAGATTTAGAAGCTAGAAAGAAATATTTAGTTAATGTCATCTTAATAATGATTTTCTACTCTTTGATGGTTAATCGCCATTTTTTTGTTATAAGCTTCTTCCATATCCTTAAAGTCATATCCTAAAGACGGAAGAAGAGAGAGAAAAGAGGAAAAAGCTTTAAAATAAGAATCTTTATCACGTTTATTATTAAAGGTAATTACTTCCTCATATACCTCTAAAATATGATTTGATAAATCGTCTTTTTTATCGCTTAACGAATAGGAAAAATCTTCTATTCCAATGGCAAGTCCTAAAGAAAGAAAGAAATGTAAAGCATCAGCATATTCATCTAAGATTATTTCTTTTGGAGAAGGAGCTTTAAAAGACCAATATTTAAAGGCTCTAGTTTCATTAGCGAATTCTCCAAGTTCTACTAAAAGAGCTAATACTCTTTTATTAAAAGTAGTTTCGTAGCTTACTTTATGAGTAGAAGCTATTTCGCTATCTAGTTCCTTTTGTAAAAGAAAGAAATTATGAAAATTATATTGCTTAGTCATCATCTACCTCATAAGGCAATAAATGCCAGATATCATGATTATATTCTCTAATGGTTCTATCGCTAGAAAAATAGGAAGAAGAACCGATATTTTTTATAGCGGCTTCAGCCCAAGCTTCCTTATTTTGATAGAAGCTCTCCGCTTTTAAACAAGCTTCGGAGTAAGAATGATAATCTTTAAGGATTAAATATTGATCTCCCCTGTTCATAATTTCGTCAAAGATTAGACGGAATCTACCATTAGCTTTTAAAGCCCAGGGTCCCGTAAAGAGAGAATCAATAATTTCCTTAATTTCCGGATCATTATTATAAATATCCCAAGGATTATAGTTACCTTTTTGATAGATTTCTTCGACCTCCGTAGCATTTAAGCCAAAGATAATTTCGTTAGAAGTACCCGCTAAAGAGGCAATTTCAATATTAGCCCCATCAAGCGTTCCTAAAGTTAAAGCACCATTCATCATAAATTTCATATTAGAGGTGCCACTAGCTTCTTTGCCAGCTGTCGAAATTTGTTCGCTTATATCGGTGGCAGGAATAACTAATTCACTTAAAGAAACGCCATAATTTTCTAAGAAGAGTACCTTCATGAAAGGAGAAGCTTCTTCATCATTATTAATAACGTCCGCCACTGCTAAAATTAATTCAATAATTCTCTTAGCATATTCATATGATGGAGCAGCTTTAGCGCCAAAAATATAAACGTGGCTATGCATCGAAAAATGCTTAGGATCTTTCTTAAGTTTTAAATATAGACCCATGATATGGAAGAGATTTAATAATTGTCTCTTATAGGCGTGAAGTCTCTTAATTTGGGCATCAAATATGGCATTTGTATCAAGCACTAAACCATAATCTTTTTTAGCTAAAAGAGCCAATTTTTCTTTATTTTGGCGCTTAATTTCAAAGAATTTAGCTTGAGTATCTTTATCATTCGCAAAATTCTTAAATTCTTTGATTTTGGACATGTCTTTTAGCCAAGCATCTCCAATTTTAGAAGTAATTAAATCAGTTAAACCCGGATTGCTATACATAAGCCATCTTCTAGGAGTAACGCCGTTAGTCTTATTATTAAATTTCTCAGGGAAGATTTCATAGAAATATCGGAATGTATCTTTTTCTAATATTTCCGTATGAATTTTAGCAACACCATTGACGCTAAAAGAAGCATAAATAGCCATATTTGTCATATGGATTTGGCCATCTTTAATAATTCTCATTGCGTAGCGTTTTTCTTCAGAAATGCCTTTTTGTTCAAGATAGATATTAAAGCGGCGATTAATCTCTTCAATAATCATATAGACTCTTGGAATAAGGGTTTGTACATAGGAAACATTCCATCTTTCAAGAGCTTCAGGCATAACAGTATGGTTAGTATAAGCAAAGCTCTTAGTAACTTGTTCCCAGGATTCGTCCCATCCATAGCCATATTCATCCATTAATAATCGCATCATTTCTGGAATTGCTAAAATTGGGTGAGTATCGTTAAGTTGGAAAACATAATGATCTGAGAGACCCTTTAAAGTTCCATATCTTCGATATTCGCCTCTCATCACAGATTGTAATCCAGCAGAAACTAAGAAATATTGTTGTCTAAGGCGCAAAATCTTGCCATGTTCTGTGGAATCATCAGGATATAAACCAAAAGATAATTCTTTAAGGGTGTTTAAATATTCATTAAAAGAAATGTGCTTCGGCAAATTACTTTCGCTAGGTTCGGCACTCCATAATCTAAGAGTATTAGCTACCCCATTTCGATAGCCAACTACACTTACGTCATACGGAACCGCTCTAACGGAGGTGGCATTAACTGTTCTAAGAGCGTATTCGCCATTTTCTTTTATATAAGTTTCCGCATTCCCTCCAAATTGCACTTCGACGGCATGCTTTGGCTTTCTTACTTCAAAAACAAAACCATTAGAAAGCCATTGGTCAGGAAGTTCAGTTTGTCTGCCATTAACAAATTTTTGTCTAAAGAAACCATATTCATAACGAATGGTATTGCCGTGCATTGGAAGTCCTAAAGAAGCGGCGCTATCAAGGAAACAAGCCGCTAAACGCCCTAAACCGCCATTACCAAGCCCAGGATCCTTTTCTTCTTCTAATAAATCTTCTAATTCGATTCCGAGTTCCGCTAAACCATCTTTAGCAATTTTATAAATTCCCAAATTCATTAAATTGCTTTTTAGTAACCTTCCTAAAAGGAATTCCATAGAGAAATAGATACATTGTTTTTTACCAGTATTAGCGATATCTTCTCGACAATTACGCCAATAATAGCCAGCATAATCTCTGACCATTTCTCCTAATATGTCATAACGTTCAGTAATATGCGAATCTTCAATGCTTTTACCGTATTTTTCACTTAATCGACGTTCAAATTCTTGTTCAAAATCTAACTTGTTAGCAAACATGTTTTACTCCATTGACTTAGCTATTCTATGCTTTTTTACGCCTTTTAACACGTATAACCTTTTTGTTATCAAAATTAGCCACCTTTTTCATTATTAAAGCGGCATAACTTCCCAGTTTTATCGTTATCGCATGAGGAGCATTTTCAGGACCAAAAGGATGAGAAGCTCTCACCCCGCCTACATATTGATTTCTTCCACCATAAACATCCTTGTCGCTATTAATTAATTCTTTATAAATACCTGAGGAAAGAACGCCAATATCATAATTTTCATAATAATTAGGCGTCATATTAAAAACGAATAAAAGTTCTTCGTCATCAATAAATCGCTCGAAAGCAAAAACTGATTGTTCTTTATTGTCCACCATTGTCCATCGAAAATTATCTAAAGAATATTCTCTTTCAAAAAGAGCTCTTTCGCTTCGATAAATTAAATTTAAATCTCTAAGAAATCTTTTTATCGAGTCGTGCTTTGGATAAGTAAGTAAAGACCAAGGCAAACTCTTTTTTTCATCCCATTCATCAAAAGAGCCAAGTTCATTACCCATAAAATTAAGCTTCTTACCAGGATGGGCAAATTGATAGAGAAAAAGGTTCCTTAATAAAGCGAATTTCGTTTCATAATCGCCATACATTTTATTGATTAAAGTACCTTTCCCATGAACAACTTCATCATGAGATAATGGGAGAAGAAAATTTTCTGAAAAGAAATAAGCCATTGAGAAAGTTAATTTATTATGTTCCCATTTTTTATAGACAGGATCTAAGGAATAATAAGATAAAGTATCGTTCATCCATCCTAAATCCCATTTATAATCAAAACCGAGTCCTCCTTCGGGGGTACCTTTAGTTACTCCTTGATAATCGCTAGAATCTTCCGCGATCATCATGACATCATTATGTAATGAATGGAGATAATAATTTAGACGTTTAAGGAATTCTACTCCCCCATCATTAACTCCATTATTCTTATTTCCATCCCAATAAATCAGATTACTAACGGCGTCAATTCTTAATCCATCAATATGGAAATAAGTAAGGAAATAGTTCATAGCGCTCATTAAAAAGCTCCGAACTGGATCTTTCCCTAAATCAAAATAACAAGAACCCCAAGGCGAAAAAGTATGCTTCTGATCAGCATATTCATAAACAGGGCTACCATCAAATTCTCTTAAAGCAAAATCGTCAAGAGCAAAATGAGCAGGAGCAAAATCCAAAATAACTCCAAAACCTTTTTGATGAAGGCGGTCAATAAAGGACATTAATTGGAAGGGATTACCATACCTAGAATCAACGCTATAAAAACCTGTCGATTGATAACCCCAAGAACCCGAGAAAGGATATTGGGTGATAGGTAAAATTTCTACATGGGTAAAGCCAGTTTCTTCTAAATAAGGAATTAAATAATCGGCAATTTCTTCATATGAAGGGTCTCGTCCATCTATTTTCCCTTTCCAAGAGCCTAAATGTAATTCATATATTGATAAAGGTTTCGAAAAATTGCGGTCCCTTTTCTTTAGATATTTTTGATCATGCCAAATAAAGCCTTCAATATTGAATAAACGAGAATTAGTTAAAGGTGCTAACTCGCTAAAGAAAGCAAAAGGATCCGCTTTATCGACATATATGCCTTTAGCATTAAGAAAGTGAAATTTATAATTTTGGTATTCTTTTAAATTAGGTATAAAAAGTTCAAAAACACCGGCATCATCTATCTTTTTCATCTTGTCAACTCGAGGATCAAAATTATTCCAAGAGCCAATAATAGAAACATCTCTTGCTAAAGGAGCATAAAGACGAAAAATAACCCCATTTTGAGGTTTATTAGAAGAGCCATCAAAGTAATTAGAAACAAAATGAGCGCCAAAATATTGATACGCAAAAGGAGTCTTTCCTAATAAGAAGTCATATAGGAGCCCATAGGCCATAAATTACCTCCATTCACTATTATAAAAGAAGCAGTAAATGAAAGAAATGAAAGAAAGTCTTTAAAATCATAAAGCAGAAGATTTATTTGATTATTTTTAAATGTAAGACCATCTTTTCATCTCTTTCTTTTGATAGAAAGAGCATAAAGGGTTAAAATCATCTACAAATAAGGAGATTTTTTCTATTATGTTTAAAATTATGGCTGTCAACTGCGGGAGCAGTTCTATCAAATATAAGCTCTTTGAGATGCCCGAAGAGAAAGTAATTTGTTCAGGTTTAGTGGAAAGAATTGGACACGAAGATGCCCACTTCCGCATTAAATTTGCTTCCGAAAAGCATGACGACTATTTACCAATAAAAGACCATTCTTTCGGTGTTGAATTAATTTTAAAAGCCCTTTCTAAATATGGCATTGTTAAAGATTGGGAAGAAATTAAAGCCGTCGGACATAGAGTTGTTCAAGGTGGTAAATATTTCAATAAAAGTGCCATTTTTGACGATGATACCGAGGAAAAAGTTACTAAATTAATTCCTCTTGATCCTTTACATGCACCAGCGCATTTAATGGGATATCACGCTTTTAAGAAGGCCCTTCCTAACGCTTTATCTTTAGCGGTCTTTGATACTGCTTTCTTTTGCGATATTGCTCCAGAAGATAAGCTCTTCCCTATTCCTTATGAATATACAGAAAAATATGATATCCGTCGCTATGGAGCGCACGGCACCTCTCATAACTATTTAGCGCTTAAAGCAAAAGAAGACTTCTTAAAAGATAAGAAAGTTCGTCGAATTATTACTTGTCACTTAGGAAGTGGCGCTTCTCTTAGCGCTACAATAAATGAAAAAGCCCTCGCTACTTCTATGGGTTTAACTCCTTTAGGTGGAGTTATGATGGGAACTAGATGTGGCGATATTGATCCTTCAGTATTTAATTATCTTTGCTCCGTTACTTCTCTTTCTCATGATGAAGTTTACGATATGCTCAATAAAAAAAGCGGTTTCTTAGGAGTATCTGGTGTTTCTAACGATACTAGAGACGTTCTGGAAGAAGCCCAAAAAGGCAACGAAAGAGCAATAGTCGCTATTAAATTATGGGCTAGAAGAGTTGCTGATTATATTGGTAGCTATTTTGTTCGTTTAGGTGGAGTAGATTTAATTGTTTTTAGTGGCGGCATCGGGGAAAATGCTTCTGATTATCGAAAAGCAATCTATGAAGACATTAAAGAAGCACTCCATTTAGAGATTGATGAAAAGAAAAATGAAGAACTTTGTGGAATTGAAGGCCTAATTTCCACCCCAAATAGCGCTATTCCGATGGCGGTTATTCCAACGGATGAAGAGCTCATGATTGCTAAAGATTGCTTAAAAGCTCTAGAAGGAAAATTATAATGTTTAAAAAAGACATAATTTCTTTATATGCAAAAGAACATAAAAAAGCTTTTGCCGCTTTTCATAAAGCCATCAAAAAATACGACCACATCGTAGTTTTTAGACATATTAAGCCTGATTTTGACGCCCTTGGTTCTCAAATGGGTTTATATACTTTTTTAAAAGATAATTTCCCAAATAAAGATATTCATTTTGTGGGCGATAATCATGTGACTTTTACTCCAAGATTATTTCCAGAAACTGAACGCTTAAATGATGATTATTTTTCCTCTCCTTTCTTAGCTATTGTTTTAGATGTCGGAGATGATGAAAGAATTGCTGATCCTCGATATAAGAAAGCCGATTATATCGCTAAAATCGATCATCACCCTTTTAAAAAAGAAATCTCCCCTAACCCTATTGTCGACTTTAAAGCCGCTTCCGCTTCTGAATTAGTAGTTAGTTCAATCCTAAATTGGAAAGGCACCTATCTTTCTAAAGAAGCCGCTAAATATTTCTATATTGGTATAGTTGGAGACAGTGGACGTTTCTTATATTCTTCGACATCCGCTCATACCTTCGCAATCGCTGAAGAACTCATTAAAACTGGCATTAACATCAACGAAATATATTTAGCGATGTACCAAAAGAAACTTGATGATTTAAAAGTAACCGCTTATGTTCTTAACCATTTTGAAGTTTCTCCTCATGGGGTTGCTTATTATTGTTTAAGTAAAGAGATTCAAGATAAGCTAGAAATCACTCCTGAAAGAGGCAAAGAAAACGTTAATCTCTTTAGTAATATTGAAGGAATTAATGCTTGGTGCTCTATTACTGAGGATCCTAATCCCAAAGATTATTGCTGGAGAATTTCCATTCGTTCTAAAGAAAAAGATATTTCTAGAGTCGCTAATCTCTTTGGTGGCGGCGGTCATAAACAAGCTTCTGGCGCTAAAATCGCTTCCTTAAAGGAGCTTCCTGCCTTCATTAAAGCTCTTGACGACTTATTCGTTAAATAAAAAGCTATATTAAAAGAGCCCTAGAATCACATTTCTAAGGCTCTTTTTCTTTAGATAATCTTATTCGTTATCCACAGTATCAGCAAATTTACGAGTAATTTCGTTTTCGCTAAGAGAGATAAAAGGACGAGTTTCAATAACGTTATTAACTTTAATAGTTAGAACGTTAGTATCAACATATTTGGCGATAGTCTTACCTCTTTCAGTAGGACAGGCAATAAGAAGTTGGGTCTCTAAGGACTTAAAATATTCCATAATACCTTCAATATGGCCAATATCCATGTTATTAAAGGCTTCGTCTAAAAGAATAAGACAACCATGACTTCTTCTATCTGGAGAATTACGGATAATTTGGTCGAAGGAAGCGGCAATAATGACATAGAATGGAGTTTGGGTTTCGCCACCAGACTTTTCTCTAGAAATCTTGGAGAATAAAGAACGACCATTCTTATTGACAATTTCAATATCGTAATTCATAAAGCGACGATAATCACAATATTTAGCAATCTCCGATAAAGTCTTTTCATCATCCGCGTTAGAAGATAATTTAATGAATAATTCGTTCATTAAGGCTTTATTCTTATCATTAAGTGTTTCGCCAAATAAATCGGTTTGCACAAAATTTTCATTGCTCTTAAAGATGTCGTAATAATCGCCAAAGGCTTTATCTTTGCTCTTGGAGATAATGAAGCGATAAGTATCTCCATCCGTTCCAAAAGGCTTATCTGAAAGAATTTTATTTAAGTTCTTAATATGTTCTTCTTCACTAAGAATATTAGCTCTAATCGCATCAATATAGTTATTTTCGAAAGCGTTAGTAGCCTCATCTTTCGCTCTTTGAAGCTTATCTTTATCTTCCATAAGTGCTCTAGAAGTAAGCACTTTATATTCTTGATAGAAGGAAGGAAGAGAGTCTAAAGAGGAAGTCGCATCAAATTCAAAATTAGTTATGTAATTAGACATTAAGTTCGTTAAACGAGCTTTACGGTATTGGGCATCTTCTTCTTCTTTCTTAATCTTAGCGTCAGTTTCTCCAAGAGAAAGTTTAGCGTTTTCCTTTTCAAAAGCTTCAAATTCTTGTCTAAAGGCATTGGTAGAAAGGAGAGAAGCTAATTTCTTAGAAGAGACATTATCTTCATCATTATTTAATAAAGATTGCTCTAAATATTCGTTATTAGCCATTAATTTAGCTTTATTAGATAGCGCTTCATCTCTCTTCTTAGTAATAGAATCTTTTTCTTTTAGAAGTTTTTCTTCTCCTAAAGAAGCGTTCTCATTTTCCGATAAATCTTTTAATTTAGCTTGAATATTATCGACATATTCGCGCATTTCTTCGAATTTAGCGTACCAGTTTTGGTCATTGAGTAAGAATTGAATTTCCGAACGATCGCATCCATCTCTTCTAGAGGCTTCTAAAGAAGCTTTTTTAGCGGTGAGTTCGCGATATCTCTTCTCAATCTTTTCGATTTCTTCGTTAGCTAATGTAAGTTGCATTCTCGAAGCATTGCAACCAATATAAGGAATTTCATAAACGCGTTGTTTGGTTTGTCTAGCCGCTTTAGATTTATAAACCATGACGGTTCTAGTAATTGAAGATTCATAATTCTTTAATTCATCTTCGCTATCAACGCAGATGATATTACCCATAATGAAATCGGCATATCTTCTAGCATCAATATTTGTGGCATGGACTTTTAAAGCTAAAGATGAAGGAAGAGGTTCTAAGTCACGAAGTTTGCCAACATTGACAAGACCTACTCCATAAATGCCTAAACGATTTTTATTGCGTTCATAAATTCTAAGGGCATCATCGAAATATTCTTCAGGAACAAAGAGGTCAAAACGACGGGTATTTAAATATCCTTCCACCGCATTACGCCATTCCTCTTCGCCTTTTTCCATTTCTAATAATTCACAAAATGGCATGGCCTTAATTTCTTTATGATAGATTTCCTTTAATCCTTTTTCGATTACTTCCATTAAGCTTGTAACCATTGGGTCATAAGAAGAAATACCTCTAGAAAGAAGATTTTTCTTAGCTACCAAGGCGCTTTCTTCGCTACTAACGGCATTAATCTCCATGTCCGCTGCAACAATTTCTTCACTGATTTTATTACGGTATTTAAGAAGTTCTTCGTGATAGCGTTTTCCTTCATCAAGGAATAAAGAGAAGTCTTTACAACCACGATGTTTCGCTAATTGATTTTTAATATTTAAAGATTTAGCAATAGCAATTTCTTTATCTAAGATTGCGTCCCATCTTTGAGCTTTCTTTAAATATTCGGCTTCTAAAGCGCTCTTTTCTTTTAAAAGAGAAGTTAATCTTTCTTTTTCGCTTTCTGGATCGGCATTTAAAGCCGCTATCGCTCTATCTAAATCTCGAAGTTGCGAAGCATAAGCATTGGCTCTTTCTTCGCATTCTAAGATTAATTTATTGTTTTTAGCGATATTATCTTTAATTTCGTTAATTCTCTTATGAGCGGTATCAGCGTCCTTTTTATAGCGATGAGCAGTTAATAAAGATAATTCTTTTTCTAATTCGCTAATTGTATCGCCTAAACGAGTGATTTCTCCAAGAGCGTCAATCTTTTTAATATCTTCTTCTACTCTCTTAGAAAGAACGTTATAAACGGAAATGTTCCGTTTCATATTGGTTAAATCAACCATTCTATCAGGCATTAAAAACTGATAAACGAATTGGTTAACGTCTTTAATAGGACGGAAGGCAACCGCTTTTGGAAGAAGTTCATAGTAGCGCTTCATATCGATAGAAAGAAGCGAACAAATCTTCATTCTAATATCTTCTTTAGTTCCTTCTATTGGACGAATAGATTCACCAAATTTTTCTAACATTTGGTTAAAAGAAAGAATACGAGATTTCTTATTTTCTACGACAGTATATAAGGAATCATCAATCTTTTGATTATCAATATAATAGAAAGATTTGGTTACTTTTCCTTTTTCTTCTTGAATTTCAAGGCAAACACCAATAATGAAATATCTAGAGGTATATTCGTCATACCATTCAGTAGCAATATGGGAAACAACATTAGGTTGATTACGAAGATTTTCTCTTCCTTCAATACCGATTTTAGCTCTCATATAGCTTTCTGCGGTACGATTCGCTTTTTCGTTAGCGGCGCTATTAAAGAATTTTTCTTCTCCACCCGTTAAAAGGAACATTAAAGCATCAAGGAGAGTAGATTTACCAGAACCATTTTCACCAAAAACAAGCATTGAACCTTTAACTTCAATGGTTTGATTATAAAATCCGTGCCAGTTAATTAACTTAATGCCGGTTAAATTCTTTTTCATTATTTATTCTCCTTTTCTTCTTGGCTCTTATTTTCTTCTTCATCAATTTGGGTTAATTCTTTCATCTTCGCTAAGATGTCTTCTAAATTATTGGCGGGAAGTAACACATGAATTGAAGGGAAGATTTGAATCGCAGTATTAACTTGTAAAGTGCTAGCTTTAAAATCAATGATCTTATGCGCTTTTAGTTTTCTAAGGGAATCAAAATAGAAAGAAGGGCGTTTAGCATAATCAAGAAGTCCGGCAACCTTAAGTTGCTCCACTATTTCTTCTAAAGAGACCACTACTTTATCAACGGAAGTAAGACGTTTCTTCGATTCAATCTCTAATAATCTAAGAACAAATAATAAAGCGGTGTCTAATTTATTTAACCTAGCTCTATTCCTATTTTCAGTAGTCTTGATATAGCAAAGTGCATTGGTATAATCCACTACTAATTCGTAGTCGATTAAAGCTAAGAAATCCCCGATTGTTTCTTGATTTTCACAAATATAGAAATAATCGTCTACATCCTCTTCTTTCTCTTTAACTAAATATGTTTCACCAAGCAATCTATTGATAACTTTAGCAAAATGATCTCTATTTCCTTCATTCCATTCAAAATAGGAAGAAGAGAAATTTTCTAACATTTTATTTCTATCTAGCATCATTATTCTCCTTTAGTAAGATATCAAAGGCTTTTGTTTTATAGCCAAAAGTTTCGTAATAATCGTCTTTAAAGTTGACTCTATAAGTCATATCTTCATAAGAGCTATAAGCTTCAATCATCATTAACATGATTAACCTCTCCCAAGAATTAACGATAATTTCTTTGGAGTTTTTGCTTTTTTCTTTACCAAGTTCGTTAATTACAAATTGATTAACTTTTTCTTTAGAGAATTCATCTTCTCTAAATAAAGTTGCCATTGCTAAATTGAAGTCTTCTTCACTCGCTAAAGGCGCTTCTTGGTAATAAAGATCAGATTTTTCTTTATTTCTAGCGCGGTTATATAAAGAATTCTCATCAACTTGTAAGGAACGTTCTAAGGGTATAGCCGAACCAAAATCAACCCGAGTAGAACTATTCTTAATAATCTTAAGAGCATCTTGGAGAAGTCCAGAGATGTCTTTCCTATTAGAAAGAAGGAATTCGAATTTAGCCTGGGCACTAGTATGGAATTTAGTGTTCTTTTCATCAATTAGAGCTACTAAAGTATCTACAGATTCAAAACGACGAATACATTCTTCTAGTTCGTCGGCATATTTTTGACGAACTTTTCTTTTAAGTTCTTCATCAGGATCTCTTACCCAATCGGTAATTAAAACATTTTGGACGATTTCATCCATGTGGTTATAACGAAGATTATTGAGTTCTGTTAATATCTTCGCAGTATATTTAGAAGGATTATCCCTAGTTTTTAAATTATAAAAAACCTTTAAAAGAACTTGGTTTCGATATTTATCAACGAGCATATCCAAAACTTCCTTAGGAGAAAGTTTCTCGTCATTCATCATTCTTTCAGTAAATCTTCTAATTTTTGGTAATAAACCTTGTAAACCATGGAAGAGAGACAACGTCTCTTCATAAACTTGCTCGATAATACCTTTAGATTGTTTAAAATCAAAATTTTCTAAAGCTTTAGCGATAAGATAGAAATAACCAGTAAATTCGATAGGTTTTTCTTCTCTTTCTACTAAATTATGGAAAGTTTCCATCATGTTAATAGCGTCGCTAGTTAAAGATAATGTCGTAATAAAGCCATCAGAATTATCTTCCTCTAGCCAACCACATTTCTTATATCTAGCAATTTTTGAAGAAGCCATGTAGCGATGATCTTTATTACCTTTATCAAAATCATCTTCTTCATCAAAATCTTCAAAATTATGAGTATCTAAATAAGCCTCTAAATCATCTACTAAGTCGTCTCTAGGAATAATTTGGGTATTCCTCTTAGACATAAAAACATCGTAAATAAAGGATAAAAGCTCATAATTGGTACGTTTATCCCCACGTACCAAAACGGAAAACATCTGGGGATTTATAACATCGAAGAGATTATCCAACTTTTTTCTCCTTTCTCTTATCTATTAAAACGAAAGATTTTCTTAACCTTAGAAGAAATAATACCAAATATCCATAAAGTCCGTCATAAAAAAGAGTACTTTTTTAAACATTTTTTAATGATTTTTCTTCTAACTTTATATTTAGATATAAAAAGAGTCATCTAAATCTATTGTTTAAGGAACTCCATAAGCAAATAAAACCAAGGTTCTACGGGAGTATTATTTCCTATTCCATATCCATGAACATTACCAGGAAAGAGAAGTAACTCATGATCGATATTTTCTTTTGCTAAAGCCTCACTTAATAAGAGTGAATTTTTACTATTAACGACATTATCATCTTTACAAGCCCAAATAAAAGTAGATGGATAATCTTTAGAAACATGTTTTTCTAAAGAATATTCCTCAATTAATTCTTTAGAGGGATTCTTTCCTAAAAGAGCATCTCTACTTCCTAAATGGGTATATTCTCTCATCATTGAAATAACTGGATACCCTAAAAATATTAAAGAAGGTTTTGGAAGATTGTGCTTCATATAGCCAAAATTATCGCTAGCAAATTCCCCTACTAAGTGACCGGCCGCACTAAAACCGCCAAGAAGATAATTATTGATAGATATACCTAGTTCTTCTTGGTGCTCTTTTAAGTAAGAAACTAAATTAATTAATGACGGAAGACCTTTTATAGCATATTTCCTAGTTGGATAAGAAAAAGTTATTGCATTATATCCCTCAAAATAAAACTTTCTAGCCACTGGAAGAGCTTCCGGAAGAGTACAAACTGTTTCGTACCCTCCTCCTCCGAGAATTATCGCTAAAGGAGCATCTTTCTTTTCTTGCTTCATTAATAAAAAGGAAGAATATAAAGGAAGTTCTTTATATATAACCTTCTTATTTTGGGTCATTTCTTTAAGCCAAGAAAGAGATCTAAGCATCTCTTCATTTGGCCAAGGAGAATTTTTATCACATATTAAAGATTCTTTATTAGCGTAAGAGGCTAAATGTTTAGCAAAAGGAGCTAAATCAGCATCTAAAAATAAATCATTATAGGTAGAAGTTTTCTTAAAATATTCCTTATTTTCCCAAACCAACATTCGCAGTCCTATCGTCGCTATAACTATAAATTTATTAGATAGAGACCACAAGAAAATAAACGTTAAAGCTAATCAATCGGGTTTTCGTTTGACGAATACAATACGAAAACACGTGTTTATTTGCATTTTTTTGAATTTTTTTCATTTTATTTCACTTAAATGTTAGTTTATAGGCAAAAAGAGTTATATGTTATAAGAAAATCTATCTCCATCAACAATGGTCGTAACATTGGTAACACCACTCCCTAAGATTGATGTTAAATTCCAATAAAACATTAGGATGTGCATATTTACGCTTTTCCTTATTATTCATTCTACTCAAATATCTTAAGAATGGTGCTGGTGAGCATTGCTTTGGTTTTTCTATATCGTCTTCAACAACAAAAGGAACTCTAATCAAAACAACGTTCACAAATTTAATATCATCAAGCGACGAATTTCATGTTAGTTTCTTTAATGTGATTAAGCATAGTCAATTTGGCAACCTACCTTTGCCAACACACCATTACTACTGGATATTCCTTGCTTGCTTCCAATATGCTTTTTTCAATATTTCTTGTAATATACATATCTCAAAACCTCCGAGTTTTCTAAAGTCTGATTTTATTTTACTCGACATATTTTTATCTCAAACTATTTGTTATTAAATTGCTTCCCATCTTTAGAGGTTTGATAACAAAATTCACCTTTATATAAAAAATATATGAAATACACATAGCACTAAAACAGTGTTATTTTTTGCCTCTAAAGATGAGAATTCATTAGCTAAAGGCCACAAGTAAAAAACATTAACCAAGTTAGCCAATTAGATAATATAAACGATAATTTATATTGCAAATTCTCAATAGTTCTATTTTACTTTTTTTACTTTTTCGGAACTTTTGTAAAATGAGTTAAACAAATTCTATTCGATTTTTTATTCACATAAGTGAAAAATATCTAAATCAAATATGCTTATTAAATGATAAATTAAAGCAGATAGTAGATGAATACGTCGCTTAAAACTTATTCCCCGAGGAGTGTCAAAGGCACAAATTGTTAAGTGGCTATCTTGATCAAAAATATATTCTTCGAGACTATTATTTTTTTAAAATCTATTCTCTCAACAAGGAAATAAACTAAGGTTAATACTACAAGTCCAGCTGAATAAAGATTTGAGGGTATGCACACTACTCTACCGCTTTAAAAAGTATCAAAAACAACTATTTTTATAGGTTTAATCAACATCGCAAACACTAGTCTACTAGCGCAAAAAAGGGGGAACGAAATTCTGCACCGTGGTGTGTAAAAATTCGTACCCTTTATATTTTTGCCTTCGACGCATTTTTTCTAGCTCACTATTCCATTGACGCCTTAGAAAATCTCTATTTCCATATGGTCTTAGACTATACGGAAAGAGTAGAAAAACTTCGTCTTGGTAAGAACCATTCTAAATTATTAATAGATATAGCTAATTATGTGCAAAAACACATAACTGAGCTAGTTAATATATGCTTTGGCGAAAGCTATGTTTATTTCTAGAACCCATTTAGCAGTTAAATTCAAAAAAGAAAGTAGCATCACACTTACTGAATTTGTTATAAAAGAGAAAATTGAAGAAGGAAAGAGACTTCTAAGATATTCTGATAAACCCATCTCCTCTATAGCGGATTACCTAGAATTTTCTTCCCAAGGCATTTCGCTAATGTCTTTAAGAAATATGCAAAATGTTCGCCTAATGAAAATAGAATTGATGATCAGTAATCAATTTTGTTTTATTTTTAATAAAACACTTGGAATCCAAGAGTATCGAAGACAACACTGCTCTCAAACTAAGAATAGCGTGCAATTCAAGCCGACTAAGTTTTAAGAGTATCGAAGACAACACTGCTCTCAAACTTATGATACAATTACCAAACTTCATCCTGAGTTTTAAGAGTATCGAAGACAACACTGCTCTCAAACCATTTTTAAATGTTTTTACAGGAACATTTTGTTTTAAGAGTATCGAAGACAACACTGCTCTCAAACTTATAATGTCATCGCTTTCAAAAAGAGCGCGTTTTAAGAGTATCGAAGACAACACTGCTCTCAAACACGCGATAGTATTCTTTAAACCCTGTTGCAGTTTTAAGAGTATCGAAGACAACACTGCTCTCAAACATTATACTTTCGTAAAGGCCGAAAGCAAAGGTTTTAAGAGTATCGAAGACAACACTGCTCTCAAACATGGTTCCAGATTAACCTATTTGGCACGAAGTTTTAAGAGTATCGAAGACAACACTGCTCTCAAACTGCTGCTTCATCATTTTGTCCACAGAAATTGTTTTAAGAGTATCGAAGACAACACTGCTCTCAAACCTCTAGGAACGCTTCTAGTTGCGTTCATTTGTTTTAAGAGTATCGAAGACAACACTGCTCTCAAACCGATATATGAAAGACAAAATCGAAAAAAAGTTTTAAGAGTATCGAAGACAACACTGCTCTCAAACGAATATCTAAATCCTGGTCTAACTTTAAGAGTTTTAAGAGTATCGAAGACAACACTGCTCTCAAACCGGACGAGGTTATAGACGCCGTTAATAAAGGTTTTAAGAGTATCGAAGACAACACTGCTCTCAAACTAGCCGTATTAGCCTCCGTAAGCTGAACTCGTTTTAAGAGTATCGAAGACAACACTGCTCTCAAACGACCAAAACATACGCTTAACATATAGCTCTGTTTTAAGAGTATCGAAGACAACACTGCTCTCAAACCCTCTGGGAACGCTTCTAGTTGCGTTCATTGTTTTAAGAGTATCGAAGACAACACTGCTCTCAAACGAGTGAAATTGTTGAGATGTTATATTGTGGGTTTTAAGAGTATCGAAGACAACACTGCTCTCAAACCTCTTTCACGAACATATTTGCCATATCTTGGTTTTAAGAGTATCGAAGACAACACTGCTCTCAAACATAAGTGAACGTCAATAAAGAGGTTTTCTTGTTTTAAGAGTATCGAAGACAACACTGCTCTCAAACCTAAATAGTTGATATTCTAAATACATAATTGTTTTAAGAGTATCGAAGACAACACTGCTCTCAAACCTCAAATAAAAGGACTCGAAAGGGGTTGTTATTCGTATTATAGCATTAAGCTATATAGAACATAAATCGGAATCAACAATAACTGTTTTCATTTTATTCACTTCGGCAGGCTCAACCCGCTCCAAATTAATAATAGAAATTCCTCTGTAAGAAGCTTCGCTAAATAATTTTTCAATATTTTCTTGTTCTAAATAATCGTAAAGATGGTTTGTAAAAATTAAATCACAACCTCTAAGCTCATTAACTAATTTTAAATATGTAACAAGTGTATCTAATAACGAATTATCATCATTTTGAGAAAATTGGATATTACCCATCTTAAAAACATCTTCTATTCTAAGATTTCCATCAGTTACTAATTCAACATCAAAATCTAGCGCTATTTCAGAACATATCTTATCAAGTTGTTTTTGGAGTTCCTCTACACCATCAGATAGTTGATCAAAATAGGTTTTCTTTAAAAGCTTATATAATGCATTTAAATTACTTTTAGAATTTAAATTAATACTATAAAAACTATCAATGTATTCGGCATAATCTTCAATCTTTAATGGTTTTCCATCTTTTTGAAGTCCGATATAAGAAAGATGATCAGGAAAGCCATCAAATAAATATCTATTAAAGGCATAATAAAGGGACGGATTCTCTATTATTAAGTTAATGAATACAGGAGAAGAAACATCAATTTCAGCTATACCGGGGTTAATAAATAATGTCTTCATAAATTTATTATTTTGTCCTCTGTCATAATGACATCAGTAATGCAATCACCGAGCAATATTTCAATTGAAGCAAATTGTTTTTCCGTTACTGTTAAACAAGAAATAGCACCATCCGGAGGCAATGCTTTTTTAAGTTCCTTTAATGTTGAATCAGCAACATGTTCATTTATTGATAATTTGGTATAAACGCTTTCTTGAAGCATTGCAAAACCCTTCTTTTTAATTAACTTAATGAATTTTGTATATTCCCGATGATCTTTCTTTGTAACTGATGGCAAATCAAAGAAGAGAATTGTCCGCATAAATCTACCCTCCAAGCTCATATTCAATAAAAGCAATTTTGCTTATATCTCCCTTATTCAATACATTAAAAATAGAATTGCAGTAAATGCTAATAGCATTAACTAAAGATTGCTTTTTTCCTACTTGCAAATACTCCTCATTAAGCAAGTTAAGCATTTCTTTTTTAAAGTCATCATTTTCAGTTAAATTGGCAGCTTTCCTATCAACAATAAATCTAAATGGCTCCATTAAATCACATGATAAATTGAACTCATTAAATTCATTTCTATGATGAATGCCTAACTGAGTTAAGTAACCGGCTGCAATAACTGCACGATTAAATTCCGAGAGGAGAATACTATATCCATAATTTAAGCAAGCATTCAAAAAACAATCCTTATCTCGAGTAAAGCCTTCATAAAAAACATGGTTAAAATATACTTTTGCGGCATGCCCTTCTCTATTTGTACAGTCTCCAGATTCAACGTTATTTGCAAAATCATCTAGAAAAGAAGCCCAATTAGGCATATTCCTTTCTTTAAGAAATGATGACTGATTTTGAATTTTTCTCCTTATAATAAATTTCCAAAGTAAATCACAGACTTCTGGTGACCAATTTATTTGTTCATTAATTCTTTTAGGGGAATTACTATTCCCTGCAGAAGGAATTAATTCACAACATGGATTATGTTTTTCATCACAAAAAATAACTTTAATCTTATGCTTTATAAGTTCATTAATAAGACAGGTTGTTAAAGAAACCGCTGTAGAAGTAACAATTAGGGTGTGAACTTCATCTAAAAGTATCTTTTTAGTTACTTCTGGGGTTCTAAAAATAAGATAAGAAAGTGAATAATCTAGCTTTGAATGACTGTCTATGACAACAGTTCTGAAAGCCATTATTAAAGTTTAATCTCCTTTGAATATAAACCAGTAACAGAGTCCTGAACAAGTATTAGACCTGCTGCCAAAATATTTAAACGAGATTTCAAGAAAATTTTATTTCCAATAGACCTAGATTTTCTTGTAAAAATCGAATAAACGGTTCTAAGTAGATTGTTACATTCCTTATAGGTTCCTTCATTAACTAATTTAATTAGATTCGCTTGAACATCATAATTGCCTAATTCTTTTATAGGAGAGCAAAAAGAATATCGTTCTTCTGACGCTTTTTGGAAAAGCAAGTTTAATGTATTTAGAATATTTTCTTTTGTTAATTTAATGTTAGAGCCTTCTTTATTAGTAACTATTGATACAGAATCCTCTTTGGATTCCATTTCTTTAACATTCTTATTGCATAAATTTTCTAACAACTTAAGCATACTGTTGCTAATATCATCCAGAAATATCGGAGAAATAGGAAATAAGGAAATTTTATTGCCCTTTGTCATTAAACAATATTGAACGCCATCTTTTTTAACGACGCTCATCAATGGTATCTGTTTAGTAAAATCAATTTTAACTTCTTCGCCTTTTTTGTGAGGCACCAACTCAATTAGCTTGTTAATTATTTCAGGTTTAGAACCTGATTTAAGTTGTTCAGCATATAAATGGGGAACGCTTAAAAAATATCTATAAGATTTCTTTTTACTTGTAATGGTTGCAATAACATTATATTCAAGTGAAAGCTGAGAATAACCACCATAAATAGATGAATCTCGGCCTTCATGCGTTGGTATTAAGGACATATTACTTCTAGGAGAGAATAACGTTTGCTTATAAAAATCAGAATCTTGATACTTAAAACGATATGTAAGCAAGAAATCATGTCTTTGACTATTTTGTTTAATTAAAACACCTAAATCCGTTAAAACGCCTTCCTTATCGTCAAGGACAAGATGCTTAACATATCGTTCCATGTTTAAGCTAAAATTTTCGTCTTTCTTGTAATGAGACTTTAAATATCCTAAACGAGAGAATTTATTGTACAAAGTAGAGCCACAAATGACATTTAAATAAGCGTCTACAGCATGGTGAGTATCATTTAAATCTCTTAACTTTGGTATGGAAAGTACTTGTCTAACTAAAGAAGGATACATTGCTTTTGAAAATATCAATGTAGCCTCAGGATATAGTTTATTTAAAACATCTCTAATAACGATATTTGCTTGATTAACAACATTAATTTGAGCATTGACGAAACCATTAAGTTCGTCCTCAGTTAATTCTGTCGTTCTCATTAAGTTATTAAATTTCTTATCCGACATCATTTTCGCTTTCTTTAGACGTCTCCAATAAGCAACTAATTCCTTATTACTTCTATCTACAGGAACAGGAAATTGATTAGAACGATGTTGATTGGTTTCTTTTAATACTAAAACCAAATTATCAATTGAATCATCCTTCATAAAAGATTGAGGAATAATGTGGTCGGTATCATATTTATTAGATTTGAGAATATCGTTAACATCGATTCTTTTTCCTGAATATAAATCTCTTCCGTTTTGTAAGAAATATAAGTAAAGATGCTTACCTTGAATCTTATTAATATCAATATTGCTTAATTCTTCCTTTAATTCTGTAGCATTTTCCTTATCTTGCGGATTCTTGCAAAGAGTATTTAAGAAATCATTTAATTGTTTAAATCGAGAATCTTTTTCTTTCTTCTTTTTAACCTGGGCATCATTATTTTCTCTAGTTACTTCTAAACAAATAACATCAGGTTTTTGCTTAGCGACTTTAGAGACTTCTTCTACAATTCGAACAGCTTGGATAACAGGTCTCCTCATTTTTGGAGGCATATTATCAATCATTTCTCTAACTGCTTCTTTATCGGTTTTATTAGCAAAAACTTCTTCATTATGTTTCTTTATTAATTCATCAAATCCATATTTTGAATTAATAAGTTGCATCAAGTTTTCACTACCTTCTTCCAACAAATCAATTAAAACGTGTTGATTATCATCTTTGTTAGATGTTAATAACAAGAAATCTTTTGAAAATGGAGCCCAACCTTTAAGCTTCAACTGTTTTATAGCGCCTAATTGCTCGTTACTTAAAGAAGGATAATCTCTCTTAATAGACGATAAGGCGTCATTAGGAGAATCTGTAAAAATTGTCTTTAAATAAATGATTTTTTCGCAGATTTCAAAGTCCTTAGAATATCTTGAGGATAAATCAAATACTTTACATAACGTTGCTCTGGATGAACAATCAATAAAGTCATTTTCGTTCCATCCGCTGATGGTTATATCGGCATCTTTTGAGGCAGAACGATTTTTCAAATAACGTTTAATGTCCTTCATTGTTGTCTTATTACGATGAGAAAGTAGCATCTTAAAGAGATCTCCTTTTTCATCTTTAGTTAATTTGGAACCATTAACCGTTAAATTATTTAATTTGTTCCATACATTATAGTCTTGGTAGAGTATTGAGCCAAGAGGCAAAACGTTTTTATCTTTAAGATATGTACATTTATTAGTCAACCCCTCCATAAAGACTTTCTTAGTAGCATCAAAATCAATTTCATTTTCAAAATTCCATGGAGTAATTGGTTTTTTCTCTGAATTTTTAAATACAACATTTGAATATTGACTATTTTTACCAAGAGGTCCGCAATAATAAGGAATTTTAAAGGTAAATAATTTAATGATTTTATCCTTATTTTCTTTAATTCCTTCAATGTTATGTTTTATAGCATTATCTAAAATAGCAACTAATTCGTTTTTGTGAAGTTGCATAGGAATAACACCTGTGGAACGGTTAGCTATAATTTGTAAGAATTCTTTTTGCTCTATTAATTTCTTAATTTGTTCCCAATTTTTTTGGTCCTCACCTACAAGATATGTTTCGTAAGGTGCAATAGTTTCTAGAACGAATTTATTAAAAACATCAATTCCCGCTCTCTTGTTTCCATCAACAACATTATGATGAACAAAAGAAGGATAATTCTTATCACTATCTTTTTGAGCAAATATTAACCAATAAGTAGAATTCTCATTAGTTAAGTTATTCTTTTTATCAATGTATTTACATATTTTCTTTAAAGCGGTTAGTTGTTCTTTATGCGAATTGTAAATAGTCACAAAAGCGGAACTTAACCATTGCTTAGTTCGGAGAATATCTCTTAAATCAATACAATCATAGATGTATTTTGCAATCTCAATAATGCTATAAATATCTTCACCGACAGTACCGTGAATTGTATCTTTTTCCTCTTCATATTTAGAAGAAAATTGGATTTTAACATCACTAACTTCCTCTAACCCAGGAAGCTTAGATGAAGAAAAAGTCCCCCCGGTAATAAGAGTGCAAAACATCATAATAAATGGCTTAGATTCAGGTGTGACATCAAAATAAGTCATTAATTCAGACCTTTTTGCAGTTTTTCCCTTACCTTGATCAAAGCATTCTTTTTTAAAATCAGCATATTTCTCTTTTGGCAGAGAGGAAGTTCCGTCTTCATCATCTTCAATATTTGGAACAATATTAGAAAGATAATCATTAAAATTGTCCAAACATTCATCTGTAAAATCACCAGTCTTAATTTCCCCTTCAGTTAAGAAGTTTCCACGGTATTTCAAAATATGATGAATAGTTAAATATAGATAACGAATGTCATCAAATGCTCCTTTTTCGTCGAGCACTTGAGCTTCCCTTAAATGCCAAATAGTAGGATATGATTTATAAAACTCTTTTTCTTTTGTCTTTGATAAGAAAAGTAATGGTAAATCTTTGAATTCTTCTTTTTTATTAGGATCTAGATCGTTTAAATAGGAATTTTCCAATCTCATTAAAAAAGTTGGGTCAACTTTCTTTATAAGAGGGTCAAAAATTGTATTTAATAGACGAATTCTTTCTTTCCTTCTAGCTAGCCTTCTTCCGTTAGTTCGAAAAACTCTTCTAGTTTTAGCGTCATTCGCTTCTTCAAAAATTCTAGCTCCCCAAGCAGTTTTTCCTTTCAATCTGCGCAATTTAAAATTTTCATCTGTTGCTGCCCAGCCAACAGAATCAGTTCCAATATCAAGACCAACAAAAAGTTTCTTATTGTTTTCCATAAATAATCCTTTGCATTTAATTAAATATTAGCTCACTAGCTTAAAAAATAAAATAATTGAGTTAACAAATATTAATAATTGTATCTATAAAAAACAACCAGCATAACTGGTTGTAATTTGACCCAATGGTCATTTCTAAACACCATAAGATGTCTAGAAACCTTGTAGCACAACGCTTATTTGAACTTATCAGTGTTGTCTCACAGAGTACTTTTATTATCATCCAATTTGTAAAGCCGTCAAGTAATAATTTGCAATTAAAAAGACATGAATAAAGGAAATATTTGAAAAATATTTATCAATTAGATAGAAACATGGCCTTTTATTATCTCTTTCCTTCATGTACTAAATGCACATCTAAGAAGAGAGATAAGGAAAAACCAATTAAAGCAATAACAGCAAAAGAAAAGAAAGACATATAAGGAACATTCCTTAAATAAGGATAGATAAGTTGTAATATTGCATTAACAAATTGATAAAGACAAGGCGCGATAAAGACCGCTTTACGGCGCTTTTTAGGACCTAAGAGATGGTTTAAAATTGCTAAATTAGAGGTAACAAATAACCCCGAAGCAACGCCCTTTAAAGAGTGAATTGCTATAAGGGAGATTAGGATTCCCATTGTAGCGTTAGTAATGAAGAAATAATCGATTAAGCCTAAAGAAACCATCATAACCATAATTAAAATAAAAGCTAAGGTCATTGAGAAACGAACCTTCTTTCCTATTCCAAAATGGGTATTAATAAAGATGGTTAAGAATTCTAATAAAGTCCCTACCCCTACATAAATACCATAAGAAAGAGAATCAAAAGGTACTAAAGGATCATTAGAAGCAAAATTAACCCATAAGGAAGAAGATAAAGATTCTCCTGCCCACAAAAGAGGTATCCATAAAGCGGTTAACCCTAAATAGAAGAGATAATCTTTATTACTAAATAAGTCTTTTAAAGGAACATGTTCATCTTCATCAGAATGAAATAGATTCGAAGGATAGCTCTTAAAGCGATATGTATAGAAAAATAAGACCAATAAAAAGGGAGAAGTAACTAAAAATAAGAAGAGATATCCTTCATATGATAAATATAGGGCTTCGGCGATATATCCTCCCAAAGCAGAGGATAAAGCCATATATAAAGCACCATATAAGCAAACATGTCCAAAACGAGTATTTTCTACATAATTAATATCAGCATTAGAAGAATTATTTAAAGAAATTATAGAAAAGAATAAACCCATAATTAAGGAAGAAGAAAGAACAAAAAAGATAAATATCCCATAATAAAATAAAGGATTAGAGGGATTAATATCTTCTTTATTAGGTAAATAAAAGAGAGAAGTACCTAAGATTACCATTACTCCTAAAATCAGAAGAAGAAAGATACGAATATAACGGTAATTTTCTTTTTGGTGGGACACCAAAAAAGAAATCAAAAAGATAAAGATAGAAGAAAATAAAGGAGGCAAACAAAGAGCTAAAGAAGAAAGCAAAGAAGAATAAGAAAACACTTCAATACATTCATTTAAAAAGAGAGTAATAAAAGCAATTACTAGACCTTCAAAAAAAGAAAGCAAAGAATAAAAAGACTGCGCTTTAGCGGTCTCTATCTTCTCTTTTCTATCTAAATAAAAGGTCTTTAGCACCTTGATATATTATAAAAATTCCTTATAAAGCTAAAGAAAAAGCTACATAAGCAATTTATTTAGGATTATTTAATCTAAAATATTGAGTTTTTCTAAATATTTAAGTCGATCTACATCTACTGTAGGAACAGTCTCTTTATAACGGAAGTCCTCTCTAAATTTCTTCTTCATTGCTTCGATTTCTTTCATTGCGGAAGAATATCTATTAGCTTTTGCTCCGTTAATTACTCTTGTGCCTATACCAAAAATTAAGAAGCACAATAAGGAAATTAATAAGGCTAATAAAGAGAAATAAAAGATAAGTGCCCAAGGAGAGAGAGGATTAGAGAATAATTTATCAATAGCCCGATAATTCTCTTCGTTAACCATAACCTTTCCTAAAAATAAAGAAAGAATAAAACCAAGAAGTCCAATAACTAATAAAGCACCTAAGATGAAATTCCAAAAGAAAGGAAGAAATCTCTTCTTTTGAGCTTTATTACGTTTAACATAAAGCAAATAATTATCGTAAGTTAAGTGATTATAGACGTGCTCCGCTTTAAGGTAGGAAGGGAAATTTTGGTCTTTTCTATTTCTTCCATAAGTTAAAGTAACCACTTCTAAAGGTTCTTCTTCTTTTGTATGGAGAGATAATCCTAAAAGAGCCTCATCAGCTTCTCCAGGATAATAAAATTTAGATAAATTACGGTTGTTCCTTTCACTTAGTGGAATAGACGTTGAATCAGTAGCTACTAAAATGCGGTATCCAAAATTTTGAAATATTTTATGAAATTCCCCTTCAGCACCTTTTGGGACTCTAATTGTTTTATAATCGTAATTATCCATATCTCCTCCCCCTATTTGCTATATAAAATAGCACAAATTGATTTTTCTTAACATATAGGAATTTATAAAGATATTATCTCTATTTGAGGATAATTTAAAAAGAGACCATTCTCCACTACCCCAGGGATATTATTGATTCTAAATTCTAAATCATTTTCGACATCCACAAATTTCGCATCAATAATGAAATTGCCATTTTCTGTAATCACGGGACCATCTTTAGAAAGGCCCGCTTTACGTAAAGAAAGAGAAGAAGCTCCTAAAGCAATTAATTTTCTTTTTACGGCGTAAGCGGCGCTAGGAAGAACTTCAATGGGAGTAAAGAATTTTTCTCCTAAAGAAGAAACGAATTTTGATTTATCAACTAAAATATAGGCTTTTTTAGCATTAGAAAGGACTATCTTTTCTTTGGTTAAAGCGGCCCCTCTTCCTTTAATTAATCTTCCTTTAGCGTCCACTTCATCTGCCCCATCAAAACAAAAATCAAGCTCTACTTCATTAAGTTCTCCAAGAGGTAAACCTAAAGAAGCAATTAAATGAGAAATTTCTAAAGAGGTAGGAATGCAAGAAATAGAAATATTATTCTTTTTTACCTTCTTAGCAATCGCGATCGCGGCTAAAAAAGCGGTTGATCCACTACCAAAACCAATTTTCTCTCCACCTTTTACTTTACTTGCGATTTCTTCGCCAATTTTCTCTTTTTCTTCTAAATGAGAAATATTAGTAAATCCTAATTCTTCTTTAAGTAATGCAACTTTATTAGCAAATTCCAATTCATTAAAAGCCATGATATTTCCCCCTGTTTTTATTATCAAACCACTTCTATATCTAAACAAGTAAAAAGACAATTAATTATAAAATATAAGTTAGATGGAATCTAAGATATTAAGAAATGTCCTTATTTCAGCTTTCTCAATTTTATTAAGCACCACTTTTTCATATTAGAAAGATATTCTTTATAAGAAATACCCTCTATATTCTTATAAAAATGATTCATATATTTATTACTTTTTTCATCAGTTACTACGAATATAAATAGTTCTTTCTTTTTATTTAGAGAAAAGGGATTAACCTTAAAAGAGGAATAGGGAGAAGAGCCAAAATTAGTTTCATATATTTTAGAGGCGTCATCGCCTTTAAATATCTCAATCTTTATCTTATTAGCCTCTTTCCTTCGGCTAGAAAAATATAAAACTAATTTCTTCTTTTCTTCTATAAAGAAGGCTAAGAGCTCTTCTTGGCTAGCTTTAATAAAGGAATAGGCTAATTTTTTCTTAAAATAATAATCGATATAGGAATCAAAGATGCTAGGATAATTTTCATAGATATTCCCCACAATAATTCCAGCATTTTTTTGAATTACCTATATTAATAGTAATTTAAAAATATTTTATTAAGGTTTCAATTTACTCGTTGACGTTAAACCAAAGACCGCCCGAGAGAATTTTAGCTAAACGGATTTTAATCTTACCAAGATTATATATTTCCGCGCCAGGAAGGGATGGGGGATCTTCCCTTGTAAAGCCATTTTTAAGAAGAGCTTTTCGATATTCTTCATAGAAAGAGGAATCAATTCCTGAATAAGTTCTATTAAGTAGCTCCCCTCCTTCTTTAGAGAATGAAGAAGCCTCCCAACGCTTATAGGTTTCTTTAAAATAAACATAGGGAATATTCTTAGCTTCTTCGCCATACGCTAGATATAAAGCGTCATATACTTCTTTACTTTCTTCTTGCCAAGAAGTTGGTTCTTTAAAAGGGGCTAAATTCTTTATAGCGGTCTCCTCTTCTATAGATAAAACAACATTATCATAAGAATAAGAAACAGTTTCTTCTCTAGTGGTAATTGAGTCCGCTAAATATTTATAGGAGATAGTATCGATTTTGCCTTCCTTATTTAGTGACATCGAGAAGGAATCACGTACTAAAGAAGAAGCGTGATAATTTAAAGGAAGAGCTTTTTCTAAATAAGATAAAGTATGTTCCCTTAAAGAGAATGAGCCATCTTCTTTTTGAAGGAATATTCCGCTAAAAAGATTTTTAGGAAGCTCATCTAGGATATTTCCTTTATAGGAAGAAGAAGTTGCAAAATATTCACCATTATTTGTCATATAAAAGGGAACAATATTATCCCCATTTTGATATATTCCTTCCGCGGTTATTCTCTTAGTTCCTCCAAAAGTATTCTTTTCCCATCTTCTTAGATAAATATCTTTGGTATAAGTTAAATATTCATCTGGTTCAGTAGCTAAAGAATCTTTAAAAGAAGCTTTAAAAGGGTTATCCCCATTAAAAGCTAAATAAGCTTTATCAATAGAGACTATTTTGCTACTTTCAGGTAAAGTAGTTAAAGTAGTAAAACTATCAGAATCTTCTGTTAGAGATGAATTTAAAATATAGCGATAAATGAAAGACTCCCCTTGATATTCATATTTTGTTAATGGATATTCAAATCTTGCTCCATTTATATGACCATTATTATCTACTGTTAAAGCCATTCTTTCGGGAGAAGAAGGAATTTTCATTTGGGCAAAAGAAGAAGCAAAAGAAGAAATTAATCTACCATAATAGACATATTCACCTTCTTCTAACCTAAAAGCTTCTTTTTCCGATAATATCTTCTCTTTGATAGAAGGATATAAATCATCCCAAGATAAATAACGGCTATATAATTTATTAGATACCTCGCCAGTTGGAAGATAACCTATTTCATAAATTTTATCTTCTTCACCTTTTTGATAAATATTAGAAATAGTGTCATTAGAAGAAGGATCAATTAAGATAATTTCCGCTTGAGAAGAGGAATATAGATATTTAGAAGCTAAATTAGTTCCTTGATCCTTTTTATCTATATAAACATTAGCTTTATTATCTAAAGTAATTATCTTTCCTTCTTCTAAGGATAAAGAAGAGAGAGCTTCCTCATTAATCATTTGTTTGCCTAAGGCATAATGAGTAGCAAAATAGGTATCAATAAGAGGATAAGAAACGGCATTAATATCGTAAATTAAGGTATTAGTTTGTTCATAAGGAAAATATTTTCCGTTTTGAGTCCCCTCAAAAACATAGCCAATTCCATTTCCTTGAGAATAGAAAGAAACTCTTTTAATGAGTTTAAGAGATTCTTCATCGGTATATCCAGAAGCGGCCGCTAAAGGTTCGATGACATATCTAGAATCAGTATAGGTGCCACCAAAGTTATTAGTAGAAAAAGTCTCAATACCAATTTTATTCTTATAATCTCCATTAAATATTTTTAAATGGAAAAGAGAATTTAAATCGTTAATATAAACAATTTTTCCTTGCTCATAGCTATATTTAGGAGCACAAAGTTTAACTTCGTTATCTTCAATCTTAAAATTATAAACTATAGAAGAACCATAGCTTTTATCGAAGCTTTCTTTAAGGATGTATCCGCTATTTAAGCCAGTTGACCAATAATAATTTGGAGTTAGATAATCTGTATATTCGCTCTCAGAGAATCTAGAAGAAATAAGTTTATAAGAATTAGCTTGCCCTAGTTTCTTAATAAAAGATAGAACGTCTTTTGGAGCAATTTCGTTTATATCTTCCTCTTCTATTGGAGTAGACGAAGAACTACTTGTAGAAGAAGATTCATTAGATGAAGACTCCCCCTCTTTCGGTGAACAAGAAACTAGAGGAAGAAGTAAAAGAGAGGCAAGAGCAAAAACATTTAGATAATCTTTTCTCATAAAGCAACACCATCAGGTAAACGTGAAAACCAAAGACCTACACCTGTAAAAGAAGCCGGTAAATATGGATCAACATCTTCAGATGAATATAGCTCAACAGTAAAGCCCTCTTTGGCGGTAAAAACCACTTTATTATCACTAGTATTTTGGAAATACCAGCTATCCTCTGAAGCAATATTTGCAATTTGAGAATTAGTTAATTTAGTAAACCCAGCATCTAATAAGACTTTTTCATAAGCGGATATTTGAGCAGGAATACTTTGCGTAGTTAATCCTCCAACGTAAACACTACAATAATTATCGCCGGCATTAGTATCTACTGCCCAAGTCTTTTTTTCACCTGGATCAAGATATGGGAAAGAGAAATCTTTTCCTAAAATTGTAGTCATTTTATTCCAAACATCAGGAGCTTCACTTGTCCAACTTTTAACCACCGTTATCTTTGTTAAATCAACCGGTAAAGTAGTATTACCAAAATTCTTCCAAGTTAAGGTGTAATCTTTATCATCACCTAAATTATTCTTAACAGCGAAGGAACTTTCATCAATAAGGAAGGTAAAATCACTAGATTGATTGGTCATATAAGAATTAAGTGCGCCAGCAAGCTCAAAATTCGCATTTAAAGCATTGTGGCTAGGTAAATAATCATTTAAAACATAACTGCCATCTTCTTTTTTATTAAAGATAGTGCCTGAGAAATCATAATCCGCTAAAAGAGAAGAGAAGGGATCAGTAGAAGTTGAAGATTCAGTTACAACCCCATCAACACTAACATCGAGACTTTGATACCCACTACTAGTTTTTAAAAAGCCAAACGATTTTTGACCAGCAATTTGCTTATAAATTCTATCTTGATTAACAAAGTAAGTTACTTCAACTTTATCAGCATTCTTAATTTCAATTGTGTAGTTATTAGCTTGCATTTTGCCAATTAAAGTATCAATTTTCTTAGAATCATCAGTCTCTTTTAAAGGGGCTAATTTTCCTAAATGATTAGCATATTCGCTAAAAACTATAGAATAGGTTATTGTGCCTATAGATCCTGCTCCATCAGGCATAGAGGCAGTTACCTTTAAGGTAGGTGCTTTCTTATCTAAGTTAAATATCTTCATTTCAAACGAGGTATAAGTTCCAGAATTAGATAAACCAATAAGACTACCAAATTTGACACCTTTTTCGGTCATCTTATTTTTACTAGCAAGATTAATCTCGGTTACTTCTTCCCCCTCTGGAACTAAATCCACAAAAGGATTCATATATTTTTCATCGTAAGATAAACCAGGTTGAACAGATTCCTCAATTTCATTCTTAGCATTTAGCGACTTAGTAGAAACTCCGCCACTAGCGTTTTTCTCAACAAAGTCGCAATAAACTAAAGAAAGCGCAGGAAGATTTGTTTTGGTACTAATAAAGCCTTCACCAAAATCCATTACACCAGAAAGGCTCATCTCCGCGTTATTGCCTTGTTTGCTTGTAGCGCTAAAAGTAGCGCTCCAAGTTTTTGTAAATCTATCAACACCAAAAGAGGTATTTTGTTCTTCAGAACTAGTAGTTTGACTACCATTATCTCCTGAAACACCACAACTTGCTAAAGACGATAAGAATAAAGCGCTTAAGAGAAATAAATTTGTTTTTTTCATTTTTTTAACCTCAAACACGGATAATATGCAATGAATAAAATAAATGTCAATCAAAAGCGCTTTTCTAGGAAACTATTTAGGATTTTATCCTTATTCCCGTTTTTGGGATTTAACACTATATAGTTTGGGATTGATTAATATTTTCTAAAA
>SAMEA104315429__coassemble_246_pt1 | contig 138102 bp, 116 predicted proteins | sample SAMEA104315429__metabat2_high_PE_037 | metagenome-assembled genome bin SAMEA104315429 (sample SAMEA104315429) | gut metagenome | biome: Monkey gut; feature: monkey-associated habitat; material: faeces | place: China | collected 2013 | reverse complement strand
TTTAAAATAGAAATCAGTAGAAAAACGTTATTTAAAAACAGTAATGAGCCATTTCGTTTTTACTCATCTTTTTATCTCGCAATATAGTTCTATATGCCGATTTTCAATGGGCATCCTTCCTGTAATATAAGCATGGACTAGCAAAACTAAAAAATTAATTTATAAAATTTGTCTATTTAAATATAAAAAGAATTTCCAATAAATATTCAAAATTCCAACAATTTTTCCTTGTTCATAGGATTGGCATTGATATTATGAAAAGGAACCTTTGAATATGATCAGAAAACAAATACCAGCAAAAGCACATTTACTGCGATTATGAAATTTATAGTCCTTTTAACTTTCCTTTTCTTAATATCGAACACGTTCAATAGTTAATCCTTAAAATCAATAAATCCTTTTGTATAGACTCCATGAATCGTTTTCAAGTTTATCAAAGTTCGTGAGTTCGAACCAACAATAGAAATAACCGTCGTAAAACAAAAAAAGCTTGATACATTTCACGCCGTATCAAACTAATGCTTCAATAATGGGTCTGATGACCAATATTGATACAATGCATACCCTAGGCAATGAAATTTTGCATACCCCTATCTAAAAAGTGCATACCCTTAGAGCGAATTTGCATACCCTTGTTTTTGATTTGTAAATAGCGAAGGCTAGTGCACTAATTATCGTAAACTTGGGAAAAGGGCATTTTTTTCATTGATGATTTGCAGTGCCACATTTCCCTAGTTGCCTTGATGTTAGAGAGTAAGGACTCAATGCTTAAATTATGAAGAACAGTTTGCCCTTTCGAATCAGCACTACTTAAATATTTATCATAATAAAACTTAGCAGATTTGGTATCGCCATTCAGCAAGCAAATGTTAGCAAGAGAAAGACTAAATTTTTGATATTCTCCTCCGTCATATTTGCTTGCATATGAGCACATCCACTTCGTTGCAAATTTGAGATTTCTTAACTTTCTGTAGAACAGAATTTCTTCCGTTGCAACTTTTATCAATTTTTTCAATTCTGCCCTGAATTGTGCCTCGTTTTTGTATTCAACAAATTTTCCATATCTTGCAGCTAGTTGTCTTGAAAAGGCAAAACATAAAGCATCTGATTGGTTCCATAAAAAAGTAAGGCCTATGTTTAAATAAGTCCCTATAGTCCAACTCGATGGCTGAAATTCTATAACAGTGAAAAAATAGCCATTATCGTCTAGATATAACCTTGAATTTCCCTTTTGAAAAACTCCGAGTGGGATTAAATTTTCGTTGCATATTTCTTTTATGATTTTAGAAAGAAAGTTCTTGTCTTCCATAGATTGCTCACCTCCTCAAAAACTTACGCATTAAAGTTCTGTTAAAGGCTTTGACGTAATTAAATGATAATCGTCGTCGTGCGTATAGAATTGTTCCATCAGCCAATAAATTCCATTGGTACCTTTTCTTAGCTTTTTGCTAAGCAGTTCTCTAGAAATTGGCATTACCTGGAATATGCTTATGTATTTGCGCTTGGAAATGAAGCACTTAACTATGCTTGGCGATTTAAATATTTCGGGTAGCAATATAACAGTCCCGCAATATTTTCCTTTGATCTGCATATCAATTGTATCGGAAACCGTAATGTTTTCTTTTGCGTTAAAGGCATATTCAGCAGTTGCCCAGAGCAATGAGTTGAGCGATAGCCATTCCGTTTTCTCTTGGCTGATTTCGACTTTTGGATCGATAAGCATCATGTATTCGTTGCGTTGGTTTGCCTTTCTTGCCCAGCCGATATCACGCTCAGGCATTAGGTAGTCGCTAGCGCCAATTGTGCATAATTTCCAAAAAGGCATGTCTTCCGTTGGTTCAAACACGAGCGTAGTAATTGGCTTCATTTCATCTGATAAAACATTCTTTTTAAGACACAAGCAAAAGATTGGCTCTTGCTTAAAAGCCTCAACATAGTGGTCATATAATTTTTGATGCTTCTTATTGCTTGCTTTAAAGGCTTCTTCTCTTTTATCTAAATCTGGCAAAATAATCACTCCTTTAGGAAATCTATATAAGAAAGTTCGTTTATGCTATTTAATCTTCCAAAGCAATTATAACATGATAGGCGCAGAAATCGGAATGCAAAACAAAAAAATAGCCACTAGTTAAAGCAGTTGCTATCGTTGTTTCTTTCCCGTTAGGAGATTGTTTGATATTTTTGATGAGGTATAACTAAAAAATAGTAAACGTTCAATAGTTCCCATAATCGTTCATTTATTAATATAATCGTTTAATCGTAAGTGTATAAAATTTCAAAAATGCACAAATTTAAAAATTGTATGTATTATAGTTAACAAGTTCGAACCTATGGTAAGAATCAAACTATCGTAAAAATAAAAAAAGTTCAATGCATTTTACTGTATTGAACTAACGCTTCTATAATGGGGCGGAATACGGGATTCGAACCCGTGAGTGACCGGTTCACAGCCGGTTGTGTTCGTCCACTTCACCAATTCCGCCAGCGGGTATTAGTTTAGGCAAAAGAGCGTATATTCGCAAGCTATTTTTCTAAAAAGAAGTTGTAAAAACTTATATCAACAAAAATCTGGGGAAGAAACATAACTCTTCCCCAGAAAACAAGAATTCAAAATTAATAAATAGACAAGCTATATGATACATTGTCAGACATAGTGACTTTTAATTTTGTATGTCCAATATCAAAAGCAAGAGATTTAACAGTTACGCCATTACCGCTCTTGTTCGTTGTGCTAGTTTTTTTGAATTGGCCACCTTCAAAAGTAAAGACCACTTCAATTGTATCAGTTACCGCATCATCATAATCATCAGTATAAGAGTAGCTAAACGTCGCAGTAAACACATTATCAGAGCTAACAGTCCAAGATTTTTTAACTAATTTAGTTCCATAATTTTTAACATTGGCTTCCTTTAGGTAATTAATAATACCGGCATCATCATTGTTATAAACGACAACATCCCAAGACACTTCTAACGAAGACTTCTTATCGACCGCCTTGATTGAATATGTTCCGACCTCGGAAGGAGTGAAAGTCAATTGTTGATAACCACTAGTAGTAGCGGCGACTTTAGGCTCAATTGTTGCTTTCGCAGCATTTGCGCTAGTTATAGTAAAATTAATATCAGTAGAAGCTTTCTTATCGAAAGTAACTTTACTAGTAACACTTTCTCCTAAAACCATATGATTGGTGCCATCATATTTTAAAGTAGTCGTTAACTTTTCCTTAAATGTTAAATGGAAAGTTTTAGATGTTTTTGCTGATGTTAAAGTTACTTCAAGATCATCAATGGCTTGTTTAGCGGAAAATGAAGCTCCACCATAACCCATAGTAACTTTATCCTTGTCTTCTTCCTTTATAGAAAGAACGCAAGTATCAATAGAAGAATCAGCGGTCGTAGGAAGAACATCAACTATGTCAAAATAAACAGAATCACCAATTCCAAACTCAGTTCCGACTTTTTTATTTGTTCCATATCCTGTATAGAATGAAGCATTAAAGTCAGCCATATAAAGACTATCCGCATCAAATAAATCATGAGATTTGTCTCTAGTTCCAGTTTCTAAAGCGGCATCAATAACAGTATACCCTTCTAAGGTTACATTATCTTCCCAGTCAATTTCATATTTCGTAATTTTCCCTGAGAAAGAAACAAGCATTTCGTCTTTAAAAACTAGTTTCAAGGAAAGCTCCTTTTTATCACTAGAGCCAACGTTAGTAATCTTTAAATCATACACACCTTCACTCGAAGAAGAATATACGAACGATTCCTTTCCTTTAGAACTCTCACCAAAATAATTTCCAGTAAAATAATTTAGGAGAACATATTGAGCAAAACCTTGTCTTGCATTATTCCAATTAAAAGAACCTAAAATTGGGTAAGTTACTGCATTATTAGCAATCGTTTGGGGAACATTTGAATAACTACCTTCTCCACTGCTAATTACATCTTTTTTAGTATAATCAGGGGTGGCAGTTTCATCATCTAAAGCCTTTTTACATTCAATTAAATCATCATTAATTAAAGTATATGAAATTTGCTCATTTTTGTTGCTTGAAGCATAGGTGCCTTTCTTTAGGTGGGTAGCTACGCTTCTATTATCACTAAAAACTTCAAAATCATATTTATCATATGTGGTATCAACTCCGGAAGCATCTTGATCTTGGAGATAGAAATGACCTTTTTTAGCTAAAGTAGCTTCCTTTTCGTTAGCTTTTTCTAATTTAGTTTTAATCTCGGGAACATAGGCATCAAAAGCGCTTACTAAATTTACTTTGACGCTAAAGGTAGCCTCACCAGCAGTAATAGTTATAGTTATTGGATCACTTGAAGCCTTTAAAGCGGTAATAGTATTACCATCAACGCTAACAATCTTAGAATCACTGGAAGTCAATGTGAAAGTTTGTTCTGCGCTTTCTGGTAAAATAGTAACTCCTTCAAAAGTGAACGAATTACCAATAACTAAATCAATTGTATCTTTGGAATAAGAAACTGATTCAACTTTTGAATAATTCACTAAAACCACAAATTCAACGGCTTGGGAGGCAACATCATGTACCTTTAAAGTAACTGTGGCAGTTCCTTCTTTTAAAGCGGTAACAACACCAGTTTCACTAACAGATAAAACTTCAGCATTACTAGATAAATACTCCAAAGGATAATTATTGATATTTCCTTTAACAACAGGAGTTAAAGTATAAGTTCCATTAACAAGAAGATATTTATTACTAACAGGTTCTAAAGAAACAGATAATTCCTTGGTTTCTGGAATAATTGTAATAGTTACGCTATTAGATTTAACTTCACCAATTTGGCAATAAATATCAACAGTTCCTTCCTTTAATCCTTTTACTAAACCAGTTTTAGATACTGAAGCGTTTTCATTAGAAGTAACAAAAGTAATGCCAGTTTCTTCAATATCTTTTGTAGTAAAACTTAATTGAAGAGTTTCATTTACTTCAATGCTCTCTTTTTCTGGGGTCGCTAAAGTAATGGTAGGATTCTTTTTAGGAACAACAGTGATTGTCACAGGCTCAGAAGTAACCTCACCAACTTTAATCGTAATATTAGTTGTGCCTTCTTTTAAGGCAATTACCTTACCTTTTTGAGTAATGCTAGCAACAGTTTCATCGGATGAAAACCAATTAATGGTTGCTTCCGAGGAAGCACCTGTTACTTCTGCTTCTAAAACAATTGTTTCTTCAACTTCTAAAGTAGTTTTAGAAGGTGTTTTAATAAAAGCTTTTATATTTTCCGTACTAGAAGATGAACTTTCTCCAGCGACTGAGCTACCAGAAGGCGAAGTGCCACATGAAGCTAGTGGTAAAGCACAAAGAGAAAGAGCGAATAGACAAGAATACATTAATACTTTCTTTTTCATTTTTTATCCCTCCACAAAAGATGGTATTTTGGTTGTACCAATATCGATAAAAGTCATTGTAAATGAGCGCGAAACATCATATCCTTCGCTATCAATATCCTCATATCCAACAACGACTTTAGAAACTTTAGTTTTATCTTTATTTAGATAAATCTCCGCTTGGTTACCTTGACCAAGAGTAAAGTAAGATGTTTTATATCCTCCACCCAAGAAAGCATTCCCTAAATAACCGAGAGCGGTTTTATTTTTACAAACATATTTATCGTTTGTTTCATCATATGTAAATAATTCAGGGGCCACTTCTTGGAAAACAGGAGTGAAATAACTATATGGTTGGGGATCGACATTATATGAAGCAGCCGCAATAGGCTCATAATAATCCCATTTATTAGTCTCTTCATTGTAATCATATAAATAAAGTAAGTCGGGGCTCTTAGATAAGTCCTTCTTATAATAAAGGTCAAATCTCTTCGATGTATCAGTACCAGTTTGTTGATGATAAACAGCACTACCACCATCAAAATACCAATAGGAATCATATTCCGTATTTGGTTTTTCATCTTGGTAATGAGTATTCATTATCATCGTATAATTAGTACCCATATTAGTTAAAGCGGTCTTTAGCGTAGCTTCTTTTTCAGGATTTTTAGATGCTTCTTTTTGTAAATGTTGATAAGTTGCACATCCAACATCGCTTAAACGGACATCAAGGTCATATTTAAGAGTGCTCTCAATATAATTTGAGGTATAAGCGTCTTGGTAAACAATGTCAAAAGTAGGCGAAGATAAGGACAATTTAGTTAGTTTCTCATCTTCAAAAATAAAAGTACAATTATCAATTTCATATCCAGGGGATAACAAATAAGAGGCGAATAACTGACGTTTTTCTTCTTTTAAAGCAAAAGAATTCTCTTCCCCTTCAATAGATGCGATATCTCCAGAGGTTATAAACGAGAAAGGATTAGCGAATTCTCTTTCATAAACTATTCTGCTATTGTTCTCATCAAAAACCTCCATTTCTTCAATTTCGTTTTTGTAATTTAAAATTTCTTCGGCGATATATCCTCTGCTTCCTTTAATGTATGAATAAGAAGAGGAATAAAAACCGCTAGAAGTAGTTTTAGAGATGGTTTTAGAAACGCCTGTACTTTCTCCATGAACATTAGTAACGTCATATTGATATTGATTCTTGACCATCACCTCGCCACTCTTCTTAGAGATAGTCTCAGTTTCTTGAGCTCTTAATTTATAAGATAAAGAAGCTTTAGAAATTTCCTCATAAACATATTGGGGAATAGCAATTTCTTCTGTCGCTTTTTCTTCATTACAAGAAGCTAAAAAAGGAGCACTAACTAAAGAAATTAATAACAGAAGATTGACCTTCTTTTTTAACGTTTTCTTCATAAATCAACCTCCGGAATAGATGTTTTTCCAATGTCGGAATAAACGGCTTTATAGGTGGCACTTAGAACAGAAGTTGAATCATAAGGCACATAAAAATCAATTAAAGCAATAACGTTTTCGCCTTCTTTTTTAATCTTTGCACCAGTTACATAACCAAGGGCAAAATAAGAAAGGAGCTCGCCATCAGAGAAAAAGCCTAAAGCACTAAAAGATAAAGCGTCCGCACTTCTAACATTAAAATAACCTTCTTCATCTTTAGCAGTACTAAAGATATCAACACTCATTTCTTTTAAATGTGGAACAAAGATATCTTTGGTTTGAGGTGAAATGTTATAAGAAGTCTCACTTGAGGTATCCGCTTTATGCCAAAGCTTACTATCTTTATCATAACGATATTCAAATAACCTCTTATCCTCGTTATTAAATGGGTCAACGTGATATAAAAAATCATTAGTTAAAGAAGTATCAGTGATATCCGCTTTAACATAATATGATTCGCCATCAAAATAACTCACTTTCTTTCCGCCAATTTCCTCACCAGTACTTGGAGAAAGCAAAGAACAAGTAAGGGTAAAATTGTCATTTACCGAGGAGAAAATTTCTTCTAATTCTTTGTTCTCTTTCTTAGCACTAGTAACAACTCCTTCAAGAGTAACTTCGCCTAATGAAGATAAAGTAAAGGAAGATTCAAAACTCCAAGAGCAACGAATATAGTTCCCTGCATCATCTTTAGTTCTTCCAACAAAGGTAGTAGATTTGCTATATATTTCGCCTATACCTTCTTTAGAAATAAATAAATTAAGTTCCGTTAAGGGTTCAGAATTTCCACTTAAGAAATAATCAAAAGAATCAATCTTTTGTTCCTTTAGAGAATAAGTGGTTCCTTCTTCAGTTGTACTTACTCTTATAAAATCGCTGCTATCAATAATTAAGAAAGGATTCATAAAAAATTGGTCATAAAAGCTGTAATAACCATCTGAATCTGGAACCTTAAAATAGTCGATTTCATTCTTATAATTAACAAAGTCATAAGCCACATAACCATCTGGACTTCTAACAACATCTACAGATAATGTTTGATCTTCTCCTTTGTACTTATAAGTGTAATTTTGGCTTGTGCGAATAGCTTTTTCGCTATTTTCAAATGAATAATCATATGAAAAAGTATTCGTAAATAAAAAATTGTTCTTTAAATCAAAACAATTTTGCTTTTTTTCTCCATTAAACTTAAAACCTGACCGAGCTTTTTTAATAAAAGCGGCCAATGAGGTGCCATCTTTATTGGTTTCCGTAGACAAGGATGCCCCGCCACTAGTAGCACAACCACATAAAGAGAAAGCGCTTAATAAAAGAAAAAGCTTTTTCCTTGAATAAATCAAATTTTTACCTCCTTTAAATGGTTTTAAAATATAAGGAAAACAAAAACTGTCAAGCTTTATCTAACATATTCACTAATTATTTTTTTAAAATTAACATTTATCAATATTGAGCCTATAAAGCCAAGTTTTTATAAAAAGTAAAAGCGGAAAATTAGTAAAACTAACAACGACTTTTTCTTTACAATTTTATGCTAATCTCTTAGGAAAAATCGTCAAAAAATCATTAATGCTTATTTTAATTAAAAGATTAGAAGTTATAAGCTTGAAAACTTAAATAAAAAGCCCAAAATATTGCCTATGGTTTTAAGGGATCAAATTATTGCTATTATTTATCGTTCCTTATTATTTATTTTTGGATTAAGTGCTCTCATTATTGTTGGCATCTCCGATTCTATGGCGGGCCCTTTAAACGCTTTTAGGAAATATGGCAACCTTTTAACTCTCCTTTCTGTGTTGATGGTTTTATTTGAAATCATCTTTAACGGCATATCCCTATCAAAAGGGAGAAAAAGAATGCCATCTGGCGTATATCCTCCGATTATGTTTTTGCTCCTTTCTCTTGAGATTGGATTAACTATTGCTCATCCTCTATATTGTTTCTTTGGTGATTTAACTTATTTTTCCGGTGGCGAAAGGAATTTTTATACCTTATTTATAACTCTTTTATTCCCTATTTTCTTCTTAGGAGATTGGCTCTTATTTGGAGAAAAAGGTAATTTGAAAGCTCGTCATCTTTTAGATATTCCTTTGCTTCCTATCCTTTATTATTTATTTTCTTATTTAAATCACCTTATTCGTGGAGACGATATTAAATATGCCACTGTTATTTTTGACGAAAAAACATTTATAGGAAATCCTTCTTTACCTGCCCTTTTTGGCGAAAATAGTGGTTGGAATGGTGTGGTTATCTCTACTTTTTCAATTCTCTCTATTTATATAGCAACTGGAATAATAATATTTTTCTTAGGAAAACTTCTTTCTTCTCCTAATTTTTATAAAGAGTCCTAACATTTCTTCCACCGTCTTTCTTTAATTCTTTCTTCATTAAAAACAAGAAGATTTCTTATATATATTTTTTCTTGTTTCAAAAGGATAAGACCGCAATATAAGAGGTTCCCATTAGTGCAATAATCCTTGATTAAACATATCTCTTTTAGCTTCTTATCAAAGGAAATATAGCTAGGTGATCGAAGTATTTTCTTAACTTCTTTCATTTTATCCTTATATGTCTCACCCCATCTTAGATAAAAATCTTTATTAGTATCTATTGGAATATAGCAACTAAGATCCTCTTTGTCTTTCGTTTTAAGAATATTGCCTATCTTTGCAGGTATCTTCCCTACATTAATTTCAACGTTTTTCATTCTTTCCTCCTTATCTATATATAGGGAGGAAATACAAAAAGAAGAAAAAAATTGTGAAAGTTTTATAATATTGCTATGTATCGCTATGACAAAAAAGAAAACATCTCCTATACATTAGGAACTACCTTAACTTTTGAGCTCTTATTTTATAAAAGCGAGCAAATTCAAAAAATCTATATCAACCCTAAACAAAAAAGAGACGAAACTTTTTATAAATTAGAAAAAGAGGCTAATAGGTTAGCTATTCCTTTTATTACAAATAATTCCAAGATATTTGATACTCTAAGTGCAAAAGATAATGTAATGGTTATTGGAGAATTTACCAAATTTACCAATTCCATACCAAAAGGAAACCACCTTGTTTTGGTTAATCCCATGAACCAAGGTAATTTAGGAACAATTATTCGAAGTGCTGCCGCTTTCAACATCGATGGAATAGCCATCATTCTTCCCTCTTGTGATTTGTTTGATCCTAAAGTAATAAGAGGGTCTATGGGTGCTATTTTTAGAGTTCCTATTCAAAAATTTGAAAATTTTGAAAACTACCAAAAAACTTTTAAAGGCAATAGTCTCTATCCTTTTATGCTACAGACAAATAACCCTTTAAAAGAAGCTATTAAAAAAGAGCCTTATTCTTTAATTTTCGGAAATGAAGCCACTGGATTAAATCCCTCTTTTTTAGAAATTGGCCATCCAATAAAAATTGAACAAAGCTCGAAAGTAGATAGCTTAAATTTGGATAATGCGGTCTCTATTGGTTTATATTCTTTCTTAACTAAATAAGCAAAAATCCCCTGCAAAACCCCATTATTTTATTAATCTTCAGAAAGAACTAAGATATTTTTTAGTGATCCTTTTATGGTTGTCTCTTTAGATTCGTGTCCGTATTTATCAACGCTAGCGGCATCCCTTAATTCATGAGTTAAGCAAGCAGGTCCGCCAATACAACCGCCAACACAAGCCATTCCTTCAATAAAATTATTAGGTTTAGCTTCGCCTTTATTCATCAATAAGGCGCGACGACATTCATCTAAACCACTGCAAGAAACACCTTTTACTTCAAAATTAATGTTTTGTTCTTTTAAAGATTCTTTAACAGCATCCAAGAGACCACCACATCTAGCAAATATTCTTCCAAAATAAGAAGCATTATCCAAATGAGACTCTTCTAGATTTTCTAAGACAATTTCTTTTGAATCTAAGAGGGCTTGAAGCTCTTCAAAGGTAATAACGCAATCAACATAAGGAGCGCTATTTTCATTAAATTGCTCCATTTTTTTAGCAATACAAGGTCCAACAAAGACAACTTTTGCAGTCTCATCAGTTTCTTTAATGTATTTAGCTAAAGCCGCCATTGGAGATAAAGAAGAACTTATTTTATCTTTTAAATTTGGGAATGCAGTTTCCACAAATTTAACAAAAGCAGGACAACAAGAGGAAGTTAAGAAGCCTCTTTCTGATAATTCTTTAGCTTCGGTATAAGCGACCATATCAGCTCCTAAAGCAGCTTCTAAAACTGCATGGAATCCTAACTTCTTAATACCTGTAATAACTTGACCAAGTTTAGCGTAATGAAATTGAGAAGATATCGAAGGAGCAACCACCATATAAGCGTTCCATTTTCCTTCTTCATTGCCTTTCATTAAATCAATACATTTAAGAATATAGCTCTTATCCATAATTGCTCCAAAAGGACAAGAATAAGAGCAAGCGCCACAACGAACACATTTGCTTTCATCAATCTCGCTAATACCGTCTTCCCTTTCGTGAATAGCATGAACTTTGCAAGCTACTTCGCAAGGACGACGATAATTTAAGATAGCGCCATAAGGACAGGCTTTAGCACAAAGTCCGCAGTTAACACATTTTTCTTTATTAATATGAGCGCGAAGATGTTCATCAAAAGTAATTGCGTCTTTATGACAAGCTTGTTGACAACGATGAGCTAAACAACCTCTACAAGCTTCGCTCACTTGCATTCCACCAATAGGACATTCATCGCAAGCAGCGTCAATAACTTCTAAAATATTAGGATTATTTTTATCGCCACCCATAGCTAATTTAATACGGTCAGCGGCAATAGCTCTTTCTTTATAAATGCAACACCTCATCGTAGGTTTTGGACCAGGCACAATCCGAGCAGGGATCAATGGCAAATCCTCTAATAAAGTTCCTTGTTCATAACTCTTAGCAACTTCTTTAAGAACTTTGTATTTAAGTTCTTGAACTTGAGTATCGAATTTAAGCATTCTTTTCCTCCTAGAAATAGGATATAGATACAATTTTACCCATTTCTTTTAATAATTTAGCTAATTCATTAACTAAATCTAACTTAATAGTAATATCGATATGAAAACGTGGATCTTGGTGGGCAGGATTGACTGCACAACCAACATAAAAATCAATCTCTGTGCTTTCTTCAAATAGGGTTTTTGCTAATAAAGAAACAGCATCTTGTTTAAAGCTCCAATCAAAATATTTCTTGTTGGCCCCTAGATAATCTTTAGCTACCGCGACTAATTTATTTAAAGTAATAACGCCTTCAGTCACTAAATCTACGCCATTTATGGAAGAAATTGGCGGAATATCAGGCTCAATGTAGACTAAATCTGTACCAATTTCTTCATTTAAATAATTGGCAACAACTTTAGCGCTTGTCCCTCCAGAAACCAAATGACGATCACTTGGAGATAAGAAAGCTTCCATCATTTGCTTATCATCTTCTTTTGATGTAGCGGGCCCTACCATATAATGAGTGACACAAGGTTCTCTCTTTCTTAAAACGGCAACAGTTGTATCATCCCCTGGTCTCCCGTTATATAAAATTGAACAATGATCAGTTAAAAGAGTAGCTAAATTCTTACTAGAGATGCTTTTATCATATAAAGCCTCCATATAAGAAGCTATTTCTCCCTCGCTCCATCCAAAATTTAAGGTCTCTCCAATTCCAGCATGAAGTACTCCATCACTCATAAGAAGAATCGTATCAAATAATTCTAAATCACCTTCCGCAATATAGAGCTTTTTACCTAAAACTTCCTTAGCTTCATACCCTAAAGGAAATATTTTGCCATTCCTAATAAATAGAGGGGTCGGATTATCATAATTAACTAAATGAAAATGATTAGAGGCATTAACCATTAAAATAGAAAAAGTACTATAAGCAACATTGCCTCTATTTTTAGCTAAAGGTAAAGTTTTAATAATACTATTAACGGCTTCATCTAAAGATAGACCACCAGATAAAAGAGTAGCTAATAGTTTAGAAGTAAGAGTAGAAAGAATAGAAGCTTGCACGCCACTTCCTAATCCATCGGCTAAAACTAGCGTCACTTCTCCACTTTTTCCTTTTCTTATTTCCACGTGGTCGCCACAAAGTTCTTCGCCAACATGGTTTAAAGAACTATAGCCCACTTCGTAAAGTGAATCTAATTTCATTTTTCGTCCTTATCGCTTTCTAGAACATCTTTTAATTGATTTAAAGCGATTTTGGTTTCAGCGGTCGTTTCCCCTAATAAAGAGGCAATTTCTTGAACCGCTCGCATATTTTTATCAACAACTTCTGAGGTAATTTCTGCAGTTTTTCTTAGAATTCTCTCCTTAGCTAATTGCGCTTTTTCTTCTTTAGTAACGTCATTTAATAAGCAAATAACAATATGATAAAGAGAATCATATCTAACCGAAATTTCGACAATTTTATCGCTATTTAAGAGATTCATTTTACGCTTATGGATAGCAGTTCCGCCAAGGGCTAAGCCAAATATTTCCGAATCAAAGAAAGAGGAAATGTTTTTGCCTAACAAATCTTTATTGTTAACCCCAAATAATCTATTAGCGGACGGATTAGAAAGCTCAACATTTAAATCCTCATCTAAGACAAGAATAGCGCTATCCATCGATTCAACAACGGTATTAGAAAAACTCTGAGCTTTCTTCATTAAATAAGGAAGACACATCTCTAAAGTAGCTTTCCCTTCTAAGACTGCAATTGCTTTAGTTTTACAAGAAGCGTAACCGCAAGATGAGCAATTTAATTCATCTTTTTTAGTATGTTTGCCGATTTTAGCTAAAACTTGAGCTATTTCTTCATCTGTATAAACATGTCTATTTAGAGCATTAGCTTTAAAAGAAGTAGCTAAATCCTTAACGGATTGTCTTTTAGTAACAAAATCTTTTTTTCCAGAAACTGAACGTATTCTTAAATTACCATAAAAAGGAGTTCGTCTCTCTTTTTCGATAGCGGGCCCATTAACACAAGAACCTTTGCAAGCGCTCATTTCAATAAAGGTATGATGTATCTTTCCTTCTTTAATTTCCTTTATTGCTTCTAAGCATTCATCCATGCCATCAACAAAAAGGTAGGTATAATCAGGACTTTTTTCAGTCATTGAGGAAAGAATTCCTCCAGATAGCGGGAATAAACGAGCGCGAGATTCTTCTTTAGAGGAAGAAGACAAATCTTCTTTAGGTTCAACCTCAAAAGTCTTAAATAAGCTATCTAGTTCAATAAAGGTTATAGCTTCATCGATAATTTGTTCATTCTTATCAGCTTCGTCTTTCTTAGCAATGCAAGGTCCAATGAAAACAACTTTCACCCCAGGGAATCTCTCTTTTAAACTCTTGCCATGAGCTAGCATAGGACTCACGACAGGCGCTAACAAAGAAAGAAGTTCAGGATAATGCTTTTCAAAAAGAAGATTAACGCTATGACAAGCTGTTGAAATAAGAATATCTCGATCGCCTTTTTTTAGTAATTCTTCATAAGCTTTTTTTACGTTAGTAGCACCCACTGCCGTTTCTTCAACATCTAAAAAGCCTACTTTTAAGAGAGCTTCTTTCATTGATTCAAAAGAGACACCAGGATAAGCACTAAAAAAGGAGGGAGCTAAAGAAACAATAGCTCTCTCCTTGTTTTTTAAAATATTAATAACCGAACTTAAATCATCACGAATTTCTTTGCATTCTTGGGGACAGACTTCAAAACATCTACCACATAAAACACATTCTTCTGGAATTATAGAAGCTTGGGAATTATGAAATGAAATAGATTTTGTAGGACAGTTGCGGATACATTTGTAACAACTCCGACAATCGTTCTCTTTACTACGAAGTACTGGCTCCATCCTTATTCTCCTAAAATTAACTAAACTTATTTTAGAAGTGGTAACACATGTTGGTCAAAGATTTCCGAAACATTAAGAGGAGTAACCCCCATCACAATTTCATCATTTACTTTTATTGTCACCGCATCATGAGAGCATCTACCGAAGCAAAAGGCGGCTTTAAGGAGGACTTTATCCTCCAAAGAGCGCTTTTTTACTTCGTTTCGGATTGCTTCAGTAACTTCGTAAGAACCTTTGAGGTGGCAAGACGAACCAACACAAATCGCGATAGTAACCATCTTAATTACCTTTATAGGCCTCTTTCATGATTTGAATCATTTCAGGAACTAATGGAACACGAGGATTGGCGGGTGTGCATTGATCTTCATAAGCAAGATAAGCAATGGTCTCAAGATTCTTGTTCCAAAGTTTTTCATCAGGAATGATGGATTGGAAGTTCATATCAATACCAACTTCTTTGCCAAGCTTCATAACCGCATCAGCAAGATTCTTGGTTCCTTCTTCAGGAGTTGCTGCAGGAATATCTAACATCTTACAGATTTGTTGATATTTCTTATCGCATTGATATTCTTCGTATTTTGGCCAAACAGATAATTTGGTAGGAACGCTTCCGTTATAACGGATAACGTGAGGAAGAAGAATAGCGCAAGTTCTGCCGTGGACTGTATGATATTCAGCACCAATCTTATGAGCTAAACCATGGACTAATCCTAAGAAGCTATTAGCAAAGGCCATACCCGCAATAGTCGCGGCATTATGCATCTTTTCTCTAGCTTTAAGATCGTGTTTACCATCTTTAACCGCTCTTGGAAGATATTCAAAGACTAATTTGATAGCTTCTAAGCAAAGACCATCTGTAAAATCACTAGCCATAACTGAAGTATAAGCTTCAATAGCATGAGTTAAGACGTCCATACCGGTTTCCGCAGTAGCTCTTGGAGGAAGATTAGTAGTAAATTCTGGGTCAACAATAGCGATAGATGGAGTAAGGCTATAGTCGGTAAGAGGATATTTCTTAAGATTGGCTTTATCAGAAATAACTGCGAATGGAGTAACTTCACTACCAGTACCAGAAGTTGTTGGAATACAGATTAATTTGCTCTTTCTTCCGAGTTCTGGATATTTGAAAGCACGTTTACGAATATCCATGAATTTTTGCTTTAAGTCATCAAAGTTGACTTCAGGATGTTCGTAGAAGATCCACATACCCTTAGCAGCGTCCATTGGAGAACCACCGCCTAGAGCAATGATGGTATCAGGCTTAAATTCGTTCATGATTGAAACGCCTTTAAGAACGGTTGAGATATCTGGATCTGGCTCAACTTCACTAAATAATTGGTAAGTAACTGGGTTTCTACGAAGATTGAGTTCATCAATAATCTTATTTAAGAAACCAAGCTCAACCATGGAGCGGTCAGTAACGATAAAGACTTTACCAATATCTTTGCAAGAACGTAAATATTGAATGCTATTGCGTTCGAAATAAATCTTTTGTGGGACTTTAAACCATTGCATGGTGTTTCTCCTTTTACCAACTTTCTTAATGTTCAATAAATTAATAGCGCTTGTGTTTCCAGCGACGCTATTATGGCCATAGGAGCCACAACCTAGAGTTAATGAAGGCAAGAAAGAGTTATAAACATTACCAATACCACCAAAGGTAGTTGGAGAATTCCAAATAATACGGATGGCTTTCATCTTATCGCCAAAGGAATCGGCCATGGCTTGTTCTTTGCAGTGGATACCAGCACTATGTCCTAAACCACCGAATTCAAGCATCTTTTCGCATAAATCGAAACCTTCGTTGGCGTCTTTAACTTTGTAAACACCTAATACTGGAGATAATTTTTCTCTAGAAAGAGGCTCTTCAACACCAACATTCTTTAATTCAACAGCAATAATAGAGGTGTCATCGGGAACTTTGAATCCACTCTTTTCGGCAATCCATTTGGCAGACATACCGGCAACATCAGCGTTAAGACGAGCATTTTCAACACCAGGTTGACCGCTTTCAACGCCAAACATGAATTTCTCAAGTTTCTTCTTTTCTTCTTTATTAGCCCAATAAACTTTGAAACGGGTAAATTTTTCTTTTAAAGAAGCATAAACTTTTTCGTGAACAAAGATGGCACTTTCAGAAGCACAAATCATGCCGTTATCGAAGTTTTTAGACATAACAACGTCGTTAACGGTTTCGTCTTGATCACAACTTTCATCAATATAAACAGGAACGTTTCCAGCACCAACACCGAGAGCGGGTTTTCCGCAGCTATAAGCAGCTTTGACCATGGCGTTTCCACCAGTTGCTAAGATAGTAGCAACTCCAGGGTGATTCATTAAAGCACTGGTTGCTTCCATTGAAGGATGTTCAATCCATTGAATGCAGTTTAAAGGAGCCCCAGCAGCAATAGCGGCGTTATACATAACTTTAGCGGCTTCTTTAGAGCTATTTTGTGCTTTTGGATGGAAAGCAAAAATGATTGGATTTCTTGTTTTGATGGCAATTAAGGATTTAAAAATAACAGTTGAAGTTGGATTGGTAACTGGGGTTAATCCAGCAATAACACCAACTGGTTCGGCAATTTCCGTAATGCCGGTAACTGGGTCATCACTAATGATACCAACTGTCTTTGTGTGACGCATGTTGTTAACAACATATTCACAAGCAAATAAGTTCTTTGTAGCCTTATCTTCAAAAACGCCACGCTTTGTTTCTTCAACAGCTAATCTAGCTAAAGAACCATGGTGGTCAAGGCCAGAAACAGACATTTTAGCTACAATAAAATCAATTTTTTCTTGATCGTAGGTAGCGAAGTCATTTAAGGCTTTTAAACCTTTTTCCACTAATTCGTTTACTTCTTGAACAGCAGGCGAAACAGTGGTCTCTTTTTCTTTCTTATTTTCTTCCATTTATCTTATCCCTCCTTGGATAATTCTTCGTTAAGTCGATGATTTAGGACCGCCAAAGAAGACGCTAAATTAACATTTTCAATTACCACTCCACTTGGCACATTGATATGAGTAGGTGCAAAATTCCAAATAGCGCGAATGCCATATTGTAGGGCCTCATCCACTACTTCTTGGGCTACTGATGCAGGTACACAAATTATAGCAATTTTTGCACCAAGAGAAGGAATATGCTTTGCTAAATCATTAACAGGGTAAATTTCTTTATTTTTAATAATGGTTCCAATCTTTTCTGGATCATTATCAAAGCCGGCCACGATTGAAAAACCCATTCCTTTAAAATTTGGGTATTTTAAAAGGGCATTTCCTAAATGGCCAGCACCGATAAGAATGGCTCTAGTTTCCGCTTTATAGCCAAGGAACGTTTCTAAAGAATCGATTAATTTCTTTAAATCTCTACCTTTTTTAGGTCTTCCAGGTTCATCAGAAATAACTTGTAAATCTTTTCTGATTTGCTCTTCGCTATACCCTAATTCTTTAGCGATTTGAGGTGAGGAAATAGTTTCTTCACCGCTTTCTAATAAACAACGGAAAAGCTTTAGATAGATTGGGTAACGTTGTAATTGGTTTTTAGAGAAACTTTTCATCTTTTTTCTTTCGGTATTTATTTACCGATAGAATAATACCGATAAAATTCTTCTTTTACAAGACAGCAGTATTATGAAAGCGATTTCATAAAATCAATTTTCAATTTTATATTCTTCTTTTGCCCTCATTGGATAAGAAATTAGTTTAGTTTCATTAAGGTACTTTTCATCTAATTTTATTCCACTAATGCCCCACTTATCGTAAGTTCGATAGTAACAAATTTTCTTATTGAGATTATAACAAGTGGCGTATTGAGTAATTTCAAATTCGCCCTCATTAACTTCAGCGGCTCCTCTTTGTTGCTCAACGCTATTTAAAATATGAAAAAACTGGGAAACGGAAGAATTTTCATCATTATTACAAAGGGAAAAGTTTTTTGTAAAGGCGACTTTAGCGAATCTAGATGTACTAGATAAATCGCCCGGCAATCCAATTGCCCCCATTCCTCTTGAATATGTTTCTAAAGAAACACTTTTATTAAATTTATTTTTGGGGTTCTTATTGCTTAAAGACATATATTGATTAAGCAAAAATAATTGGGTTGGGAAAGGAGGATTATTAGTTAATACTCCAATGGGATTTTCATAAACATGTAAGCCATCAATAGTCTGTTCAATAGTTAAAGAATTAACGCCGTCACTCAATAGATAATGTAATTCAGAAGGAGGTATCTTGCCCATAAAGGGAGCATCAGTGATATTAATATTCTTTAAAAGTTCCCTAGCCTCCCTCACTGAAGAAGCTTGCGATAAAATAAAAGGAATAAATTCGAATTGAGCAACATTAATTTTTTCTTCCTTATTTTTAAAATAATGGGCGTTATGAACAAAATTTAAACCCGCCATGCCTAAGCCTTTTTCGTTCATAGCATCAAAAAATAAAGGATAGTTTTCATTAATTAAGGCCACGCCTAAAATGGCAAAATGCTTATCTAATTTTTTTCCATTAGTGAATATAAAAGGAAAATTTCTAGGACAAATAGCTAAGGATTCACCAAAGTTTTGTTCATAATCTAGGTTTCTTCCAAAATAAGAATCTCTAGTTTTAAATGTTATTGCGGTACACATATTTATCCTTTCTAATATTTATTTATCAAATTCAGTGTATTTTTTTGCACTGCCCTTAGCTTTATCAATTGGATATTTTTCCTCATTTAAAGCTATCTTTTCGCTAACAATTTGATCTTCATCTAAGTTCAAAACAGACAATAAGTCATGGGCATAAATAAGAATATCCGCTAATTCTTCTTTAACATCCTTTATTGAGAAATGTTCTTCATCCCACTGGAAACATTCTAAAAGTTCTCCCGCTTCTATTGATAAAGATTTTGCCAAATTAGCGGGCGAATGAAATTTTGTCCAATCTCTATCCTCATTAAACTTCTTAATTCTCTCAATATTTTCTTTAGTCATATTTGTTTCTTTCCTTAATTAAATTTTATCCTAAATAGACTAGATTTGGATAAAAAATAAAAGAACTTTGCTATACTCAAAATATGTTAAAAATAAATGGCTTTAATCAACGTGTATTAGAAAACTTAAATAGATTTAAAGAGATTCATAAGAATGATGAACCTCATTCTCATTATGCCGTATTTGATTGTGATGGAACTCTATTTTATGGAGATACTGCTTATACAACTTTAGAGAACACTATCAATAATTTAAATTTGTTATTTAATGCTGAAGATCTTATTAAGGAATTCTTTCCTTTAAATAGAATTAACGCTAATGATCAAGAAACTATAAATCTATTTTTAAAAGAACACGCTTATTTAAAAGAAAAGAGATTTTTATCAAGGAATTTAGACAATTATAAACGTAAAACTCTTTGGCAAAATGACCCTCTATTTATCGATTTTAAAAGAAATTTATATAAACTATTTGATATTTCTTATGCCTTAAATGGTTATGAAGACGCCTCTTATTTAATGGTTTCCTTTTTTAGTGGATTTTCTCTAAAAGAACTAACGAAATTAGCATTACTTGCTTTTAAAAATAACGATATTTGCTTGCAAAACAAAGATTTTAAAGTAAATGAGAATAATAACGAAATTAACAATTTAACATCTTTACAACCAATTATGGAGATGAGGAATTTTATTAAAGAACTCCTTAAGATAGGAATGGATGTTTATATTACTTCCGCTTCCCCTCTAGAAATTGTTAAAGCCGCTCTATCTTATTATAAATTTCCCTCAGAAATTGAGGTTTTTGGAATAGGAAATACTATTAACAAGAAAGGTTATATTTCTCTAAAAAGAGATAAAGAAAATTATCCTTGCCCCATAAAAATGGGTAAAGCATTTACTATTAAAAATATGATTGCGCCTCGTCATCAAAATCAAGGTCCTTCCTTTGTGGCGGGCGATTCAGAAGGAGATGTTGCCTTCTTAACTAGTTTTAAAGATACAGAAATATCTCTATTTTTAGGGAAAAATACTAATAAGGAAACCTCTCCTCTCTTTAAGGCAATAGATTACGAACAAATTCAAAATCTTAATTTGATAGATACCTTAAATTGCGGAGACATTCTCTTTTTAAGTCAAGGAAAGGATTCGATAAAACGAGAACTAATTTCAGAAGAGAGATGCCCCGAAAAATTAAATCAAGATTTCTCGATGGAAGAAAATTTCTCCTCTTTAAAGAAGATAAAACCATATCTTTTTTATCTCGGATATAAAAAATTATGATAATTTTTCTAAAGTAAGCGCTTTTTGCTATCCATCTTCCTTAAGTTGCGCAAGAATAAAGAACCATAGGAACAATACCTAACAATCTATAGGGGGTTAGTTATGGATAAGAAGTCCCATGGAGAATTTACTAAATACTTCGGCATTAATGTTTTTAATGACGAAGCTAGAAAAGCTTATTTAAGTAAAGATGCTTATTTAGCTTTAAAAGAAGCCACAATTGAAAGAAAGGGTTTAGAACCAAAATTCGCTAATGAAGTAGCTAATGGTTTAATGAAATGGGCTCTAGATAAGGGAGCTACCCATTATACCCACTGGTTTCAACCGCTTAATGGTTTAACAGCAGAAAAGCATGACGCATTCATTGGCAAACCGAGCGATGAAGGAACCGTTTCTTTCGACTTTAAAGGAAAAGAATTAATTCAAGGAGAACCCGATGCTTCTTCTTTCCCTTCTGGAGGATTAAGAGCTACCTTTGAAGCTAGAGGATACACCATTTGGGATGCTGAAAGTCCGGCTTTTGTTTTAGAAGATGAATATGGTGCAATATTATATATCCCCACTGCATTTTGCTCATATAATGGCGAAGCTTTAGATGCCAAAACCCCTCTTCTTAGAAGTGAAGATTATTTAAATGAAGCTGTCTTAAGATTACTTAATTTATTAGGTGATAATAAGGCAACTAGAATTTATAGCTATGCTGGTGCTGAACAAGAATATTTCCTTATTGAAAGTGAAGATTATTTAAAGAGAAAAGATCTCGTTTATACCGGTAGAACTCTTTTTGGGCAAAGCGCACCAAAAGGGCAAGAGTTAGATGATCATTATTTCGGACCAATCAGAGAGAAAATTAATTCTTTCATGCAAGAAGTTAATGAAAATCTCTGGAAATTAGGGATCGCTGCTAAAACGGAACATAACGAAGTAGCTCCTAGCCAACATGAATTAGCCTGTATCTACGCTCCAAGCAGTTTAGCTTCCGACCAAAACCAACTTGTTATGCGATTACTAAAAAGAATCGCCAAAAGACATGGAATGGTTTGCCTATTAGCAGAGAAACCTTTTGCTGGAATTAACGGATCTGGAAAACATAATAACTGGTCGGTTGGCACTGATAATGGCATAAATCTCCTTGCTCCAGGAAATGATGAAAAAGAAAACATCCGTTTCTTAATTTTCTTAGCGGCAATTTTAAGAGGGGTTGATATTCATGCCGATTTATTAAGAGAATCGGTAGCTTCTTATGGAAATGATTTCCGTTTAGGAGCGGACGAAGCTCCCCCTGCTATTCTAAGTGTCTATTTAGGTGATACTTTAACTAATTTAATAAATGAAACTTTAAGAGTTAATAGTGCAACTCTTTCTAAAACTAAAAAAGCCACAATTAATGGCTCTAAAGCTTTACCTACTTTAGAAAAAGACGATGCTGATCGAAATAGAACTTCTCCTTTTGCTTTCACCGGTAACAGATTCGAATTCCGAATGGTTGGAAGTGAACAAAATATCGCTGAAGCAAATACCTTCTTAAATGCTTTATTAGGTGAAGGATTGAATGAGGCTGCTTCTTATCTAGAAGGAAAAGAAAATAAAGAAGAAGCCGCTAAAAAATGGATTAAAGAGACGATTGCTAAACACGAAAGAATTATCTTTAATGGCGATGGCTATTCTAAGGAATGGGAATTAGAGGCTGAAAAACGCGGCTTACCTAATCTTAAAACCACCCCAGAAGCTATTTCTTCTTACGCTAAAAAAGTTAATTTCAATTTGCTTATTTCCAGTGGCATTCTTTCTGAAAAAGAGATTTCTTCAAGACAAAATATTAAATATGAAGACTATCATAACAAAGCTTTAATTGAAGCAAAAACTATGTCTAGAATGGCTCATAAATTGTACTTACCCGCTATTCATGAAGCTTTGAGAAATATCCTTGAAGAAGAAAAACTCTTAACTGAAACTTTCTTACCTACTAAAGAAACAAAAGAAAAACTCATGAAAGTTTTAACTGATGCTTACTCTGCTTTAGAGACTTTGGACCAAAGCATTGAAGAAGAGAAAAAGATTAAAGGTGACGAGGAAAAAGCATTCTTTGCTTCGAAAAACCTTAAAATAGCAATGCAAAACTTAAGAACTCCGATTGATAAAGCCGAACTTTTAGTACCTAAAAAATTATGGCCAGTCCCAACTTATGGAGATCTCTTATTTCATATTTAATTTAATATAAAGCCATCATAAAAAACTGCTGTGACTAATTCTATAGCCGCAGCAGTTATTTTTATTTCTTTATAAGCTTATTGTTGTTCAGTAAATTCATTGAGATTAGGTAAATTCTTGCTTACCTTATTCCAATCGAATTTTTGAGTAGCAACAAGAGAACCATTATAGGAAGTTCCGCTAAGAGTTTGAGAACTATACATATAAACAGGTAAATAGTTGGCAAAAACAACTTTATCTGTGCTAGCCATTTGTCCACCTTCGGCTTCAACTTTGCTCTCTTGAACAATCTTTAAATCGCCTTCTCCTTTGGTGTAGAAATGAGTGGAATAGCTTAATTTACCAACAGCAACATCAACGCTGAAAACGGACTTTGTTAACTCATCAATTATGTTAGTAATAGTTTTTTTCAAACCTTCTGTGTCAACATTACAGCTCTTTAGAGCATTAGTGAAGGCTTCCTTTCCTTCAGCGGAAGTAACTTTAGTATAAGTTTTGGCAGAACCGGCTCTACTAGCGGTCACAAAATCATCACCATTAATATAAACCCAATTTTCAATGGTGCCCTCTTCAGCGGTGGCGCCAGTTAATTTGTTATATAAATAAGGTGAATCAACATTTAGATCAAAGGCAATGACCATCTCTATAGAGGCCTTTTTAAATTCGTCATCTTTTCCACCTTTGCCATCAACTTTTGTACTCAATGTTCCTTTAGTTGGAATCTCAAAAGAGTCTTTCTTTGTTTCTGCAGCAATATTAGCGGCTTTCTTTGAGGCGGTAGTCTTATCTACCTCCTTATAATCATCACCAGGCTCGCCACATGCCGATAATAAACAAGCGACTGGTAATAATAGTAAAAGTGATTTTTTCTTCATAATAATAATTTTTCCTTTCAGATGATTATTGTTAATGATTTTTAGAATATTGCAATACTACAAATATAATTATTTGTATAAATTCGCAAAAAGAAGGTAATTTTGCATATATATTTTAAATTTTAAGTTTCTTAAGGTAGCATGAAAATATATTTATAAATCACCATTATTCTCTATAAAAAGGTAAAATAAAAATATGTATAAAGCTAAATGCATTTTCTTTGATTTTGACGGAACTCTTGTTGATAGCGAAAAAATATATCAACACTTTTGGCGGTTAGCCGCTTCAAAATTATCATATAACTTAAGAAAAGAAGATACTTTGCAATTAAGAAGTGCAGATCCTGCCTATGGAAAAAAACTTTTGCAAAATAAATATGGTCTAGATTTTCCATTTGACCAAATTAGAGAAGAAAGAAAACGTTTAATGAATATTTATCTAAAAGATCACAATTATTCATTAAAAAAGGGATCAAAAGAATTTCTCGAATATTTAAAAAACCTGTCAATTCCCGCCTATATTGTTACTGCAGGAGCAAAAGAACCCGTTAAAGAGGTAATCACTAAACTTAATATTAAAGAGTTAATAAAAGATGTAATAAGTGCCAAAGATGTTGCTAGAGGAAAACCCTACCCTGATCCCTATCTTAAAGCTATAGAGCTTTCCCAATATAAAAAGGAAGATATTCTAGTCATTGAAGATGCACCTAATGGTATTGAGAGTGCTTTTGCTGCTGGATTAAAAGTTATTATGGTAGACGATTTAAGCAAAGCTACGTCTCAAGAAAAAGAACGAATTATTTTAGAAGTGGATAATTTAACCTTCTTTCACCACTATCTAAAATTTGGATAATACACCGTCGTTTCAAAGCTACCATTAATCTACAATTAATTATTTGGTTCCAAAATAGACATTTCCTGATAAATTGATACTAAGTCTTTTAGAATCTGAGTATCAGTAAAATCATTTAAAAATACTAAATTAATTTCTCGATTCATATGGAAGTTAGCGATAGAACGCACTTCTAAAGAATGATTTTTAATCTCTTCGTAACAAACGCTCTTTGGCAAAATTGAGATGCCATAATTTTTAGCAATTAAATCCTTAATAGTGGCGATATTATCGACTTCCAGCACGACATTGAATTCATCAATGTTCATTTTGTCGTTTTGTAATTGTTGGATAAAAAGATTTCTAGTGCTGCTTCCTTTTGAACGAAGGATCATCCTTTCTTTTTTTAAATCATCAATATCAATAATCTTTTTAGAAGCTAAAGGATTCTCTTTGCACATAACGACAAGTAAAGAATCAGTATCTAAAAGTATTGAAGAAACTTTTTTAGAGTTAAGACTTCCTTCAACAATAGCTAAATCTATTTCATAAGAAAGTAATTGATCATATAGATTATTAATTGAATCAGTTCTAATTTGAATCTTTGTACCTTTATGTGAATTACCATATTTAGCCAAAACGTAAGCAATAATATTACTTTCACTAGTGTGAGTAATTCCTACTAAAAGAGTTTTTGTTTGTTTCTTTTCGTCTAATAATCGAGTTTCTAGGTCTTGATACAAAGAAATGATCCGTCGGGAATATTTATAAAGGATTTGACCTTCTTTAGTTAATTTAGATTCCGTCCCGACACGATTAAATATTTTAATAGATAGCTCATTTTCTAGTTGTTTTATCTGTTGAGATACCGCGCTTTGAGTTAAATGTAGTTCATTTGCGGCCGCGCTAAAAGTTCCTTTTTCTACAACCGCAATAAAGCTTTGTAACTTTACATCCACCATAAAATCAATCCTCTATAAGTAATTATTATACATTTATTAAAAACAATTAATATTACTTATAGTAAAAATAGGTCATCATAATAGGCTGCACTCAAAAGAGTGTATATTTCTTCGATAATGGCCGTCTACTTATAGAAAGGGGGATTTATGGTATATCAAGGATTAAATTTGAATCTTTACAAATACTTTGAAAACCTGCCAACGTCAGGCACTATTATTTTCTCCTTAGCTATTATTCTAATGGCAGGGTTTGGAATCTCTAGAATAACCAAACTTTTTAAAATGCCTAATGTCACTGGATATATTTTAGCTGGGTTATTGATTGGGCCTTATGTTTTAGGGTTGATCCCACCGACCATTATCGAAGGAATGAGTTTCCTTAGTGATATAGCATTAGCTTTTATTGCTTTTGGTGTCGGTAGATTCTTCAAAAAAGAGATACTTAAAAAAACTGGTGGCAAAGTAATTGTAATCACTATTTTTGAGGCTCTCTTAGCGGGCTTATTAGTAACTTTAGTCATGGGATTTGCTTTTCCTGAAGAAGGTTGGGACTTTGCTTTATTGCTCGGCGCTATAGCTACCGCCACCGCTCCAGCGTCTACTGTTATGACAATCAACCAATTCAAAGCAAAAGGTGATTTTGTTGATACGCTTTTACAAGTTGTCGCTCTTGATGATGTTGTTTGTTTATTAATCTATTCTTTAGCAACGGCTATTGTCGGAGTTATTCGTTCTGGAGGCACAATTGAATGGACAGATATCGTCCTCCCACTCGTCTATAATCTTCTCTTTATTTTAGGTGGGTTCTTATGCGGATTCCTTTTAAAATTCTTGTTAAAGAAAAGAGGACAAAATAATCGTCTAATTATTGTTTGCATGATGTTATGCACAATTACTGGTATCGCCTCTTTTGTTAATATTTCCCCTTTATTATCTTGCATGGTATTAGGAGCTACTTATATCAACTTAACTGATGATGAAATTATTTATCAAAAAGTTAGTAATTTTACTCCTCCAATCATGCTTACGTTCTTCGTTTTAAGCGGAATGAAAATGGATTTATCTAGCTTCGCCACGATAGGTATTATGGGTATTGTCTATTTCCTAGTAAGAATTGTTGGCAAATATAGCGGAGCTTATTTAGGCTGTTTGACAGTTAAAAAAGAGAAAAAGACCCGTGACTTCTTAGGTTTAGGTTTAATTCCTCAAGCAGGTGTCGCTATTGGTTTAGCTTTTATGGGTGAAAGAATGCTCCCTCCTGAAATAGGTTCACGTTTCCTTTCAATTATTCTTTGCTCCAGCGTTTTATACGAAATGACCGGTCCTTTATTAGCAAAATTCGCTTTAATCAAATCAGGCGCAATTGCCCCAGAAATGCTTCATAACAAAAAAGTTATTCATGAAAATTTGGTTGATGATATTAACCAAAACAGCCAGATTATTGATGACAAAAATAACGTATGCTACCCTGAAGACGCTGCCTTGCCAATGGTTATAGAAGACCAATCCTTAGATAATAAATCTCCTAGAGATAATACTTAAAATCAAAGCATATTATTAAATCTAAAAACATTTATAATTAGTCCATTGAGGGTAATTATGGAAAATATTTTTAGCGCTAAATTAATAAATGATTTGAATGCTTCTTGTTCACAATTTCATGTTGTAAAAAACCTTGAAAGGGAACTTTTAAGAGCAAATTTTAAAGAAATTGGAGAGAATGAAAGATGGGAGCTTTTAAGAGAAGGAAAATACTTCATTAAAAGAAATGATTCATCTTTGATTGCTTTTTCTCTTCCAGAAACAATAAGCGACATTTCCTTTAAGATTGTAGCAACACATACCGATTCCCCTACTTTTAAAATTAAACCAAATGCTTTTTCTAAAGAAGAGAATGCCACTGTATTAGAAATTGAGCCATATGGGAGTCCTATATTTGCATCTTGGGTTGATCGTCCATTATCTATAGCGGGTAGAATTATTTATTCTGAAGAAAACAAGATAAATTCAACTCTAGTAAATATTGATAGAGATTTATTAATTATTCCTTCTTTGGCAATTCATTTAAATAGAGAAACTAATAAGGGTGTAGCTTATAACCCCTCTAAAGACCTAAGACCATTAATTGGAATCAATCTCCCTAATGAATATTCCTTGCTCGACCTATTAAAGAAGGAAATTGGGGAAAATAAAGAAATAATTTCCTATGACCTCTATCTTTATAATCGCTCTAAAGCCAGCACTTTAGGAGTTAATGAAGAATTAATTTCTTCTCCTAGACTTGATGATTTAGCTTCAACTTATTCTTCTTTATATGGTTTTATTCATTCTGTTAACCAAGAGCAAATCTCAATATTAGCCTGTTTTGATAATGAGGAAGTTGGAAGCTTAACTCGGCAGGGAGCTAACTCAACTTTCCTAAAAGATACCTTATATAGAATTGCAAAAGAGATGGGTTTTGCTATTGATTTTGAGAAAATTATTGCAAAATCCATGCTAATTTCCATTGATAATGCCCACGCAATACATCCCAATTACTTAGAGATGAGTGCTAAAAATAATAAAGTCTTATTAAACGAGGGAATCGTCATTAAATATAATGCTAACCAATCATATACCACAGATGGCTTGTCTTCTGCCCTAGTAAAAAGTATTTGCAAAAAATATGCTCTTCCATACCAAGAATATACTAATAGGAGTGATTTAAAAGGAGGGAGTACATTAGGCAATATTTCTAATAGTGAAATCTCTCTTTTATCAGCAGATATTGGTTTACCTCAATTATCCATGCATAGCTCTTATGAGACGATGGGAAAAGATGATGTTCTAACCATGGTTAATTTTGTAAAAAATTATTTCAATGAAACTATAGTTCTAGATGGCACTGCTTTTTATTTGCGGAAATAACCCTTATTTTTTCTCTTTTTAGATTATTTATCGACAACCATTTTCCATTTTTTTAATCTATAAAATGGATTGGGGTTTTTTATGGCTAAATGGTATGAAAATATTTATCGACGAAATCTAATAGACATGCACATAAACGATGATCGAAAGATTTATCTCTCTCGTTTTAGCGCCGAAAACTACTTTAAATATTTAAAAGAAGCAAATATTAAAAGTCCGATGATATATCTTCATTCTCACGCTGGATTATGTAATTTTCCTAGCAAAGTCGCCAAAACTCATGCTTTTTTCGAAAAGCATCCAGATGAAATAAAAAAATTAATATCTCTTTGTCAAAAAGACGGAATGAAAGTAGTCGGTTATTATTCTCTTATTTTTAATAATTGGGCAGTCGATCAAAATCCAGATTGGGAGATGATTGATAAAGATGGCAAAACATGGAGAGATCATGGCCAAAGATATGGTCTTGCTTGCCCAAATAATCATGATTATCGAGATTTTTTAAAAAAACAAATTAAAGAAGTAGCGGAAGAATATCCAAATTTAGATGGAATCTTTTTTGATATGCCTTATTGGGAAGTCCTCTGCCACTGCCCTTCTTGCCAAGAGAAATATAAAAAGGAAACTGGATTAGAAATGCCAAGTGTAGAAAATTGGGATGATCCAAATTGGCTAACATTCATCAAGAAAAGACAAGAATGGATGGGTGAATTTACAAAATTTGTTAAAGCAGAAACTGCCAGATTATTACCCAATACTACCATTGAATTTAATTTTGCTGCTGTTGTCGGTTGTGATTTTTTAGCAGGGTCAACAGAACTTATTAATGATGAATGTGAATTTACGGGCGGTGACTTATATGGTGACTTATATAATCATTCATTTGTTGCAAAATATTATCGTTCAATTAGTAAACATCAGCCTTTTGAATATATGACATGTCGATGCAACAAAACTTTAAGAGAGCATACAATATCTAAAAATGAGCTTACTTTAGAAAGTGAAATAATGCTATCTACCCTCTTGGGTGGAGCATCTTTAATAATAGATGCCATCAATCCAGATGGATCATTAGACCATCGAGTCTCTAAAAGGTTAGGAAAAGTTTTTCAAAAAGAAATGTCTTATGAAAAATATCTTCCTTTTGGAGAGCCATATTTTGAAGTCGCTCTCTTCTTTGATAGCAAAACTCAATATCAATATCATCACAGAATCCCAAATAAGCAACTTGTTATACAAGCTAGTAAGAACCTTATTGAACAACATATTCCATATACAATTTTGGCTCATACTGTTTTAAATAATCTTCAACGTTACCAGATGCTTCTTATGCCTGGTCTCTTATCACTCAATAGCGAAGAAATTAAGACAATAAAACAATATGTTCTAAATGGAGGAACTCTTTATTTAAGTGGCGACTCAAATAATCAACTATTAAAAGAGTTTTTCGGCGGAGAAATTAAAGGTGAAACCTTCGGAGGAAGTTCCTTCCCTTATATAAATCGAGGATATCAAGAAATAAAAGCTTATGTTGCCCCAAATAGAGGGGATTATAAGAAAATATTTGGTGAATTTAATAAAAAATATCCTTTACCATCTCCGCATAAACTGCCATTACTCAATTTAAAAGAAGGAGAGATGGTTGCAATTATAGTTTTACCATACACAGATCCTGACAATTATACGGAATTTGCTTCAATTCACTCTAACCCCCCAGGAAAAGCCACTAATGAAGTTGGTATTGCAGAAAGAGTGTTTGGCAAGGGAAAAGTTATATATTCCGCTTTATCAATAGAGGGCGATAATCGATACAACTATAAAGATATATTTACCTCAATCATCAGAAACAATATTAATAATACTTTTAAGATTGAAACAAGTCCTTTTGTTGAAGCTATTATTTTCAAAAATGGCAATGATTATATAGTTCATTTATATGATTTAAATTTCGCCAATGAAGTAATTAGTAGGGACTTTTCTATTGCTCTTCCTTTTGAGCAATATCAAACATATTTACTCTTAAATTCAAAAGCTAAAATTAAACAAACTGGAAGCTTAATTAAAGGACGTTTTAAAAAATACGTTTCTCTAACAATTAAAAATACAACAAAAAAAGTACCGAATTAAATCGATACTGTAACAATCATCTGGTGACCTGTACGGGATTCGAACCCATGAATGTATCCTTGAAAGGGATATGAGTTAAGCCTCTTCTCCAACAGGCCAAGTGGCGCTCACTATAGGGCTCGAACCTACAACCGATCGGTTAACAGCCGATTGCTCTGCCATTGAGCTAAGTGAGCGCATCGCGCTAAAAGCGCATTGACTATCATATAGATATTAATCGCTTTTTGCAAGAAGGTTTTGCAAGGTTTTGAACTTTTACAAAGAAAAAAGGCTAGGTCGCCCTAGCCTAGTTGGTGAAACTTATTTCTTAGCTAATTTGCCTTCAATAGAGTGTAGGAGATCCCCCACAGTTTTGAAGCCACTAAGTTCTTCGGTAGTAAAACGAATACCGAACCTATCTTCTAAATCAAGACACATTTCAACGACATCAAGGCTATCAAGTCCGAGATCCTTGAGAGACTTTTCTTCATCAAGTGCCTCAACATGAAGTTTTTCTTGAAACAATTTTTTGATTTCATCCATATTATTTGCGCTCATAAAATACCTCTTACGTATTATAAAAGCGCAAAAAGCGTCTGACAACCGCTTTAAAGCGTTACTTTCACTTTGCTAGAAGTTCTTTCAGTGAAGTTAACACCGCCACTAGCGTCAGCTTTAATGTTTCCACTAACATCATTAGCGGCTGTTTTAAAGGCAGGAACAAGAACACCTAGAATTGTTCCAAATACCGCCAATGTTAGAACCATTCCTAATAATTGACCTTTAATTTCTGACATTTATCCGCACCCCCTTTCTAAATATATCCAACGATGACACTTCTTTTTAAGGATAATGTCATCTCTTGGTCACTTAATAATATTGGCTGATGATATTTATAAACGGTAAATGTATAAACCTCTCCAACCATCACAGTATCATTGTCACTAACTATATAAACCTTTGATTGTTCATATAATAAATCTCTGATTTGATCATCAATATACCCTTTAGAGGACACATAATAAGAAGCTGTCGTTGCTGCCGAAGTGAGTCCTGAATAAGCAATTTGTAAGGAACATAAATCACCCACAAATAGAATTCCTTGAGCTAAAAATAATATTGATAAAAGAAAACCTATACTAGAGGCCATAAATACTATTCTCCATTAAAGCAATTACAGCGATAGCCACTAATCCCATCGAAAAGGCGCTTCCTATCAGAGGTAAAAAGTTTAAGTTAGCAAGTTTATTCTTAAAGCGATCAAATGATTCGTTTCTTTTTTCAGTAGATATTCTTTGGAAAACAGATTCAAAATGATAAAAATGATCCTTTCCTCCATCTAAAGATAATTCATATATAGCAATCATTACTTGCCTAATTTCTAATGATTCAAAATGAGAACTAAAATCTAAATAAGGAGTAATACTTTTATCTTCATCTATTTCTTCTAATAAAGCGTCAAATAATTTTCCAATTTCGCCTGATGAATAGGTTCGAACTTCTTCCAAAGAAACATAAACGCTCCTGCCATTACTATAAAATAATCGGAAGAACGAAAATAAACGGACAAACTCTTCTCTTAAAAGAATTTTTCTTTTCTCAACTATTTGTTTTGGCCTCATTAAGAAAAACATAATGACAACTAAACTTAATAATATAGAAGAGAATAAAAGCAGATATGAGCGAGTTTGAAAGAACAAAAAGATACCACCAAAGAGAAATAAGAAGATTATTAAGCATAGAAAGAGCCATTCCTTTTTTGGATTTAATGAGGCCTCTAACATAAGAGCATTAATTCGTTTAAGGAAAAAATCTTTTTTATTACTACTATTTGATTCTTCTAGATTATTATTTTCTATTTTCTTCTCCTCTTTTTTCTTCTTAGAGCTCTTTTTATTTTTGATTTTAGACACTTTCTGCAGGGATTTTTTGTTTTTTTCCATTTTTAAACCACCTTTCTTTTAAAGTCGAAGAATTTGATTCTGTAATGGCTAAAACTAAGAGAACGTAACTGATTAATGCCAATAAGAAATAAAGGAGGGAACACAAAATGTAAGGTAAATTTTCCTTTAAGACACCATAAAATGCTGATAAACCATATCGCAAAAAGACAAAAATCAAAGATGTAATAAAGAAAAGGGAAATAAATTCAAAAGCAGTCTTCTTTTTAATTCGATTTCTTCTTATAAGTTCTTTTTCTTCTTCGCTTGCTTCTAAAAGGAAAGGCTCCGCTAAAAGAGTAATGTCACCACCCTCTTCTTCATAAAGTCGAAGAATAGATAAAAACAAATTATATATGTCGCTATTAAAATAAAGAGATAAAGCTAAGAGACGATCATGTATTTCTCTTGGCTCGAGAGAATCAGTAATCTTTTTTAATTCCCCTCTCATAGATAATTTAGAGGACTTATAAGCTTCCTCTAATGATGAAGAAGCAATTAAAGAAAGTAGAAAAGAATGGACGAAAGAATAACCTTCAAAAGTAATTCTTTCTTTTCTTCTAAAAGGAATAAGAACGAGAGGTTCTAATAAAGATAAAACTACAGCGTAAACTATAAAGACAATGACTGAATATAAAATTGAATCAGTTAGTAGATAACATAAACCTCCATGAAATAAACTAACTACAAACGGAAAGATTAAATTTTTCATGACAAACTCCTCTCATATAAAATGTGCATGCGATTGTTTTCTAGTTTTCCTATTCCACTAACAAATCTTTTGATAAATCCTTCATTTGTTCTTATTTTTTCTACATAAACGTAATAAGGAATTGCTTCATATATTTCCTTTTTCATTTCTTTAGGAGATAAAGCCGTTTTCCCCATAAGAGCTAAACGTAGCACTCGATGTGGCATATTTTTTAAACTATCGGCATGTAACGTGGTTATTAAAGGATGACCAGATCCGGCACTAGCTAAGGCATCAAGCATCTCTCCTCCCCTAGCTTCTGCAATCAATAAATAATCTGGATTATGTCGTAAAGCGTTCTTTATCAAAAACGATAAAGATGAATAATGATTAGCTTCATCAGATATCCAGGTTGTAAGGTCAATCTTGTCATTATTCATTAAATCAAGCTCTTCAACGTTATCAATAACAATCATCCGCATTCCTTCTTTAGCGTTAAGGAGGAACCATTTTTGTAATTCTGTTTTACCTGAGCTTGTTTTCCCACCAATTACTATAGAACGTTCTTCATTTAAGATATTTAAGAGTAATTTTCTAGATTCTTTATCTAAAAAATCATTTTCATCCACTCGACATGTCTTAGAAGCAAGGCGTAGAGAAAAACTCGGTGTTTTCTTTTGCTCATATCTTCCTAAAGAATAATTAACTCCATTTAACCGGTATCGGCCGAAACTCACATCCAATATTGGTAGCGCTAGATTCAAAGATTTCTCAGTTAAATTGGCTATTTGTCTTAAAAAGGAAGTAACATCTTCAGGCAAAACATTTATTTCGCTCTTTTTTCTTCCTTCTTTATTACTGACGTAAAAAAGGTAATGCCCATTATAGGAAATATCGGTAATATCCTCATTTTCTAATAAAGGTTTTAAAAAGGAAGATTCAATGTATTTGACTGCATCTTTATTAGCCATAGACATTCCCTTCTATAATGCGAAATGCTCTTTTATTACTATAAGAATAAATGACTCCAAATTTAGCGTTTAAACTAATAGAAAAGGCTTTCGGATAATATGGTTTAATTTCCCCATTTGCTAATACATTACTAAATTCGCTATATTCATAAGAAACTTCATATTTAGAACCAAAGCCCTTTAAAAACTTATCTAAATTAGTAGCAAAATAATTATTTAAATAACTTTCAACCCAGGTCGAAACAAAATATGGATCAACATATTCTTTAGATAAGCCTACTTCTGGATAAAGGTTTTTTACCGAAACAGTATTTTTTAAAGAGAACAAATCTAACCCCAAAAAGGTTTCCGAAATTCCCTCGTAGCAATAAGCAAAATAAAAAATATTGATAGAAAAAACGAATAAAGTTGCTTGTATTAATAAATTGCCAATCATAAAACTTCCGAAAGTGTGAATTTTGAATTATTAAGACTTCCGAAATAATTAAAATTCTTAATTACTTTAAATTCATGCAAAAAAGAATCATAAGAAAGTTCTCCAAAGCCTTTAAACACAATTCGCATACTATATTCCCTGGGAGATGAAGAATAATTTTCAGGCAAAAAGAAACCATTAGACCGGTGATAATTAAGAGGATGATGAGCTTTATCTGTCGAATGATTGCCTTCAGGGCTACTATAAATAGGATTTAAAAAATCAATTTTAGTTTTTATATCATCCCTTATGAGTTTTAAAGGAACACGTCTAACATATTTCTTATTTTCTTTGTCATAAAATTCATAACCAATATCAAAAGCTTGAATAAAATTATCTATTTCTAAATAGCCTTCCTTTGCTTTAAGAATAAGAGGGTTTCCCCAATAATTAAAACCTTCAAAGCCAAAATCAAAGGGAATAAAGTTATAGATAGGATCTATATATTTCTCTTTAAAACCATAACCAGTAATTCCAAATCTTGCAGAAGTACATTCATAGTTTTCGCCACCAAAAATAAATCCGTGGACATAACCCTTATGGTATGAATAAAAATTATTGCAAGTTGCCTCATAACTTCTTTGCCAAGGAAAAGAGGATGGCGTAATAACATTAGGAGAGGAGGCTGAATACACTAGATTTAGCGTTTTATATCTTGGGCTACTTTCAATGCCTTCTGTCCTTGTTTTTAAATAGGCTGCTATTTCATGCCCCTTCTCCCAACTATATTTCATCTGCCAAATACCTTCGATTTTTAATCGTTCACCTTTTTTTGTAACCTTCCACGGCATTTTCTTAAATCTTTCTTCTTTTCGATATTGCCCTTCAGTATGGTATGGAGCGTTTGCAAAATTAAAATAATCAAAACCAAATTGAACATAAATTGAACATGCTTTTGTAGAAATTAAGGTAAAAGAATAGGCTATATTCTCATTCGCATGCGGAGGCAAAATAACCTTTTCTAAATAATATCCTGCTGCTTCTTTTGCTTTTGGATTTGGCGTCCAGAACTCTTTAGGATCAGGAGCCTTAGCACCAAGCAAAAAAGGCAAAAAAGTTATTGATAAAAATTTATAAAGATATCTTCTCATTACGCTAATTCTTTCAATTCTTCTTTCGCTTTATAAAAAAGCTCTCTCTTTAACTTCTTAGATTCGTTATCGGATAAAACATTGATATATAAAAAAGGGTAATGGCGCCCACCTTCTAATATTTCGCTTTCAAAGAAGGATGCCTCTAAGGGATCAAGGGAATAAATAAATTTCCTTAACCTGATAATAAAATTGACTGCTGGGTTATTTCTCCGACTCTCTAAAAAGACCGGCGTTAAAGAACTAATATGAACATCGGGAGCGTACCCTGCTTTAAGTAGTATTTGGCGAACATTCTTTTGAAAACTTTGATAAGTATCATTTTCCTTATTAACAACCATAAATTTGACCTCTTTCATTTCTCTATAGGGTATTTTTCTAAAAATGGGGAAAAATTTAAAAAAAGAATTCATGAAAATAATTTAAGAAAGACATCAAATATTTCTCATTCAACAAAAAAGAATAAAAATCTCTATAATAAAAGAATGATTTTACTTGTAGGCGCCTCCGCTAGCGGCAAAACTGAAGTTAGCAAATATTTATTAAAAGAATATGGCTTGGTAAAAGCGATAACTCATACCACAAGAGCTCCAAGAATAAAAGAAAGAGATGGTGTTGATTATTATTTTGTAACCAGCGATGAATTTGAAAGTCTAATTAAACGCAATGCTTTTGTGGAATGGACAAAATATAACAACCATTTTTATGGTAGTTCTAAAAAAGAGATTGGTGATGACAAAGTTCTTATTGTCGATCCAAATGGCTTAAAAGAATATATAAAGCTAAAAGATTCTTCCATTGTTACTTTTTTCTTAGAAGCTTCTGAAAAAACTAGAAAAGAAAGAATGATTGAAAGAGGCGATAGCAAGGAAAGTATTAAAGAACGTGTAGCGTGCGATAAAATTGCTTTTGCAAAAGAAAAAGTTAAATGTTGTGATTTTCATATAAAAACCGATGGAAGAGACTTAGAAGATATAACTAAAGAAATTTATAGTGATTACTTAAAAGAACTTAAAAGAAGAGGAGTTGCTCCTAATCTTCTCATTCATGAAGAAGACTAATTCTATTCAAGAGAATAGTAAAAAAAGTTAATAACAAAAACAGTAGCCTTGGCCTAGACCAATTGGCTACTGTTTTATTTTGCTAATTTTTATCTAGAAAGCTGATTTAAGAATTAATCTTCTTCATCAATGCCATCATCTTCGCTCTCATGGAAGTCACGAAGTTGAGCGACATAATCATAAGGAGTTACTTCTTTTTGCTCTAGATTATCTTTCTTGGCAACGTCGTCGATAAGTTGTTTAGCTCTCTTGAGAGATAAACCGCTCTTAACTTTGAAGCAAAGAGGAATATCTTTATAGACATTCTTAGCACCAACATCTTTAACTGGAATTGGAGTATTACGATAATCATTCGGATCAAGAGCTAGATAAAGCTTTAATCCTTTGCCGGCAACAGCAATCTTTAAATAAGTCTTAGTATGAAGACGGAAAGTATCACCACTGTTAGAAATACGGCTCTTTAATCCATAGGATAGAGCAACCGCTTTAAGTTCATTATAGTTGTCTTTTAAATCCTCATCAGCAGTTAATAATCTCTCTGCGAAGGGGACACGGACAATGGCGGGAGCGGCAGCTTCTGGAGCAAGAGTTTCCTCTTTTGGAGCAGGTACTTCTTCTACTTTAGTAACTTCAGGAACAACTTCCACTTTTACCTCTTCTTTAGGAACTGGAACGAAATTTTTGAAATATTTATCAAGTTCTTCGGCAACAACTTTGCGAACATCATCGGAACTGATTTGTTTAGAAGAAACTTCTTGGATATCAGCGGCGTTCTTTTCCACCATTTCTTTAGTAGCTAAGACAACTTCACTATCCTTAGTTTCGGTTTCGACGGGTTTACGAGAATCAAGTTCTTCTTTCACAATTTGACGAATATCTTCAGCCTTCATTCCTTCTTCAGGTTTTGGTTGTTTAGTAAGTTCTTCGGCAACAACTTGACGAACATCATCAGCACTTAATCCTTCTTCAGGTTTTGGTTGCTTATCGAGTTCTTCGGCAACAATTTGGCGAATATCATCCGCTTTAATTGCTTCTTCAGGAGTTTCTTCTTCTTTTGGCTGTTCAGAAAGAGTTGAAACAACTGTTTCTTTAATTAATTGGCGGAGATCGTCACTAGTCATAAGTTCCTCTTCTGGAGCTTCTTCTTCAACAGGAGCTGGAGTTTCTTCTTCAACAGGAGCAGGAGCTTCTTCTACTTCTTTTTCAGGCGTAGTTAAAGAATAATAATGAGATAACTCTTCTCTAATTAAAGTACGAGCTTGTTCATCAGTTAATGGTTCAAGCTCTTCAGGATGATCATGATCAAGGAGAGCATCTCTAATAACCGCTCTAAGTTCTTTAGCAGTTAATGGACGATCTTCTTCAGCAGTTGGTTTTTCTTCCTTTGCTTTTTCCTCTTTAACTTCTTCTTTCTTAATGGGTTCTTGACCTGGCGCTACGAAAGGAGGATATGGATAGGCACCATATGGGTAAGGTCCATATGGATATGGAGGATAACCATAATATGGAGGGAATGGAGGATAAGGTGGTTGAACAGGTTGAGTAGAAGTTTCTTCTTTCTTTTGTTCAGGAGGATTGCTATAGGAAATATGTTGAACAATAACAGCTCCCTTACCGTCTTTATTTTCAGGAACGGAATTAATCTTAGTTTCAACGTCTGGACTATTATCTTTATTATCTAATTCAGCGAATTGATAAGAACGCATCTCACAATCTTCAGCATCTTTAGCTTCTTTTTGCTCAATTTCGTTAGCGGCAGCAAAATCAGCATTATTTAATTCAAAAGTATTACGATTGTCATCGAGAACATTGCTATCAACAATTTCTGGTCCTTTAGCTTGTCCAGGATGTCTAACAACATCGGCAATAGAGCGTAAAACACCAATAAAGCCAAGTAAGAAGGCAACTACCGCTAAAACACCATAGCCAAGAATTAGACCAAATGACATCCAGTCTTGTTCAGTAAAAGAATTCTTAATAAAGGAAACGCAATCAATAGAGCCTTTCCCACTAAATAAATAGCTTTCAATAAAAATGTTTCCAGACGCATCTTTATTATAGGTACCAGCACAGCCTAAGAATAATAAGAAGATAGAGACGGCTCCAAATAAGAACCATATAATGCCAGGGAATAAGGCACTTGGACGACGCTTAGCAATTAATAAAATAAAATGGGTAATCCAGAAAATTAGCCATAAAAGAACACCGACCCAAATTAAAATATTATAAATAAGTTGGGAAGGTATACCATTTGGCTTAACACCCATCATGCCAGTAAAGTTAAACATGGCTTTTAATGGACCACCTAAGCCGGCAAAGACACCGGACAAATCGTTAAATGTCCATCCCAAGCCAAACCATAAACATACAGCGGACCCTACAGTAAACAATAAGGCGAGGATGGAAAGCACGATTGAAGAACTTTTTTCAGAATTTTTCATTTTTTGCACCTCTTTTCATTGATTTTAGCAAGTAATCTTGATATTTAAAGTAAAAATTTAGGGGATTTGCAAGGATTTTGCGAAATCTTAGAGATAATCGAACAAAAATAATGAAAATTTTCTTATTTAATTACTTTTTTTGTTTTATCACGTTAGACACAAATAAATAAGGAAAACGTAAAGGATTTGAAAAAAGGAGCCGTTTTCTTCGACTCCATAAATTAATACACGTCCCTCTTATTTTGCTTTTTTCTTAGCGTTTTTCATCGAATAAGAAATGAATTCTCTAAATAAAGGATTGGGATTTAAAGGTCTAGAAGTAAATTCTGGATGGAATTGAGAAGCCACAAAGAAATCATTTTGAGGAAGTTCAATGATTTCACATAAATTTTGCTTGGGGTTGATTCCACTAAAAACCATCCCTGCTTCTTCAAATCTAGCTTTATAAGCATTATTAAATTCATAACGATGGCGATGTCTTTCGGCAATCAAGTCTTTTCCATAGGCTTCATAAGCTTTGCTGCCCTTTTTCAAGGCACAATCATATAAACCTAATCTTAAAGTTCCGCCCATTTTGATACCGCTATATTGGTCGGCTAATAAATCAATGACGGAATTCTTACCATCAGGATCAAATTCGCTCGTATTAGCATCAGGAATATTGAGCACGTTTCTAGCAAATTCAATGGCAGCAAGTTGAAGACCTAAACAAATTCCTAAGAAAGGAACGTTATTTTCTCTAGCATAACGGATAGCGAGCATTTTGCCCTTTGCGCCACGTTCACCAAAACCGCCAGGTACTAAAATACCATCATAACCCGCCAATTTTTCTTGGACATTTTCTTTTGTAATATCGTGGCTCTTAATCCAACCAATTTCAATATTGCTGCCAAGATAATAACCAGCATGTTTTAAAGCATTTACCACCGATAAATAAGCGTCATGGAGTTCAACATATTTACCAACTAAAGCTATACGGGTGACTTCTTTTGCATCTGCAATAGATTGAACCCACCTTTTCCAAGACTCTAAATTTGCTTCTTTTGCCTCCAATCCAAAATGGCTCAAAACATAATCAGATAAACCTTGTTTTTCTAATTCTAAAGGTAGTTTATAAACGTTATCTAAGTCGTCTGCCTCAAAAACACCTTTCATAGGAACATTGCAAAAAAGGGATATTTTAGCTTTTTGACCATCAGGTACTGGCACTTCACTTCTTAAAACAACACCATCTGGTTGTATTCCTAAAGAAAGTAATTCTTTAACACTATGTTGGGTTGGTTTAGTTTTAGTTTCATCTGCACAACGGAGATAAGGAACCAAAGTATTATGGAAGAACATGGTATTTTGATAACCGAGTTCTAACCTTGCTTGACGCATTGCTTCTAAGAAAGGAAGAGATTCAATATCACCTACTGTTCCACCAATTTCAGCAATAACAATATCAGCTTCAGAAGTTCTAGCAGCTTCTAATAAGCGAGAACGGATTTCGTTAGTAACATGAGGAATTACTTGAATACAAGCTCCTAAATAATCACCTCTTCTCTCTTTTTCAATAACACTAGAGTAGATTTTTCCAGAAGTAACTGAGCTTTCCTTAGTTAAATGAAGACCGGTCCATCTTTCATAATGGCCTAAATCTAAATCAGTCTCCGCACCATCATCAGTAACATAGACTTCGCCATGTTGATAAGGACTCATCGTTCCTGGATCAACATTTAAGTAAGGATCAAATTTCATCATAAAGACTTTTAATCCCCTACTTTTTAAAAGTAAGCCTAAAGAAGAGGCGAAAATACCCTTTCCTAAACTGGATACGACTCCGCCCGTAACAAAGATAAACCTGGTAGCCATGAGGTTTCTTCCTCCGAAAATTAATACGCCCCTTAGAATAGCTCATAAATGGGGTCTTACTCAAGCAAAAAAACACTGTTTTTGTAAAAATTTAGCCAGTATTTATTTACTGAAAATTAAAAGTTCAAAGATTTAAAAGTATACGTTTTCAGCTAATCTTTTCCTTCAATTTAAGGAAAAAATTATGATATATATTTTGCGAAAATTTTAATTAAATAAATCTTACAATTAAGTTAGAAATATAGCGTTTAACTTGCCTTTTATAACGCTTCCTTTAGTTAAGATTTAAGAGCTAAATCTATCCCAAAGACTAATAAAACAATAATTCCTAAAATAATTCGGTAATAGCCAAAACATTTAAAGTCATGTTTCTTTAAGAAGGACATTAACCATCTGACTACTAATAAAGAGATTCCAAAAGCAAAGACCATTCCGCTAACTAAGAAGAGCCACTCATTACCTGAAGGATTGCCAAAATCTATAAAGAACTTAACGATTTTTAAAAGCGAAGCACCAAACATGATGGGAATTGATAGGTAAAAAGAATATTCCGCTGCTGTTTCTCTCCCTGAAAATAATATCAAAGCCCCAAGGATAGTAACCCCGCTTCTAGAAGTGCCAGGAATGAGGGCTAAAACTTGAAAACATCCTATATAAAAAGCGATTTTTAACGGCAAATCGTCAATAGATTTATACTTTGCTTCTCTTTTTTGCTTCTCTAAAAAGCTCTCAATTACAACAAATAAAACTCCATAAACAATAAGGGTAATTCCGATCGTTATCCAATTTTCTAAGACTTTTTCTAAGTCAAAAATCTCAAAGATAAGTCCCACTACAAGTGCGGGTAAGATACCAATCAAAGTTTTTAACCATCTTTTCCAAATAATTAGATGTTTTTCTTTTTGTAAGTTCTTGAAAAGAACTTCCCCTCGATTTATTTTTTCTTCCTCTTCCTTAGAAATTTTCTTCTTCCCAAACGGCCATAATTTATTAAAGAAATAAACTATAACCGCTAAAATTGCCCCAAATTGAATCACAACAAGGAACATTTCTAAAAAATCTTCCCCATGAGCAAACTCTAAAGAAGTAGACAAATCAAAACCGGACAAAGTTAAAATTTCTTTTAATAAAATCATGTGCCCTGTACTGGAAATAGGAAGCCACTCGGTTATGCCTTCAACAATTCCAAATAGAAGAGCAAAAACTAAAATTAAGAAAATAACCATGTTTCAATAATAAAGGTAAAGAGATTAATTAAAAAGCTAAAATAATTAAACTTTATTTGGGAAAATTAGAGTCATTATTTTTAAAAGCTTGCCCTACTTCTTTCCCAATTCCCCGATATACATGATTAAATCCATCGTAAGAAACTGGCGATATTTTATCTAAATCTAATTTTCCTTTTTCATTAAGAATTAATGGGTCAGCTAAGATTTCTTTTATTTTAAAAACCATTAATTCCTTATTTTCATCATATTCAAGGAACTCACATTCATAAGATAATGGCAATTCTTTAATTAAAGGAGCGTCTATATCTGGAGCTTTTTCGAAACATAATCCTGATTTCTTATATTTATTAGGATTATCGTTAGCGCTCACATTGCCTAAATAGTCGATAGCGTCAACATAAGAAGAAGTCGCTAAAGAAAGAACAGTCGCTTTAGTACGTAAAATATTTTTAGTAGTTTTATGATCTGCACTTAAAACAACACCAATCTTGCCAGTATCTAAAATAAAACCCCATGCCGCTACCATCGCATTTGGTGTACCATCTTCGTTATATGTTGATAACACTAAGACTGGTTCAGGGAAGATAGCACTTTTAACACCAATTCTTTTCTTTTCCATAATTTCTCCTTTTCCTTAATTACATTATAACCTTCTAAAAAAATCACGTTAGGGATCTGGTATTCGTTTTTATGGCTGCTAAACTGTTTACTAATGAAAAAAGAAGAAGCATATTCGCAAATCGAAGCTGCCCTAAATGGAGCCTTTTTAACTAAGGATGCTTTTGCACCATCCTCCTTATCGCCATTATTACTATATAACGATAAGGAAAATAATAAGAAAATTATTGATGCAATCCGTTATGAACTCTCTAAATGTCTATCTTTTTCTTTCTCTGTGGCCTTTATTTCTAGAAGTGGATATCAATTATTAAAAGGGGCCTTAAAAGAAGCTAAAGATAAAAGGATTAATGGTAAAATTCTGACAACTGACTACTTATCTTTTACTGATCCTGATGTTTTAGAAGAAATTGAAAGGGAATTTCCCAATATCGAAGTTCGTCTTTTTAAAACTCTCGATTCTTCTTTAGATGGCTTTCATACAAAGGCCTATATCTTTGAAGAAAAATGCGCTGGAAGCCAAATTTTTAAAGCAATTATTGGTTCAAGTAATATTACCGCGAATGCCTTAACTACTAATAAAGAATGGAACACTTCTCTAGTGTCCCTTAAAAGTGGCTCTTTCATTAATGATGTGCTTAGAGAATTTAATGCCTTATGGGAAAAAGGCACTACATTAGATAGTTATTTAGACACTTATAGAAAAATATTTAATGAGCAAAAGCGTCTTAAAAAAGCTTTAGAAAATAAAGAAATAAGCGAAGAAAAATTAATTCCTAATAAAATGCAAATTCGTTTTGTAAATAATTGGGAAGAATCCATTAAAAAAGGGCAAAAAAGAGGTTTATTAATATCCGCGACTGGAACTGGTAAAACCTTTGCTAGTGCCTTTGGAGTAAGCGTAATTAAACCTAAGAAAGTCCTCTTTTTAGCACATCGAAGCCTTTTACTTAGGCAAGCCGCTACATCTTATAGGCGAGTACTTGGCAAAAAGGTAAAATTTGCCATCTTTTCTGGAGATAATAAAAATTCCGATATTGCTTCTGGATTAGAACCATTTTCTTTTGACAATAAAGAAAACATAGACATCCTTTTCTCAACATGTGAAATGCTGGGCAAAAAAGAGAATTTTGAAAGATTTGACCCTTCCTTCTTCGACTTAATAATCATTGATGAAGTTCATCGAGCGGGTTCTACTACATATCAAAAAATTCTCTCCTATTTTAAGCCTTCTTATGTTCTAGGGATGACTGCTACACCGGAAAGAACTGAGGATGCCAGCCTAGTTTTCTCCTTATTTGACCACAATATTTTAGCGGAAATTCGTCTAAAAGACGCTTTAGAAGAAAGTTTATTATGCCCATTCCATTATTATGGCATTACTGATATTAAAGGTATTAATGACGAAATATATAAAAAGAAAGATTTCGCTAAACTTTATAGCGAAGAGCGTCTTAATTACATCCTTAAGCAATCCGCCTTCTATGGTTATAGCGGCTCTCGGCTAAAAGGCTTAATCTTCGTTTCTAGCATTGAAGATGGTTTAGCTTTAGAAAAAGGGTTAAATAAAAAGGGCAAAAAGTCCGTCTTTTTATCAGGTAAAAATTCTTCTATCGAAAGAGAAAAACAGATTGAATTATTAGAAAAAGAGGACATTTCTGATGGCAATTATTTAGATTTTATAATCACAGTTGATATTTTTAATGAAGGTGTTGATATACCCTCGATAAACCAAGTTATTTTGCTTAGACCCACCATTTCTTCCATTATCTTTATTCAGCAATTAGGTAGAGGATTAAGAAAACACCAAGATAAAGACTTTGTTGTTATTATCGACTTTATTGGTAATTACGAAAATAATTTCATGATCCCTAAAGCTTTCTCTTATGAAGGAGATAAAGAGGCTGCAAGAAGTGTTTTAGTTAATGGAGGCCACCTTCCAGGAATAAGCACTATTGAATTTGATGAAATTGCTAAAGAGAGAATTTATAAGAGTATATCAGAGGCCTCTTTTTCTTCCTTTAGAGAAACTAAAAATGTTGTTCTTCGTTTAGCGGAAAAATTAAATCGCTTACCCACCTACCAAGATTATTATGATTATACAGATTTTGATCCCAAGCGCTTTTTTAACGAAACAAAAGCCGGATCTTATCTAGGTTTTTTAAACAAAATACAAAAGAGTTTACCTTCCTTTATCAATTTACCCTTGTTTACTGATGAAGAATATGACTATTTTAGAGCCTTAGGAGCATCCTTAGGTTTAGGGATTAGAATGGAAGAGCCGTTACTTTTAAAAGAAATTATTGAAGGAGGAAATTATTTTTCTTTCTTAGATAAATTAAATAACATTTATCATAAAAGTATCGATAAAAACAAAGAGATTACCCTTTTAAATATTTTAAAAGGCGAGTGGTCTTCTAGTGGTAAATTTGTTAAATATCCTTTTTTAAGTGACTTTAATACTTTATCGCCTGACTTTAGAAATCATCTTTTTACCAATAAGGAATTCCTCTCTGAAGTACTTTCATTTCTTACTTTTTTACTCAAAAGAAACGAAATCTTTTATCAAAAAAGTTATAAAGACACAGATTTCACCATATTTGAAAAATATAGTAAAAAAGACATCTCCCAACTTTTAAATAACCAAAAAGATTTAACTGCTGTATTTTTTGGTTATAAATATGACAAAAATACCAAAACTTTCCCTATTTTTATCAATTACGATAAAGCTCCTGATTTAGAAGAATCTACCAATTATCGAGATCATTTCTTAAATCCGAAAATATTCTCTTGGGAATCTAGAAAAGATAAACATTTATATGATAAAGAACTTTCTTTTATATTTAATAAAGAAAAAGAAGGCACTCGTCTTTATTTATTTATTAGAAAAGATAATAGCGATAAAGATAAAAGTCCGTATTATTTCTTAGGAGAAATGTCACAAATTGGTCAAGCGAAAGAGGTTAAGCGAAAAGTAGAAAATAAAGAATATTCTTATGTGGATATTGATTTTCTATTAGAGGAAGAAGTAAGAAGCGATATTTATGATTATCTAACTAGCAATATTAAGGAATAATTTATGAAAGAAATCCATGTTGTAGCCGCAGTAATTAAAAAGGAAGATAAAATATTCGTCACTCAAAGAGGATATGGCGAATTTAAAGATAAATGGGAATTTCCTGGCGGCAAAATTGAAAAAGGTGAAAAGAAAGAAGACGCCTTATTACGGGAAATAAAAGAAGAATTAGACGCTTCTATAGCTATTGATTGTTTCCTAAGCCACATTTCTTATACTTACCCAACCTTTCAACTAGAAATGGATGTTTATTTAGCGCATCTTTTATCACCACATCTAGAACTATTAGAACACGAAAACGCTCTTTGGTTAGAAGCCAAAAAACTTAAAACATTAGATTGGCTAGAAGCAGACAAATCTTTAATTGATATATTAGAGAAGAAAATTAAGAATTAAGCACCTTTTTTGATGGTTTTAGCAGAGCATTTTGCGACGAATTTTCTGGAAAAGAAACGAGGAGCAAAACAAGTTAATTTATTTTTAAACCCAACGATAGCAAGGCTCTTTCCTTTTTTAGACATCTTATAGCCATAAGAGGCAACTTTATAAGCGCTATCAGGTTTAATTTTAGAAAAAGTAAAGTCATTATGGGCCTTAGCAACAAATTTTGAAGAGAATGGTCCAGGAGCTAGAGTAAGAATATGAACACCTGTTCCTTTTAATTCATAGGCTAAAGATTCGCCTAAATTTAGGACAAAGCTCTTTGTAGCGTGATAAGTGCACATAAATGGCCCGGGTACAAAACCCGCAATAGAAGAAATATTGATGATATGTCCTTCCTTATTTTTTAGCATATCATCTAGATAAACTCTCGTAAAATATAGCAAAGCATTGCAATTGACTTCGGTCATCTTAAGTTGTTTTTCAATGACCATATCTTTAAAATCAGCACAATCGCCAAAACCTGCTGCATTAACTAAATCATTAATGAAATAGCCTTTTTCTTTTGTATAATCGAAAACTTTCTTCAATTCTTGGGTAGAGGAAAGATCCGCTTTAATCGAGTCAATTTTTGCATTGGGATAAGTCTCTTTTAAGCTAGCAATGACTTCTTTTAACCCTTCTTCATCGACATCAACTAAACAAAGAGAAGCTCCTTCCTTTAAATAAAGAGCGGCAAATTCCTTGCCTAAACCTCCAGAAGCACCTGTAATAAGCGTAACTTTTTCCATGTTATTTCTCCTATGTGTATTAACTAAAAATACTTATTCTGCAGTTATTCTACTCTTAATTTTCGGAAGTGCTCATCTATGTTTAAACGCTTTGCTTACTTTTAATTTGCTTTATAAAGAATTTTAGAAAAACAAAGATAGTGTAAATCCAATTTTGCATTATCTAAGGAAAGTAAAATTTAAGTAAAAAAGACAACACCTTGATATGTTAAATAAACTTCCTTTTTATAGATTTAGAAGGGACGTGTATGCGTTTTCTCTTCTTTAAAGAAAGAAAAGGAACTTCCACGATCAATTAAAGAAGCAACCGCTAAAGAAGTTAAAAAATATTTAAAAGAAACAATTCTATTCTCAATTAATGGGACTTTTGCAGTGTTTTTTAAAAAATTCAACATAAAAATCCTCTCAAATTGTCCATCAATAACGACTTCTCCCTATCTATAACAATAATCATGGCAGCCTTGAAAGGAGCTCGCTAAATTTACCATTAAAAAGAGACCAATCGGCCTCTAAATCTAGAAATAAAAATTATAAAGATGGAGCGGGAGGCGGAGGCGGAAGAGGAGGAAGGGAACTGCCTTCAAAATAAGGAGTAACTTCAAAAGTTGATAAATTAATTGATAAGACGAAATTGCCACTAAAACCAGCAGGAACAACTAAGGCAATTGTGCCATTATAGATTTTGGTATAAACGCTAGAAAGAACAACGTTTGAACCATTAGCAATGAATGTATATTCATAACTATTAGCGTCTTTTGTAATGCTAACAGTTTTGCCATCTACCTCATAGGTGCCCACAAATTTATCTAAATCTGTGTAGGTAAGTTTTCTTGCTAAGGAAGTTGTTATTTCTCCTTCTTTTAAAGTAGCAACATAGCTTCCCGCTTTTTCTTCTAAAGTTATAGTTTTAGAAGAATGAGAAATTTCTACTTTGCCATTATTAGAAGAAATCTTAGCGTCCTTCATCTTGCTTCCATTTAAATAAACGTTAGAACCTTGGAAATAAAGGATCGTGGATAAATCATCAGAAACATAAGTTCCAGAAGCTAATACCATATCTTGTTTATAATAATTTAAATTAGCGATACTAACGTAATTTTCTTGGAAATAAACAAAAAGTATATAGCCTTTATATTCATAAGATAAACAAGCAGTACAGGCCATAGAAGAACCTTCCGCAACAGTGAATAATTGATAGGAAGTTTCTACATCTTTATCTAATCCTGTTCCTTCCTTATTTGGCATGTCTAATAAGAAAGTTCCATCTTCCTTAAAGGTGATATTTTCTAAGCCAAATTTGCCGTAATAAGAATAAACACCCACGATTTGCGCAAATATTTCTTTTTTTACAAAATATTTATTTGTGCCAATTAAGGTACCGGTGAAGTTAGCATAATACTCTTCTCCCCCGATATTCATACCTAAAGAATATGTTCCTGTGCCTTCATGGTATTTTGGAGAGAAATAATATGCTACTTCTTGACCATCCTTAGTTGCTCTTCCTTCAACGAAAGTTAAAGAATCTTGACCATTAGAACTATATTCACCATACAACTTATCTAAGTAAGTCTTAGAATAAACAACTTCTCTTTTATTATCTTTAGAAATAAGTTCAAAATAGCCAACGTCCCCTTGAACAATTTTTAAAACATAATCACCTAAAATAACTGAAGGGAATTTATCACCATGGGTGAATGAATATTGGGCTTTACCAGTTTTGCCTTCCATAGAATAGGTAAAATCTTCATTAATCACAAAACTAAGTGATTTATTTTCTGACTTTACATAGAAAGTATTGGTAAACATCGGAGTAAATTTTTCTCTACTAATGAAATATTGAGTTTCACCATTAATCGAAACAAAAATTGATGTTTGATCTAAGTCTGGGGCAACTAAATAAGTTTTGCCACAACTAACGAATTCTAGTCCTTTTCTTCTATTAACAATCTTTGGGGTATAGGCAACTTCATTGCCATTAATTGTTAATTTATTTTCTGCAGTAAAGGCAATAGTAGTTTCTCCATCAGAGAAATTTCCTACTAATGAAGAATAACTATTATGGACGTAATAAGAAGTTTTATTTCCTTTTTCTACACTAAAATAGTGAGAGCCCATCCTAACTTTGCCAGTTTCTCCATCAAAAGTAGTATCTAAATAAACACCCTTCTCATCAGCTTTAACTTCATATTCATAGGCGCCTTTACAAAAATTAAATGTGCCTTTATGTTGATAAATAGTTTTATCAATTGGAGCAAGAGGAATAATATCAACATCTAAAGTAGAAGAGCCATCGAAAACAGATAATTTTTTAAAGACACCTTCATCAACGACTAAACCGCCAAATCCATCATCTAAGAAAGGTAACCCATCTTTAAAAGTGCAAACGTATTCACCATATCCATAATCGTCAGCATCATACATTTCAATAGTATTAACTACTTCGTTTTCTTTATCGCCTTCTCTTAAACGACCAACACCATAAATGTATTCGCCACTAAAGAATGATTCCTGGTTTTCGCTATTATAAAATTTTTGGCTAAAGGGATAGGTTCCTCGCCCAAAGTCAAAATCACTATCTAAAATGTAATACACATTATAAATGTCGCTATTCCCATATCCAGAATAGAAACCAGCATAAGGAGCTAAATCTGGTTGAAAAGTTAAATAAGAAGTATAACAATCACCAACCTTTTTATCTAAATGAACAAAACCATCATTTGGATTATAAAGATCAGCATAAAGGAGATAATCAGTTCCAGAATTATAAGTTTTAGCAAATTCAACCGCTAAAACGCTCTTATTTTCGGTGAATTCACCTTTTTCATTAACGACAGCAATGTTTTTGGTAGTAACTTTTGATGGTATTAATTTGGAGGTTTTTCCCTCAAACATTAAGTTAATATCATCCCCATCCACTTTAAGAGAAGAATTTTTTCCTACAAAATAGCCATTTAAATAAGAAAAGGCACCTTTTTCAATCTCAGGAATAGATTCTCCACAAGAGGCTAGAAATGTTGTGCTTAATAAGGTAACAACTGGTAATATTAATTTCTTTTTCATAAATCCATCCTTTCAAGCACGGGTTAGCTTAAATAATTACTACATATTGTCAATTATTTTTTATAAATAAATGGCCCTCTTTTAAACACAATTAATGTAAAAAACACAATGTCTATATTTGCACAAAGATAAAATTTGGCAAAAATAGTAAAAAGACTTTTTTTATTTTATTGCTTCCCTATAATTTCTCTCGAGGTTAAATAGATGAACTTAGAAGATTATATTGGTGTTACTCCTGACTTTCCGAAAAAAGGGATTTCCTTTAAAGATATTTCCCCTCTCTGCTTAGACAAAGATGCTTTTAAATATACAATTGATGAACTGGCTAAAATTGCCAAACAATATAACCCTAATGTTATTATTGGCGCGGAATCTAGAGGTTTTATCTTTGGAGCCGCTTTAGCTTATAAGATGGGTATTGGTTTTGTTATGGCTAGGAAAAAAGGTAAATTACCTGGCAAAACAATCAAAGAAACTTATTCCCTTGAATATGGCTTAGAAACAATGGAAGTTCCTGAAAAATCTTTTAAAGAGGGAGACAGAGTTCTTCTCATTGATGATCTATTAGCTACTGGCGGTACTTTTAAAGCTTTAGAAAGCTTAACTAAAAAGGCTGGCGGAACACCAGTTTGTGCTTTAGCGGTCATTCGTTTAATTGAACTTGAAGGTGAAAAAGCTCTCTCTATCCCTTGTCATTGCCTTTTAAATTTAAGTGATTCGCATTAATTATTTTCGTTGCTAACCTGGTCTACATATGGAAAAAGAAGAGAAATCCATAGCTCATTCGGTAAATAAAGAGGAACATGTGCCCTTTTTAAGAAAACCTTTTATTAGGCAAATGTGTCTAACCGCTTTATTTTTAGCTTTAATGTGCGTTCTCTCTCCTTTATCAATTCCTGTTGGTCCTATTCCTATTACTTTAGCAACTTTAATTTTATACATTACTGGCTCCTTACTAGATTGGAAATACGCTCCCTTAGTAATTGTTTTATATTTGCTACTTGGGGTCATTGGTTTACCAGTATTTTCTTCTTTTCAAGGAGGACCCCAAATTCTTTTAGGTCCGACAGGGGGATATTTAGTAGGATATTTACCTTGCATCATCATTGAGTCTCTTTTGATATCTTTTTTTAAAGATAAAAAGTGGCTTTACCCTATCGCAATGGTACTAGGAACCGTTATTCTATATTTACTTGGTTCTATCTGGTTTATGTTCTATAAAGAGATGGATTTTGGAAAAACTCTTCTAATATGTGTTGTTCCCTTCCTAGGAGGCGATGCTTTTAAGATTGGAATAGCTTCCTTTTGCGCCTTTAAATTAAGACCTCTGATCGATAGAAGATAAGCTCTTCTTTTATCTAAAAGATAAATCGGTAATCCGATTTTCTTTTTATTTATTAAAAAAATATTCATCACTCCTCTTAAAATGCGTTACAATGGGTTTGATTTCGGGAAAAATTCCCCGAAATAGAAAAAGGAGGAGATTATGGGTGTAAAAATAGTCGATACTGCACTTAGAGATGGCTCACAATCATTATTAGCCACGAGACTTACCACCGAAGAAATTTTAAAGGTGGCACCATATTTAGATAAGGCTGGATGTTATGCCTTAGAAGTTTGGGGAGGAGCAACTTTTGATGCTTGTCTTCGTTTCTTAGATGAAGATCCATGGGAACGTCTTAGAGCAATTAGAAAAGCTTGTCCAAATACTAAATTACAAATGTTATTTAGAGGACAAAACATCTTAGGTTATCACCACTATCCTGACGATATTGTAGAGAAATTCGTTGAGAAGTCTCTCGAAAATGGCATTGATATCATCCGTGTATTTGATGCTTTAAATGATGTTAGAAACCTCAAATCTGCGGTTGATGCTTGTAAAAAATACCATGGCCACTGCCAAATCGCTCTTTCTTATACAACAAGCCCTGTTCACACAGTCGAATATTATGTTTCATTAGCTAAAGAAATTGAGAAAATGGGTGCCGATAGTCTTTGTATTAAAGATATGGCAGGCGTTCTTCTTCCTGAAGATGCTTATGAACTCATTTCTAAGCTTAAAAAAGGAACTAAACTTCCTATTGAACTACATTCCCATTGCACGGGTGGGGTTTGCCAATTAACTTATCAAAAGGCTATTGAAGCAGGTGTTGATATTATTGATACCGCTTTATCACCTTTATCGGGTGGCACTTCTCAACCAGCTACAGAAGTCTTCAATTATGCTTTAAAAGGAACTAAATATGATCCAAAGCTTAATCAAGAAATGCTTGATAAAGCCGCGGCTATACTTAATCCAATTAAAGATAAATATCTCAAGAAAGGTATCTTGAAACCAAAGGCCTTATCTTGTAATCCCGGAATCTTAAAATTCCAAGTTCCTGGTGGAATGCTTTCTAATTTAATGAATCAATTAGATAAACAAGGTGCTATGGATAAATATGATGCTGTCTTAGAGGAAGTTCCTTTAGTAAGAAAAGATTTAGGTTATCCACCTCTTGTTACTCCATTATCACAAATGGTTGGTACTCAAGCGGTTATGAATGTTCTTACTGGTGAACGTTATAAGATGGTTCCAAAAGAAATTAAGGACTATCTCCATGGTTTATATGGAAAAGCTCCAGCACCAGTTAATCCCGAAATTCAAAAGAAGATTATTGGTGATGATCCAGTTATCACTTATCGTCCAGCGGATAAACTTGCTCCAGAATTTGAGAAATTAAAGAAACAATATAAAAAGATTGCTCGTTCTGATGAAGACGTTCTTTCTATCGCCCTCTTTGAACAAGTAGCCATTGATTTCCTTAAACGTAAATATGGCTTGGAGGCAGAGACATTCTCTGTAACTCTATGATTAAATTCTTAGAAGAAACAACAAAAGCCCCTCTTTGGGAAGTAAATAATTTTGGCGATGCTGCCTTATTATCGCTTCTCTGTATATTAATGGTTTTTATTGTTTTAATCGTTATCACCTTAATTATTGAAGGCTTAAATAAAATTAGAGCTTTAGATGTTAAGGAAGAAGTCAAGATGGCCGATGGGACAATTGCCGATGAAGAAATGATGGCGGCAATTTTAACTGCGTCTATCGATTTTAGAAAAGAAAATAAAGAAGATTTTAAAGTCGTAAGCTGTAAATGCATCGACGAGGAGAAGAAAAAATGAGAATTTATAAAGTTAAAGTTAATGGTAAGACCTATGAGGTTAAAATCCTTTCTGTTACAGAAACTGAGCCATTAGAAATTAAGACGGAAAAAGTTGTTGCTGCTCCAAGCGCTCCAAAAGCTACTGAAGAGGCTCCAAGTACTCCTAGCGTAAATGCTAAAGGAACTGAAATCAAAGCTCCTATGCAAGGTACAGTCTTAGAAATCAAAGTCAAAGTTGGTGACAGCGTTAAAAAAGGAGACACCTTATTAATATTAGAAGCTATGAAACTTGAAAACGAAATCAAAGCTCCTAACGATGGTAAAGTTCTCCAAGTTGTGGCTAGCAAAGGACAAACTGCTAATATGAACGACGTCTTAGTCGTCTTGGGTTAAATATGAGCGCGCTTGTACTTAACGATATCGGTGGTTTCTTTGAAGGCTTTTGGAAAAGCACTGGTATCCAACAATTCTTTGTAGATGGTGGTTGGAAAAACCTCATCATGATTGCTATTGGTGTTTTATTATTATATCTAGCAATCTTTAGAAAAGCTGAGCCATATCTATTAATTCCAATGGGATTTGGCATGATTTTAGCTAATCTTCCTTTAGCTGGAATTATGGATCCTGTTTATGCCAAAAATGAAGTCGGTGATATCTTAGTTAACCATAAAACATATGGTGGTCTTCTTGGTTTAATTTATCCAGAAGGTGAAGATATTAAAACTATCACCGGTTATAGCGGATTATTAGGAACTCTTTATAAGGGTATTCAATACGAAATTTATCCTTGTTTAATCTTCTTAGGAATTGGAGCAACAACTGACTTTGGACCTCTTATTTCTAATCCTAAAACCATGATTTTAGGAGCCGCTGCCCAAATTGGTATCTTTGCTACTCTTCTTTTAGCGGTTGCTTGTGGTTTTACCCCTGAACAGGCCGCTTCTATCGGTATTATTGGTGGCGCTGATGGCCCTACCGCTATCTTAACAACTACTAAACTTTCTTCGGAACTATTATCATCTATCGCTATAGCGGCTTATTCCTATATGGCCTTAGTCCCCTTCATTCAACCTCCAGTAATTCGTTTATTAACTACTAAAAAGGAAAGAATGATTCGTATGGAAATGCCAAAACCCGTTTCCAAAACTAAAAAAATTCTCTTCCCAATTATTGTTACTATTATTGTTACCTTAATTGTTCCAAGCTGCGCTCCTCTTATCGGATGCTTAATGTTTGGTAATTTAATCAAAGAATCTGGTGTTGTTCCAAAATTAGTAGAAAACGCCTCTAATGGCTTACTTTATATCGTTACTATCCTCTTAGGATTATCTGTTGGCGCCACCGCAAGTGCCCAAAACTTCCTTAATCCTAAGACACTTCTCATCTTCTTCTTAGGTATTTGTGCCTTCGTCTTAGCTACTGCTGGCGGTGTCCTCATTGGTAAATTAATGTGTTGGATTACCAAAGGCAAAATCAATCCTATGATTGGTGCTGCTGGTGTTAGCGCTGTTCCTATGGCGGCTAGGGTCGTTCAAAAAGAAGGCGTTAGAGAAGATCCTTCTAACTTCTTATTAATGCACGCGATGGGTCCAAATGTCGCGGGTGTTATTGGTAGCGCAGTTGCTGCTGGACTACTTATCATGCTTTTAGGATAAATTATGAGACACGCCATTCTTCATTTCGATATTCTTCCTAGCACAAGCGATTTTTTAAAAAATAATTACCATGATTATTTTGATGGAATTGTTGTAGTTGCAAAAGAACAAACAGCAGGACATGGTCGCAAAGGAAGAAGATGGCTTGATAATGGCAAATCTCTTCTCTTCTCGATTCTTTTGAAAGATAAAAGAATCGAGAAATTCCAGTCTTTAATCCCTCTTATTGCTGGTGCTTCCTTAGAAGAAGCCCTCTTTAAAATGGGCGTTAAAGTAACAATAAAATGGCCAAATGACATCTATATAGGTGATAAAAAGGTGGCAGGAATAATCTCCGAAAGTATCCAAGATGATAATTTTGAAGCCTTAGTTATTGGAATTGGCATTAATGTCGATAATGATGACTTTCCTTCCTATTTACCTAACCCCACTTCCCTATATCTAGAAACTAATAAACATTTTAACAAAGATGATTTATTAAGGGCTTTCTTAGATGCATTTGATGATTTATTAACAAAACAGTTTAACGGAGAGAACGCTTTCTACCCAATAATAAAAGAACATGATTATTTAAAAGGGAAAAAGATTGTTCTTAATTACTATAACGAAAACCGTCACGTTGAAGCTTTAGGGATTGCTCCCGATGGAGCATATGAAGTGAAAAATGAAGACGGCACTATTACTAAGGTTACTTCAGGAGAGGTGAATATCGATAAATCATCTCTCTTAAAGGAATAAATCAAAACTGAAAGGAGCTTGTTTAACAAGAGAAAAACATGAAGCCAATTGATTTAGAAAAATATGGCATTAAAGGAGCCACAGAGGTCATTTATAATCCCTCATATGAATTCCTTTTCCAAGAGGAAACCAAAGAAACATTAACTGGTTACGAAAAAGGTAAAGAAACTGAATTAGGCGCAGTTAATGTTATGACTGGTGTTTTTACCGGCCGCTCCCCCAAAGATAAATATATCGTTGAAGACGAAAATTCCAAAAATACTGTTTGGTGGACTACTGAAGGCTATCCCAATGATAACCACAAAATGAGTGAAGCTACTTGGGCTAAAGTTAAAGAATTAGCCTTAGCGGAACTCTCTAAAAAACGCCTCTTTGTTGTCGATGCTTTCTGTGGCGCTAACAAAGATACTAGAATGGCAGTTCGTTTCATTGTTGAAGTAGCTTGGCAAGCCCACTTCATCAAGAACATGTTCATTCGTCCATCAGAAGAAGAATTAGCTACATTTAAACCAGATTTTGTAGTTTATAACGCTTCTAAAGCAAAAGTTGAAAACTATAAAGAATTAGGACTCCATAGTGAAACTTGTGTTGCCTTTAATATCACCTCTAGAGAACAAGTTATTTTAAATACTTGGTATGGCGGCGAAATGAAGAAAGGTATGTTCTCCATGATGAACTACTATCTTCCTTTAAAAGGCATTGCTTCAATGCACTGTAGCGCTAATACTGATTTAGAAGGTAAGAATACCGCTATCTTCTTCGGACTTTCTGGAACTGGTAAAACTACTTTAAGTACCGATCCAAAGAGATTATTAATTGGTGATGATGAACATGGCTGGGATGATAACGGCGTCTTCAATTTTGAAGGTGGCTGCTATGCCAAAGTTATCAACCTTGATAAAGAAAGCGAACCAGATATTTATAACGCTATCACAAGAGATGCTCTTTTAGAGAATGTCACTGTTTCTAAAGAAGGAAAGATTGATTTTGCCGATAAGAGTGTCACTGAAAATACCCGTGTTTCTTATCCAATCTACCATATTAAGAACATCGTTAAGCCAACTAGCCACGGGCCAGCTGCTAAAAATGTTATCTTCCTTAGCGCTGATGCCTTTGGTGTTCTCCCTCCAGTTTCTATTTTAACCCCAGAACAAACTCAATATTATTTCCTTTCTGGTTTCACTGCTAAATTAGCGGGTACCGAAAGAGGAATTACTGAACCTACTCCAACATTTAGTGCATGCTTTGGTCAAGCCTTCCTTGAACTTCATCCAACTAAATATGCTCAAGAATTAGTTAAGAAGATGAAGATGAGTGGCGCTAAAGCTTACTTAGTCAATACTGGTTGGAATGGTTCTGGCAAACGTATTTCAATTAAAGATACACGTGGCATTATTGATGCTATTCTTTCTGGTGCCATCCTTAAAGCGGATACGAAGACTATTCCTTATTTCAATTTCGAAGTTCCTACTTCTCTTCCTGGAGTTGATCCAAAGATTCTTGATCCTCGTGATACATATTCTGATAAAGAAATTTGGGAAAAGAAGGCTCTTGATTTAGCTGCTCGTTTCCAAAAGAACTTTGTTAAATACGAATCTAATGAAGCTGGAAAAGCTTTAGTAGAAGCTGGTCCAAAAACTAAATAAATTCATTTTTTGCTCTTAAATAATGCCCTTCTTTTCTAGGAGGGCATTTTTTATTATTAATAAAAAATCTATTTATATTCATTACCAAATCAACTAGTTTTTTAAACAAATTGTTAGAAAAAATCCTAAACATTCGATGATAGGCTCTTTAAAATTAATTAGTAAAGTTTGTAAATAAAACTTGACAATTATCCAATTACCGATAAATTGACCTTAAATCCGAGGCATTCATTGTGAAGCCGACGATTAAAAAATGGAGGTTTTTATGAAAAAAACGCTTTTAGTCTTAGGCGCAGCAGCCCTTTTAGGGTTAGGCAGTTGTGCTGGAGGCGGAGGAGGAGAAAAAACTTATACTTTAAGAAGTTCTACCTCAGGTTCGCCAACAAACTGGAACCCTCATACATGGGAAGATAATAGTACTGATGAAATCGTAACCTATACAGAAATTGGTTTTGTTGATTTTACCTATGATCCCGATGTGGAAGGTGGTTATAAGGTCGTTTATGAAATGGCTGATAAAATCACAGATGCTACTAAAGATACCACCATCGTTACTGAAAAATTTAAAGCTAAATGGGGTATTGAAAAGGATCAAGAAGGCCGAGTTTGGAAAATTGATTTAAATAAAGATGCCAAATTCGCCAGTGGTAAAGAAATCACCGCGACAACCTACGTTGAATCTATGAAACGTCTATTAGATTCTAAAATGAAAAACTATCGTGCCAATACTTATTATGGCGGCGATAGCGCTATCGTGCACGCCTATAATTATTTCAATGCTGGACAAAAATCCTTAACTAACATTAATAAAATTCCTGAATGGGGCGTCACCGCAGAAGATGCAGTTTACCTTGATATGAAGGGTTCTTCTCTCTACGAAGAGGTAGGAATTGGATCATATGAGGCAGCTTTAGCTAATTATCCTTCTTTATTTACAAACGCTGCCGGAGAAAACTTATTAACCAAATATGCCGAACCTGTTCTTTGGACAGACGCAATATTTGCCGAACTCAAACAAATGGGAATCGGGCCTGCTGTTGAATTAAAGGATGATGAATATCAAGTATTTTTTGGTTCACAATATGTCACTTTCGATAATATTGATTTTAAGGATGTTGGCTTAGTTGCTCTAAATGAAAGCACTTTGTTATATATCACTGAAAATCCAATTGATGAATTCAACTTTAATGTTGCTTGTACATCCCTTTGGTTAGTCAATCCTGAGTTATATGATTCTTTAAAGAAAGAAACAGGCGGATTAACTACCACTACATATGGTACAAGTGTTGAAACATATGACTCTTTTGGTCCTTATAAATTAACCACCTTCCAAAAAGACAAACAATTTAAGTTTGAAAGAAACGAGAATTGGTATGGTTGGACGGATGGCAAGCACGAAGGACAATATCAAACTACCAATATTGTTGTAGATATTATTAAAGAACACTCCACCGCTTTACTTGCTTTCGAAAGCGGCAAACTTGATGGCGTTTCCTTAGAACAAGCCGATTTAGCCAAATTTGGAAGTAGCGACTATCTTGTTCACGTTCCTGAAACCTATACCCAAAGATTGGTTTTCCTTAGCAATCTTAAGAACTTAGGAGAACTTGAAACTACTGCTGGAAATGGCAAAAACAAGAAGATTCTTGCTCAAAAGGACTTCCGTAAAGCCATCTCTCTTTGCATTGACCGTAAGCGTTTCAATATTGAAGCTACTGCTGGAGATGAACCTGCTTATGCTTTATTAAATAGCCTCTATTATTATGATGTTGCTAATGATCCTACTTCTATTTATAGAAACACTAATGAAGCTAAACAAGCCATCCTTGATCTTTATGGAATGGAATATGGAGAAGGCAAACCATATAAGACCTTAGAAGAAGCTTATAAAGCCGTTACTGGCTTAGATATTGCACAAGCTCGAACCTTATTCCAGAGTGCTTATGAAAAGGCAATTGCCGATGGAACCTATACCAAAGGCCAAGAAATTGAATTTGAAGTCGGTTACTACGATGCCTCTACTCCAACAAATTCTGCCAAGACTAAACTTCTAAATGAATTTGTTAAAGCTGCTACAACCGGAACTGATTTAGAAGGGAAAATCACCTTTAAAGGTAAATCCTTTACCGGAAGTCCAGATAGATACGAATCTATAGGTTCCGGAACCGTTGAAATGGCAATCTGTGCTTGGGGTGGCGCTGCTTTCTATCCATTCAATTCTATGCAAGTTTATTGCAATCCTGATTATGCCGACATTAATGAAATCGCTTCATTTGATCCAACTACAGAAACTCTTACTATGTCATACGACTGGGACTTAAATGGTACAGTAAAAGAAATGACTAAAACTTATCAAGCTTGGTCAATCTCTATTGGCAATTCTAAGGGAGACTACTTCGTTGCTAAAACAAAAGAAGAAATGGCTCGTAAACTCCATATTCTTTCTAGATTAGAAAATAGTGTTTTAAACCTTTATAACTTCGCTGTCTTAGGATCAATTGCTACTGTTTCTCTTAACAGTATGAAGATTAGCTATCCAACCGATACCTACAATATTATGTATGGCTTTGGCGGAATCCGTTATATGACTTACAAATATAATGATGGTGCTTGGACTAACTTTGTTTCTTCAAAAGGTGGCAAACTCAGCTATCAATAAATTGCTCACATTTAAGGGGGCGTAAACACGTCCCCTTTTTAGGCTAAAAGGAGGCATTATGTTTAAATATATCTTAAAAAGGCTAGGTCTCATGATATTAACTTTCTTAATTATCATGATTCTTTGTTTTGTTATGATTAAGTCTCTTCCATTACCAATTGGTGAAGGACTTAATGCTGATCAATTAGCCGCAAAAATCGCAAGATTAAAAGCTCTTGGTTATTACGAACCAATCTGGACTCAGTTATGGATTTATTTTAGAAATATCATAACTAAATGGGATTGGGGCACTAGTTGGATGATTGATTATAGTGCTAGTGCTTGGGATGTTATTTTCTCTCGACTCCCACCTACTATGTTAATTAATACCTATTCCATCTTATTTAGCATTCCTTTGGGTATTGGATTAGGTATTATTGCCGCTTTAAATAAAAACAAATGGCCAGATAACATCATTAGCGTTCTCGTTATTTTCTTTGTATCTGTTCCCTCATTTGTTTATGCATTTTTAGTTCAATATTTACTTTGCTTTAAAGCAGGATGGTTCCCCTTAACGATGGTTTCTTTGTCTGATGCTGGTAATTCCTATTGGTCTTGGACAATGTTCCACTCGATGATTCCAGCAATTATTTCTCTTTCTTTTGGAACTATTGCTGGATTAACTCGTTTCGTTAGAGCAGAGCTTATCGACTGTTTAACTGAAGATTATATGATCTTAGCTAAAGCAAAAGGATTGACCAATGGACAAGCTACTATGAGACATGCTTTAAAAAATTCAATGGTTCCAGTCCTTCCTTCAATCATTAGTGAATTTGTCTCAATTGTTGGCGGAAGCTTAATTATTGAAAATATTTTTGCAGTTCCCGGCGTCGGTAGTTTATTTATCAATTCTATTAACTCAAAAGACTATGACGTTTATATGGTTTGCAATGCTTTCTATATAACTATTGGTCTTGTAGCGGGTATCTTAGTTGACCTTAGCTATGGGTTTATCGACCCACGAATCAGAATGGGGGCCAAATAACCATGGAAAAAGAAATGTTTCTTAAAGATGATTTTGAATTCGTCCAAATGGATGAAAAAATCCACGACCTTAAATTTGATACTAAGCCAATTGGCTATTTTAAAGATGCATGGCTAAGATTTAAAAAATCAAAAGCTGCTGTATTTGGCGCAATTGTCATTCTTTTAGTTGTTTTATATGCTATCATCACTCCTTTTGCAAATAGGCATGATGCCTATTATGCCGATGGTATCTATAAAAATATGGTTCCTTGGTCTAAAACTTTATCTTCTTTACATATCTTAGATGGAACTTATGAAAAGGAATTAAATCAAAAATCTTATTTTAATCTTTTAAGTATTGGAATTGCTGCTGAAGATAAAGACGGGAAGTCTATGGACATTGAAAAAGGGAAAGAATCTACTTTCAATCCCATTAAAGAAATTCAAAGCACCTTTATTTTAGATGGGGCGACCCGTTATAAAGCTAGAGTTCAACAATATTACGAAGTTGGCTTTAATTATCTTCAAGTTGAGGCTAAAGAATTAGCTAAGATCAAAGAATTTGAAAGAGAAAAGGGACTACAAATTATTTATCCAATGGTCGACACTAGCCTTTTAGAGAGTAATTCCTTAATTCAACAAAACGCTAATTATTGGTACAAAACTAAAAATGGCTATCCTTTAGATAGTTCAGGTAATGTCATAAAAAATGAAAAAAACTTAAAAAACCTGCAAAAAGCCTATCTTCTAGATGAAGATGGTAATATTTCCTATGCTTTAAAAGGTGGAGCAGATGGAACACAAGCCACTATTAGAGTCCTTTACTACAATTATTATTTATATAAATACAATATGGTTGAACCCTATTTCTTAATGGGAACAGACGACTCTGGTTATGATATTGCCGTTCGTCTAGCTACCGGTATTGGTTTATCCTTACTTTTAGCAGTCTCCACTTTCGTTGTTAATTTCATATTAGGGGCAATTTATGGCGCTATCGAAGGCTATTATGGCGGCGCAGTCGACCTTATCATGGAGAGAATAAGTGATATCTTAAGTAACATTCCTTTTATCGTTTTAGCCTCTATTGTTAATGCGCGACTTATCCAGACAGGAAAGATGGGCATATTTGGCGCCTTAATATTTGCTTTCGTTTTAACTGGTTGGATTGGGCCAGCATATCGCGTTAGAACCCAGTTCTACCGCTTCAAAAATCAAGAATATGTTCTGGCCGCTAGAACTTTAGGCGCAAGTGACGTTCGGATTATGTGGAAACATATCTTCCCGAATACTTTAGGAACAATTGTAACCGCTAGCGTATTGACAATCCCTGCCACTATCTTTAGTGAATCAATGTTATCTTATTTAGGAATTATTAATTTTAGCGGAGGCGGTATAACGTCCTTAGGTACAATGTTATCTAATGGACAAAAATATCTATATAACTTCCCGCATATAATCTTGCCCCCAGCAATCATAATTTCTTTATTAATGATTTCCTTTAACTTATTTGGTAATGGTTTAAGAGATGCCTTTAACCCATCTCTTAGAGGATCGGAGGAATAAACAATGAACAATAATGCAATCCTTCGGGTTGAAAACCTTAAAATATCCTTCCGGACAATTAATGGCAAAGTGCAAGCTGTTAGAAATGTCTCTTTTAATCTCAATAAAGGAGAAACTTTAGCTATTGTCGGAGAATCTGGTAGCGGCAAAAGCGTTACCACTAGAGCGGCTATGGGTATCTTAGCCAAAAACGCTATCGTCGAAAGCGGCCAAATTATTTATGATGGCAAAGATATTTTAAAGTTATCGGAATGGGAACTTCATAAATTAAGAGGAGAGAAGATCTCAATGATTTTCCAAGATCCTCTTTCTTCTTTAAATCCTATTACTAAAATTGGAAAACAGCTGATTGAAGCTCCTGTTTTAAAAGCAAAAAGCAACCGCAAAGAGAACAGAATTCTTTTTAAAGAAACAATTAACGTCATTAAAGAAACTATCAATAATGCTCCTTTAGAATTAAGTGAAAAAGAAAATAAGAAAGCTCTCTTAAATACTTATTTATCTTTACAAAAAATAATTGTTGAGGAAGAGTTGCCTTACGAGTATGCTTACGACTTTTTAAAGGAGAGTTTATCAGAAATCGATGATTGCTTATTTGCTATCGATCATGATTTAGATAAAGACTTACTTTTACCTATTAAAGAAATTATTACTCTAACAAAAAAATCTTTTCACAAGGATTTATTACTCAAAGATAAAGAAATTCTTTCCTTAATTTGGTCTATGAGGAAAAAACTTTATCCCCTTATCATTAAACAGAGATTCAAAAAAGCTAGTAAAAACCAATTTAACGTTTTTAAAGAGGATTTAAGTCTCTTAAAAGTGAAAATTGAAGCCACTTTAAAGAAAGAAAAGCCTGACTTTTTCCTTAGAGCACTTGAGATAAGTAAAGTTGATACAAATAAAGAAAAACTTAAAGATGGGCTCATGGATTTAATTATGCTTTCTATGGACTATGCCAACCAAAAAAGCGTAAAATCCCTGCAAAAAGCCCTTGCTTTCTTTGAAACTAAATCTTCCTTATTCACTAGTGAAGTTTTAAAAAAACAAGAAATTAATGCCTTTTTTAAAGAGAGTTCCTCCATTGTTAAATCCACAATTAATCCCTTAGAACTTGATAAAGACTTCTTAAGCTATATCTATAAAGACTCTCTAAAAAAAGCCATCCAAAATTATTTCAAAACCTTAAAACTAAACGCCAAGGAAGAAAAACGTTTCGAAAAAGAAACTAAGAAATGGAACTCTTTAAAAGAAAAAGGCAAAGAGCCTTCTTTCAAGGTCGTTCCTAAAAACATCGTTGAAGAAAGCATTTTAAGAAGCGACATAACTAAAATTATCAATAAAGTTGTCGAATCCTATAAAGTAAGAGTTACTAAAAAGGTCTTATTAGATGAAGCCTCTAAGATTCTTACATCTTTAAGCAAAACAGCGAGAGATGCAAAAAGAAAACATACTTCTTTAATGGCCAAAATTGTGGCTTTAAAGTTAATGAAAGAAGTTGGTATTCCTGAACCGCATAAACGTTTTTACCAATACCCATTTGAATTTTCTGGCGGCATGAGACAAAGAGTAGTTATCGCTATTGCCTTAACCGCAAATCCCGAAATTCTCATTTGTGATGAACCTACAACCGCTTTAGATGTGACCATTCAAGCACAAATCCTCGAATTAATTAATCGCATTAAAGAGGAAAGAAAACTTTCGGTAATCTTTATTACTCATAACCTTGGTGTTGTTGCCAATATGGCGGATAGAATCGCCGTTATGTATGCTGGTCAAATCGTGGAATATGGAACTTATAACGACATATTCTATGATCCAAAGCATCCATATACTTGGGCTTTATTAAGCTCGATGCCTGATTTAGATACTAAAGATAAATTGGACGCAATTCCTGGAACTCCTCCAAATATGATTTATCCTCCTGTTGGGGACGCTTTTGCGCCTAGAAATAAATATGCTTTAAAAATTGATTTTAGAAGAGAGCCACCAATGTTTATGGTTACACCTACGCATTTTGCTAAAACTTGGCTTTTAGCGGATGGTGCTCCTAAAGTCACTCCTCCCCCATCAGTTGTTCGAAGAATTGCTAGAATGGAGAAGAAATATGGCACAATAATCGATAAAGAAATGTCTTTAGAGATTAAAGAAAAACCAGATGAAGCTTTTATTGAAGGAAGTCAAAAAGCTTCCAAAGAGAAAGCAGAAAGACTAAATCCTTTAGTTAAAGAAAAGAAAGGAGACACCAAAGATGAATAAAGAAAAAGATGAAATTATTCTCAGTGTTCGGCACCTTAAACAATTTTTTCCTATGGGGCCAAAAGCTAAGCTTAAAGCTGTTAATGATGTCTCTTTTGATATCCATAAAGGTGAAGTTTTTGGTTTAGTTGGAGAATCTGGGTGTGGAAAAACAACCACTGGACGAAGCATTATTAAGCTTTATCAACCCACTGGCGGACAAATTACCTTTAAAGGTCAAGTTATTTCTTGCGGAACTAGATGGAATGAAAAGGAAATAAAATGGACAAAGATTCGTTCTAAAGAACAAATTAAGAACCTTAAAAGTAATATGGCCAAGGACTTAGAAGACGCTGATGCCTCCCAAGTTCAAAAAATAAAAGATGCCTACGAAGCTAAAATTAAGGAAGTTGAAAAACATTGCAAAGAAGTTGTTTCCTTCCAAAAAGGGCGTATCAAAGAACATCGTTTTGATCAGAAAAATGGTGTAAAGCAATATTCCAAAAAAGAATATATAAAAGCTAAAGAAGAATATAAGGAGAAAAAGAAAGAATTTTTAGCTTCTAATCCGTCGTTTCTTCAAAAATGTTCTTTTAAAGTTGATGAATTTTTAGATTTAAGAGCGGCTAAAAGAGAGAAAGTCACTAACAAAATGCAAATGATTTTCCAAGACCCTATCTCCTCTTTAAACCCTAGAATGACAGTTAGAGAAATCATTGCAGAAGGACTCAAAATTAGAGGAATTCATAAAAAAGAAGTTATTGATAAAAGAGTTATTGAAGTTTTAAACATGGTCGGTTTATTGCCAGAACATGCTTCTAGATACCCCCACGAATTCTCTGGTGGTCAAAGACAAAGAATTGGCATTGCTCGAGCTATCGTTATGGAGCCAGAGTTAATTATCGCAGACGAGCCGATAAGCGCTTTAGATGTCTCTATTCAAGCTCAAGTCGTAAACCTTTTAAATGATATCCGTCATCAAATGGGTTTATCTATTCTTTTTATTGCTCACGATTTATCAGTAGTTAAATATTTCTCAGATCGAATTGGAGTTATGTATTTTGGAAGAATGGTTGAACTCGCGGACTCCGATGAATTGTTTAAGCATCCTCTCCACCCTTACACTAAAAGTTTAATTAGTGCTATCCCTCTTCCAGACCCTCATTATGAGAGAGAAAGAAAGAGAATAACTTATAATCCCGCTTTAGTACACGATTATGTTAGCGATAAACCACGTTTTGTAGAAGTTGCCCCAAAACACTTTGTCTATTGCAATTCTAAGGAATTAGAGGCATATAAGAAGGAGTTAAAGGGCAAAAATGGAACAAAACAAAAATAATCAAACTAAAACACCTAAAAATAAAAAAGGTCTAATAATACATTACGCAATAAGTATTGTTATAGAAATCGCGCTTTTATTTACATTTTTTGCCATCAACGACCTTTTTAATAAAACTGATTTAGTAGCTATATATAAAATTTTAAGCGATAGTTTTGGGATAGTCGGTATTATCGCTCTTTGTGTAGGCCTATTGATTGCTTTAGGAAACCAAGGAGCTTTTAATTTTCTTTCCTTCTCTGCCTTAAAAGTTGCTTCCAAATTTGTTCCGAAAATGAAAATAACCACCATGTCTTATGGCGATTATATTTCTGAGAAAAGTAAGGGAAAGGCCCAATTCCTCTATTTATTAATTACTGGAGGAGTCTTAATTGTTGTCTCCTTTGTTTTTCTCTTTTTGTTCTACTCTATATATGAAGGCTAATAGAACATAAATCTAAACGGCTATATAAGTTTATAAAAGATTTTAAAAATGCTTTAATTTTTAATACCAAAATCTTCGCAAATAGAAGAGAAGGTTCCTGCGGTCCAGCCCATCATTTCATTCGCAGGATATTCTTTTTTTGTAGCTCTTCCTCCCTTAAATGGTTCATATGTTTCCCATAATTTGCCAGTATTTTTAAAAGTTAAAGCGACGTTCTTTAGCCAATCCTCCCCTACTTTTCTCATTTCTTCTTCTAAACCAAGACTTTTTAAGCCCCAATAAGCTAAATAATTATCATAAGGCCATGAATAAGGATAAGCGGCTTGATAAGGTATCTTTTCATTTGGATCATTTTGCGTTGATACAATTCCAAAAGAATAAGAAAGTCGTTCTAAGATTTTTTTAGCGGCCTCTTTATTATTTGATAGGCCAACAATGAAAGGCATAAACTGCCCTGTAAAACAATAGTTTTTTCGATAGATTTCTTTCTTTTGAAAATCATAATCGTAATAGAGACCATCGCTTCCAAGCATTAGTTTATCCATTTTCTCTTTTCTCATTTTAGCTTGTAGAGAGAAATAATCTTTTTTATTCTTTTCAAATTTATCCGCTAAAGAAGCCAAAAAAGTCTCTAATCCATATAAATTTGCATTCAGATCGACGGGATTAATATTAATTCCGTTATCTCTAAATCGAGGAGAAAAATCCAGACCACATTCTGCAGCAGCAATATAACTCTCCCCTTTTTTAGTTTGTTCTTCTTTTGGTAAATCTGTTCTTAACGATAAACGTTCTTTCGCCACATATTGATAATATTCGTATAGATCTTCATTAGATAAGAGATTATGAAAATGGCGATTTAAACCATTTGGTGTAATTCTCTCCTTCATCCAAAATTCATATTCTTTTTTTAGAACAAAATAAGCCTCCTTTAACCAATTTTCATCTTTTGAGACTTCATAAATATCTTGAATCATAAAATGCAGATATGGAGGTTGAGAACACCATTTAACTAAATTTTCACTATAAGCATTGGGAACAAAACCGATTTTATTAAGTACATATAAAAGATTGTCGACATTCCATTTTGCATAATCAAAATAGGAATCCGCGATCATTCCTCTATTTGTATAAAATGTATCCCAATAAAATAAAACATGAAAATCGCCCGCTATACATGGAGGAACAAATGGATAAGGCAAACTATAAGGGGTTCTTGGTTCATTTTCGGGCTTATGAAGGGCTAAAGGCCACCTCGAAGAAATGTATTTCCTGGTTTCCTTAATTGCCTCAAGTAAATCTTTGTCCATAAAATCACCCCATTAATAACAAGAGAAATTTTCTCGTATCTTATAGCAAACACTAATTCATCTTATAAAAGACATTAAATCATTCTAAATACAAAAATGTCTTTCCGCTTAAGCCTACATCACGATCATCATTTTCAATCTCATTAGCCTTACAACCATAAATTTTCACGCTAATATTGTTAGTACCAACCTTCAAATATTTTGATATATCAAAAATAAACGGCTCCCATAAATGGGTTTTAATTGCTTTGTTATTCGCGGTTAAGAATAAAAAATCATGCACATTGTCAAAAGAAATGAAAGCCTTATTTGGTTTTTTTCTTATAGAAAATGAATAATGTAAATCCACCTCTCCTTTAAAAGAAAATAACTTATTTTGATGTGCTGAAGAATAAAGCTTTTCTGCCCCGTCAAAAAGACAAATAGATGGTTTTAAGACTCGTTTTTTCTTAGGTAAATCAGTCTTTGCTTTTAAATTATTTTCTTCCTTAGAAATAATTAGTAATTTAGATTCATTTTTCTTTAAAAAGACATCAACAAAAAATTCGTTCTTCTTTTTCTTTAATAGATAAGTCTTTCCTGTTTCTAAGTCCCATTCTTCTAAATGCTCATCTTTATCTAAAGGTATCTTAATATGGTTTGTTTTCGATGAAGTATTAACAAAAAAATTAATTTTAACATTATCAGTTCGAGAATAAAAAATCACATTTTTCCCAACAAAACACTTATCAATTTTAGAATTTACATAAGAAATAGCTCTCTTTTCGTTGAAATAAGAATAAAAAATAGAATTATAAGAATTATCCTTTTCTTCACCAAAAGAAAGGACTAGACCGCTTTTGGAAAAATCATTAATTAATGATAAATATTCCCTTGGTAAGAAAGAGGGAATAATCAAAGACGAAAACTCAAAATCATTTATTTTAAGAAGACCATTATTAACAACCGCCTTTCTTAAAAAAGAATCTGGAACTAGCATAAAATCAATTCCATAAAATAGTAGTTCTTTGCTGATTCTTTTTAGAGCATCATCTATCGATTGAATCTCTTTATGATTTAAGGGAGAAAAAATAGTTTCCGCATATTCGTCTGGGTAATATAAAGCTATTTTAGGATTATGCTTTCCTCTTGAGAGCATAAAAGATAGCCGAGAAACATATTGAGAGATACAACGGAAATTAGGCCAATAATCATTTTGGAAAAATAGCGATGGCGGACTTTCCTGTTTTCTTATGCCTTCAATAGAATAAAAGAAGGCATGGGGAACTAACATATTAATGCCTTGGGCAAATTGGATATCAATAACTCTCTTCATTTCTGTAGGAGTTAATTTGTAGCCAAAACAGCCAAACGTTTCTGATAAAGCTCTTTCTTTATTTAATAGATCAGCGCTTGAAGAACATAAGCGCTCCGTTAAGCGAGGATATTCTCTATCAATACAATCTATCCCCGAGTAATCTAAACCATCAATGGTAGAGAAAAAATTCCCTTCTGTTTGGACCAACCATTCAAGTCTTTCTTCGCGATGAAGATGACCTATCAATAAGAGCCCGTCTTTGTTTAAAAAAGTACGTATAGGATCAAAGAAAGATTCTTTATAAAGTTTAGTAAGAACTGAATAATAATCGTGATGTATTTTGTCAGAAATCGGCATTTTTTGAAATAAAGAAGGTAAATAAGGTTTGATATCATAGCCTTGAACATTATAAAAATAGGAAGCAAAGTTCCTCGTCCAGGCAATTGTATTGATATTTTTCATTTGCTCGAAATAATTTTGATAAAAACCTGGCTCATCAACAAAAAATCCTTTTATTGTTTTACCCCAATCATTAGGAAAATGGTTTTTATAAGCTTTATGGGTTACTTCAATAAACGTATCAGTAGCTTCTTTATTTAATAGATCAATATAAGGTTCATCGCTATAGGCGGGAGAATGGAGGCATTTCTCCATTCTAAAAACAAATATTTCCCAAGATAAAGTTGTTGCTTCCCAACTTCCTTTTCCAGACTTTAAAAAATTATCTGTAATATCAACAAATTCTTTATCTTGATAGACGGCGACGACCGCTACTAATTCTTTATCAGGGATTTCTTTGATAAATACTGGCTTGTTAAGGACTGGATATATTTTTTCAACGCTTAAACATTTAGCGGCAAAATCAGTATTTCTTTGATAAACTCTTCCCCCTGCATATCCGCTTGGCCAATCATCTTCATCATAAATCCATAATCGCATGCCTAGTTCTTTGGCTTTATTTATAGCAAGAGAGATTTTCTTAAACCATAAATCCGATAAATAATGAATAGTTGCTCCCTTTCGAGAATGAATGATAGTTTCGTAAATACCTTGCTCTACCATTTTTTCTAGCTGAGAACATATTTCTCCATCATCCATATCCCCATTCCAAAACCAAAAAGGCACAGGATAATAATCCTTTGGAGGCGTTAAAAAATGTTCTCTAATATCTATTTTTTCCATCTCTTCTCAAGATATTTATCTTTCACAAGAAAATGATAAATTAACCAAAGAACTTCTTCTCTCTATTATTAAGGAAAAAATTGTCTTTTTTAATACTAACTAAGTAATGTTTTTAATATTTCCTTTGATTTTATGCTATTTTTATCAAATTATGATACTTATAAAAATTGTCTTTTTGAAAAGTAATGTTAAAATAAAAATAACCTTATGAATAAAACTTTTTTAGGAACAATAAAACCGATAAATGGTTTAGTAACAAAACAATATGTTACTCCTTGCCCATATCATAATCACGATTTATGGGAATTAGTTTTTTTCTTAGAAGGCGAATCAATTAATACCGTTAATAATAGTCAATATAACGCTACAAGAGGAGATGTCTTTTTATTAGGTCCTGCTTGTTTACATCAAATTGAAATCACTAAAGCTCCCCACCTCCATCAAGATGTTTATTTTTCTCAAGAAGAAATTGAACAAGCTTTTTATAATCTACCGGAAATTCTTCGAGAAAAGATCATTTCTGGCAATCGGATATTACATTTAAAACTTAATGGCGATAATTATACTGTCGCCAGAAACTATTTAGTTAATCTATTAAAATTTACAATATTAGATACCACTTCTAACAAAGATGTTGAGGTTCATGAAAGCCAAAAATTTCTCGCTTCTTCTCTTTTAAATTTTGTAGCGGGCCTCTATTTAATTAATTATTCCACACGTAATTCTCAAACACCTAAGTGGTTAACTGACTTTATCAATGAATTACAAAAACCAGAAGTCTTCTCCAAAAGAGTAAATGAAATTATTGCTCAAACAAATTATTCTCATTCGCAAGTTGGGACAGTTTTTAAGCAATATAAAGGGATGACACTTGTTGATTATCTAATTGATATTCGCATTAATTACGCAAAAGAACTCTTAGAAAGAACAAACGAAAGTATTTTAAACATTAGTGAAGATTGCGGTTATAGTTCACTTTCCTCTTTCATAAAAACTTTTAGAGAAAAAGTAGGCTGTTCACCTCTTCAATTCCGCAAAAAACACATTATTGAATTTTAAAATAGATTAACCCTTAACCCCATCAGAAGCAGATAGACCATTTTGAAGTGGTTTTTGGAATAAAGCATAAATTATTAAAATAGGCACCATTGTAATTATTAAGGCCGCAAATTTGACACCTATTCCAATAGTAGCGTCGGTCATTAAGTTATTTAAACCAGCGGAAAGGGTATAGTATCTAGCATCTTTAATGAATGTAATTGACATAACGTATTCATTCCACACCCCGGCAAAGGAGAGTAAGGCAACAATGAACATTGGTGGTCTAACCATAGGCAAAACAATTCTAAAAAATCTTTGGAATTCATTAGCTCCATCTATTTCCGCTGCTTCTAAAATATCGTTATTTAACCCTCTCATAAAGGGAAGAGTTAAAAATATATAAAATGGTACCCCTTGGATAGCATTTAAAACCATTAAAGTTGGTAATACTTTAGCTCCTTCTGTAAGGCGAAGTTGTTGACAAAATTTAAGTAAAGGAATTAGAAGAAGAAGTTGAGGAACCATCATAAATATGGCATAGAACTGGTCTAAAAAACGTATAAATTTTGACTTATATTTAGCTATTACGTAACTTGATCCTAAGGTCATTAATACAGTGATTAAAACTGTGCCAATAGTTAAGAACACTGAATTAAAGAAATAACGAGAAAACGCTGCACCCTTCCAAGCCTCAATATAATTAGAGAACAAAAACTCGCTTGGCCAAAGGAACGCCCCTGCCATAAAGTCCTTTTGGCTTTTAAAAGATGTAATAATCGCCCAGAACAAAGGGAAAATAATTAACATTGACCATAAAACTAAAAGAACTCTAATAATCCATCTTGCAATTATTTCACTTTTTCTTTCGTTTTGCTTTTTTCGAGAGATAACTAAGGAATTATTCATAATAGCGCCTCCCAAAAAGATTCATTAAAGATTTAATGCCTAAAGAAATAATTGCCGTTAATGTTAGCATCACAATAGCGGCGCTATAGGAGAAGGCGACTCGTGAGCCACTAGTACCATAAATATAGACGTAAAGGCCCATTACCATCGAATTATTATCTACCCCTCCATTAGGTGTAAAAACATTTACAATAGCAAAATTGCCACCAAGAGATTGATATAAAATCGATACAACCATAAAGGTTACTTGAAGCCAAACAGCAGGCATTGTGATATGAATTAACTGTTGCCAAGAGGAAGCTCCATCAATTTCTGCCGCTTCATATAAATCTAATGGTATTTGGTTTATAGCAGAAATCATCGTAATCATAAATAAACCAACACCACACCAGGAGGCCACAAAACCTATACACCAAAGAGGAAATTTAGTTATCCAATCTACTGGTTCTTGATTGAATAAACCTCTAAATGAATTTAACAATCCACTGTCACCACTCATGAAAATAAATCTCCATAAAGAACCAATAATGACAACTGAAAGCATGTTAGGTATGTAAAAAATAAATTTATAAGTAATGACTTCACCCGTCTTAAGTCGGAAGCGTGTAAGAGAGACAGCAAATAAAACTGTGAGAACAATAATTAATACTTCTTTTATCGCAGTTATCGCAAAATCATTGGCAAAAGCCTTCCAAAATACAGGATCCATAATTACTTCTTGGTAATTTTCAAAGCCAATAAAATCCTTTCGAACAAAACCTCTCCAATTAGTAAAAGAATCTAAAACTGATTGGAAAATAGGATAAACACAAAAAAGTAAATAGAGAAGAAAGGGGATGCCGCAAAAAAGAAAGGCGAATAAAATTCGACTAGTGGAAATCTTAATTTTTCTTCTCCGGATATTTCTTATTGCGGCATCCATAAATTATTTCCTATCCTTTATTTCTTTAATAGCGGCAGCCTTAATGCTATTAATTGCCTCTTCAATAGTGATGGTTTTTGCAACTATGCTATTGACGGCTTGATTTATAGCGGTATCTACTCCACCCCAGCTACCATCATTACCAATATGTTTGTATTTAGGATTATTAAAGACTGATTGAATATAACGATTTACATCTGTAACTTTCGGATCACCACTTAAATCAAGATCGGCAACAGATGGGGAATCGGAAGCATATACAAATTCTTTTAAAACTTCATCTTTATATAAATAAGTTAGGAAATCTTTAGCAGATTTCTTGTTCTTAGCTTGTTTAGCAATACCACAGGTAACAGAAGTTGTAACAATAGTTTGTTGACTCTTTACAAGCGGAGAAGGCGCATAACGCATATGGAAATTATCAGGAATAGCATGTAATTTATCCATTTCAGAACGAAGCCATAAACCATTAGGTATTAATGCTGCTTTTCTCTTTAACCATTCTTGTTGAGACTCAGTATGATCAAGACTTAAACAATCCGCGAATGTATTGTCATTTAAATCTACAAATTCTTTAAAACGAGTTAAAACTTCTTTGAATTCATTTGAAGTATAAACATCGGCATCCCGGCAGTTCATTACTCTATCAAAGAATTCATTACCATATTCTGCAAAAGCAGGAACAATAAAACCTTGGGTAAGATAGCCGCTATAGTTGCCTGGGTAAATCATAGTTTTACATTCGGCTGTAGCTTTATCCGCAAAAGATTTCAATTCTTCAAAATTAGATGGAACTGTCCACTTCTTATCGGTAAAAAGCGTTTCATCGTACCATAAACCATAAGAAGTTAGAATTAATGGAGCACCATAAGTAATAGTTTTTCCGTTTCTATCTTTATATTTTCGGAAATATGCATTATCAATTTTATCTTTAATAAAGACATCTTCCCCCGCTACTTTTGCGGATTCTAACCAAGTAGATAAATCGTAAATAAGGCCCTCTTTTAGCCAAGTATCTCTATCAATTGTCCCATCAAAGAAAACAAAATCAGGAGGATTTCCTTGCATCCAACGATCTGCGAATTGAGTGTTAACATTGTTATCCATATTAACGACAATATCGTAATCTGGATGGTCTTCTTCAAATAATTGAAGAGCTTTTTTCCAAGGAGCGGTGCCATAACCGCCAGCAAAAATTTGTAAAGTAAGAGCTTTCGTTTCTACATCAGGAGTATCGCCATCATCATTACCTCCACCATTAACTCCACAAGCCGCTAATGAGAGAGCTGTTAGCCCTAATAAGGCTAGTTTTCTTTTCTTCATACTTTTTTTCCTTTCTTATTTATGTTTTTTTATAGTCACAGCTACTATCAAAATAATAGCCGTAGCAATCATTAAAACGCCACCAATCGAAATCATGCCAATGGATGCTGCTAGTAAAGAATCTAATTGAGAACCAGGAATTGTTGGGTCAACAATTGGTGGATTAGGGGGTACTATTGGCGGATCTTCATCAATATCCTTACCAAAAGTGTTAGGAGCCATTAAGCGATAGAAATAAGTATTTTTAGCTTCAAAAGTCACTTTAAAAGAATCCACATCCGAGGCAATTAATTTATCGTTGTAGACATCATATACATCATAACGTTTAGGAAGAAGAATCGTTCTTTCTCCTCCATAAGGCGAATCAATACAAAGATATCCGCTTGAAGAAAAGACTACATCGCTATAAGAATCATCGTAAATATGTACCCCAACTTTCCTCATTATATTTCTTAATACTGGAGCGGGAACATGTCCAAAAGTACTAAATATAGAAAGATAATCTTTATCTTCTTCTTTAATTTCTTTATAAGCTAAGCCGGTTAAATCAGTCTTTTTAATTTTGCCAAGAGAAATTGCATCCTTATCCACTACATGAGCGGCAGGTGATACTTCAGCAATTTCTCCTTTGCCATAAGTTAAACCATTAGCGTCTTTTATCAAAGGATCTATAGAAAGAGCATCAATGGTAACAGCGGTATTAACTAATGATGGAGTCAAAGCTACTTCCATATCAATTAAAGAGGAAATATTATTAGCATTCATTGACCCATCTTCACCATATATGCCAGGAGTACCAATCCATAGAATGGCTTTCCCATCTTTCTTACACTCCTTATTGATGCCTTCGATAACATCTTTTTCAAAACGATTACCTGCAAAAATATAAAACTTATAGTCCTTAGATAGCCCTTTCTTAAAATCACTAGCCAAATACATATCATATCCGGCGCCGATAGCGGCTAAATCTTCTTTTTGCCTTCCTAAATTAACTTCTAAAGCGCTATAAGAGCCACCAAAATTGTAAGCATAATCAGAGGGCATTTTATCTTCTATAATGAAAGCCACTTCCCGGTTATTTTCATTTTCGTGATATTTTAAAGCATAAGCCCATTCTTTCATCAAAACCGCGGTCAGAGCATAGATTTCACTATCATCATACCAACCACCAGTCATATCATAAATCCAAGATCCAAACCCAGAAATAATAGTGTTGCCAGCATCTCTTTTTATGATATTAATCGTATCTTCTAAGGTATATGTTTTGCCCCATTCGTCCATTGTTAACGGTGATTGATCAGGCATATCTACTTTAACAGTTCTTTCGTCAAATTCGACTAAACAGAGTTTACCCGCTTTAACAATTGATGTAGCGGCTTGCATTGGGGAATTGCTATAACCAGTTTGTCTAGTATTATATGAAACCGGTCCGCAGAAGAAGTCACACATAGAGTCATGTTCTAATAATCTTGCGAAATTATTATTAGCAATACCACTCGATTCATAAGTTAAAGCGTTAGTTATATAACCTTGATAAGTTCCAGCTAGCCATTTTCCATTAGATACTTCTTTAACAACTTTCGAAAAAGACAAAATAGAATTAGTTACGTTATAAGCTTTAAAATCTTGATAATCTAATACGTTCCTTTGCTTAACTCCATCTAATAAAGATAAATAAGAAGAAGGTTCTCTTTCTCCATAGGAAGGAATAGAAGCATTCTCAAATGTAACTGCACCATTTCCCCAAGCAGTCTGTAAAGCAGCGTTAGTCTTATAACGCTCCTTTAAATAAATTCTCCATCCATCTTGGGCAACTTTGGAAAAATCGGCACAATTTCCTAGTTCCATTCCATATTCTTGCCATTCGTAGGTAATTCCTTGGGCGAATTTAACTGCAAAAATATGAGCGGCATAGGGCATCGATTTCATATGTTCTAGAACTGCTCGAATATAATTAGAAACATCTTTTACCCATTTTTTCGAGGCATAAGAAACCGAATCTGTTCCCCCTTTAGCGCTTAAAGCTCTTTCATAAGGATATTTATTTAGCCACCAAGCGGGAGGATCGCAACTTACCATAACCAACAATTTCGCTTTAGGAGCACCCGATAAAGTCGTATAAATAGTTTCATCAAAAGGGGCAAAATTATATTCATTATCATTTGTCCAAGTGGAGACACCAGTAATCGTGTCTATTACCTTATTATTACCAACCGAAAATAGGCGCATGCCTGAGTTATATAATTTTTGGGCATAAACAGGTTTAAAATATTTTAAACCGTCACTTTGCATAAAAAGATACGGTGCAAAGTCCTCTTCACCAATGCGGACTTTCGTAAAACCTTTTTCGTTTATAACTTTACTTTCTTGTAAAGAAATATCCGTTTCTAAAAATTTAACGTAATGACCTCTAAGTTTGTTATTGCTATAGTCTGGGTTATTAACTATAGATATTGAATCTTCATCAAATTGAAGCATGTAAGAGCCCTTTTCAATGAAGTCAGGAATATCAATTTCGTAGCCAATTGTGACATCTTGATCAACTTCCCAGGAAATCATCTCAGGACCATTAATTTGTTTTAAAACTGATTTAGCGGGATCGGCTTCATCTATATCTGAAGAATATTTTCCCCAAAAAGAAGCGGAAATTGTAATGGGTTTTTCGATTTTTTCTTTAGGACGCCATGTAATTTCAAAGCTCATTGTTTCGCCTAAAGTGACTTCTTTAGGTAATTTAACCGCAGTAACTTCAAACTCAGGAACAGTTGAGGCTAAAGAAATAAAAGGTATTGACCCCCAAGGCATACAACCAACTTGGCCAACCACATAGCAATTCACCCAAGAAGAATCATCATAATCTAATAAAGTCCAATCTAAATTTTCATTAGATAGATATTCTCCCGTTAATGGGCCAGCATTTTTCGAAGAAAGTGTTTCTTTATCTGAATAAATAGAAATAATTCTTCCACCTTCAGTAATTATGGTTATTTCAAATAATAGTCCCGAATAATAAGTGCCATTATAAACTCGGCAAGCAAAAATATTCTCCCCTTCTTTTACGTACTCAGTAATATCTACTATATTAGGGCTAGACCAAGTGCCACCACGTCCAAATCCATGACCATTTAAATAAGGATAACGGACGTCATCCGCGGTAACTTGTAATGAAGCGGAGGCTATTGGCTCAGAAATGGTGAATTTTTTTCGATACCATCTATTTTCATATTCAGCGTCTTTAGTAACATCGGTATCCGGATAAGTTACCCACATGCCACTCCAACCTGATTCATCATTGGGAGAATAGCTCTTTGTAGCATGAACATTGTCAATTGTAATTGGGTAACCGCTGTTATTGGAGAAAGTTAAAATAGCTTTTATTCCTCTTTTTACAGTTACTTCGATGCTTTTTTGGGTTAATTCATTGCTTAAGTCATATTCTTTAGTTAAGGAATAAACGTTAACACCTGTCGAATCAATGAAATCAAAAGTAAGAGATCCTTTGGTATTATTTTCTCCTTTAGCGTCAAAAGTAAAAGTATAACCATAACCGCTTAAGAAGCGTTTCCAAGTAGTAAGTGCTTTCCCTCTATCTTCTATTAATAATGTTTCATCTACTATCTTTGATTCTTCTAGTTCCCAATTCATCAAAGAACCATCCGCTTTAGTGGTTAAGAAGTTTTCATCATAAACATCATCACCAGTTAAGGAACAAAAGCTTTTATCGATAAATAAATCGGCATTACCATATTTAACAATAATGGTGATTTTGGCGCTTTTAGCATTATTTTTCGCTTGAAATTCTATAAAAAATTCAGACCAAGAAGAGGATAAAGAGTCGGCATTTAATTTCATATTGCCGCCTTCAATTGTCCTTATTTGATTACCACTTCCATCAAATGTCGTTACATTCATTGAAAGCAATACTCCATAAGATTTTTGACTCTTATAAAAGAATCCAAGGCGATATCTATTACCTCCTTCAATTAAGAAAGGAGCTTTATTAGTGGCAGTAAAAAATGTATCAGTATTAGAACGAACAATATGAAGAGATGTTTCCCCATCATAGGCTTCTTCTTTGCTATAAGAAGCGCTGCCCTCTTCAGAAAAAGTCCAGCCATTTTCTTCTTCAAAACTAAAAGAGCCACCGGAAATCGAACTTTTGCCAATTTTTGATGTATCTGCAAGTTCTTTTTTAGGAGAAAAAATGGGTTTAACATGGTTTTGATTATTAGAAAAGCAAAAAGAAAGGAAAACTATAAGAGGAAGAAATATTTTTTTCATGGCCTATATCCCTCCTCTTGCATAATGTTATATAGAGACACTAAATCACTTAAAGAAACGCCAATTTTTCTAAGAAAATGAGTTATTTGATCTTGTAAAGTAAACCCATTTTCTTTTTTGATAGTTTTTAACCATTCATTAGTAATATTACTTTTTTGTCTTATCCAACTGACATTAGAAAAATTTGTAAAGAGATAGTCCCGATAGAGATCCGCTTCTGAAACGCCTAACAAACCATTTATAAGGAAAGCAATTAATCCAGTTCTATCTGCACCAGCAGTACAATGGAAGATTAAAGGGTAATTGTTTGCATCCCCTAGCGTCTCAAAAACAGTTTTTATAGAAGCAATGTTATCAGCATTAACTAACGCTGACTCAGGTATATCCCAATTAATAGGAGCATTAATATATTTCACATTAGTTCCTAAAGGACTTTTCTTAGCTTGGCCTGTTTCTCCATTATCCGTCCTTCTAAGATCGATTTCAGTTTTAATTCCTAGTTGCTTTGTTTCCGCTAAACCACTAGAGGTAATAGTTACTTGATAAGTTTTTGCATTAGAAGCATTAAAGGGTCCACTTCTAAAGAGAAGGCCTTGTTTAACCATAAATTTCCCTTCTCTATTTCTCCAGCCGCCAAGATCTCTAGCATTCATTACTCCATCAATATTTAAATTTCTAATAACACTCTTCTCTGTAGAAAAATATTTAACTTCACTAATAGAGCTTTCTTCATTAAAAGTTGTACTTACTTGGTAATAATAACGGGTTGCTAATTTAAGATTATATACATCAATATAGGTGTTTTTCGTTTGATATATACGAGCATTTTCAAAATTTTGATTTTCGGAAATTTTAAAAGAATAGTTGGGATTTGCAGACTTTTCTAGATTTTTAGCCTCCCAAGAGAAGCGAAGTGCATCAGGTTTAGATAGTTCTGCATTAGCTTTTGCAAAATTTTGAATATTCCGATTTCCATGAGATATAAAGTTCTCTTGAAGAACAGTATGGAAGGAAGCAGGACTTTTAATTTGGTATACCTTTAGACCAATAGGATTACTATCAAGAGCATCCGCTGAAAGAGGATAAGTTTCTATGGATGAATAAAAAGGAAGCAAAAGCAAAGAGAGAAATGGGAGAAAGTTTCTTAAAGACTTCTTCATTTCTTTATTCCTTTCAAGAGAAGCAATAAAGCAACGATAAAACCACCACTAGCTAAAACAACTACCGTGATACCAACTCCTAATGTCGCTTTAGCGGTTTTTTCAGCTTCTTCTTTATTTTTATTTAAATCATCGCTTCCGTTTATAGAAGATGAAGAGGAGGAATTAGTAGAAGGGAATGAGCTTGAACTTGATGAGGAGGAAGAATCTTCGCTTGAGGAGATATCTGGTTCAAAGATATCTTCGCTAGAGGAAGAAGAATCTCCACCTGGTTCAGGGAAGGTATATTCAAATTTACCAAAAGGAAAGATGTTATCTCCCATTTGAGATTGATCAGTTATGTGTTCTTTAATTTCAAAATTAAGACATTCTTCCTTAGTGTAATAATCAATAATAGAAATATTTCTTAAATAGCCTAGATAATCATAATTTGTAGGTTCTGTAAGGCATAAAGAGACAATAAGCGAAGCACCTTCTTCTACATAAAAGACATCACTTTTGCTTTTTATCCAATTGCTACTATTATTTTGAGCCGTAAGCGAATCAATTAAAGTTTGGCTTCCATATGTAGCCTTTCCAAATTTTCCAGATCCATTTCTAGTTTCGAAAGAAAAGATATATTTTTTGCCTGCTTTCAAATTAATAGCGTCAGGACTAATAGTTATAATTGAGTTTCCAGTATTCGCATAAGACTTATAACTAGCGGCAAAGTTAAGACCTCCATTGGAATTTTTACAAATTCCTACATTACCTTCTAGAGAAATCCCAGCAAAGTCATAACCCTCGAAAGAACCATCTGGAACATAATTATTTCCTTCTTCATCGTATATTCCTAGATCATCTAAGAGCCAAGTTCCAACGCACTGAATTCCCATATAAGTAATATGACAACTATTAGCTAGTGCGGCACTTCGTTGAAATTTATATGAAAATTCTAAATATTGTCCATTAGTATCATTTTGAAAGTTTTGAATAGCGTACCACTTTTGTTGACCATCCATCGAAATATTATCTAAACGGATGTTCATGTAAGTTCCTGAAGAGGCTTGGTGTTTATATTTAAATTTTAATTCATATTGGCCAATGGGTAAAAATCCTAGCCTTAAAGCAACTGCTTTATCTGTAATTTTTAAAGCTTTTTCACCAGAGGAAGCATCATCAACTAAATCACTTGCTTTTAAAGCGGTAAAGGTATTACTGCTATCATAAGGTTCGCCCTTGCATAATCCAAAATTTTTCAAAGTATAGAAGGGAGAAGGAGCTCCTTTTATTTCGATATTTGAAACAAAAAAGTCTCCAAAACCAGAAGCTGCTACTTGAATAGATAAAGATTGACAATCATTTGATGAAGAATAATATCCGTAGAATGAAGACCATGAAGAATATCTGCCATTAATAGAAGATATTTCTCCTTTTATAGTTGTACCATCTATCTTTTTTTCAATGACAGAAACAGCAAAAACATTTTCATCATCATCTAGGCAATCATTCCTATAAAGAAAATCAATTTTATATTCTTGACTTGGTTGAGCTATAAAAAATTCACTATTAGCATGTAATTGGTAGGCGCTAATCTGTCTGCTTAATTTTAAAGAGTTTCCTTTAGAAGGATCATTAAAAGCGGAACCCCTCAAATAAGGTGTTTCTATGGGATTAGTTCCAGCATCATCAAGTATTTCTACATCCCAACCTTTTGGTAAGGCACTTACAGTTTCTTCTTTGTTAGCTTTTGTTAAATATAGTTCACTCGAAAGAGTGCTAAGAGGACTAAAGGTTAAAACGGAAAGAAGAAGAAAGAAAATTCCTTTATTTCGCATAGCAAACTCCTTATCAACTTTATTAAGCAATATTGACAATATATTTACTTGCTTTAAATAAGTGAAAATTATTCTTTTTTACTTTCTTATCGCTTGAAAGGGCTTACTTTGGCTAATAAATTGTCTTTTTTACCATTTTTACTTAAAATCATTCGGTTGATCTCTAACAGATTATTTTCATTTAAAAAGAGGCTTCACTCCAAAGCCTCTAAAATTACTTATTTCTTAGTTAGCTTTCTTCTTTTTGGTAAGAATAATTAAGCTAAATGCCGCAAGACAAACGCCCACAATAGTAATGGCTACATATGTTTCAGAAGAAGAAACAACATTGATTACTTCATTTTTAGAAGAAGCTTTACCCTGGGCTTTATAATCTAAGAAATCATAATATTTGTTCCCATATTTAGAAACAATATAACTATATTTATATAAGGCCTTTTCAATCTCACTTCCAGTTTCGTTAGGAGTTAAAGACATAATATACTCTTGCGACATTTCGGGGATATGTTCAAAACAATATCTTAAGGTTCCCCACTCTGTTTCACTTGGAGGAGTAACTCCTACACCATCACAAACAATATCTGCCATCAAAGACTCTGCGAACGATTTAGCGTAACCTTCTTTTGTTAATTTAGATGGTAAAAGTTCCTCACCTGCACTATTCGTAAGAGATAGATTCTTAATATAAGTTATTTGTCTTGTGCCAACATTGTTATAGCCAAAGTAAATATCATTGCTTGTAGTTATTGGCCCAAATGTATGTGAATACCTAGCCCAAGTTTTAGAGGAGTTATCAACTATGTTATTAACCTCATCTTTTCTATTTTGTACACCTACTCGAAGACCGATATAGTCAAAAGATACATTTAAAGCGTCTGCATCTATTGCGGGCTTAATTTGAAAATAGGATTCATTATAACCGCCTGAAGTTGCTTGGGCAGCATTATATTCAAAATTAAAGGAATCAAATCCAAATGCAATGCTGCCATCTGGTTGCTTAGCATAACCGGCTTTTTGGGGTTTATATTGGGTTAATTCGGCCCCATCAAAATCACCTTCTAAAACATAGTTAAAACCATCTTTATCAAGGACTTGAATATCATCAATGAGCCATTCCCCATTTACGATTAAAACCATTGAGGTCCTATCAAAGGTCATATCTTTAAAGGTATAAGAATATTTGGACCAACCTTTACTATTCTCAGTAACAGCCAATTTTCCAAATGAATACCACGCTCGGTTACCATCAACGTCATAATGGTCAAATTTAACATTAAAATCTAAGTCAACAGCTAAACCTGTTGGTCTGGGTGTTATATTTTTTGCCCAAAAGGAAAAAGTATAATTACCATATTCCGGGAAAAGATAAGTCAGTCTAATGGCTAATGTTTGATTTTTTAATTTTAAAGATGTGTTTCCTGAGAAAGCTTCACCTACATTCAAGTAATTTTCATTTACCAATGATGTATTCGCCTCATTTGATCTCTTTAAATCAATTGTTTCTTTCTCTGTTTGAAGTTCCGAACCAGTATCAATCAAAAAATATTTGAAAGAAGGGCCATAGACGCTCTTAGATAACTTTTTTCTTGTGCTTGTTTCTATAACTCTTACAGTTGTTTTTACGTTAGACTCATTAAGAGTTCCAACACTTCCACCAACTCCTAAGCTTAGTAAAGCTAAAGATGCTAAAAATTTGTTCATAAAATCTCCTTTACAATTCAATTATCTTGTAAGCGCTTCCAAAATTCTTATCAATTTTGTTACTTTTGTAATTTCAATTTGAGATAAAAAGCGGTTTTTTTAAATTATTTTGTTCTTTTTTAACAGTTTCTTTACATTTTTTCAGGCAAGATAATCCTCAAAAAATAAAAATTTTTCTCCCCAAAACTGCTCAGAAATAAAAGCAAACAGTAAAAAAATTATTAAAAAGAGTTATCATAATTCAAAAGGAAACAATTTATGAAAAACAAAGTTGGAGCTAGAAATTGGTGTAGCTTTCTTTTAGCAGGATTAGTTGGCCAATTTGCCTGGACGATTGAGAATATGTATCTTAATCGTTATCTATACGATGTTGATTCAACCAAACTTGATTATGTCGCTTTAATGGTAGCGTTAAGTGCCTTAGTAGCGACCCTAACTACACTTTTTATGGGAATACTAAGTGATAGATTAGGAAAAAGAAAAATATTTATCTCTTTAGGTTATATGATTTGGGGAATAACCATTGTTCTCTTTGGAATAATGAAATATTCCTTTGTTACTCATGCCGCTTTACTTATTGTGATAATGGACTGCGTAATGACTTTCTTTGGAAGCACTGCCAACGACGCTTCTTTTAATGCCTATGTAACTGATAACACTAATACCAATAACCGTGGCAAAGTAGAAAGCGTTCTTTCTATCTTGCCTTTAGTTTCGATGCTATTCATCGTTGGAGTTATGGATCCATTAACTAGAGGTAATACTTTAGAAGAAAAGAGATGGGATATTTTCTTTTATATCTTTGGTGTTTTAGTCTTTGTTAGCGGTCTTATCCTTTTATTTCTTCTACCAAAAGATAAGATTTCTTCAAATAAAGAAACTTCTTATATTCAAAATATCTTTTATGGATTTAAGCCTTCTACTATCAAAAAGAATAAGATGCTCTATGTCGTCTTATTAGCCTTTATGCTCTTTAATATGGCAATACAAGTCTTCTTCCCTTATTTCCTTATTTATATCCAAAATGGAGCGCCCAAAATCAGCGGCGCAGATTTTACAATAACCTTAGGGATAGTGCTACTTTTAGCTTGTATTATTACTGTAGTATTTGGCCTTTTCATGGATAAAATCGGAAAAAATAAGATTTTACTTCCTGCTTTAGGGACCACCATTATTGGGGCAATTTTAATGTTCTTCTTTATAGACCAAATAGGAATTATGATCTCAGGAACTATCTTAATGACTGGTTATATGGTAAGCACTGCTTTACTTGGAGCTAAAGTTAGGGACTATACGCCTGAAAAAGAAGCCGGTCTTTTCCAAGGTATTAGAATGGTTTTTGCGGTTCTTTTACCGATGGTTACGGGGCCTTATATTGGTATGGGTTGTTATTACATTAATAAACAAGTTGAAGTCTATCCTAATGAATATGGTGTTATGGAAGAGGCTGTTGTTCCTAATCAAAATATTTTCTTAGGAGCGGCGATAGTTTTAGTTTTTGCCACTCTCCCCCTCATTTACCTAATCAAAAAAGAAAAGGAGATTAAAAATAATGCTTCCATTATCTGAATATCCCCGTCCCCAACTAAAAAGAGACTCTTATCTATCTTTAAATGGTTATTGGGATTATCAAATAATTACTGCTCAAAATAAATTAAAAAGAGAAGGAAAAATCTTAGTTCCTTTCTCTCCTGAAAGTAAATTAAGTGAAGTAAATGAGATTCTCTTACCTAACGAGACTTTAATTTATAAAAGAAGTATTGATATCTCTTCTTTTGAAAATTTTAGGCATATCTTACTTCATTTTGAAAAAGTTGATCAAATTTGTGTTTTATATATTAATGATATTAAGGCAATAGAAAACAATAACGGCTATCTGCCTTTTGAGGTGGATATAAAACCATTTATAAAGGACTATAAAGAAGTAAATATCCGTTTAGAAGTAAAAGATTTTACTGATACATCCTACCATTTAAGAGGTAAACAAAAATTAAAGAGAGGTGGTATCTTTTACACCCCTTCTAGTGGCATATATATGCCAGTATGGCTAGAAGGAGTAAATGAAAATTACATACAAAAAATAAAAATTACACCGGATATAGATAAGGAAATTGTTAATTTAATTATTTATTCTAAAAGTGAAAATGTAGAGATTTCTTTAGAAGGTGAAAACCTAATAGTCGCTACTAATAAATTAGTTTCTATTAAAATTAAAAATCTAAAACTTTGGACGCCAGAAACACCTTACTTATATCAATTTCAAGTTAAGAGTAATGACGATGTGGTTTCTTCTTATTTTGCAATGAGAAAATTCTCTATTTTAAAAGATAAAAAAGGCATTTCTCGTTTAGCCTTAAACAATAAACCTCTCTTTATGAAAGGTGTTTTAGATCAAGGCTATTATGAGGATTCTCTTCTTACGCCGTCAAAAGATGAAGACTATATTAACGACATTTTAGCCATCAAAAAGATGGGCTTTAACGTGTCTAGAAAACACATCAAAATTGAATCCCTTAGGTGGTATTACTATTGCGATAAATTAGGGCTGATTGTTTGGCAAGATTTTATTAATGGAGGGGGCAAAGTTAATCTAGTTAAAAACTTCATATTTGAAAAACTTAATCCCCATCTTAGTGATAAGCACTATGGATTCTTTAATAGAAAAAATAAGGAAGGAAGGAAACAAAACGAAAAGATTTTCTACCAAATCATTGAATATCTTTATAATTGCCCATGTATCGCCTTATGGACCATCTTTAATGAAGGATGGGGTCAATTTGATAGTAAAAGAATTTATCAAAATTGCTTAAAAATTGATAATACTAGAATCTATGATCATGCTTCAGGCTGGTTTGATCAAAGTACAAGCGATGTTAAGTCTCTCCATATTTATTTTAAGAGAGTCAAAATGCCAAAATTAAATAAAGTAAATAATCGCTCTATCATTCTTAGTGAATGTGGCGGTTATTCTTTAAAAATAGATAATCATACTTTCTCAAATAAAGAATTTGGTTATAAGAAAATGAAGAATAAGGAAGAATTCCTTTCTTATTATTCTTCCTTAGTGAAAGAGGACATTATTGATAATATTCAGAAAGGGTTATCTGCGTTCATTTATACCCAACTTACGGATGTCGAAGATGAATTAAATGGCTTTATTACTTATGATCGAAAAGTGAATAAAGTATCCTTCGAGGAAATAAAGGAAATTAACGACAAAATAACATTAAACGAAGAACTTTAAAAAATTTAACTAAACATCAATTTAAATTGTGTTTCTTTTTTAAAAACTTAAAGAATCTAAGGTTAACATTATTAAAAAACCAATTATAAAGGACCAGACGCCATAGTGATCATGGCCGCTACTACTCATTTCTGGGATCATTTCTTCGGCAACTACATATATCATGCATCCAGCCGCAAAAGATAAGGCAAAAGGCATTATTCCTTGTATTTGCATAGCTAAAAATAAGCCTATTACCGCCGCTATTGGCTCAACTATCCCTGAAAGAACCCCAAATAAAAATGCTTTTGTAGATGAACCTGTCTCACTTTTGATAGGTAAAGAAACTACTGCCCCTTCAGGGATATTTTGAATACCTATTCCTACCGCTAAAAGTAACGCTCCTAATATTAATGCATGATTATTTTCCTGCGATAAAGCGACCCCAAAAGCAATACCTACAGAAAGTCCTTCTGGAATGTTATGGATAGTAACCGCTAAGAACATCTTAGAGGTTCTGGAAATCTTTTTGTTAGTTAAACCTTCTTCACTATTATTAGCATGTAGATGAGGAGTTAATTTATCAATTCCCCATAAGAAGAGGGCTCCAAGAAAAATTGATATAACCACCGCTACAAAGCTTGGCATATAAGAAATTTCGGTTTCTAAAGCAGGCATAATGAGTGACGTAAAAGAAGCGCAAAGCATTACCCCACCCGCAAAACCCATAAAAATTTTATTTAGTTTAGGAGAGATCTCTTTCTTTTTGAAAAAGAAAACAAATAGAGCTCCAAGAGAGGTACAAATAAAAATTAAGGAAATACCTATTAAAGGATATAAAAATTTTTCCATAAAGGTGCCTTTCTAATAAGGAAACTTGTTTTGCAAATTTCCGCCATAACCATAGAGTTAGTTATGACTAACTTATGATAACATTCTTTCTTTGAAATAGAAATATATTGTCTTTATAGACCAAAAAAAGCGGCTCATTAGGCCGCTTTTTAATAAATAAAAAAATCAATAATCTTCGTCGTATTCTCTTTTTGCTTTGATATACAAATAAATGAATTTACCAATGCACCAAGTAGAAAAAGCGCAACAAACAACACCGATCCAGGCAGCTATTGTGACAGCTAAAGCGGCATTATCCCCACAACAAATATGGATAATTCCTAATATGAGAGCAGCCGAACCAATACAACTTCCAACCGTTGCCCAAAAAGTACCACGACTTTCTAATTTTGTTGTCGCATAATAATCATCAGAAAGTAAGGCTTTATCGAATTTTGTACTTAGATAATATTCTGTATCGAAACAAGCATCTGCTACACCAAATAAGAAAACACCTGCTAAGAAAAGCGTTTCTATCAACCAACCGCCAAAACTATCAACTTCCTTGTCACTTGCATAAACGAAAGCTCCAATGGTTAAAGTTAAAGCGCAGGCAAACATACAAATAAAGCCAATTAATGGGAATTTAGTTGAAAGCCAAAGCAATAAAGCTAATAAGCCAAGTCCTGCTAAAACACCGACAATCAAAATCTCCATATTAGGCCTACCTTTTGGCGTTTCTTCTTAAATAATCAAAATATTTAAATTTAATAAAGAAGAAGGCAGCAACTCCTAAACCAGCTAAGAAAAGTAAAACAAATAAGACAGCCCAATCAGAATTTCCGGTGCCAAGAACAACGGCAAGAATGAACGAAATTAAGGAAACAACAACACTGCCAATGGCAAAATATTTGCAGAAGTTAGTTGTTTTAGTTAAATAATGTAAATTGTAATCACGAATATCTCTTTCAGTAATGATTTCATCTTTAGCAAATCCGCCAAGGAATTCACTCATTTGACCAATGAAAATGGCGAGATTGAAAAATCCTTGAGAAACAGTTTTTTCATTATTAAATCTCTTTAAATCACAACCAATATAATGACCAGTAGTAATATCAGTTTCTATTTGGAAGAAAGAATTTTCTTTGCAGAAAGCCCGTTCAAAATCTTCGCAGGTTGGGAATTTTTCTTTATTTAAATATTTGTCATAAATTCCTTTTACTTCATAACGAACGTAAACAGCAACCTTTTTTTCGAAAGCAAATTCAACTGGTACTAAAGCGTCACCAAAAGTAGTTAATACCATCACTTCCTCATTATGAGGTTTTAAAGACTCAAAAGATTTAGTTTCCTTTCCATAAAAACGAATAAGACCATAATCCTTGAACTTCTTTTTAGTTCTTTGCATATTTTCTCCTAATTTATTAATAAATTTATCTTGTTAAACATACTACTTCTAACACGTAATTCAATAACATTTTTTGTTATTTTACCATTTTTATCTATCATTTTTTGTTATTATAAAGAATGTGATTTCTAAGAATAGCCATAGAGCACAACCTCTCAACGATAAAAATATATTGTTTAGTCTATGCAAAAAGGAACTTCATAGGTCTATCCCACCCTCTCTAATGAGGAAAATCCAATCTCATTTGAATAGGATCGAACTGGACGAAATTTACGCTTACTGTTACAAAACAGGTTCGAACCTCCTGTGTAGATTATTCGAAAACCCATTCATGAAGTCGATTGTGGAAATCTTTTACGCTTACTTTAATAATACTAATTTGGGTCAAAAACGCAGATGTTTATTATATTAATATAATAAAAACGACCATAACAGGTCGTCTCATTTTTAGCTGTGGCGGGGGAAGAAGGAATCGAACCCACATCAAAGGTTTTGGAGACCTCTGTTCTACCACTGAACCATTCCCCCAGCGCCTAGGTATTATACGCATTTTACATAAACCTAAGCAAGGAAAATCAAGCGAAAATCAAAGTGAACGAGCTATTTTGCTAACCATCGACATATCACATTTGCCTTGATAATTAATCTTAAAATATTTCATTATCGCCGGCAAAGCTTTATCGGATAGTCCATTAATAATTTCTTTAATCTCGGCTTCGGAAAGTTGTTTAGGCAAAAATTTAGCTATAGCAGCCTTTTGCTCTTCTATTTCTTTAGCTTGTTCTTCTCTTTGCGCAGAAATATATCCTTGTTCTTCCTCTTCTAATTCTTTATAGAGCTTTTGAATCATGGTAAGAACATCACTATCAGAAATTTCTACACCACTCCCAGATGTTTTCTTTTCCATATATCTGGCAATTAAAATGGAATAAACGCTTCTAGCGTTTTGATCATGAGCTTTCATGGCCTCAATATTGGCTTTTTTATATCATCAATTAACATCTTTAAACCTCCTTATTTATTTTAGCACGCTTTTTCTTCTCTATTAGGTTCTCTATAGGATCTACGAAAACACGACAGAAAGCATAGAAAGCCGGTAAAATTTCTAATCTTCCTAAGAACATTCCAATAGATAATATCCATAAAATACCATGATAAGAGGCCAAAGGATGACTAATTCTATAAGCATATAAGTTCATATAGCCTAAACCGGTGCCTGTAAAGCCGGTCATAAATTCATTAAAAGCATCTTCAAAACTTACTCCAGGGAAGAACATCATTGCTAAAGCGCCAATAACGAATAGTGATAAATTTAATACTGTGTAGTTTCTAGCTTCATTAACGGCATTAGGATCAACTTCTTTTTCTTCTCCTAAATGGTAAATAACTCTTGGAGAAAGAGTCTTTTTGCTTTGATTTCGATATTTGATGGACCAACCAAATTCTTTAAATAAAAGCCCAACTCGATATTCTTTAATGCCTCCAGCGGTAGAACCAGCATTGCCGCCGACAGTCATTAATAGCCAGCCAATAAAGACCCCTACTTCCCCTAAAGAACGAACTTCAGGGAAATTATTAAAGCCAGTGGTACTTAAGGAAGTAGCGCAAAGGAAGAAACTATACCTTAAAGAGGTGGCGTAATCCAATCCTTCACTAACCCCATCTAGCCCCCCATCATAAAGGAAAGTAATAGAGAAAGAGGCCACAAAAGAAAAGATAATGAAAGAGAGAAACATCATATGAACTTCCATATCTTTTAGGTATTCTTTTAATTTTCCTCTTAATAAGAAAGTATGTAGCAAGAAATTAGTAGCGCCCGCAAGCATTAAAATGATTAGTAAAGTCTCAATGGCAATCGGGTTAGAAACGCTATATAAGCCATTAAATGTTGAATATAAAGAATAACCATATATTCCTAAAGCTCTTGTACTAAAACCACCAGTAGCTAGCGCACACATTGCGTGACATATCGCATCAAAAGGCGTCATACCAGATAGCCAAAGAGCAAAAGAACCAAATATAACCCAACCCGTATAAATTAAGAAAATAATTTTGGCACTTTTTGCTAAATTAGGAACTACTTTATCGTTATGGCCTTCTGCGAAATAAAGACGAAAATAATTCTTATTAGAAATAACAGATGTAACAATTAAAATAAGTCCAATGCCACCTATAAACTGTAGCCAGGCACGATGAAAAAGGAATAAATGGGCAGCACCATAAGTTAAACACTCATCAAGCATTACCTTATTAACTTCATCAACCGATAAATACGCTTTAGAAGGCAAAACAGTTAAGCCAACGGTTGCATACCCAGAAACAGATTCAAAAACACTTTCAGAAAATGTCATTCCTAAGTTGAGATTTTCATTTTCAAAATTTAAAAAACCAAAATTAGTTAAATAAAATGGAAAGGCGCCAAGTAAAATAGCAAATACCCAAATCAATACTAAAAGTAAGGCATCTTCATTTTTCTTAAACCGCCCTTTTTCCTTTTTATAACCAAATATAAAGTAAAGGGTTAATCCTAGAACTATTGCGACAATAGAAGGTATTAAAAAATTCAAAAATCCCTGCCATTCATCAGGATAAAAAGCTAAAGTGATTAAAGGACAAAGGATAACAATCCCTTCAAAAACAAGAAAAAGACCTAGATAACCTAATATCAAAGGAAATCCACTAGATTGCTTCTTCATCTTTCTCTTTCTTCAAGGTAGACTTTTTTTCTTTTTTATCTTTAATTTTCGATACAACTTTAGAAGAAGTTTCTTCTACCTTGACACTTATTCTAGATTTCTCTTTTTGAATAAATTCCAAAACTTGTTTTTCATTTTCTTTCGCGCAAGCAATAACCAAGGTATCCTTTGGTTTTAGAATTACTTGACCATTAGGAATTACAAAAGAAAAATTACGAACAATATAGGCAATAGAAGCAAATTTAGGGAAACCTACTTCAGCAATAGATTTTCCACAAATGCGATATTTGCTTAGCAAAGTGGCCTCAATCATACGAATATTTTCATTATCAAGAGACAAAGATTTAATTAAGGATTCACTATCCGACTCATTTTTAATATTTTGAGCGAGTAAATAAGTTGAAGAAATAACGCTATCAACGCCAAGTTCTTTATATAAATCAACGTTTCTTGGATTCTTAACGGTACAAATACATTTTTTAGCATTAAAGATCTTTTTAGCGACAACACAAGAGGCGTAGTTATCAGTATCCGACTCCATTAAAGCCACAAATAAGTCCGCATCATATGCATCAGCGGCATCTAAAACATGGTATCTCCAAGGAGCGCCGACTGTGACGGGAATATGTTTTTTATTCAATAAAAAACGGGCAAATTCTTCATCAGGATTAATAACGATTAATCTGTTTTCTTTAGTATTAAACATGTCGATAGCGTAGGAGGCTTCAAAGCTACCGCCGGCAAGAACAATCTTCATTCTTCTTCCCCCTCCGTTTCCGACTCATCAAATTTAGTAAGAGATAATTCAAAAGGATAAATAGCCCTTATATTTGGGAAACCCGCGATACAAGTGCTTTTATCAGGATCGTCAAAACGAACAAATATTTTCGGGATTTTATAAATCTTAGAAAAAACATGTGAAAGGAAAAGATTAACATTGTCATTCCCTGTCGTAATTACAACTTCTTTAACTCCATGAATCATGTCATCACTTTCTAAAAGAGTTAAATCAGTAGCGTCTCCAACAACAGTAAAGCCACTAAAAGCATCATCTAGACGAGAAAAAGAAGAAGGGTCTTTATCAATTGCGATAACGTCTTCCCCTCGAGCGGAACTTCTTTCAGCTACTCCCGCTCCGAGCCTTCCTAAACCAATAATAAGAATCTTGTTCCTTGCCATATAGCAAATTATACTCTTGCTAAAATAGTGCTTCAATAAATTAGAAAGAGCTAAAAATTAATAAAAATATCCCTTAAAAATAGGAGAAATCCCTGCAAATCCTACTTATTTTCTTTTTTAGGAGGCAAAGCAATACTTGGCGGTAATTCCGAGAAAACCTCTACATTAGGGTATTTAGAAATGATTTCTAAATATTTTTGTTTTGTTTCTCTCTTCTTTAAATGGCTAAAACCACTTTCAGCATATTGAGTTAAACACCAAGTAATATATTCTTTAGTTGCTTTGGTCATAAAATAACGAGGAGAATTCCTTAAAAAATATTCTAAAGTGGTTTCTCTTTTAAATTCTTTTGGGTGATAGGTATAAGAAGCCGCTAACATATCACAAACATATTCTGTCGCGTACTTATAAGGCATTGTCTTAGCTAAGATTCTACCCATAAAGAAATCAGTCCAGTATTCCCAATGATGTGCATTTCTCTTAGTATGATGTTGACAAATAGAAGAGAAATAACCTTCATGTAAACGTTGCTCATATACAGGAGAGTGATCTCCAGCAAAATAATAAGCACTGGGATTAAATTCTTTAGGAGAAAATTTACTTAAATCATGTTTTAAAGCATGAAAGAAAATGCCCATCTTTCTAGCGTTATTTATAACCCGATGACGATGATGAAGAATTAATATTAAATGCTTAAATGGATGTCCCATAAGATGATAATATGCCTAAATTTAAATATATTAAAGTTTCCTTATTTATAAAAATAGAATTAAGACTAATAACTAACAAACGACTTTAGCTAAGCCGCCTAAAGAGGTCTCTTTAAATTCCTTTCTTAGTCCTTTACCTGTTTCTTTCATAGCTAAAATTACATTATCAAAAGAAACTCTATTGATTCTTGAAAGAGCGATGTTCTTACCATAAAGAAAGCTAGAATAAGCATGTATCGCTGCTATACCATTTCTTTCAATGCAAGGAATTTGTACATACCCGTCAACTGGATCGCAAGTTAAACCTAGAAAATGTTCCATAGCTACTTCACAAGCATATTCAATTTGATAAAGAGATAATTTATTTAGATAAGATAAGGAAGCAGCAGCAAAAGAAGCCGCACTTCCAATTTCGGATTGACAACCAAGTAACGCTCCAGAAGCTCCAGCATTTTCTTTGATAAAAAGACAAACAAGCGCTCCTACAAGATAACTTTTAACTAATTCATCAATGGAGAAACCTTCTTCTTTGGCTAAATATAAATTCGCGGGTACAACCCCTGCTGCACCACATGTCGGAGTAGTAACAATCATCTCCCCACAAGCATTTGCTTCACTTATTGCATAGGCGTAAGAAGTCAAAAGAAGAAGTTTTCGGTCCATAGGAGAAGATAACTGCTCCGCTTTTTCTTTAATCTTTTTAGCAGTTCTTTCTAAATGCAGTTTCCCAGGAAGAATTCCTTCTTTCTCTAAAGAAGACTCCAAAGTCTTAAAGGAAGCAAGCAACAATTCTTTGCCATAATTAAAAATATCTTTATCTTCGTATTTTTCAATTATCCTATACAAATCGTCAATATTTTCTTTCTTCATTAACTTTTTTAATTCTTCAAAGGAAGAAAATGGATAAGTTTCTTTATTAGATATTCTTTCTCCTTCTTTAACAAAGGATCCCCCGCCTATAGAAAGATAACGTTCTCTTTTTATTTCCTTTCCAAAAGATGAATAAGCAATGCAATCCATCGTATTCGGATGCTTAAGATTTTTAAAACTTTTAACAAATTCTATATCAGTAGGATATTCTGAAAGAGCTTTCTTAATTATTTTAGAGGTACCATGCCCTTCTCCAGTAAGCGCTAATGAACCATAAAGAATAACGTTAATTAAAGAAGGCTTATATTCTTTGACTTCTTCTTTAAAGGAATTAGCAATTCTAAAAGGACCAATAGTATGAGAGCTTGAAGGACCAGGTCCTAAGATTAAAAGTGTCCTAATGGATTTCATATAAAAAGTATATCAAAAAGATTATTGCTAGATTATCCCTAAACCTATTGAAAATTACTTTATAAACTATAATTTTACTTACTAATCTCTGCCACCCCAAAAAGGTGCAGCGAAACTTCACAAAGATGCGTAATGAAATGCCACAAAAAGACGCAACATCCTGTCGTCAAGATTTAAGCCCCACCCACAATTAAAGCGGTTTTTCTTAAATCGGGGCGTTATTTAATGACGTAAGTTTTTATTTTTTCTAGCATCAAAAGCTAAATAAAAAACTCTGATAAATGTACCAGAGTAATTAAATTCTTGGTGACCCAGCCGGGAATCGAACCCGGGATTCAACCTTGAGAGGGTTGCGTCTTAGCCGCTTGACCACAGGGCCGGCTCACGTATTAAAACACTTTCTTTCTCTTATTTCAATTAGGGAAAAGGTGCTAATACGCGCTAAACCTAATGAATTAGGAAGTCAAATTAAGAAACTAATGTTTTGTTCTTATTTAAGTAATAGCTGCCTAACCAAAGGAAACAAAGGGCGAAGACATAACAAAGGGTTTCGAATAACTTGGAAACAGAAAACTCTCCTCCATCAACCGCAAACATAATGGCGGTAATTGTATAAGAAAGAGTTACAAAGACGGCGAATATTAAGCTTGAAAAAGAAAACACCATTCCAAAGACCTTTTTAGGGAAGAATAGATAGACAAATCCGCAAACCAAAATCAAAAGATAGAACATTTGAGCAATACTGCTTAATACTGCATTAACATCATTATTGCCACCAAAAGAAAGGGAATATGTTCCAACAACAATGAAAATTAAAATTGCAGGGGCAAATGATCGATATGTGGCTTTAGCACCACTTTCTGCAAAAAGAAAATAGAAAGTAAAGCCAATAACTAAAATAAGAACGAATAATTCGACAACAAATTTCATTATTCCAATTACATTATTATTAAGAGAGGGCATACCTTCTTTTAATAAATAGAATACTAATAAGAAAATGTCAGCGACTAGTAAGAATAAATGCGAATTAGTAAGCTTATTGCTTGATTTAGCCATAAATTTCTCCTTTATTGTTTAATAATATTTTCTAATCTTTCCATTACTCTATCTTTACCAATAATCTCTATAACTTCATGTAAATTTGGAGATTGTTTAGAACCAGTAAGAGCAATTCGCAAAATTTCAGCAGCATCAGAAACATTGCCTTTAAAGCTTTCTGGGTCGGCTTTATATTCTTTATTAGATAAAGCAAAACCATGAGCTTTACTAATCTCTTTTACGCTATTCCACCAAGTAGATTCATCAGTGTCATAAGCCATATTATTTCCTAAAGCTAAAAGGAATTCTTTAAGGAAAGCGTTATCGTATTTATGATTAAAAGGAAGGGGATTAGCAGTGATTTTTGCAAATTCATCATCAAAGAAGAAAGCAGTCATTGGCTCAATATCTTTATATTTACAATAATCTTTTCTTGGATTTGGTCTATCTTTTTCAATATTCAAAATCTTCTCAAAATAAGAAGGATCTCTATTTATTTTTTCTTCTAAAGAAGGATTAAATTCCTTAGCCCAAGCAGTTACTTTAATAAGCATCTCTTTAGCGGGTAAAGTAGCTAAATATTCTTTGGAGAAATAATTTAATTTATCTCCATCAAATAAAGCGCCATCAAGAGCCATCTTAGCAAAAGAGAATTTAAAGTCTTTAACATTTAAAGAATGATTTTCAATGCACCACTCCTCAAAATTAGAATTAGCAATAGACATTAAATAAATCAAAACACCTTCTGGTGGATAGCCTTCCTTTAAGAAGAAAGACACAGCAGCTTCTGGGTCTTTACGTTTAGATAATTTACGCTTATTACCATGATCTAATTTCATTATAACTGGAAGATGAGCATAAGTTGGGTGTTCCCAATTAAGAGCTTTAAATAATTCTAAGTGAATTGGAGTAGAAGGAATCCATTCCTCCCCTCTTGTCACAGTTGTTGTTCTCATAAAATGATCATCAACAACATGGGCGAAGTGATAAGTTGGTAAGCCATCTGACTTTAAAATAACTATATCAACATCATTGTCTTGAAGCTCAATTTTGCCTCTTATTGCATCAACAAAAGAGGTTTTTTGGTTATGATCGCCATGGCTCTTAAAACGAATAACATAAGGGGTTCCCGCTTTAATTTTAGAAATTTGTTCATCGACACTTAAATTTCTATCTCTAGCATAAGCCCCGTAATATCCAGGTAAAATCTTATTAGCTTCTTGGAAAGCTCTTAATTTAGCTAAGTCCTCCGCGGTACAAAAATCAGGGTATGCTTTTCCTTCTTCTACAAGTTGTTTAATAACAACTTTATAAATATCCGCTCTTTTAGATTGTTGATAAGGACCATAATTTCCTTTATCGCCATCTGGAAAATAACCTTCATCGGCAACAATGCCAAATTCTTTAAGCCCTTTAATTAAATCATCAGCGGCCCCAGCAATCGTTCTCTTAGTATCTGTATCTTCCAAGCGGAACATATAAACACCGCCACTTTGTTTAGCGAGGCGATAAGCTAAATAAGCTGTAAAAAGAGAGCCAGTGTGCAAAAATCCAGTTGGCGAGGGAGCAAATCTAGTTACTTCTGCGCCTTTAGGCAAATCTCTTAAAGGAAAACGTTTTTCTAAATCTGAAACGTTTTCTGTAATTTCAGGAAATATTAATTCCGCTAAATCATGATAAGTTGCCATAACTCTCTCCTATAACGCCTAAAATTATACGAATATTAGTCTCCTATTTCCATTATCTTTATAAAGATAATGTAACCAATCTTCTCTAGATAAAGAAATTAAGAAAGTCTTGCAACGTCTTCTTCATATCCCTATAATAGTCAACGCGTCAAGCGATGCAGGTGTAGTTCAATGGTAGAACATAACCTTGCCAAGGTTATTACGCGGGTTCGATTCCCGTCACTTGCTCCAAATGGTTAAAATGTCCGATCCAGTCGGACTTTTTTTGTTGTTTGGTAGTAAAAAATTATTTCCTACAATTTAATATCTAGACTATCACTAAAATAAAAATTTAGAAAACCTATTTTGTTATTTATCTTCATCTAAATCATCTTTAGAAGAATCTGAAGTATCTTTATGATTCTCTTCTTTTTCTTTATTTAGATCTTCTAACATCTTATTAGCAAATTCTTTTGTTTTATCTGATTCCCGAACTAAGGCTTCATATTGTTTAATTGTTTCTTCTTTTAAAACAGTTAAGGAATCTAAGAATGGTTTTTGATAAGAATAAGCTAAATAGATAAGAGCCTCATCTAAATAAGGAATAGTTAAGAATAAACCAAGTAGAAAGCCGCTTAAACCGCCGACAAGAGCCACGTTCATCGTTCTTAGCGATAATGGTTCTATTAAGAAAGATAAATAAACACCTAAGGCAAATAGAACAATACAAATTATATAAGCTGGCAAAAACGCTAACATGAATTTTAGGTTATAATCTCGTGCTTCTTCTCTTCTTAAGCCCATTCTATATATAGAAATACGCGCTCTATAGGTAAGGACTTCCTTAGAAGTTGGAATTAAAGTAATCATCGTACTTCTAAAGAAAAAATGTAAAAAGAGAAGTGAGAAAGAGAAACAGAACAAAATAACTCCCCAAAAAGAAAAATTAGTCAAAGCTTCATTTTCTAGTAGAAAATTCATCGCTGCCACATCATTACCTTCTTCCTGGAATTTAACAAATTTACTTATCGCTTCTAAAAAGGAGGGATCTATATTAGAAATAATTGAGCTATAAACAAATGAATAAATAAAAAGAAGGCCAAAAGAGATAAAAAGAGATAAAAAGAAATTTCTTAAAAAACGGAAGGAATGAAATACTTCTCTAGAAAAGAAGCGAAAGAAATTCTTAAAAAATAAAGATGGAGATGCTTCCTCTCCTTTGTTTATGGCATTCACTGAGCAAAGCAAAGAAAAGCAAGATGGAGCAAAAATCAAAGGTGCGGTAATTAAAATAGAAAATGGCGAAAGAAAGGTAAAAGCAAGAACTAAAATAAAACTACAAAATAGGAAAAATAAAGGAGATAAAATCGAAGGAAAAAGTCTAAGCGACATGAAAAAAGCATTAACTGTGACACTTTTATTTGTATTTTGCTTATTTGGTTTATTCATTTGTTTTTCCTTTTTGATTCAATTCATATAAATCATGAACTACTTGATAAAGCTCTTTGGGCACAAAGCCATTTACTTCAGAAGCTTCATATTTATCCACTACTTTTTGTAATTTAGATAATGGCACTAATAAAACGTCATTATCTTCATTTTTAAACGGATTAACAAAACAATCATCATTAATTAGAACTAAACCAATAAAGAAACGATTATTAATTCCTGTTTGCATTGCTAAACGCATTAAGGCGTTCTTAGCAATAATTAGAGGATTAGAAACCTCTTCTTTCTTGCCATCTTTCCGATAATATATCCACCTAGAATCGCTTGGAGAAGCACTAAGCGCCCCTTCGCAATAAAAATCCATCATCACATAAAGATATTTATCGCCACACATAAGGTGATCAATAACCGCTTTATCTTTATCGCCTAAAGAAAGCTCTAAATTATTAAGAAGATAGAAGTCGCCATTTCTAACAACTTTCATAATCTTATGATAAAAAAATTCTTTAGGACGATGATGATAATAGATTTTTCTTAAAGGTTTATAAAAGAAAAGTGCAAAATAAAAAATAGCTACTAAAAGTACTAAAACAATAAAAATAGTTATTCTTACTTCCCTAGGCATGAATTAAAACTTTCAGCAGTAGCAATTGCTACTTCCGCCATTTGCACAAGACCCTCTTGTCTTTCTTTAGAAGATAAGATTCTACTTGTATCAATAAAAGAATCACTAATTGTGCAGATAGAGAGAGCTTTCTTTTTTAATAAAGCCGCTTCTACATAAAGAGCATAGCTTTCCATTTCGACGCCAATTACCCCTAGATTAGCCCATTTTTTCCAAGCATCAGAGCAATAATCATAGAAAACGTCTGAAGAAACAATATTGCCAACATGATATGGAGCTTTCTTTTCTTTAGCAATTTCAACAGCTTTAGCTAATAGAGAAAAATCACAAATAGCGCTATAAGTTCCTCCATATAAATTATGTTGTCCCATCCAATTGGAATCAGTACAAGCTCCTTCTGCAAAAACTAGATCTTGTAAACCCACTTCTTTTTGATAAGAACCCATCGTACCAATACGAATAATGGCTTCAACACCATAATTAGTAAATAGTTCATGGCAATAAATACCAATAGAAGGCATACCCATACCAGAGGCCATAACGGAAACTAAAGTTCCTTTAGGTCCTTTTCCAGTAAAGGCTAAAATGCCTCTAACTGCGGAAATTAGCTTAACATCAGTTAAAAAAGTTTTAGCAATCCATTCCGCTCTTTTTGGATCGCCAGGCATTAATACAACTTTAGCGAATTCGCCATCTTTTGCTTCAATATGTGGTGTAGGCATATCTAGTCCTCCTTTATGCTACCTTATATTTTAAAGCCTAAAGGCTTAATAGGCACGTAAAACATCATTTATTTAAAATAAAAAAGCTTATATATTTAAATTAATGGAACCGGAAATTGTCTTTCTCATTCATTTAGCCTCTCTATTTCTTTTTTCTATCATTCTCTTATTAATTACTGGCATTCATCGAATTCCTAAAAATCATTTTGCATATTTATTTTTAGGAAGGAAGATGGTTAAACGGTTAAAAGAAGGTTGGCATTTTATATTACCTTTTGTTTACCAACTTTCTCCCTATTATGAAGAGGGTCAATTTACTATTAATTTTTCTTTAAAAAACAAAATATCCGTGCAAATCCTTGCTGAAATAATCAATGAATCCCTATTAATTAAGAATGATGACGATCTTAAACACTTAGTCAAAAAAGTATTTAAGAGCGAGAAAGATTTATCAGAAGCCAAAATAAAATGTGAAAACACTCTAAATAATTTAGGAATAAAAGTTATAAATATTACAAATATAATAAAAGATTAATCATCGTTTTCAGGGATATAAGCCATATCATCCTCGAAAACTCTTAAGAAATTATCCGGAGTGACAGGAGTTAATTCTCCTTGAAAAGCAATAGATATTCTTCCTGTTTCTTCGCTAACAACGATAGTCACAGAATCGCTATTTTCACTAATTCCCAAAGCAGCTTGGTGTCTAGAACCATATTTTCCAGTTAATGGTCGAGCGGTACTTTGGAAAAATACAGCTGCTCTAGCAATTTGATCGTCCTTAATAATGACCGCTCCATCGTGGAGAGGTGTGCCTACATAGAAGATGGTCTCTAATAATTCAGGAGAAACTGGCGCTAAAACATCAACTCCACGTTGTTTGATAATGGTTCCAACTTTGGAATCATCAAGCAAATTATCTTTCTTCATGAAAGTAATTAAAGCGCCTCTTTTTAGTTTCGACATCGCTAACACAGCATCATAAATTTTTTCATAGAGAGCATCTCTATCAAAAAGAGTTTCAGGTGCATTATTTTTCTTTTGTTTTCTAGCAAATAATTTTAATTTTCCTTTATAAGCGTTGCTTAAAAGAAAACGATATTCAGAAGCATTAAGAAATAAAGCAATAATTATTTCAATTACTAAGCAAAGGGAACAAACCAAAAATAAAAATTCCATTCCCGAGAAACAAATAGAAACAATGATTAAAGCTTCTAAGGTTAACACTGAAATATAGAATGCTTTTCTTTTTACGCATTTAAATAAGAAAAAATCTAAACCAATAAGAATTAAAAGAGAAAGAACAAAGGACACAATCCAAGATGCAGACGAATAATTTTGTTCACCAAATGCACTAAGCAGAACTCTCATAAAATCCTTTACAAATAAATAATTAATTATTTACCAAAAAACATTTTAGCAATTACCTTCTTTAAGAAAAAGGGTAATGTTAATAAAAGAAGGCACTTTTAAAAAGAAATTTTACATTTTTCGATTTTTTAATTTTCCCTTTCTTTATTTTTACCATCTTTATTAAAGTAAGGAAAATGCATAAACATTGTTTTTAAATTGTTTATATCTAACATATAAAGCGAAGGAAAAGTTTTAAATTATTACGTAAATGTCCTCCATTTCTAAAGTTATTCTTCTTATTCTCTCCATTCTTCCTCAAAGGACATGCTTTTCTTTTGATAATTTCTCTTCTCTTCAAAATAAAGAGAAGAAAAGCGCTACGGAAATAAGTACTTTTTATCAAAATTCAGATGATATTATCGCCTTAGAAAAATTTGATCCAAGAAACGATTTAACCCCTATTAAAGATCAAGGAAGTTCCAGTTTATGTTGGGCATATTCTTCAATTAATGCCGCTGAGGCTTCTTTATTAAAAAATAAACTAACTAAGAAAGATGATGTATCACTTAACCCCACTTCTTTAGGGTACCGAAAATATGTAAGAAATGTTGACCCTCTAAATAATAATGAAGCTTATAACAATTTGGTTTCTGACTGGGCCAATAAATCTGGGACAATTTCCCAAACCCCACCTTTATTAAGCATGTGGCAAGGACCTATTTCAAATACTCTTCCTTATAATGCTGATGTATATTCAAATTCCTTATATCGTCTAAATAGTGCCGAATTGATTTCTTCTAATTTAGAAAAAGAAGAGAGAATCTTAGAAATTAAGAAAGCGATTGCTAAATATGGCGCAGTAACTGCTTCTTGTAATTACGATGGAGGAAGGAAACCTTACTATAATGATTTAGCGGTTAATAACGGCATTCCTCATGCTATAACCCTAGTTGGCTGGGATGATACCTTAGATAAATCCCTCTTTAAACCTGGCTCAGTTAATAGAAATGGCGGCTGGCTTGTTAAAAATAGCTACTTAGATAATCCTTATTTTTATCTAACATATGAAAGTAAAATCTCTTCTTCCACTTCTTGGTCATTTACTTTTGATTCTTTAGATCAATATGACTACAACTACTATTACGATAATAACCTAGATGATTTTGCTCTCTCTTCCTTAAAAGTTAATGAGGCAACAAATATCTTTGAAGCTAAAAAAGGAGAAGAACATAAAGGAGAATTTTTAAAGGCAGTTAATGTAGGCATTAATGGCAATAATGTTTCTGTTAATTTAAAAATCTATTCTAATCTCCCTTCATTAGACCCTAATGATTTAAATAAAGGCAAATTAGAAACTGAACAAACTGAAGCCTTCTCTTATAGCGGATACCAGACAATTAAGTTAACTAACCCTGTTCAATTAGAGAAAGGTTCAAAATTCGCCATCTTAATAAAAGTTACTAATAGCTCAAACGACGCTTCCATTAAATTAACGCAGTGCCCTAATAAGCCATCTTTTAGGAAATACGATAGTTCTTTTTCTTCAATAATGAACGGAGCTTTAGTAGCAAGAATTAAGGCTTATACGAAATCTGAAAAAATAGAGACTCACCAACATTCCTTTTTAGAAGCAACATACGAATGGAGTAACGATCTTTCTTTAGTTAAAGCTAAAAGGATTTGTAAAGATAATCCTTCTCATATTGAAGAAGAAACAGTAAATACTACCTCTTCAATTATTAAAGAAGGAAATTGCCTTGAAGAAGGTATAAAAAGATTTGTCTCAGATAGTTTTAAGAACCCCGCTTTCAAAATACAAACAAAAGATATTTCTATATGTCTTGGCTCTCATTCATTTGGCGCATTTATAGAAGAAATACCTCCTACAAGCGAAAAAGAAGGTACTAAAGGTCATAAAGAATGCCTGATTTGCCATAAATTTTTCGATTTTGAAGGAAATGAGTTAACTGATTTAAGTATCCCCAAGCTTCCAAAAACAATAACTATATCTGTTGTTAATGGAACAAGTAGCTCTAATGAAATTTTAGTAGGTCATGAGGTAACTATTAAAGCCAATCCCCCAAATGAAGGATATAAATTTATCGGTTGGTTTGATAACAATGGAACTCTTATAAGTAATTCTGAAGAATATACCTTTATTGCTACTAAGGATGCCTATTTCGAAGCTAGATACCAAATAATTGAGCCATCAATCCCAGGAGAAAACACCGAAGAAAACTCAACTTCTAATCTTGATACTATTTTGATTGCTCTTTCTATTCTCTCCGCTTCTCTAATAACGGCATTTATAGCTTTCCTTATTTTTAGGAAAAAGAAATACTAAAAACCGTAGGATATAGTTAGCAGTATTTAAATTTTGTAATATTTTATTTCATACTATTTTATAAAAAGTATGTAGTTAAATTTTCAATAATGACCAAATGATCAACTTAAATGCCTAATTTAAAGATCCTATTATTTAAAACATTATTAATCTGTTTGGTTGCAGACGCCAAAATTTGTTCTCTGAAAGCTTGAGGATCCGGGTAGTTATCCTTATTCTTTTCGAAGTCCTGCAACTTTAAAACCATGTCATCCAAAATGTCTATAAATTTTGAGAATCCAATACGAAAGTATTGTTCCTCTCCCCTTGGAACAAATTCATTCTTGCGGTTCTTTGGATTGGCTTGTATAACTTCTGCATCATATAACGCAACAACACAATTAACAATTAGTTCGCCATCATTTCTGGAAGAAGTAATTGGTCTTGAACTTTCAGAACCACAATATAATTCATCCATTGTTTTATTGGTTGCTAACGCAATTCTATGTAATGAGGATAGTCCAATGCTCTTATTTCCATTCTCATACCCAGATATTTGAGTTGTAGAAATTCCAGTTTTTTCATAAAGCTGAAATTGTGTCAAATTTGCTTCTTCTCTTGCCTTTTTTAATCTTTTGCCTAAGCTAACAAGGCTTTTATCTTTTGCCATAGTCACATTCTCCTTAGTCATCTATTGAACTTAACTTATCTAATTATATAACATTATACATTTCAATAACATATGTTAGTCTTTTAAGTAACATTACATCGGTGAACATCAAATCAAAAATATGATATAAATATTGTCATTTTATGCCTCTTCTTCCTGTGCTTTCCCTCTTCTAAAATTGGGTCATCAATCCAAAAGGAGGAAAAGAAAATGATTGATAATTAAAAACCGGGTGGTGGATACAAACCACAACCATATATCCCTAAGGGCAACGGTGATAAAAGTGGCGAATATACAGATAAGCCTGTTTCAGACAACCCAAAATCTTCAGTAACACATTGTTTTATCAAAAATGTGCTGAAGAAATACAATTTTAAAGGTTCAAGGTTGGTTCTTACTGTTAATGATTGCTACCACTATAGTCAAGGTCAATACGTTCCATCAAAATTTAAACCAAATTCAGTTATTAAAAAGATTGTGGATGGTTACGTAGTATCAGAAAGATATTATAATAGTCACAGTGAAGCGTATCTTGATATCCACTACACTTGTCATGGTAACCCAAAGACACATTCAGTGGTTCCTCATATTCACAGATGGGCAAAAGATGAAAATGGCATTTTAAGGCCGGGAAAATGGGAGGATTTTCAATAATGAAAGCAGAATGTATCGAAGCATTAATTAACGAAAACAGAGAAATTGAATTTACATATGAAGGAAATCGTTTTTCTATTACTTATTATAACGACAATAGAGAAAAATATATTTCAGTATGTAAATTTTACGAGACACCAATTGATGTTAAGAACGCTGACGAATTATTTAAACTAACGATTGGGAAATATACTTTGAAGCAAATATTTGAAGCATTGTCTGATTCTGCGTTTGATATCTACTAAATAAAAATCCGCGTCTTCACTTCAAGGCGCGGTTTTTCGATCAGACATATAAGGCCGATTACTGGCAGGGGCAATCATGCCCCTTTTTAAATTGCCCAATTGCCCTTGTCACCATTACTTACCCGTAAACGGGTCCTTGTACTCCTTCAGGCTTCGACTATCCGCAATCTGGTCCTCGAGCTCTTTGTTTTTGATATAATTTTCAATAGTTTTTCTTATTAAGACCAACAGTACTAACGTAATAGCCCTCAGACTAAAAGTGCCTGACTCAGTATTTATATTTGAGATATGAATGCTCATTGGTTTTTATTTTTAAATCGTGCATCGTTAGTTATCGGTTTGAAGTATATATCCAAGCAAATCTACCTCTATATAGTATCTCGGGCACGATTAAGGTTCAAATGGAGCACCTGGCGGGAATCGAACCCGTGTAACTAGCTTGGGAAGCTAGTGTTCTGCCATTGAACTACAGATGCGTAAGAGGATTATAGAAAACCCTCTAAATAATGTCTAGAAATTATATTTTAGTAATCTTGCCTTTTTTGGCACCTTTGGAAGCGTGGAAACGTAAGACAGCATCTTGGTTTTCAGACATCTTTTTGGTGTATTCAAGAGCTTCCGCTTTAGTGGAAAATAATTTGATAGCAACTTTTCCTTTTGCTAATTTAACTTGCCACTTGCCATCTTCTCTTTTAGAAACATGATAAGCTTTAACACTCTTCTCTTCGGTTTCCTCTTTTTTAGCTACTGGTTTAACAGCTTTTTTAAGTTCAACCTTCTTTGTTTCTTCTTTCTTGTTAGAAATAACCTTTTTCTCTTTTTTCATATATCGTTCCTCTTTAAAGTAATTTTATGACAAATTAATCATTTTTCTACTTTAAATAACGAATTATATAAATTTGTAAGCGAGGAAAAGAGATAAGTTTCTTCCTTTTTGCCTTTTTCAAGAACCTTCAAAGATTGGTGGCCCCTAGAAATTAATGCGCATGAAGCTCCAAAGGTAGAAGATACCTCTTCATCGTGAAGTGTATCACCAACAAACAAAGCATCCTTAGGATCTAAATTATGACTTAAGAAGAAATGTTTAGCGGATTCTTCTTTAGAAGCTCCAAAAATATCTTCAATGCCCGATATTCCATCAAAATATTTAGATAACTTCTTCTCCTCTACTTCTTCTAATAATAAATTCTTTTTAGTGGCGCTAACTAGATATATTGGATATTCCTTTTTTAAAGCCTTTAAAACATCTAAAACGTCATCAAATAAAGGAAGTGATGGAAATTTATTTTCATAATCTTCGCGAAATTCATTGGCTAAATCTAAAAAAGAATCAGTACCATTAGGAGAAAAGCTAAATCCCGCTTCTTCATAATATTTAATTATTGGAAAAGTAAAAATATCTCTATATCTATTAAAAGAAACAGGTTCATGATGGCATTCTATGAGCATTTTATTTAGAAGCTCATAACATAAGGAAACATCATTCACGATAGTGCCATTCCAATCAAAGACAATAAAAGAAAATTTTTTGCTCATGTTTCAATTTTACCTTAAGAGATTTATACGGGATATTGAAAAATTGAGATTCTTAGGTAAAATGCGGTTATGAACATCTTATTTCTTCTATTACCAAAAAGCGAAGTTGATTTTGTCTATAGTGATATGACTACTAGGCAAGTATTAGAAAAAATGAAGGCCCATCACTATAGCATGATCCCAATGCTTGAGAGAAAAACTGGTCACTATCTTCGTTCTATAACAGATGGTGAAATCCTAAATTATATTTTAGAGAATAGGCTTGGATTTGACGCTTTAGAACAAACACCTATACTTTCAGTTCCTAGTATGCGAAACATTAAAGCGGTTCCTATTACTGCTGAAGAGAGCGATTTATTCGAGATGATTATCAGCCAAAATTACGTGCCAGTAGTTGATGATAAAGGTGTCTTTATTGGCATTGTGACCAGAAAAAAAGTGCTCACGAGCACCTTAGATAAAATTAAAAACTAAATTTCTAGTTTATAGAATCAATTTCCGCTCTCTTATTCATTATTTTTGCTTGGACATGTATAGCGGCTACTATATCGTCCTTATCTTTAATGTCTTCGTAATTGACTTTGTCACAAAAATAAATATCGCTAAAAGTAAACGGAGTAGCTCGCGGATAAATATATAAAGGGTAAATGCTGGATTTGGCTCTTTTAGCCATAAATACAAAGCCTCTATTAAATTCAAAGAAGCCATTTTTAGATGGACGAATAACGCCTTCTGGGAAAATAACGACAATCTGCCCTTCTTTTAAACGATCAATTGCTTCTCTTACCGCCGCCATATTATGAGCAATATTTTCTTCATTAACGTATAGACAATTAAACAAATAACAAAAAATACGTGTAAAAGGATTCTTCTTCACGCCTTCATTAGTTATGAAATAAAGTTTCTTTCTCTCTTTAAAGGGTACTAATAAATAAATTAATAAAGGATCGAGATTACTATAATGATTGGCGATAATTAAAGAATTGTTGGCAAAATCCACCTTTTTATGTGGATGTTTTCTAATTAATAAAAAAGGCCAAAATAAAAAGAGGGCTATTCCGACTAAAAAAGCACGAAATATTGCCCTCACGTCTTTATCTTCCTAAAGTGACGTTAATGATGGAATCAACAGTGTTAGATAAACCACAGCACTTATTGATAACCCAAGCACTTTCAGATTGAGCAACAACTTTCCAACCTTCAGCGGCTAAAGCGTTGACTTTCTTGTCAAAATCCTTAGGACGAACTTCGAGATGTGTATATTCCATGTATTCTCCTTTCTCCCCTTCTAATTTTTCAATTGAATTATCTAAATATTTAGTAGTTTCATTTGAAACAATAGATGGTTCAGGTGCTGTTTTTGCTTCCTCAGTTTCATCGTTAGAAGAATTATTTTGTCTGTTTTTAAAGAAAATAAACGTAACCAAAACTAAATTTATAACGGCACATATGTTGCCCATTACACCTGTTATTTTAACTATCTCTTCATAAGCTAAGTCTGGTAAAGAATAGAGGGTGCAAAAAATAACACCGAATATGGTCAAAACAATTTGTAAGGCTAATTTGAGACCATTCTTTTTTACCAAAAAAGTAACAACAATTGAACCTATATTACAAAATACAACAAAAAAGAAGAGGATATAAAATAAAGAGATTAAATCTGGTGTCCATACTAGGAAACATATAATTGTGGAAAAAAGGGCCACAAGGCCTGATAAAACGCTGCTAATAATTGCAAACAGCTTATTATGTTTGAAAAGTGCCATAAAAATTATCCTTTGTAAAAACTACAAATAGTATTTTTATGCAAATGTAAAATTTGTCAAGCTCATTTTTTGATAGTTTACCTAATTAAAAGTCAATTTTTGTTATTTAATTAAAGCTAGAAATTGTATTTTAATGAACCGGTAACATAAAAGTAGACACACTTGTACTAAAAATAAACAACGATTTTGTATAATGAGACAAGGAGGTGCTACTATGCATAACACAAGGTCAGAAAACCTAGACATTGCCAAGCGCTTTGTAAACGGCGAACTAACTACTCAGGAAGCACAGAAGATGCTTGGCGTGACACGCAACGGCATTTACTACTGGGCGAGTGAATACAGGCGCTCAATAGGCGAAACCGTTCCTAAAAAGCCAAGGAACGCAACCATCAGAAAAGAAGCCACCGACACGGATGAGCTCAACCGCCTTTCCTCCCTATCGAAGGAACAATTGATAGACGAGGTCATAAGGGCCAAGGTAGGAGAAGCCCGAGCAAAAAAAGGGTACGAAGTGAAAGGGGGTGGGGCCAACAAGGAGTACGTTTCTTTAAGCAGCAAGAATACCAAATAGTCATGGAACTGAGCGGGAAATACCCCATCAAGAGAATCTGCAGGGTAATGGGGATAAACAGATCCGGCTTCTATAAATGGAAGGATAGGATCAACAATCCGTCCCAGAAGTTGATATCGAGGGCAAACAACATCAACCTCTTCAGGAAGTACCACAAGCTCTACCCAAGCCACGGATATAGGTGGCTTAACGCCAAGATTAGGCTCGATACGGGTACGGTTATGAGCGATGTCTATGCCCATAAGTGCTGCAAATACGTTGGCATTGTCAGCGTATCCAAGCACTATAAGTACAGGAAGCCGGGCGACGACAAGAAGGTCTACCCGAACCTATTGATGGCCGGCTTGAACATAAACGGCCCATACGAGTGCATCGTTAGCGACATGACGGCATTCTACCTTGACGGTACCTACTTCGAGCTAACGCTTTATATGGACCTTTGGAACAACGAGATACTGTCCCATTCCCTATCTTCTAAAAGGGGTGACAGGATGACCTACATTAACGGAATCAAAGATGTTATCGAAATTAAAAAAGAGCATCCAGACCTTAAAATGGTTCTACACACCGACCAAGGATCCGTATACTCTTCTAAGGAGTTTAATGAGCTCCTACCTGCTTATAATATCATACATTCGATGTCTCGTGCAGGGACTCCGACGGACAATGCGGCCATGGAATCGATAAACGGATGGATCAAGACCGAAATGTTCGCCGACTTCCACCTGACTTCGAAGGAAAAGATAACCAAGGAAATAGACGAATATATACTGTTCTTCAACGAAAAGCGTCCTGCGTATTCTCTGAAATACATGACCCCAAAGCAATACAAGGATGCCTACTACAAGAAACAAGGGTCTAAAACTTGAAATTTGTGTCTACTTTTTGTTGACTAGTGCATAACTACCAAAAAATGAGTGTAATCGTCGTTCGGGAGAATAAAACGTTTACCCTAAAATACTTTAAAAGCATTAAAAAAACCTCCAATCATATCGTTTGAAGGAAATAAGAGTTAATCCGCTAGTTCGAACTTAGAAAGTTCTGCTATTATGTGCTTAGAAAATAAAAAATGGTGGGTAGTAAGAGGCTCGAACTCCTGACCTTCTGTACGTCAAACAGATGCTCTCCCAGCTGAGCTAACTACCCACAGCCTGCGTTTTGCGCTTGCTTATTATACAACAAGTCTTGCTTTGAACAAGAGAAAAATGCAATTGGTCAGAATTGCTGTGAATTCTTCATGAATTCTTTCGAAATTTTCTTTCGAAATTCAAAAAAACTCTCAAATGGGCTTTTAATTAGGGATTATTTACAACTTAAAATTGATAGACACTTTATAGGTGACTATCCATTTAAATTTTTATTATCTATAAGCAAATTGTCATATATGCTGGAATACATATAATCCCATCTTCTCTAATCGATAGATTCTTTGGATGAATTATATATGCCTTATCAATTCTATCTTCAAATTTTTCAATAAATTTTTTCATTGATTCAACTTTATATGATTTGGATGATTTAACTTCTAATGGGATTAACTTTTGAGACACTTTATTCCCAGTTGTTAGTAAAAAATCTATTTCTATATCATTTCTATGCTTTTCTTCATTATATCTAGTATAAAAATATAATTTATGTCCATTCGAAACAAGCATTTGAGCGATTATGTTTTCAAAAAACATACCTTTATTAATTGATAATTTATCTGATAATAATTGTTTATGATAATTCGTTTGTTCTTCATTATTTTCATCAAATGTATGTGTCAAAAGTAAACCAGTATCTCCCATATAACACTTTACAAAATTTCTTTTTTCGTTTAGTGATAATCCTAAGTTAGGATCTGTACATAAGAAGCATTCATTACAAATCATAGAATCGCTTAACCAAAAGAATGTTTCTTCGTAGTCAATAGCGGTTGTATCAGTAGAAATAGATTTGATTTTTACTCGTTTTTCGTGTTGAGAAAGAAAAGAAGGGATTTGGTCGAAAATTGATAGAACTTTAGATTTATATGCTCTATCTATTTTATGAATATCATCCCGATATGTTTTTATTATATTTCTTTTTTCCTTTTCACATTCAACAAATTGTTTATTTTGAGAAATAAATTTATCTATAGCTTTAGGCATTCCACCTACAAGCATGTATTGTTTAAACAAAAACATTGCTTTTTTGTGAATTGAATCATGTAATGGGACCCTCTTCTCAAAACAATCTCTAATGTATTCAATTAACATTCCTTCTCCTAGTGCCCATGCAAATTCTTCAAAATCCATAGGAAACATCTTTATGCTTTGCTCTTCTGAAGGAATAAGAATATCTTTTACATTTTCCTTTATTGATATTAAGGAACCAGTTTCAATATAATCATATCTACCATCTTTAACTAAATGCTTAATAGCCTCTCTAGCTCGAGGAAATTTTTGTACCTCATCAAAAATAATCAATGATTCTCGTGGATATAATGGAGTATCAAATTCTAGTGATAGCACCATAAATAGAGAATCTAAACTATTAAGAAGGTTATTAAAAGCTTCTTTAACAGAATTTGTAACTTTGGAAAAATCAATAAGAATATAACTTTTATAATTTTCTTTTGCGAATTCTTCTACAATAGTAGATTTTCCAATTCTTCGTGCGCCTTCCACTAGCATTGCTGTTTCGCCTTTAGACTCATTTTTCCATTTTAGCAATTTATTATATATTTTTCTTTTAAACATATTTAATCTCCTTTTTTACGCGATTATATTACATCAAAAATATTTTAAAAGCGCAAACAAGTTATTGCGATAATGTTTAAAAAACGCAGTCATTTTACTTGCTAATATAGTTTATGCTCTCTTTTCATAATCAAAGCGCTATATAGTCCTATTTTTTCTAATGAATAAGGAATTTAAAGGATTTCATTAATTATCTATTAGATTCACTTATACATTTTCTAAAGATAGGAAGTTTTACTTTAAACTGGCAATAGTCTCTTAATCGCCACGTCCAATTTAAAGCATTTAAAGTACCTGGCTCATTAATACGAGCCTCTTCTCCTAGAGAGAGAAGATCACACATCGATAAAATAGAATATTTTGAGGGCAGAGATAAAACATATTTAATAATGCCTTCATTAATATTTTTATAAACGATTCCTAATTCTTTTAGTCTCTTTATATAGATATCTTTTGTTGTTTCATTTAAGGAATTAAAGAAAGCTTTAAACGGCAAATTGTCGTGTGTCCCAATATAAGAAACTTGGTTTTCCTTTCTTCCACCAAAAGTATGATTAATTTCGCTATCAATAAAAGTAAATTCAATTACATTCATCCCAGGGAAAGAAAAATGGTCTCTTAAAACATAAACTTCTTCCCTTAACTCTCCTAAGTCTTCTACGACAATCTCAACATTTGGTAATTCCTTTAGAAAAGCATCAAAAAATTCATAACTAGGAGATAATTTCCACTCGCCCTTTATAGCATTTTTTTCTTTAGCAGGGATTTCGTAATAAGTATCAAACGCCCTAAAATGATCAAGGCGAAGAACATCATAAAGCTCAGCATTTCCCTTTAAACGTTCAATTAAAAAAGAAAAATTATGTTCTTTCAGATAATCCCAATTATAAACAGGATTCCCCCATCTTTGGCCTTCCTTGGAGAAATAATCGGGTGGAACACCTGCAACAAGAGAGGGTTCTTTACTATTTTTATCTAGCATAAAACAGTCTTGATTAGTAAGAACATCGATAGAATCAAAGCCGACATAAAAAGGGACATCACCCATAATCCGTATGCCTTTTTTATTAGCAAATTCTTTTAATTCTTTCCATTCTCGATATAAAGTCATCTCCACCCATATCCAAAAAGAATAATCGTCATCATAATAAGTCTTAAATGAAGCAGGATTAATCACCGCTTCAATATCAATAGAAGGCCACCTATTCCATACTCGACCTTCATTCTTTTCTTTTAATACTTTAAATATGGCATATTGAATAGCCCAAGGATGGGAAATAGAAAAAGTATTTATATCATCCTTTTCTTTAATTTTTGCTTTTTGATAAGCGTCTTTTAAGATAGGCAAAAGAAAATTTCTAATACCTTCATAATCAATACGTTTTTCTTTCTCTAAATAAGAATATTCCTCTTCCAAATAACCTCTTTTATAAAGATCAGATAGATCAATATAAATCTCGTCGATTGCTAAAGAAGAGAATGGCTGATAGGGAGAATGACCATAACCTAAAGGATTTAAAGGTAAAATTTGCCAGATCTTAAATCCGCACTTAAATAAATAATTAATAAATTCGTAACTTTTTTTGCCAAAGTTCCCTACCCCTATATTTGAAGGAAGAGAAGCTAAAGGCATTAAGATACCAGCTTCTTTATTCATTAATTATTAATCTTTCTTATTTAAAAGTTGTTTAGCACAATATACGCCCATAACCGAGGCCATCATAAGACCTCTAGTCCAACCACTAGAATCGCCTAAACAATATAAATTAGGAATAGAAGTATTTAACTCTTTATCCATCTTAATTTTATTAGAATAGAACTTAATTTCTGGGGAATATAAAAGTGTTTCATTAGAAGCAAATCCAGGCACAACATGGTCCATGGCTTTAATGAAAGCAATAATATCAGTCATAGTTCTATATGGCATAGCTGCGGTAATATCACCCGCGACAGCATCGGATAAAGTTGGACGAACATTACTTCTAGATAATTCTTTTTCCCAAGTACGCTTTCCTTCTAAAATATCACCAAATCTTTGGACTAATATTCTGCCAGTACCAAGCATATTAGTTAATTCACCAATTTTTTGAGCATATAAAATTGGATCTTTAAATGGTTCCATAAAATTATGGGAAGCTAAAATAGATAAATTAGTATTTGAGCTCTTTTTCTCTTTAAAAGAATGACCATTAACAACCGCTAAATTGCCATCATAATTCTCTTGAGCAACATAGCCACCAGGATTTTGGCAGAAAGTACGCACTTTATCATGGAAAGGAGCGGGATAACCAATCAATTTAGCTTCATATAATGAACGATTTAGAGTTTCCATTACTTCATTTCTAACTTCAACTCTAACACCAACATCAACAGGTCCTGGAGCGTGAGCAATATCATAACGATAACAAAGCTTCTCTAACCAATCAGCGCCTCTTCTACCTGAAGCGATAACCACTCTTTTTGCAAAAACATCTTCTGTTTTATCGCTATGAATGGGTTTAATTTTGGCGCCGACACATTTCCCTTTTTCGAGCAAAAGTTCATTGCATTCGTAACCAAAACGAATTTCAACGCCGTTATTTAATAGATATTTTTCAATAGCTAAATATAAATCGTGAGCTTTTTCAGTTCCTAAATGACGAATAGGACAATTAACTAATCTTAAGCCAGCCTCTATAGCGTGCCTTCTAATAGTTCTAATTTCTGGAGTTTCTTTTTCTCCTTCAATATGAGAATCAGCACCAAACTCTAAATAAATACTATCGGTATATTCGATTAATCTTTGGGTAACTTCTTCCCCTAATAATTCAGGAAGTTCTCCCCCAACTGCATAAGAAAGCGATAATTTACCATCACTAAAAGCTCCAGCGCCGCTAAAACCAGTAGTTATTGCGCAAGGATCACAAGATAAGCAATGACCTACTTTTGCTTTTGGACAATATCGCTTTTCCACAGCTTGTCCTTTATCAATCATTAAGATTTTTTGTTTAGAACCATTTCTAATAAGTTCTAAAGCAGTAAAAATACCACTAGGTCCAGCGCCAACAATAAGTAAATCGTACATGTTAAATATCCCTTAGATACGATACGCTTATTTAAGAAAAAAGAAACTACTTATTAAAATAAGTAAAGAAAAGAACTCCCGGATATTTTAAAGTTATTCACCTTTATAAATAGAACGATAATTAAGAACGACAGTAAGAGTATCGGAAGCTTTTCCATCAAGCGACCTTACCTTTAAATCAAAACCAGTTCGTTTGATATCTTCTCTTCTTTTTATTAAGAAAGCGCCCTTATTAGCCGCTCCGGCAATAGGAGAAAATTCTATAAATTGTTTTAAGCTATTTTCATCGAAATAATATAAGAATTTTTGATTCGTAGCGTCTTTTGGAAGTATTTCAGTAGTAAATAAATAAGGCATATAGTAACTATCACCATCAAAAACTTCTTTATTGGAATCATAAGAAATAACGCAGACATTCCCTGTAGGACCACTCGTATATTTGTCTTCTTCTATGTTAGCGGGCTTAATTTTAATACTGGAAACATAAATAATAGGAACAATGCCTTGGGGTTGGGTGCCAAAAATAGCCACAAAAATAATGGCTAATAAGGAAATGGCGCTTACTAAAATAGAAACTGATTTTTTCATAAGCTTTCTCCTTTACTATAGATATATTTAATTTTTCTTAGATAGATTGTCACATTAACTAAAAAGAAGAAAATCCCTAACAAAAGCACCTTAAATCCGGCACTAGAGGGAACAGTTGAAAGCCATTTTATAGGATCGGTTAGATATAAATAATAGAGTATAGAAACTAAGAAAGAGGTAACAAAAGCCAAAATAAAGGAACGATTTTCGTTTTTAGATAAGAAAGAGCCTTCTCCGAAAATATCTTGAGGATTAGAAAAATCTAAAGCCGCGCTATATAAAGCATGACCTAGATAAATTAAGCAAGCTCCAAAACCCATATAGAGAGTTCCTTCAAAAGAATTTTGCCTGATGTTAGCTATAACAAAGGTCGTGGCTAAAATACTTATCGTACCCACGATTAGAGGATAAATAATTTTGGAAGTAATAATAGTCTTATCTTTCAGTGGATAAGTTCTATTTAATTTAAAAGCCCCACCCTCTTTGCTATATAAATTAGCAAGCATGCCATTCGCGGATAAGGAAATAAGAAGAAGAATAAGTAAAGAGGCAACTTGTACCATGTTCTCCCCTCTTATATTGACGTCCATTGCTCCAAAGATTTTGCTAATTAGAGCTAAAAGCAAAGGAAGAGCTAAAAATATACCAATATAATTAGGAGTATTCGTTCCATCTTTAATAAAGAGAAGCCATTCTTTCTTATATTGACTAAATAAAGGTGAAGCAACAGTAAATTTGTTCTCCTTCTTCTTTTTGTTTTTGCCTTGAATTCCATCATTTCCGCTAGCGAGAGCTAAATAGAAAGGTGAAGCTAAAAAGATAGTAAGGAAAAATAAAACAATCAATAGACCGATAAGAGTTAATAAAGTCCATAGACCGCCAATGCCATATCCAGATAAATAGGAAAAACTATAACCAGTAAAACCACCTAAATAAACCATAGAAGTCTGGAAGAAAAATGACATTTTATTGGTGTAAAAATTTAAACCATTTTGGATAACGGCAAAATATGGACCCCAGTTAGAAAAAATATCGATTTTATCAGGAATAATACTAATTAAATAGGAGCATACTCCTAGAATTAAAACTATAACCAAAGTTAAAACAAGAGTGTTTACTAAATTATGTGTCTTTAAAAATCTCTTCACAAAATATGTGGGAATAGAAATTATTGCCGCTAAAAAAAGCATTACTAAATCAATTAATGCCCACACAAAGAAAAGAACAATAAACATATAAATAGGATAATGACTTACTAGGTAATAACCTAAGAGGAAGGGAATCTCCACCTTAAGAGCTTTTAAATATAAATTAACAAAGCAAACTCCTAATCTTCCTAAAAATAAGGTTCCCCCATTCATGGGCAAAGTTAAAAGAACCTTATTATCATTGGCAAAATATAAGTCATCGGTAACTTTATTCAAATTTCCAATAAAAGAGAAAATTATTAGGATAGTAACAATAATGGAAGGAACAGACATTGGCACAGAAGATAAAAGAGAAAAAATGCCAAACATATTACATAAAGTAAAGAAAAGATAAGAAAGAGCGACAACAACCGCAAAGCCAATAAAAGAAGTTATGCATTTAATAATTGCCTTTTTCTTATTTCCTTTCCAATCAATAGAAAGAGAATTAGCTAATAGCATCTTAACAAGAACCCAAAAAGAGCTCCATTCAATAGAAAAAAGATTGGCTATTTTGCTTCTCTTCTTTGCCTTTTTCTTTACTTCTATTGAAGTCACTTTATCTCTCCTTTAAGGCGCTTTTCTTCTTCTAGAAGTGTTTCTTTTTCTTCTATTGTATCGCTAGTTAAACTTAAGAAAGTCTCTTCAAGATGTTCCCGTTCTTTGATTTCTTTATTGAGATCAATTCGTTTAACTAAAACACCTTTTTTAATGATAATTACTTCATCACATAAATTTTGTACAACATCAATAATGTGGCTGGAGAAGAAAACAATATTTCCTTTTTTAGCATGTTCTTTCATGCATTCCTTAATTTGGAATATTGAATTGGGATCTAAGCCAGTCATAGGTTCATCCAAAATCCATATTTTAGGATTATGAACTAAAGCGGCAATAATGGTGATTTTTTGCTTCATGCCATGGCTATAGGTCTTCATTAATTTGTCAAAACGATTACCTAATTCAAGGCGGGAAACTAAATCATCAACGATTTCTTTTCTCTCCATTAAAGGAACTCGATATAAATCAGCTATATAGTTAATATACTGTCTACCAGAAAGGTTCTCATATAAAGCGTAATTGTCAGGAACAAATCCTATTTCTTTTTTAGCTTCGAGAGGTTCTTCGTTTACATCGTGTCCACAAACCAGAATATTGCCTTTATCAAAACCGTGGATGCCGACAATAGATTTAATGATGGTGCTCTTACCAGCACCATTCTTTCCTAAGAAACCATAAATTTTCCCACCTTCTAAAGAAAATGAGACATCATTTACGGCAATAAAATCCGCTCCAGGATAACGTTTAGATAAATGAATAATATCTAAAGTTGTTTTTCCATCTGACATAGGAATACCTCCTTGTTCTCTTAATAATAAATAAGCTTGATGTCGAGAAATGCTTCTTTCTCTCGAATATTTAACCGCTAATAATTCATCAACGCCTTTGAACAATAGTTCATACACAAACCACATCCCAAAGGCTAATACAATATAGGTTAAGTAATAGCAAATATCATAAGCGTAATGTACTACATAACTTAGGCCATCTTTTTCAAAAGTATAAGTTATATTAAACAAATTCTCTGCCCAATCCCCTAATTTATCCGCGACAAAATCACTATTAATAAAGAAGAAATCGGTAGGATCTCCATGGGCAGTAAGGTCAATGTTTACGAACATTACTATCACAAAATAGACTAAAAAGCCTATTTGAGAGTAAATAAAATATTTCATCTTAGGTCGCTTATAAACACCTAAAAGCATAATAAGCACCGGCATAAAGAAAGCGTGTAAGTGATTTATAAAGAACTCAATTATTTGAGGTGAAAAGACAAAAAGAGATTCGGAATAATTAGGCATTAAAAGAGCTAAGAAAGCGCCTAAAACGTTAATAAAGAAAGTAAAGTAATATAAGCCATATGAGATAAACAATAAGGTTATTGGCATCGTATACATAGCAGTATTACAAAGATGCATTGGCCATGAGGAAAAATGTGACCATATATCAAAACGATTTATGGAAATATATCCAAATAAAGTACCTAGAGAAATTTGAAGTAACATCGCCCTCCTCTCTTTGGAAGAGAATTGGGAAAGCAAGATGAAATAAAATATTGGTAAAAGGAAAGATAAATAAAGAAAGAGACGATGACTTAAATTTGTTGGCTCATGTGGATTTCCTAATCCGAATGCAGATTTTCCAAAAAGTAAGGAAGGAGTATAAGCACTAATGGATGTTAATAAGAAAGGCAAAATGATACCTAGAAATTTTAAAATATTACCCTTTTTAAAACGGGTTTTATTATTCTCAAATACGCTGGAAAAATAATAAAAATCTAAAAATCCTAGTTCAATCCCCATTAAAATTATTCGGTAATCGTTAAAACTAGTGCCAACAATACCTTTTAATAAATAAGGAAATAATAAATTTACTATTAAAGTAATTGGAGCCCCAATATAGCGTCTAGCAAAGAGAGAATTCTCTTTCAAATAAAATGCCGATACTAAAGCTAAGATTATTAAGCCAGTCCATAAATCATTGCAGATTGTGCCAATCACCATCTCTGTCTTAGATAAAGGTATTAAAGCTTTAGCTAAGGATGAATTTTCGCAAGTTAAGAGACTACTCAAATGAAGAAAATCATAATATTTGAGAGTCTTAGTTTCCGCGCTAGAAGAAGCATAAATAAAATTAGCTTTATAAAAATAAAATCTAGCAAAGAAGATGGCAAAAAGAACAACACTAATTAATGAAAAATAAAAAGAAAGACGATTTTCCCGTTTTGCCAAATATGCACTAAAAGAAGTTAGCTTCTTAAATTTATAACTTTTAGCTTTTCTATCCTTTAAATGGGTGTTCAGAAAATTAAAAAGTATAAACAAGGAAAAGAATGAAATAAAAAATGGCAGAAAGGCTATTAGATATCCTTTAAAAGAAAAAGAATAAGAAAAATAAAGTCCGATAAAAAGACAACAAAAAAGGCCCCCGAACAAAAATATTTTATTCTGAAGAGCCCTTTTCATAAGAAACCTTAGATTTTATGGTAGTCCGCAAATAGCAAGCCGTAATTGCAAGCACCGGTATAGCCAGACGCTAAGGATGGAAGAGCATTACCGTCTCCATTATTGATAAGTGTTGTGGCCAATAAACCTTCAGTTTGCATGATACTTGCCGTTGGAGTTGGTACATCGGTACTATTTAACAAGCCAGTTTGACTAGCTAAAATTGCATACTCCGTTCTTTGAACGCCTCTTAGGTCACTAGTAGGACAAATGAATTCTCTAGATCCATCTTTTGCAGTAACGCTAAAGAAAGCCATACTACGTTGATTAGAGAAAGCATAATTATTGCCAAAGAAAGTATTACCAAGACTCTTGCAATAATCCCTACTTGTAGCAACCATCTGTTCGGGAGTAGTTGCAGTTGTTGTTAAATAGACTTTTTGGAAAACTTCTTCATAGCCAGCCATTGTACTATAAACAATGTTATTCCCTTTTTTAACCTCGGTATAAACGCCACCCTGATTATAATTTAATCCGAGTCCTTCGTTGCCAGCCGGAAGATTAACCATTAATAAATTAAATTTTTGAGTATTGTTCTCTTCTCTTAAGAAACTAGTTCTGAAATAGGCATTAAATAGACCATCTAATTCTTTAATTTGAGTTGCTAATACATTAGCATTATAGGCACTAAACCATCCGCCAGTACCCTCTACTCTATTCGAGAAGAAAGAATTTTCATCGATATTAACTATGGTTTTTCCTAATTTTGCAACATCCGCTAAATTGCTTCCAGGGAAATTTTCTCTCCTTGGATTAAGGAAAATTAATGGTCCACCAGCTTTAATCATTTCACTATTTGTAATATTGGCAGAGCCAGCACCATAGATATAAATAGCGGCATTAAATGAATCGTGAAAACGACAGTTATTAATATATAAAGGAGTTTCGTGGTAGTGATTAACATCTTCGACTCTTGAATAGCCTGATCCGCTAGACATAAGAGCCATATAGAATTTAGAGACATTGACATTATCAAAAGAAGTAACAACCTCAGCTTTTACAAACATCGGGCCGCCAACAGTGTTGTCGTTATTAGCGCTAACCCCTAAATTACCAATAACTTCTAAATCTTGGAACTTAAAATTGCATTTATTTGGATCGACGCCATCAAGGAAAGAACCATAGAAGAAAGCAGAGTGAGAAGTTAATGTTTTCCCAACTTGTTGTCCGGCACCTTGTACACTTTCAGTCAAGATGTAAGGGAATTGCTCAGCTTCCCCTTCTTTATCATTAAGTTCTAAGGTATGGGAATTACCGTAAACGACAACTTCCCCTTCTTTGTCAAAGGTATATTCGATAATTCTTGCCCAGTCTTTGAAAGAGCCATTAACGCTGGGATCAACTGGGTCATTATTTTCTCCTTGACCCCAAATAAAGCAGTCAGCAAGATCACTCTTGTTGAAAACAACATTATCTTGGAACACTAAAGCGGAAGCATCAGGAATAGAATATTTTTCTTTAAACGCCCTAATACCGTCTTGGCTATAAGAACCGGATGGGTTTTTAGTGTTAGCTAAAGCATATATATCTTTACCTGAAGTAACGTTATACCCATTAACAACATTTATTTCATAGGCAATATCTTTTAAAAGGTTATTTTCTTTGCATTGAATGGTTAAAGTAAATGTGCCATTAACACTTCCTTTAAATTTTAATAAGCCATCCTTTAAGAAGGAATTTACGTTCTCGATATAATCTTCTGCTTTAAGAGGAGTTGCAGTACCTTTCTCGGTTAGGATAATTGAAACTCCCTCTGGCATTGAAGAGATATTCACTTGTGTATCATTTTCATCAAAAGCGAAAATTTGTGGTAATAAATTAACAGAATTTAGGTTACCAACATAATATTGACGATCGCCCAAGAAGAGTGACTCCATATTATCTTCGCTCGTAGAAAGTTTCTTATTAGTAAATGTTGGGTTTACTGAATAAGAGTAATTAGCATTTGCGCTCCAGTTAACAACTTCGTATTCATGATCAATAACGCTATAAGTAATGGAATCAGAGAACGATAAATCATCAACTTTATAAGTCAAAGTAAAAGTTTTTGCTGCAACTAAAATAGATGTATCAATTTCATCATAAGTAAAAGAAGATTTATTTTCTGCCACTTTTATGGTTTTGATTATCTTATTCTCTTTGTTAAGAGTGTTGATACTCAACTTTGAATAGTCTACTTCACTATTTAAATAAAAAGATGTGGGAATAGACCCATCAACGATTTTTATGCTTTTTATAACATTGTCTTCAACATCTTGACTTTCACTATTTTGTTCAGTTCCGCAACTAAAAAGGCTGCCAATAGTTAAACTACTTAGGGCAATAATTGCAAGCTTATTAATTTTATTCATAAGAACTCCTAAAAAATAACAAACACTTTATACCACAATATTGGTAATAAAGCTATTTTTTATCTTTATAGCTAAGCTATAAAAGTATTTAAATACTAAATTTCTCACTTTTTCGCCTTTAATTTGCAGGGTTTTTTCAAAATTGAGAATTTTTAATATTTACAATTATACCTTTGTGTGAGTTTCAAACAAATAAAGAAAACTAGCGAAAAATTCATTATTTGTTCTCTAATCAACGAGCTAATACTTGATATAAATATTGGTTTTTACCTAACAACTTTTAGTTATTTTTCAAATGGTGCCATTATTCGGAACATAATGTCATCAAGCTAACAAAAAACACCCGATAAACGAGTGTTCATTAGCCATTGGTGCCGACTAGAGGAATTGAACCTCCAACCTACGGTTTACGATACCGTTGCTCTGCCAATTGAGCTAAGTCGGCAACATGGAAAATATACACCAAGGCACACTTAAGCTCAATACAAACGGAACAATTTAATCAACTAGTCAATGAGAGATGGAGTCTTTATTTTTTTAACTTTTTTATAGATATATTGAACAAGAACAGAAATTTCATGAGCGATTAAAGGCAAAATGCTAAGTGAGAAAACCCAGACATAATCAAGAGGATTGTCGTGTAAAGGATATGTCTTAAAGAAACCTTCAGTTCCTGTAGCAACGTTGTAGCTTAATCCTGGACATTCAATTACAAGGAATTGAAGTGCTAAACCAACGAAGAAAGCTATCCATAATAATGGATTCCTGTCTTTGAAAACATTGATGAAACTATGTTTGGTATCTGTCATTCCTAACATATGGAATAATTCACTAAAGGAAAGAACAGCGAAAGCCATAGATTGACAAGTTTCTAATCTAATCGAATGAGGATCAGCAGCAACATCATTTAACCAAGTATTAATTTCGTTTAAGGTGAAAACCCCATTACTCCATGGTGTTATAAAGAAAGCTATTAAAGTAGCAATACCAATTAGAGCACCATAACCAAATGTTACATAATAACCACCTCTAGAAAAGATAGATTCTTTCGGATCTCTAGGACTATCTCTCATAATGTCATCAGGTTTCTTATCAGCGCCTAGAGCAATAGCGGGAAGTGAGTCTGTAATTAAATTAACCCAAAGCAAATGTGAGGCGATTAAAGGAGCAGGAAGTCCGATAGCAATAGCCACAAACATACAGACAACTTCACCAATGTTACTAGAGAGAAGGAAGAGAATAGTCTTACGGATGTTAGCATAAATTCCTCTACCTTCCGCAACAGCCTTTTCGATAGAAGCAAAATTATCGTCGGTTAATACCATATCGGCAGCACCTTTAGCGACATCGGTACCAGTAATACCCATAGCAATACCAATATCAGCGGCCTTTAATGAAGGAGCGTCATTGACTCCATCTCCAGTCATAGCAACAATATTTCCATTATTCTTAATGGCTTTAACAATTTGCACTTTATTTTCTGGAGAGACTCTAGCAAAAACCCGAATAGTTTTAACTTTCTTTTGTAATTCTTTTTCACTACAAGCGTCAATTTCATCTCCAGACATAACTTGATTTTCATCTTTGGCTATGCCAAGCTCTTTAGCAATAGCAAAGGCAGTATCTTTATGGTCGCCTGTAATCATAATTGTCGAGATTCCTGCACCTTTTAAAGTAGTAACAGCGGGTTTTGCGGCTTCTCTTGGAGGATCAACCATACCAACTAATCCAACAAATATTAAATTATTTTCCTCTAGTTCATTTTCATTAGAAGGAATTTCTTTATAAGCTAAAGCTAAAACTCTAAGAGCTCTTTTAGCCATCTCTGTGGCGGCTTCTTTAATTTTAGAAACATCTTGCTCAGAAATTTCTCTAACCATGCCATTTAGATAAATATGGGTCGTATGTTTTAATACTTGGTCCATGGCTCCCTTGGTAAAGAGAACCTTTTTACCTTCATAATTATTGCAAGTAGACATCATCTTTCTAATGGAATCAAAAGGAAGTTCATCTAAACGAGGACTTTCTCTTTCTAAATCGCTCTTCTTATACCCAAAAGAAGAAGCAAATTCTACTAAGGCAACTTCGGTTGGATCCCCATATATACCTTTCTCAATAGAGGCATTGCTATCTAAGGTTAAACCCTTAGCTAAGAAAGAAAGCTCATCTTTATTAAAAGCATCTTTATTAGAAATCTTCTCGTTTGTATAAGCGGCAACAACTGTCATTTTGTTTTGAGTTAAAGTACCCGTCTTATCACTACAAATAACAGAAACCGCTCCTAAAGTTTCCACTGAAGCTAAACGTCTAACAATAGTATTAACCTTGATCATTTTTTGCATGCCAAGAGCTAAAACAATTGTGACAACCGCCGTTAATCCTTCCGGTATAGCGGCAACCGCTAATCCGACAGCATCTAAAATATCTTGTGACCATTGCTCAACAAAGACACCTTTAAAAGCATCCCAAATAAAGGAAACTACGAGCATTAATGCCACAATGCCCATGGTTAAATATCCTAAGAATTTAGAAATTTTCGCTAGATTCTTTTGTAAGGGAGTACTTTCATCTTCACCAGTAGAAAGCATTTTGGCAATTTTACCAATTTCTGTTTCCATACCAGTGGCAATAACGACACCTTCTCCTCTTCCATAAACTATAGGAGTAGACATAAACACTTCATTAATACGATTACCAATAGAAGTATCTTCTGATAAAACTAAAGAAGCGTCCTTTTCAATTGGTAAAGATTCACCAGTTAAAGAAGATTCATCACTCTTCATAGAATAAGTTTCTAAAAGACGAAGATCAGCAGGAACACTTCTTCCTTCTTCTAAAATAACAATATCTCCAGGAACTAGTTCTTCCGCTTTAACATCAATTAGATTGCCTTCTCTTCGCACTGTTGCGGTTGGCGAAGATAATTTTTTTAAGGCTTCAAGGGCCTTTTCAGCTTTACATTCTTGGATAGTTCCAATTACTGCATTAAGAATAACAACACCAAAGATGATTAAAACATCGGCAATACTACCAATTCCGAAAGGAATATTGTCTTTCACACATTCGACAATATTCATAACTAAAGAAACTATCGCCGCTAAAGCTAAAATTAAAACCATTGGGTCTTTGAATTGAGAAAAGAAAATAGAGATTGGCGAAGCTTTTTTCTCCTCCGCTAATTTATTTGGCCCGTATTTTTCTTGTCTCTTTTTAACTTCAGCTAAACTTAAACCCTCTTTAGACGTATTTAAAACCTTTAACGTCTCTGACGCACTTTTTTCTTCAAACATGTGAGTAGCCTCCTAATTGACTTAGTTACAAAGGTCTTGCAAGCCTATAGGCCCATCTCCTCCGGTCAAAATATTGACGGGGTTGTCGAAGGTTAGATGTTAGCTACTCCCCTTTGCTCGATTATCTTATCACAAGAAAGTAAACAAGTTGAGTTACTTCTTAAAAATTACTTTTTAATCTAAGAACACTAAAGAAAGAAGCCACCCCTAAAGCCATCATGGCTAAAGGATTAAGTAAGGTTAGGAAAATACTCACCGGTGAGACTTGAGATACTAAGAAATAGAAAGAATAGGCCACAACTGCCCCATTAGTTAGGAGAACAAATATCATGAATAGAAGAGCCCATAAACGAACCATTTCGTATTTGGCGTATTTCCCAATTAAATATTGCCGAGTACGGATATAGCAAAAAATTCCACTTACTAAAGCACAAATAGCAAAAATCAATAGAAAGACAGTTATTGTAATCCATAAAGGATTGCTTCCTAACGAAGAAATGACATTAATTACCGATAAAATAGTAAAATCACCAAAATCCCATAAAACATAAAAAACAAATATCAATAAACCCCGGTAAGCTAAAAATGTTCCCCTTGTATTGCCAACTAACAAATATATTGTGGCTACTGTTAATAAGAGGGTGTTCAATATATTAGAAACTAAATCCATTCCCTGGCTTATAATCGCATTTACAATAAAAGAACCAATTACAAAGCCAAGTGCTAAAGATGAGAAAAAGACGGCAAAAGTCCTTTTGTAATTATTAAGAAAGCTATTCTTTAAATGTTGCCAATTCATAACTTGATTATAACCCCCTTGAATAAAATTTAATTCAATAAATATTGAAAAATCTCCGCAAAAAGCCCTTTAAATATGATGTGAAACTGAAAAACGATAAAGTTGCACGTCCTCCCCCTTCTTTATTTGGGCTTTTTTCTTCGCCATAAGAATTTGTTCTTCACCTGTCTCTATAGAAGGAAGATTAGGCAATAAAGCAGCTCGTTTCTCGCCAAATTCCACTACGATTCCATATTTTTTTGGATCTAGGTCACTAACTGATAAAATAGGGATAGGCGAAGAAATAACATCTACTGCAATTGAGATAAAAGGCAACTCCTCACTACTCACTTTTGGAAAACGAGCATCTAAAGAGGCACTAGCAATCGCTGAATTAATAATTTCAGTACCTAAATTTTTCTTTAAAGGTTTTACTGAACCCATGCAGCCTCTTATTTCTCCATCTTTATATAAAGTAACAAAGACCCCATTTTTAGAATTTAAAAAGACACTTGGCCATTCATTTGTTAAAGTAGGAGTTTGCCCAGTTTTAACGTATTTTTCAATAGCTAAACGAGCTAAACGGGCATAATCATCAGCGTTATCACTTTCTACTTTAACCGCAAAAGATTGCTTAGAACGATATAGCTCTAAGAAGGCTCTCGAAGCATTTTCTCCTATTACTTTAAAGGACATAATAGCGTACCCAATTCCCGTTAAGTTCTCATAGGAACAAAGTTTGCTAGTTACCGATAGACGGTCAAGAATTCCCGCCATCAAAGTAATACTTCTATGAGCACATTCTTGAGCGGCACTTAAATTTTGCTTATTCCAAGAAAGTAAAGCGCCAAAATTCCCTTTTTCTAATACTTTTAGGAGTTGTTTATCATAAATAGCCCCTTCCTCTTTAAAACCATAAGGGCTATTTTCATTGACTACGTGAGACAAATCTCCACTACAAATAACCACCACTTTTTTATTAGATATATCAATAGCCTCATTGACCATTTGGCCAAAGCGATAATGAGTACTTAAAGAAAGCCCACTGACACCAAGACGGACAGCTTTAAAGTTCCGATAAAATTTATTTATAAAATATAAGGGCACCATAGTGCCATGATCTAAATATATTTCTTTCCCTTTTTCCGAACCGGCAGGAAAATTGTTCTTTTTAACTATAGAGATAATAGAAGAGATAAGCTGACGGTCATAGAATAAACGAAAATTAACGTTATGGGCCTTATATGCCCCAAAAGAGCCTAGACCTACTTCAGCGTCAGCGATTTGAAAATAATCTGTATAACTCTCAGCATGAGGAGAAATAAAAATAATTGTTTCCGGTTCTAAAAGAGCTATTTCATGAGCGATATTCTCATATGTTTCATATGTTTTAGAAATAGTTTTTTCCTTGCCTTTAGCAATCTCTGGAATTACTAAGGGAGGATGTGGTAATAAATAAGCAGCTAAAATTGACATGCACCCATTAAAGCACAAATTTAGGAAAAATAAAAAAGTAAGGTGAAAAGAAAAAATATTTACTTAAATATTTAGCTTAAGGAACGAACTATATCTTCCAATAATTCTCTTTTAGAGACGATATCTTTAAATAAGGTGAATTGGCATAAAGCCCGGACTTTATTATGTTTTGGGTAAGAAATCTTAAAATATTCATCACCATTAAGATAATCAGTCATAAAACGTAACGTTAGCTCATAAGTCATTTTTAATAAACCATAGACTAATTGTTCTTTTGTAGGCTCATCTAAAACATCACGTGCTTCTGAAAAATAACCATTTAAGAACGCTTTATATAAAGTGATATTTAAGCCAACTTTACTTAAATCCGGCTCATCTTCATCAGTATTAGAAGCTCCACTTCTTAAAGCATCGCCAACATCATCGGGAATATAGCCAGGCATTATGGTATCAAAATCCACTAAACAAAGAGCTTTCTTGCCGCAATCGGATAATAAAATATTGGGTAATTTGGGATCATTATGGGTGATATGAAGGGCAATACCTTGATAGGGTTTAGAGAACTCCGAATAAGAACACATTTCTTCTAAAATATCTTTCATTTCTTCTTTTCTAGAAGCTTTATCGTTCTTTATAGCAAGAAGAAAATCTTGATAACGTTTTTCAGTATCATGAAAGTGAGGAATTGTTTCTTTTAAATCATCAATTGGAGCATCAATTAAATCCGCATTAAATCTCCCTAAGGCTTTACCCATTTCACAAATAATTACGGGGTCTTCGCTATATAAGAGGGTTTTCGAATGTTCTATTTCTTTAAAAGCTCTCCAAGAAAAACCATCTTTATCTTTAAATAAAGCGCGTCCTTCCTTGGTTTTAACTAAAACCAAACATTCTTTTTCTGGATCTCCACCTCTTTTAACAATATGCTCAACAAGCTGGGCAGAGACATCTAAAATATTCCCCATTACATCTTTAGGATGTCGAAAAATGTTACGATTCAATCGTTGCAAAATATAGCAATTGCAAGAAGTCACAACGTGGTAAGTGTCATTAATATGGCCACTGTTTTCTTGATATATTTCTTTTACTATTCCCTCAAAATCAAAAAAGGAAGCAACTTTAAAAATATCTTCATCAAAAACAGACTTCATGGGTGTATATTACGAGCATAAGCCTACTTTTGCAAGAAATGTTAAATTCTCCAAAAATTAGTCTAAAAAAACGAAACTGTATTTATCTCCAATAAAAGAAAGAAGAATCCTTTATCTATGATAAAATAAAATAGATGGAAGGTATTTCTATTAACGAACTTAATCCAACTAACCCAAATAATGTTCAAGAAAGTTATTTTATTCCCGATAACGAAGCGAACATTCCTTTTTTAAATACTAAATCGAAAGAAAAAGAAGAATATGAGGGAAAGAAATCAAAAATAAAGAAAACACGCTTAACAGTCTTATTTCTAACTCTCAGTACCGCAGGGTTGCTAGGTGGCAAATTATTAGCTAATCCTTATCTTCAAAATAAAGTAGATGTAACAAACATTAGTTTTCAAAGATCTAATATGGATACACTAAAATATTCCTTTGAAATCAATAATTTAAACCAATTATTTGTTACTTTAGAAATTAAAAATGAAGAGTCTCTCATCTTTAAAAAAGAATATCGAGAAATTGGCCTATTTGAAGGAGAAGTAAAGAACCTAGGCGAATATCAAAATCTTCATGTTTCCCTATATGAAAACAATGGAATCGATTACCAAAAATTAATCTACCAAGAATTTATTGAAGGAGTTAACAATGGAAGAAACTAAAAACCAAAATACAGAACACGAAATAGAAACTACTGAGAAACAAACTTTTATTTCTCGCTTTAAACCTAAGAATATTACAAAATTCATTATTTACTTAATTCTCTTTATTTTGAGTATGACTGGACTACTCTTATTAATTTATTGCCGCGCTATTTGGGGTGATGAAGTTGGTAATAAAATATTAGGTGAAGGTGTAAAAGATGGATGGGTAGCTTTAGGCAATGTTCTTGCTAAACGCTCCACCGCTTTTATATATTCATTAATTACTATCGCAATTGCAGTCTTTGCAATCGCTATCAGTAACTTCTTTGTGAAAATTACCACTTTAAAAGGCAAAAAAGCCAAAACTGTCGGAAGTCTCGTTTATTCCTTAATTAAGTATATAATCATCATTCTCGCTATTGCTTTTATTCTTGGCGCTTGGGGGGTCGATGTTGCTTCGATTGTTGCCGGACTTGGAGTTTTAACTTTAGTCATTGGTTTAGGTTGTCAGTCTTTGATTCAGGACATAGTGTCTGGCTTATTTATTGTCTTCGATGATTATTTTGATGTTGGAGACATGATTATTGTTGATGGATTTAGAGGATATGTAGAATCCATTGGTCTTAGGACTGTCAAACTAGACGATAAATGTGGCAACATTAAATCAATCACCAATAGCGCAATCACAACTTGCGTAAATTTATCTAGAAGTCCAAATCTTATTTATATTAATTTCCATATTTCCTATAACGAAGATTTAGAAAGAGTCGAAGGAATTATGGCCAAAGAAATGGAATATATTAATAAAAACTTACCTCAATTAACCGATCCCTTAGTTTATAAAGGAATAGATGGATATGATGATGCTGGAGTATTGCTAGCCTTTGGTGCAACTTGTAAAGCGGAATATCGTTTCCAAGTTGGACGCGATTTAAGAAGAGAAATTTATCTCGCTTTAAAGAGAAACGATATCCAAATTCCTTATAATCAAATTACGGTTAACACTCCTTTACCTAAAGAAAGACCATTAGCTAATAAAGAAGAGAAAAAGAGAAGCAAACAAATCAATGACCTTAATCGAAAATTAGAGGAGGAAGACGAGAAAACTTTTATTGAAAAAGCTAGAAAAAACCTTCATCACTTCGAAAATGGAGAAAAGAAGAAAACAAAAAAGTAGGCTTACCTTATGATTTATGAAAACAACCACCAAACTAAAAATGAGGACAAAAATATGAAAAAGAAAAAGAAACATTTTGGTTGGCTTATTGCCTTAATAATTATTGTAGTTTTAGTTGTCGCTCCTATAGCGGCGATATACATATTTATCTTTGATGGAGCTTCTCCAAAAGAGGTAACGCCCCAAGAACCAGAAATTTTACTAAAACAAAAAATGGTTAAAGCTTTAAAAGAAGATAGAGCAACACCATCAAAATTAAATATTTTGTTAGAAGATAATGATATCAATTCGCTACTAGCAAAAGCTAAAAATTCCTTACCTAAAGAAGTAGCTAATAATGTTAAAGGTTTTGATTCCTCTTGTGATGGCAAAAATATGAATTTTTACCTTTATATTGGGGATTTGCCGTTAAATTTTAAAACTAAAGTTACTTTAGAAACCTCTTTATCGGAAACTGATGAAGCCTATATATGGAATATAAATGATATTAAACTTGGCAAAATCAGTGGCAATTTTGTTCTTGATAAAGTTAAGGATTTAATCACCGATGATTCTATTAATTCCGCATTTAAAGATAATGGACTTAATATTCAAAGTGACTTAACTAATAAGAGACTTGTCTATACAAAAGAAAACACTAATAAAGATATTATCAATCTTCTTGGAACGGAAGACAAAGATGGTTTATATTCGGCGATTATAAAAGAGATGGTCGATCTTAAATTATTTGCCTTTGGCGTTAATAATGGCATTAGTGCGGAAATTGATTTATCACCAATCTCTACCTCTGAATATTATCAGACATCTAAAGCAATTAATTATGGAAGTAAAAACGCTACGGAAACTATCAGTGAATATCGTAATACTGTCATTTCTTTGATGAACTCAAATGAAAGCTTTAAGTCCTCTGCTCCTTATGATACTTACCTTATGAATTATCTCTTAAAGGGATACGAAAATTCTAATGATGAAACCAAACAATATGTGGATACGCTAGATTTTTCCTCTTTATCTTCTCCTACTATAGCCAATACGAAACTCTATCAAGGAATCTATAAAGATAAAATTGATTCAGAAACTACTATCGATAAATTAATTACAGATAAAATACCTTCCGCTTTAATTAGTAAGAAAATTCAAATAAGTGAAAATGAACTCGATATTCTTTTCCGTAATACCTCCTTTTTAGGGACTAGCTTCCTATTAAGTGCTCCTTTTGAAGAAGGCATTAAATCTTCCTTTATCGTTGTTGATAACTTCTATTCCGATATTGCGAGCGACAAAATTGCTTTTACCGCCATAACAAATGTTGGGGGTCAAGAGGTTCCTTTCACCTTAGATTTTAAAAAGTTTGCTAGTGAAAATAATTTACTAACCTTAAATAAAGATAGAATCCTTATTGGCGATAAAGAAGCTAACGAAGAAACGTGCAAAGCTTTATTTAAACTATTAAGTGAAGCTCTAAAGAAAGAGAGTTGGATTAATGTAGACGTGGCAAAAGAATCTATCTCTATCGCTCTTAGTGTTGATTCCTTAGGCTCAAAAACAGAAATCAGCCTTGAAGGAAATTCCGTTTCTGAGGAAGGAAAGCTTACTCTAACAGTAAGCGCTTAATTATGAAGTGGAATTTAAAAAATATTGTTAAAGAAACTTCTCATCCTTTTTTGAATTTCTATACTCTTAAATACGAAGTTGATTTTGGAGATCATCTTGAAGAATATTCTTACTTTTTAGCTTCAAGACATGAAAAAGAAGATTTATTACCCTTTACTCATGACTTTTCTCGACCGGATGGCGTTTTAATAGTTCTCTATTTAAAAGAAGAGGATAACGGACATAAATTTCTCTTGTCTAGACAATTCCGTCCAGCAATAGGAAGCTATGTTTATTCTTTTCCAGCTGGATTAATGGATAAAGATGATTCTTCGATTTTAGAAACCGCTATAAGAGAAGCGAAAGAAGAGGCAGGTGCAACCATTAAAAATCTCGAAATCATATGCAAAACCGGCTCATGTTCCTCGGGAATGAGCGATGAAACCAATGCAATTGTTTTAGGGGAAATTGACTCTATTGCTCAAAATAATTTAGAAGAATTTGAAGATATTTCTGCCCGTTTATATAGCAAGGAAGAAGTTAAAAAGATGTTAAAAGATGACCAATATTTCTTCGCGGATGTTGCTCGTTTAGCTCTTCTATATTTGTTAGAACGTTTCCGCTAATCGTGTCTAGTTTTGTCTTCAAAGCATTCACAAAATCTAGCCGCAAAAGAAGGCTCAGTATTTGCAATACGTAAATGAGGGATAGAGCCAAAAGTTTCCATTCTAAAAGAAACAATCCCTTTTCTTCTTTCCTCAGTATTTAGCACTGTAATAGAACTAGGTAAAGCAACACTTCCTAACCAGAAAGTAACGGGTGAACAATTTAATAAATGGGCAAGTAAAACGCACTCAACCCCAAAATGACAAGCAAACAATAATGTCTTATGGTTACCTTCATTTGTTGTATAGATATTTCCTTCCCTCGAATAGCCATTCATAGCAAGGATTAAATCTAAATTCTCTCCGATTTCTTTAAAAGTCGGATAAACATCAGTTCCAGCATACAACTCTTCTTTCATCCATTCAGTTGGAGAAAATAACTTTGGATGAGATGAAACATATTCTGGCAATATATCCCAGGCTAAGCCCCATTCTTCATTGATATCTGGACGATGAGCTTTAGTTAGAAATTCAATTAACCAATTTAAGTAAAGAGCCTCTTTACCTGATTTATTTAAATAAGGTGCGATAGTTGCCTTTGCTCTTCCAAAAGTAGAACAAAAAACATTATCAATTTGAGGATAATATTTGCATAAATAATCCGCTAAAAGAGAAGCTTCAATTTTGCCCTTTTCGGTTATTGAATCATGTTCATAATCAGGATCTGCATGTCGAACAATAATGATTTTCATATTAACTTTATTTTAATTGGTTCGTTATTTGGTTCGTCTTCGGAGACAAGCGCCTCTTCAATTACTATGGGTTTTAACGGCTTATCAAAACGATCTTTAGGCATCTTAGCTATCTTATCAACAACATCTAAGCCATTAATTACTTTTCCGAAGGCGGCGTATTGCCCATCAAGGAAGAAATCATCCTTATCACAAATAAAGAACTGGGAACCAGCGCTATCAAAAGCACTACTTCTAGCCATAGAAATTACTCCTCGATAGTGGCGTAATCTATTTTTTACTCCATTAACAGTAAATTCCCCTTTAATGGAATAACCAGGTCCGCCAGTACCATTGCCTAAAGGGTCACCACCTTGAATCATAAAAGAAGGAATAATTCGATGAAAAGTTAAGCCGTTATAAAAACCTTTTCGACATAGAGAAACAAAATTAGTAGCTGTATTAGGCGCATTTTGGTAATCCATATCTAATTCAATAGTTCCAAAATCTTTAATTTTTAATGAAATCATAAGCCACCTCTTAACTACACGATTATAAATAAAACTCTATTTTTCTTAAAGATTATCTATTAAACAAATCATCAAAAACGACTAAAAAGAAACGCAAATGTTGGACTTTACCATAAGTATTTGCTAATACTTATATGATGCTTTAGAAAATTTCTTTCCCTAGAAAGATGTTGGACAATAAACTAAATGGTAATTGAGAAGAGAAAAAGAAAGAAGAAAACTCCTGTTCAAACAGATGACATTTTAGTAATTAAAAATCTAGTCAAAAAATATGGAGAGTTTACCGCTGTTGATAATATTTCTTTTAGCGTTAAAAAAGGCTCTCTATTTGCTTTTTTAGGCTTAAATGGCGCTGGTAAATCCACTACTATTAATATCATTACTTCCATTTTAAGTAAAACTGATGGCACAGTTAATGTAGGTGGCTTTGATATCGATAAAAATCCTGATGAAATCAAATATTTAATTGGTATAGTCTTTCAAAATTCTGTTCTTGATCCTTTGCTATCCGCTAAAGAGAATCTACGCATTAGAGCGGGCTACTATGGTATGAAGAAGGATGAATGGCTTGAAAGAGAAAAATACCTTGTAGATATGCTAAATTTATCTTCTTTTTATAAAAGACCTCTAGGCAAATTATCTGGTGGTCAAAAAAGAAGAGTGGATATTGCTCGAGCAATGATTCATGACCCTAAATTACTTATTTTAGATGAACCCACTACTGGATTAGATCCTCAAACGAGAGTCTCCGTATGGAATTTAGTTAATTCACTTCGCTCCAAAACTGGTATGACGGTCTTCCTAACAACTCACTATATGGAAGAGGCAGAAAAGGCCACTGATGTTGTCATCATGGATAAAGGACACATTATTGCAACCGGCTCACCCACCGATTTAAAAAATCGTTATTCTAGCGACTATATATTGCTCTATTGTGAGAAAAATGAAGAATATGAAAAGCTTTTTACCGAACAAGGCTATTCATTTGCTTATAACATTGATGGTAAATTCTATCGAATTAAAGCCAAGGATTCGGAGGAAGCTCTTGCTTTCTTAAATAAAAATCAAGACATCTGCAAAGACTTCGAAATTGAAAAAGGTTCAATGGACGACGTTTTCCTTAATGTTACCGGCATAAGACATATTCTAGATGAGGGGGAAACTGATGAGCACAAATAGATTGCATCCAAAAAATCAACTTTCAGCCTATCTCTCTTTAACAAGAAGGCACTTAAAAGTATTTTTTAAGGATATTCCCACGGTCATTTTCACAATGATGATGCCTTTAACAATTTTTGCTGTTTACCTTCTCTTCTTAAGAAATCTTCAAGTTAATCAAATTCAGGACTACTTCCCTGGATACAACGACTTAAGCACTTCTCTACAACAAAAAATTTGTGCTTTAGCGGACTCTTGGATGATATCTGGTGTTTTAGGTGTTAGCACCGTTACTGTCTCTTTAAATTGCCAACACATCATGGTCAAAGATAAGGAAAATCAATTAATAAGAGATACTTTTTCTTCTCCAATTGAACCTAACGTCGTTATGTTCTCTTATTTTACTTTTAATATCATTGTCTCTTTCTTAATTAACCTTTTAGTCTTCTTTATCTCGATGATTGTTTTAGTTTGTTATAACGCTTTCTATATTTCCGCTTTAAATTTCTTTGGTTTAATTGGCGTTCTTCTATATAGCTCGATAATTGGCGCTTTATTCTCCTTCTTTATTTCCTTTTTCGTTAATACGGAAGCAGTTATGTCACCAATTATGGCCATAGTTTCTGCCGCTATCGGCTTCTTAGTTGGTGCCTATTTGCCTTGCAAAATGATGCCTAGAACAATCAATAACTTAACTGCCTTTTTCCCAGGAACTTACAGTATTGGCTTATTTAGAACATTTTTAATGGGTGGACAAATTGAAAATATACAGCAAAGTTTACCTCCAGAGAATATTCCCGCTTTTATTACTACCTTAAAGGAACAATTTAATGTTTTTCAAAACGCTGAAGGTAATTTCTATATCTCAATTACTTTCTTTGATGTAGATGTTAACCCTGGCTATATGAGCTTTGCTCTCTTTGTCTTTGGCATTATTTATTTAGGAGCGGATTTAGTAGCTCTCCACTTTAAACGTTTTTGGTCAATCAACCAAAATGCTCTAAAGAAAGTAAAAAAGAAAAAAGACAAATAAAAATCCAATTTTCTTTGCAAAAACTACTTATTTTTTATACTTATATTGTTGATTGCTTCCACATAAGAAGGGATGGCGCTTTCAAAATCTGGCCCATATAAAACCCCATCTAATTTGTTTAAATTAGTAAAATTAATTGCTTCGTGAACATAATCGTGGGCAATTTTGACTGCTTCTTTTAAAGATGCGCCTCTTGCTAAAGCACCAACAAAGGCGCTAGCAAATAAATCACCGGTTCCATGGAATAACCCTTTATAAAGGATGGTGCCATAGGCATCTAGCTTAGGTTCTTTATAGTCATAAATCAGGTCTGCAACAACGCCTTTTTTAATTTCTTGACCGCTAATAATGATCTGTTTAGCCCCAAAACGAGAAAGTTTAACCATTAAAGAAGAATAGATTTTTAGAGGGACTTCTGTTTCAGTCCCAGGGAATGGGAAATCAGTTAATAAACAAGCTTCAGTCAGATTAGGGACGATAATATCCGCCACTTTAATCAATTCTTTCATCATTTTGACGTGATTATTATCAAATCCTGGATAGAGTTTGCCATGATCGGCCATAGCGGGATCAACCACAATCTTAGTATTTGGCCTTTTTAAAAGCTTAATTATTTCTAATACTGTTGGAATTTGCTCATTAGACAAATAACCAGTATATATATAATCAAAATCGTGACGATAACCTTTCCATTTCTCGACAATATGAAGCATTTGATCGGTTAAATCTAAAAAAGTCCAGCTCTTAAAAGCAGTGTGGTTAGATAATATTGCGGTAGGAATGCTAACGCACTCACAACCTGCCGCTGAAATTGTGGGAATAGCTACAGTTAAAGAACATCTTCCTAAGCAACTAAAATCTTGGATTGTTAATACTCGTGGTTCCATTTTCTCTTTCCTTTAAATCTCATCTACTATACAAGCAAAAATTAGAAAAAGCTTTAAGAAAAGGCTTAAAAGGTAACTTCCTCAATTTTTAAAGTAATCGGTTTCTCACCGATAATGGTGTAAGCAAGAATATAATCATTCTTGTAAACCACAAAATTTGAATAGTAAGAAATATTATTTACCTTAAAAGAGCCAACTTTTGCAGGGATTTTTTTAAAATCCCCCACCATTCCTTCGCCAATACCCGTTTTTGGGATTTAACACTATATAGTTTGGGATTGATTAATATTTTCTAAA